>ERZ856578.3104-NODE-3104-length-25591-cov-3.857529_pt1 | contig 25591 bp, 20 predicted proteins | sample MGYA00514384_ERZ856578 | MGnify/ENA primary metagenome ERZ856578 (study PRJEB29103, sample SAMN06111958) | human gut metagenome | biome: human gut; feature: ankylosing spondylitis patient; material: healthy_person | host: Homo sapiens | place: China:Hangzhou... | reverse complement strand
GGAAGGATGCCGGCGTCCCTCCTCCATCGCCTGCAAACAGTCTACGAAACGTTCGGAAAACATCATCGGGAGTTGATTGTCCGTTCCTCTGCGGTGGAAGAGGACGGAGCGGGGAAGTCCTTTGCCGGAATATTTGAAAGCTGTATGCATATCCGCAGCTTTGACCAGCTCATTCAAGCAGTCAAGATTGTGTGGGCCTCCTATTTTTCGGAGAAGGCGGCCGCGTATCGGAACGCCCATCCCAGGAAGGCGGCTATGGCGGTTCTGATTCAGCCGATGCTGCCCTGCGTGAAATCGGGCGTTTTATTCACCCGGAATCCCCTTCGTTTGGAAGGGGAAATGGTGTTGGAGTTCTTGAATGGGACCAACGAGGGGGTAACCGGCGGAGAGGAGGCCGCCGGACGATACCGGATAGAGCGGCGGTCCGGCCGGACGATCGAACAGCCTGAGCGGGATGGGCTGAGGCTGACACATCCAGAACGCCGAAAACTGCTGCACATCGGGGAGACGCTGGAACAGGAACTGGGATACCCCTGCGATATGGAATGGGGATTATGGAACAGAAAAATATGGATTTTTCAAGTCCGGCCGATGACGGCGCAGGCCCATTCGGGGATTTATCACGATTGCGCTGCAGAGAATCTGGACGCTGTTCTTTTGGACCGGTACGCCCAGCCGGCCAGCGTCTGTTACCTTTCTCTTTTAAATTCATGGCAGCAGAGAGTATATCTCAGTTTTTATCAAAAACGGCCCGGTCACTGTTTTGCGGAACAGCCACTGCGTTTTGTCTATAACCGGGTGTACTGGAATGTGCGCTATCAAAAACAATTTTTTGAGGATCCGGCGGATACACCCGATAAGCAGCGGAAAATGCGTCGTCTGGTTCATAGTGGATATCGGTCCTGGTATCGCAGGCTGCCTGCCTATGAAAGACGGGTAGAGTTGTTGGACGAGCGGGTATGTTCCGCAGCAACGCCGGATGAGTGGCGACTGCTGCTTGATAAAGTTATCGACAATTTTTGTGGCTATCTCGGTGCCGACCATTTCCGTTTTCTTGGTATTGCACAGCTTCTATACAAACGACTGCCTTTCTTTTTCCAAGGTGAAGGTTCCAGGGAAGGATCGCCGTCGGATGAAAAAGAAGTGGTACGTCTGGCCGAAACGGTGGTTGGAAAGTTTTCCATGGACAATATGACCATCCGGGCCAACCAGGAACTGCAGCGCATGGCCACATGGATCCGACAGGACAAATCCATGCTGGCCATCTGGAAAGACACGGCCCCGGAGGAACTGCTGTCACGTATCGAATCGGGGGATTTTTCAGCGGATATCCGCCGGCAGTTGAACCAGTTTCTTCAGCGGCATGGGCATCGCGGCGTGTCCTGTGACGATCTGTACGAGCCGCATTGGAGGGAAAAACCAGAAAATGTCGTTCTCCTTCTAAAGCAGATGGCCGTCAGCGGATTGACAGGGGAGGGGCCGGGAGAAACCGGTTGGGAAGCGCTGGAAAATGAGCTTTTCGAACAGCTCGGGCCAATCAGCCCGAAGCGGAGAAAAAACCTGCGCGCCTTTATCCGCTTGACGGGGGAATATATGCGGCTGCGTGAAAATCAGCGGTACTATTTTGATAAGAGCTGGGTGCTGCTCCGGCGGCTTCTCCTAAAGATCGGCGAACGGTGGGCAATGGATGGACGGCTGGGTATACGGGAGGATATCTTTCATCTTTCGATCGAGGAAATCCAAACCGCACTCGAATGTCCCCACTATCTCCTAAGCCGCGAAACCGTCGAGGCCCGTAAGCGGCTTTTCGAAAAGGAACAGGAGACGACACCCCCCTATCTTTGGAAAGACTCCGAGGAAGTGACCGTCCAAAAAGGGGAAGGATACGCGAGTTATAAGGGGACGGGTATCAGTTTGGGCTGTGCGAGAGGGCCGGCACGCCGGCTGCAAAGCATCCGGGATATCGATGATGTGCGGCAAGGGGATATCTGCGTGGTTGATACGTTCCATCCGAGCTGGACACCGGCGCTGAAAATGGCGGCGGGGCTTATCATGAGCTACGGCAATATGCTGTCCCACGGCGCTGTGGTGGCGCGGGAGTATGGTATCCCGGTCGTGGTTTTCAACGGGGACGCGCTGCGCGTGTTCCGGAATGGCGATTGGCTGGATATCCGGGGGAATACGGGACGTATCCGTATCGTACAGCGCGCCAGTGCCCCAGAAGGCCAGGCGGAAGGAGTGGCGGAGTTATGATAAAAACGGCGCTGATCGTACCCAAAGGCTCTAAATACGGGAAAAATCCCTATCTAAAGATTTTTTTAGAGCGTAACGATATCGTCTCAAAATTTTATGGAGCGTGGGAAACACCCAACCTCAGTCTGCTCACGATTGCCGGCCTTTTTCCTGATTCGTTCGATCTGCGCTTCATCGACGAGGACCACGGCCAGGCAATTCCCTGGAACGAGGGGTTTGACCTGGTCGTTGTGACTGGAATGACCCAGCAGATTAACCGGGCATACGCGATCTGCGATGCGTTCCGGACGAAAGGCGTATATACTGTGCTTGGTGGTATCCACGCCAGCATCTATCCAGATGAAGCGGCGAAACACGCGGATACCGTCACATTAGGGGAAGGGGAAATAGCCTTTGCCCGGTTTTTATCCGATTTTTGCAAGGGCAAGCCGCAGAAGCGATATCGTGCCGATAAGTATGTGGATTTGGATACCTCACCTGTTCCGCGGTATGATTTAACCGTACCGGAGCTATACGCCTCATATAGTATCCAGACCACCCGGGGCTGTCCGCGGACTTGCGCTTACTGTACGCTGCCGGTCATTTACGGTTCGGTATACCGGCACAAAAGCGTAGAGCAGGTAGTGCGGGAGATTCGGGCGATTAAAGCGGTTTCACCCAATGCGTTTATCTTTTTTGCGGATGACAACATGTTTATACATAAAGAGCATTCCCTGAAACTATTGCAGGCGATTGCCGGGGAGAACATTACGTGGGGTACGCAGACCGACATTTCGGTGGCGGAACAGCCGGATATCCTCAAAATGCTTCGCCCGGCAGGCTGCCGCTGGCTTTTTATCGGCCTGGAGAATGTGAACCGGCGCAGCTTGGAACTGCTGGATGAAAAGCAATGGAAAGCACGGCTGTGCGAAAATTACCCAGCTTTGATTGATGCTATACACCGTGCGGGTGTGTATATCTGGGGCTCATTTATGTTCGGTACGGATAACGACACCACCGCTGTTTTTGAAGATACGCTGCGTTTCACATTGGATAACGGTCTCTATTCCGGAAGCTTTACCATTCTGACGCCCCTTCCCGGAACGGCTTTGTTTGAGCAGATGAAGGCGGCTGGCCGTCTGACCGATATGGACTGGAGCCGTTATACCTTCTGGGACGTGGTATATAGACCTAAAAATATGACGGGAGACGAATTGGCGCGGGGTGTCGCCTGGATGTACGGCCAATTTTATTCCGAAGAAAATTCCCGTCTGCGCCTGCGGAAGATCCGGGAGAGCCTGCAAAAGAACCATATCGAAAGGAAAATGCATGAAGATCGCATTGATATCGCCCAAAGGGGTTAAAATGGGGCGGCCGGAGTCCATGGACAAAACCTCCCGTATTTACCAGGAATTGGCGAACATCCAATCTTTGCAGGAATTGATGTCTTGCCCGAATTCCCCATTGCTCACGATCGCCGCTCTGGCCGCCGATTATTTCGATGAAATCGACTATATCGACGAAGAAGTCGAGGAGATCGACTGGGAAGCCCATTACGATATGGCAGGCATGTCGTTCATGACACAGCAGGCTTCCAGGGCATACGAATTGGCCGGGAGGTTTCGGGAGAGGGGCGTGTATACCGTTTGCGGTGGGATGCATCCCACCAATCTGCCGGGTCAGACGCTTGAACATTTCGATACGGTTTTTATAGGAGAAGGTGAATACACGTGGCATGAATTCCTGTCCGACTACCGTGCCGGCGCACCGAAGAGGTTCTATGAAAACCGGCTGCCGGTAGATATGGCTACGGTGTCCATGCCCCGATACGATTTATTGAAATTCAACCATTACCGCACGATTCCTGTACAGATATCACGCGGATGTCCCCACAACTGCGAATTTTGTGCCTCCACTAAAGTGTATGGGCCGGCCTACCGCCATAAAAGCGTGGAACAGGTGATGGCGGAGCTGGCTGTGATCCGCCGGTACCGGCCGTATCCGCATATCTATTTTACCGACGATAACATGCTGGTAAATACGGCGTTCTCCCTGGAACTCTTGCAGGAGATGAAAGGGGCGGGCATCCATTGGATGACGCATTCCGATATCAGCCTGGCAGAAAAGAGGGCGGTGTTGGAACGGCTGTATGACTCCGGCTGCCGGAAAATTGTGATCGGGTTTGAAAGCATTGTCCCAGAATCGTTGTATTCCCTCGAACGATGGAAATACCGTAAGCTGAAAAACTATGCGGAATCCATTCGCATTATCCAGTCGTACGGCATCGGCGTGTGGGGGACTTTTATCGTCGGACTGGACAGCGACGATCGTTCGGTTTTTCAAAGGGTGGTGGATTTTACTCTGGAAAACCACCTGTACGGCGCGATGATTTCTGTTCCCACGCCTTTTCCGGGATCGGCTCTTTTTGAGCGGCTGAACCGGGAAAAGCGCATATTGACCGAGCACTGGGGAGACTACACGCTTTGGAACGTCGTGGTCCGGCCCAAAAATATGAGTGTGAGGGAACTGGAGGAGGGGTTTGCCTATACGCTTCGCCAGATATACTCTCCCGAGGCTTCCAGGGAAAGGATGCAATATTTCAAAAAAATTCATCACTCCAGTGGAGGGATGGAATGAAAACGGTATTGCTGCTGGCCCCTGGGATGGACGGCCCTCAGGGACATCCCTACAACGCCTCGTGGCCCGCTGACCTTGACCGCATGGTTGAGCGGCATCGCTGGAAAGTCGTCACGCCCAGCCTTTTGCTGTTGGCCGCCATTGCTGAGGAGGGATTCGAGGCGACGGTAGTAGATGAAGATTTCGCACCGGCTCCGACAGACAAGACGTTTGATCTCGTTTGTATGTATACGGTAACTCCCAACGCCAAACGCGCATATCGTTATGCGGAGGCATACCGATTGCGCGGCTCATGGGTGGCCATGGGAGGGGTTCATTCCTCTTTCCTCGAGATGGAGAGCTGCCGGTTTGCCGATACGTTGCTGATAGGAGAAGGGGAATATATTTTTCGTTCCTTCCTGCGGGATTTTTTGCGCGGAAAACCGGAAAGCCGGTATTTTCAGCCTCTGGCGTCTGTAAATCTGGAGGATTCTCCGATACCATTTTATAAATCCCTTCGTCCGGAGGAGCAGGCGTTGGTGCCGATGCAAACAGCCAGGGGCTGTCCCCACCAATGCCGTTTTTGTAACGTAGGCGGATTGTATGGCGGCGCTTTCCGAAAAAAGCCATCGGAGCACATCGCACTGGAGCTGGAGGCAATCCGCCGTCTGCCGAAAGCAAAACGGGTTTACCTGACAAACGACAACTTACTGAGCAGTGCCGGGCATGCCAGCGAATTATTCGCCCTTTTCAAAGAGACGGACTTTATCTGGTACGCCAACACCGACATTGGTTTTGGAACAGAGGAAAACCGGATACGAACCGCGTATCAAAGCGGGCTTCGCCAGGTGTTGATCGGTTTGGAAGGGGTGACTGCCGGAGAATTGGAAAATTTAGATCCGCGGAATTTCAAATCCCGGCATGCGGTGCATTACAGCGATTATATTGAGCGGATTCAATCCAACGGCATCGGTGTTACCGGCAGCTTTATCGTGGGCAGAGGCGCCGAATCTCCGGACACTTGGGAACGGCTGGAGGAATTCATCGACAAAACACATCTCTACGCGGCCAATATCACGGTGTGTACGCCGTATCCAGGCACCCAGCTGTATACGCGGATGCAGCGGCAGGGGAAACGGCTGTCGGACGATTGGAACGAGTATACCATATTTCATCCGGTGATGCCTTTTGAAAAGGAGGATGCCGGGGAATGGAACCGAGCGTATAGACGGCTTTTGGAAAAGGTGAATACGGGAGATATACAAAAGCGCAAGCTCCGGTATTGGATGGAGATTTATAAACGCGGGAGGGGAGAGTCATAAACGAACGGCTGCTTTATTTTTGCGCCTATGTTCCAATAGGACATCTGAAGGATATGGGCTTCGTCATGGTCGCTCCCGGGGACGCGGAAGCGTGCATGGCCGGCATACGGAATTCCCCGTCCCGCGCCATCTGCCGTTATATGCAGCATTGCGCCCATATCGATTTTACGCTGTACGACGGGGTGATTTTCACGCATTGCTGCAGCAGCGCCGAGCGGCTGTTTGATGTGGTCCAGTATCGGAATCCCGGTCTATTTCTCCACATGATGGAGCTTCCCAGCCGCATGGATAAAGAAGGGAAAAAGCAGCTTGCCGGGGAATACCGCCGGCTTTTTCAAGCGCTCGAACGCCGCCTTGGAGCAAGAAAAAGCCCGCCGCCCCGTCTTCTGGAAATGGACGGCATGGATGGAACGGTGTGGGTGTTTGGCAACAGCCTACATCCCCTCTGGAAAGAGGCCGTACAAAAGGTATTTTTGGATGAGAAGCTGGTTTTCAGCGATTGCCGCTCCTCCCGCCATGGGGACCATTTCCTGGATACCGGAGACTTGGATGGAAATTGTCCGCACATGCTGGATTTTCTGCCGTGGTTTTCCAGAAAGCTGGAGAGAGATGGGGATAGCATCAGGGCTGTTATTGGGGTTTCTTCCCCCAAATGCGATTTTTCGCTGTTTGCTATGCCGCAAATCAAACAAATATGCCAAGAGCAGAGGCGCCCGGTATTGCTTTTGGAAGAAGAGTTCGGCCCATCACTCAGCGAGCAGAATCGGATTCGGCTGGAAGCGTTCTGGGAAATACTAGGAAAAACAGGCCGGGCAAAAAGGAAAACGGACAAATGGAAGAAGGAGGGAGGATATGGAAGGGACTAGTCCTTCGGCAGAAAAAAGCCGTCTGGTCCATCGGTTCCTGCTTGCAGAAAAAACGGCAAAGGATCTGGATCTGGAAGCCGCCCGCCTATTAGTGGAATGGCAGACGCGGCTATATACCAAAATGCTTTGGGATTCCCCGGAACAGATTGTTTGGACCAATATGGTCATGCCGACCGAATTGTTTTATGCCTGTGGACTTGCACCTGTCCACGCGGAAATGACCGCCGGATGGATTTCCTCTCTTCTGCTGTCCAAGGAGTATATTCGTGTCGCGGAGGAGCGCGGTTTTCATGTCGGACTATGCTCATATCATAAAGCAGTCATTGGGGCAATGGAATGCGGGGCGATCCCACCGCCCCGCTTGGCGGTATTTTCCTCCCATATCTGCGACGGCGGGAACGGGCTGCTTCAGTACTTCCGTCAGCGGTTCCGCACGCCGATATTCCTCCTCGATATCCCCTATCAGCAGCAAGGGGAGAGAGCCGTTCGGTTCGTTGAAGGACAACTGCGGGATTTGATACGATTTCTGAAAGCCTATACAGGAAAAACGCTCTACCCCAAAGCGTTGTCCAACGCTGTCCGTTACTCCAATCACAGCCGCTGCTGGCAACAGGCAGTAAACGAACTGAGGAAAGGTCCGGCCCTTTTTTACGGCAATCAGGCGCTCCGCAACCTGTTCGGCCTGTCTTTTCTATCCGGGTCTTCTCGGGGTGAAATGGCGGCGGAGGCCTATTACCGTCAAATCAAGGAACGGAGCGCGCGGCCGGAGACCTGGCTGTCCACGGATAAGCCGCCCCGCCGCATTTTATGGATCCATTTTGCTCCTCTGCACGCAGGGGACGTGATGCGGTATTTCGAAAAGACACTGGGATGCCTGATCGCTTTCGACATCCTCGGCTATGTCTATTGGCCGACGCTGAGCGAAGAGGATCCGATTCGGGATTTAGCAAAAAAAGTGCTGTCCCATTTTTTCCTGACGGGCAGCGGCCAGCGTATGAGCTTGTACCGCAGGTTAATTGAAGACTATCGGATCGATGGTGCCGTCTTTTTTATGCATCAAGGCTGCCGGGCGATCCCCGGAGCTTCCTGGGAGCTGCGAATGATAGCCGAAGAGAAAAAAATCCCGTTTTTGGAACTTCCCGGTGACTGTATTGATCCCCGCGGCTTTTCCAGCGAACAGGTTATGCTGCGCATGGAAGCGTTTCGGGAAAGTATGGATTTACACACGAACCGTAAAGGAGAGAAGGATGTATTGGGGGATTGACAGTGGCTCAACGTCGGTCAATGTTCTCCTGTTGAACGACGAAAAAGATATTTTAGGTTATCGCATAGCGGAGAGCGGCTGCCGGCCGGCAGAAACAGCGGAACAATTGATGAGGGATATCTGTAAAGAGAATTGCCTTTCCATACAGAACGTCCCCATCATCAGTACCGGATACGGCCGACGGAATATCCGGAATGCACAAAGAACCTTTACCGAAGTCACCTGCCATGCCTATGGTGTGCAATATCTCTATCCCGAAGCCGAGACCGTTATCGACATCGGTGGGCAGGACTGTAAAGTTATATACCTTTCCAAGGATGGAGGGGTAGACAACTTCTTGATGAACGACAAATGCGCCGCCGGAACCGGCCGCTTTCTTGAGGTCATGGCTCGGGTACTCCAAATGGATATGGAAACGTTTTCCCGCTGTGGTCTGCGGGCAACGTCTCCATACCCAATCAGCAGCACTTGTACGGTTTTTGCGGAATCCGAAGTGATTTCCGGCATTGCCAGAGGCATATCGCCGGAAAATTTGGTCGCCGGGCTGCAGGAAGCGGTAGCGGGACGCATCGCGTCGATGGCGGCCGGGGTCAGGGAACATGTTGTGCTGACAGGCGGTGTTGCCAAAAGCGATGGGATACGCCGATGCCTGGAAAAGCAGTTTCCCGGCCTGCGTGTCCCATTCGAACCGCAGATTACGGGCGCGCTTGGCGCTGCGTTGATGGGATGGATAGCGGATTATGGATAATTTGCTGCATCGTTTGAATTTGAGCGTGAGACTGCTGAAGGGCGAGGGAAAACACACGCTGGCACAATATATTGCCGGACAGCTGGAAACGCTTCAGCGTATACAGGAAGGGGCTCCCTATCTGCTGTGTACATACTATGTCCCTCCGGAATTGCTTCTGCTTTATGATGTGGAAGTGCTGTATATCGAGCGGATTGTGGGACTGACTGTGAGTACCGGGCTCCTGGACGGATTGAGCGGCTCCCTGCCGCCAGGGATTTGTTCATACCAGCGGGCATTTTTCCATTTGATGGAGCAGGGGGCGCTGCCAAAGCCATGTCTTCTTCTCAGTGTCGACTTTCCCTGCGGCGATGCGGCGGAGATGATGGAACGGCTGCATGAACGCTGGGCGATCCCGATCCATCGCATTCGAAAGCCGTATATGAAGCACGACTTAATGGCGGCGGCTGGCTTGCTGGAAAAGCGGTTCTCACGGAAGCGGGACGAAGGAGACGTCAGCCGTCTGTATAACCGGGCAAATGCGTATAAAAAGCGGATCGACGCGCTCCGTCTTCGCCATCCTGGGCTTGCCGACAGCGGTGAAATGCTGAAACTTTTTACGGTAGAAAACGACTTTGGGAGTGAAAAGGCCCTTATGGTTTTGCAGGGGCTGTACCATTCGCTTTCTCAAAGAGCGGCGGAATGGCAGGCGGGAAAGGAATTCCGCATCCTATGGATGGGGTTGATTCCCCTGTATAATAATAACCTTCTTGCCAAAATCGAAGCGGTGATGCCAGTGCGTTTTGTCTGGGAAGAGATGTGGATGTTCGACCATCCCGACTGTCCTCCTGCCGAGCCGGCAGACGATCTCCGCGGGTTGTTTTATTCACAGATGGCGGACCGGCTTTGTGGATCGGTGTTCTACGACCCAGCCGTACGGTGCCGCAAGTTGACCGCACTGGCAACGAGGATGAAGGTGGATCTGGTAATCGACGCATTGCAGCGGCATTGTTCCTTTTTACCGCCCTTGGCACCCTCGTCCCGTTCCGCTTTGGAAAAAGCGGGAATCGCCTTCCGGATCATATCGGCCGATATGGTCCGGAGGGGGAAGGGCGATCAATCTCTTGAGGACGAGTGTGTCGCCATAATAAAGGAGAGCATGGAGAAGGCAAGCAGGGAGGGACGGCGTTGAATCCGGTTGAAAAACTCGTTCTTGACCACCCGCCCGCTAATGCGCTGAATATGACAGTACTGCGCGGCCTGCTTGGGGAAATTAAAAAAATGGACAGAGATCCCCAGATCCGGGTCGTACATCTGCAAAGCGGCAATCCCTATCTATTCTCCTCCGGATTGGATCTGAACGGGCTGCTTCATACTGGACGATGGCGCACGGCCTTGCGTATCTATAAAGCGGAACGGTTGGTATACCGTATTGTACGCGCCATACGGCGTTCCAAAAAACTGTATATTGCGGAATTGAACGGGAGTGTTATCGGTTCCGCGGCCTCTATTGCCTTGGCCTGTGATTTTCGAATGGGAAATCAGGATGTGTGGTTTTGGTTTCCCGATCCGAAATACGGCGGCCTTTTGGCAGACGGCGGCCTTTTGCTTCTCCGGGATAGCGTGGGACTGGAAAACGCCCGTAAATTGTGCCTGTCCATGGAACGGATACAGGCAAGCGACGCGCTGGCATATGGCTGTCTCCATCGGATGGTGGACCGGGATGCGCTGACGGATACGGTACACTTTTTCGCTTCCGAGTTGACTTCCCGTTCGGCAATTTCGTTGTGCCAGACCAAACGTATGCTGAACCGGCCTGCACGGCTCCATTTTCCCTATAGAAGCTTGGCACGGGTGCTTTGTTCCAAAGAGATGATCCAGAGGCTGCGTGATGCTTGCCGGCATGACACGGTAAAACACGGGAAAGGAGTGAATCTATGAGTCTGAAAAACCACACCATTTTAGTAACCGGGGGTTCCCGGGGGATTGGACGGGCGATCGTCCTGGATTTGGCGCGTCGAGGGGCGAACGTCGCGTTCACCTACCAAAAGGAGGATACATGTGCCCACGAGACGGAGAAATTGGCCCGGGATCTTTCCGGATACATAACCGCTTATAGAGTCGATTCCGGAAATGGGGAAGAGATCAAGAGATTTGTGCATTCGATCGCCGCGCGGTATGGAACTATCGACGGCCTGGTGAACAGCGCAGGTATTCGGATGGATCGGACGCTCTTGTATATGGACGACGCCGAATGGGACAGAGTCATTGATATCGATTTAACCGGCGTATACCGCATGACCAAGGCGGTAATCCCCTATATGCTCAAAGCCAAAAAAGGACGGATTGTCAACATCAGTTCTGTCAGCGGGATCAGCGGCCTGTCCGGACAAACCAACTATTCCGCAGCTAAAGCGGGGCTGCACGGTTTTACCAAAGCGCTTGCGAAGGAAACCGCTTCATTTGGCATTGCGGTCAATGCCGTCGCCCCTGGCCCCGTCGAGACGGAAATGCTCAAAGGTCTGTCGGAGGAATATCTGGAACGGCTGCTCAGCAACGTCCCGGTAAAACGATTGTGTGCCCCTGAAGAGGTGGCGCTGGTCGTCCGCTTTTTATTGGACGACCAGATGTCCCCGGGGTATCTGACAGGGCAGATCTTGTCCCTGGACGGCGGGATGGGGCTCTGAGAATGACGGTAAGCAACGACGGCCTGGCCTTGTATTCTTATGAGAGTTTATGCGCCCGGATTGACGCACGGATTTCCAGCCACGCGGTCTTCTCCGTCATCTTGTTTGACCTGGATTTTTTTCACAACATCGACCGCCGCCTGGGACGGTCCGCAGGAGACGCGGTGATACGAGGGATTTCCGAAATGCTGTGCGAAAACGGAGACATACAGGCGGCACGCAGAGAGAGCGATGAGTTTTTGCTCCTAATGGAAGGGGCGGGATTGGATAAAGCGGTCCATATAGCCGAGGAGTATCGCCGGCGGTTTCGAAAGGTGCGTTGGATTCAAACGCCTGGATATGAGCGGGTACCGATCCGTGCAAGTTTCGGTGTGGCAGCGTGGTCCCATCACCTGAGCGACCGCTTTCTTCTGCTGAAGGAGGCGGAAACAGCTCTGCTCACGGCGAAAAAGAAGGGACGCAACCGTGTGGAAACCGCACAGGACAAGCGGTTGCACATTTTGCCGGATGGATGCTGCCGCACCCGGATCGGCCGAAGCCTTCGTGGCCGCTGTGAGGACGGCTCATCGGCCTATACCGCTTCTATCGCAGAACCGTACGGAGTTGATTGGGACAGGCAGGGAAGGCTTTTGTTTGCCGACCGTTCCAACCACCAGATCAAATATATCGATAGGGGCCGGGTATACACTTTAGCGGGAGCCGGACGGGGCGGCTATGCCGGCGATAACGGTGACCCGCTGCGGGCGGAATTCAGCAAACCGAGCGGCATAGCCGTACACCGTCCATCCGGGCGTGTGTATATCGCGGATACCGGAAACCATTGCATTCGCTTGATCGAGGATGGGATCGTCCGTACACTTGCCGGCGACGGGCAGGAAGGCTATTCCGGAGATGGCGGAGATGCGGGGGCGGCACGCCTCAGCCGTCCCGGCGGCGTGGCGGTGGATGATGCCGGCTGTCTATACACAAACGATTATGGAAACAACGTCATTCGCCGTATAGCGCCAGACGGGAGCATTTCCACCATAGTCGGAAACGGCGGCTATGGAGCGGCGGGGGACGGCGGACCAGCCGTTCAGGCGCAGCTCAATAAACCCTATGGCTTATGCGTGACCCAGAATGGACGGTGGCTTTTTATCGCGGATTACGGGAACCATAGCATCCGCTGGGTCGACCTTCTTTCTGGACGCATCTCAACGTTATGCGGGACGGGAGAGCCCGGCTATTCCGGCGATGGAGGCCCGGCCGGGCTGGCACGGCTCGATTCCCCTTATTGGGTTGTTGTGGATTCCGACCGGTTTCTTTTCATTGCCGATGCGGGAAATCATTGTATCCGTATGGTGGATCTGCGAGACGGGAGCATCCATACCGTTGCTGGAAACAAGGAACCCGGGTATGTGGATGCCCGTAGTTCCCCGTTGGATGCCCGTTTTAACATACCAGCCGGATTGGCTTATCAGGATGGACGGCTGTATGTGGCGGACTATGCGAACAACGCGATTCGGGAAATTCTGCTAGGGAGGCCGATATGCTGATAGGAATGCTGATTTTGGCGGGAATCGTAATCGCGGGGTGTCTCCTCGCCGGTGCAAGGGAAGGGCTGCAGGAGGTTCATAAACTGGGACATCCTCCTCGGAACACAAAAGGCATAGAAAATGAGGAGGAATTTAAAACTGAGGAATTCACCTTCCATTCAAACGGTTTGCGCTTGTCCGCCATTAAATACTATCCGAATACCGAGTCGAAAGGGACGATTATCGCTTGTCATTATTTAGGCGGCAGTAAATACAGCATCTATCCATATATCGTTGCGTTGCTGAGATCAGGGTATATGGTGACCGCGTTCGATTACCCCAATCATGGGCAAAGCGCCGGAAGAAAAAGCAGCCGCTACACCTTGGACAATGACTTGCGCCGTTTTATAGAGGCATTAAAAACACAGGGGGTACCCGGCCCATATGGCGGTATCGGATTTTCCATGGGGGCCTCCTTGATCCTGAATGCGGCGCGACAGCTTCCACAGATGAAGGCCGTCGTGGTGGACAGCGGCCCGTTGATCTACGTACGGAAATATTTTCTTTATGTTTTAAACAACCGGAGGATCCGAAAGCGAATCGCCCGCCTCTGCTTTCTTGTTACATATCTGTTTTTTATTGGATTTTACCGCATGAGCCGGAGGACAAGAAAGCATCTGAAAAAGTTGAAGGGACTGCCGGTTTTGTTTATTCATGGGGAGAAGGACCGGATCATCCCCATCGAAAACGCATACAGGGCATATCGATGGATCCGATCGGAAAACAGCCGCTTCATACGGCAGCCACGCGCCCATCACATGACCAACTGTGCGGTGATGGGGGAGGAATACGGACGGTTGTTAACCGGTTTTTTTGATACTTGGCTGACCGGGGAAACAATCCGGCCGACGGTTTTGAGCGGTTCGAAGCAACACCTGGCCCGTATAGCTTTCCGCGAACTGGAGCGGCACGGCATGGAAAAATGGACGATACAATCCTTTTCAAACGCCACGGGTTTGTCCGATGACCGGCTACGTTTCCTATATCCCAATGGGGAAGCGGAACTTTGGCTGGATGCCGTTCAGTATGCGGGAGAACGATGGATAGCGGAAATCCGGAAAGATCTGCGGAGAACTGGTGCTGAAAAAGAACCGCTCTCCCATCTGGTAAACGCTTATATACGGGGAAGTGAACAACACCCCGACGCACTGAATGCCTATATCGATCTTTGGAAAAAAGCCAAAGACGGCGATGTATATATTCAAAAACGCCTCGCCGCCATTTACAGGGAGTATACCATACAGTTTATCCGGATGGTGCGGGAAGAGATCGGGCTGGATCCGGATATGGATACGCTGGAAACCGTCGCGCAATGGCTTACGATACTCAGCGATGTTCTCCATATTCAGTCTTTGGTACTGGGCAACCCCGTGGATTTTGAGAAAATGGGTCAAACGGTCAGCCGCGCTGTTTCCCTGCTGTTGAGAGGAGAATCGTCATGAGGCGGGTTGTGCTGTTCTATCCATCCCTGATCAACGGAGATGAATCTCCCACATTGTATACGGCCCTTCCCTTGTCTCTGGTGGCTTTGGCAGCGCCGCTGCGGGCTGCGTCCTTTGAGGTGGAGATTCTGGATGAACGGCTGCATATATATACGGAAGAGGAGATCGGAAAACAGTTGGAAGGAGCCGTGCTGGTCGGCATCAGTGCCATCACGAGCTACCAGATTGTAAACGGCCTTCGTTTCGCCCGCTCCGTCCGCCGGCTGGCACCTCACATTCCGATCGTATGGGGAGGCTGGCATCCTACGCTGATGCCGATGGAGACCCTCCGCCATCCTTTGGTAGATGCGGTTGCCATCGGCCAAGGAGAGGAGATCCTTCCGCAGCTTGCGCAAAGGGCACGGGACCGGCTGCCTTTTAAAGGGGTTCCCAATGTCCTGTATAAAGATACCGGAGGACAGGTCGTCATCAATCCCCGCATAGAGATGGCGCGGTATCCCGTGTACGGTTCCCCGGCGGGCGGATATACCGCTGTCGACCTGGAACGGTACATCCATCCGCAATGGGGGCACCGGCGGGTAGTGGGGTATGAATCCAGCCGCGGCTGCCCATACCGCTGTGCTTTGTGGGCCATTGGAGCGGTGTATAAACGGCACTGGTACGGCCTTCCGGCCGAGACCGTCGCGCGGGACATCGCACGGCTTCGGGATGAATACGGCATTGATGCGGTGCATTTCTTTGACAATAATTTTTTTCTCGATGTGCGCCGGGCCGCACGATTCGCAGAGGGCCTGATCGAGAGCAGCACCTGTGTCGCATGGGATGGAACGGTGGTGGCGCAACAGTTTGTGCGCTTCTCTCCGCAAACTATCGAGCGTTTGAGGCGAGGAGGGCTGTTCCGGGTGATCGTGGGCGGTGAATCCGGTGATGAGGAGGTGCTCAAAAAAATCCATAAGGCGCATACAAACCGTCAGATCCTGGAAACTGCGCGCCGGTGCAAGGAATATGGCTTGATGTCTTCTTTTTCCTTTATGGTAGGATTTCCGTGGAACCCGGAACAGGATACCGCACGCACGATTGACCTTATCGGGCAAATCCGGCATATCGATAAAAACAGTGAAATCCTGTTGTTTGTTTTTTCTCCCTATTTAGGTACGCCGCTTTACGACGTGGCCCGTCAGGCAGGAATGGCATTTCCCGATACTTTGGAAGGATGGGCCAATTTCACCTATGACAAGGCCAATACACCTTGGATGCCCGAAAGACTGATGAAACGGATCGACCGCTACCTGCGCTTTTTTGGGACCAAACAGCAATCCGCGGATGAAGAATCCTTTTTCCGGGGCTTTCGGTAACGGGCGGGAAGAGGGAGGAAGAGATGCAGAAGCTTCTGAAAATACTTGAAGAACGGCTTACCGGACAGAAGGGTCACTATACACTGATTCTTTTAGATATCGACTTTTTTCTTCGCTATCGTCTGCGTTTTTCATCCGCTGCCTGTGATCAAATGCTGGAGCAAATCCGCCGTTTCCTCCCGAAAGCGGCGGAGCATGCAGTACAGGGCGCCCGGTTCATCGAGGCGGGCGGCGACGAATTTGCACTCCTCCTGCCCAGTGCCGATCTGGAGAAAGGCGTTGGGGCAGCGGAAGAAATTCGCCTGGCCTTTCGCCGCCATCGATTTACCGAAGGGCTGCCGGCGGCATATCGGTCTCTTCGAATAAGCTTCAGCGCCGGAGTGGTTAATTTTCCGGAAGATGCCGGCGATGTATCGACGCTTCTTCATAGGGCGATAACCGCCCTATTTATGGCAAAGGCCCTGCGCCGGAATCAAGTTTTCAGTTACCGTTGGCAGATAGCCGGCGGAGAAATACGGCCCCGGGAACATGATTCCGACTCATCCCGCCTCCTCTACGTGCCGGATGCCACCATGCATGTGATCACCGGAGGGCCCGGCCGTGTCGGGACTCTGAAGCAGGCGCTGCCGAAGGAACAGGGGATTCTTTGGGAGCCCCAGGCCATTGCGGCCGATGAACAGGGATGGGTTTACATTGCCGATCAAGACTCCCATCAGATAGTCTGTTGCGGACCGCTGGATATTTTTCGGGTTGCCGGATGCGGGCGTTTCGGCTATTCCGGAGACGGCGGCAACGCTCTGTCCGCTTGTCTGAACAAACCAACCGGGCTTTGGTGCCGGAAAGATTCGCTATATATCGCCGATACGGGAAACGATGTGGTACGACGGATAAGCCGGAAGGACTCTTATATGGAGACGTTGGCCGGACAGGGGACAGCGGGGGACGCCGGTGACGGCGGACCGGCGGGCCATTCGCTGCTGAATAAGCCCGGCGGCGTGGCGGTCGACCGCGAGTGTAACGTGTATATTGCCGATATCGCCAATAACCGCCTTCGCTGTATCGGCAGGGATGGAACGATCCGTCCTTTCGCCGGATGCGGGCGTTTCGGTTATTCCGGGGACGGCGGGGATGCTCTCGATGCGGAATTCCAGGAGATTTACGGCATCGGTATGAGCGCCGCCGGAGACAAGCTGTATTTGGCCGATTATGGCAACCATCGGATTCGGAAAATCGACCTGTTCTCGCGCAGGATTGATACCATTGCCGGATGCGGCCGTCCAGGGTACTCCGGGGATGGCGGAGACGCGCGGGAAGCCTGTCTGCAAAATCCTGTAGCAGTCTGTGGGGATTCACGAGGCAATGTTTTTATTGCGGATGCCGGCAATCAGGCCGTGCGTATTCTTCCGGCCGGGGACAAACGCATTTTCACCGTGGCCGGAGGAGTCGGAATCGGCACCGGCCGGTCGGGTGAGGGCGTACGGGATTTCGCTCTGGCAAACCCCAACGGCTTGGCCGTATATCAAAACACGCTGTATATCCTGGATGGGGCAAACAATCGGGTATGCTGCCTCCAGGTGGACTAACACATTGTTTGACGTAATCAGGAGGTTGTTTATGAGCAGAAACATTGAAGAAAAGGTAAAAGAAATCATCGTTTCCCGTATGAAGGATCAAAGTAAAATTGATGCACTGGATAATCACACGCCATTGCTGACGCTCGGCATTGATTCTATTTTGGCGTTGTCTATCCTAGTGGAAATTGAAGAAGCTTACGACATTGAAATCGATGACAGCGATTTGAATATGGATCGTATCCGGGATATCGCCTCTTTTGCGGACCTGGTCCGCGGATATCTGAAAGATGAGCAGGATTCTTGACGCGCGGATACTTGTCGGCAGGGAGACGGGGCTGGCCTCTCCGTCAGGGATACTCTATGACGGTCAAAACCGGAACCTTTGGATAGTCGATATGGGAAACCGGAGGCTTGTCTGTTTCGACCAGATCCGACATGGTTTCCAATCATTTGATACATCCCCCGTTTTCCGGAGACCGTTGGCAATCACTCGGCTGGATGGGCGTCTCGTGGTATCCGACGCGCTTGACAACACGATATGGATTCGGCAGACGGATAAGACCTGGGATTCACTTGTGTCACCGGACGAGCTGACCCCGCCGCTCGATTTTCCCGGAAGCGTCGCCGCCGACCAATGGGGAAACCTGTATTTCACGGATTTCCATCACGACCGGATTTGCCGCCGAAACCGTGAGGGGAGACTTACCGTATTGGACGGGATTCCCTGCCGGCAGCCGTATGGGATAGCGGTATGGGATTCTCTCCTTTTTGTGACGGATACAGCCTGCGGCCGCATCCTATGCTATTCCTTGAAGGATGGGCGCTGCACGGCGCTTGCCGGGGAAACACCGGCCGGATTTTTACCGATTGCGGTGGCTGCAGACGAAATGGGTGACTTGTACATCAGTACCGTACGGGCAATTTACCTGTATCAAAGGGGACAGGGGAGGCTGGAACGGCTGCTCGATTCCTCCCTGTGGAAAAACTTGCGTGGTACGAAGCTGGGCCATATCGGGGCACTGGCCGCTCTGCCGGACGGTGCGTTGGTCTTCTCCGATACATTGCGCAATGAACTGTATTATCTGCGTATTTCGAAATCGGACGGATGAGAGCGGAGGAAAGGGGGATTGTGTTGGCCACCGTTTTGCTGCTTGCCCTAACCAACCGGAACATGCCGGAAGCAGGTGACCGCCAGTTGGCGGAGTTCCGTTCCCGGGACCGGCTGTGGAGCACGCCAAACCTGGGATTGCTGACCGTGGCCGCGCTTCTTCCGGATTCTTTCGAGATTACCTATGTCGATCAAACATTTGAAGCGATTCCGGAGCGTGGATTTACCTATGTGTTGCTGTCCCCCTCTACCGCGCAGGCGCCGGAAGCCTATCGTATTGCCGACCATTATCGCCGCCGGGGAAGCCGTGTTTTGATGGGGGGGCCGCATGTGACCGTCTGTCCCGAAGAAGCGGCCCGCCATGCGGACACGGTGTTTGTTGGGGAAAGCGAGGAACTGTTGCCTTTATTTTTCCGTGAAGAGCAGCAGGGAAGGGCACAAAAAATCTACCGGGCCCGCCGGTATCCACCTTTGGAATCCTCTCTTGTTCCCCGATACGATCTGGCCGTGAAATATCCCTATAAAAGCGTGCCGATCCAGCTTTCCCGCGGATGTCCCCATCAGTGCCGGTTTTGCCTGTCTTCCAAAATCTACGGAAAGATGGTCCGCCGAAAAACGCGGGAACAGGCCAAGCGGGAGATTGCAGCGATTCGTACCCATTGGAAGCGGCCTTTCTTATTTTTTACCGACGATAATTTTTGTATAAATCCTGCTTATACGGATTCCATTCTGGATATCCTTATGGGAAGCCCGGTGGACTGGTATGCCTTCACCGACGTTTCAGTTTGTAATAAAGGCCATCTTTTGGATAAAATGGCCGCGGCCGGATGCAGAAAACTGTTGATCGGCTTCGAAAGCCTGAGCAAAAACAATTTGCATCAGATCAATGCGTCTGGTTTTAAAGAAACCAGGCTGGCTACATATAGGACGGCGGTTTCCGCCATTCAAAGCCGACGCATCGGTGTGGTGGGCAGTTTTGTGCTGGGATTGGAGGACGATACGCCGGAAACTTTTGAACGGCTGTATACCTTTATTCTGGACACCTGTCTCTATGGCACCAACATCACCGTATCGACACCATTTCCCGGAACCGATATGTACCGGGCGATGATCGAAAGCGGTGTGCCGCTCCCAACTGATTGGAGCTTGTACGACGGCTTTACCCTGCTGCATCCATTGAGGCACATGACGGCGGACCGTTTTCAATCAAACTATCGGGAACTTCTGGCGCGCCTCAATTCTCCGGAACGGATACGGCGCATATATCAATATTTTCATCATGGATATTTGAAATACGACGAATCGGAAGAGAGGAACCAAACGCTATGAACACATCCTGCGAAAAGCCGCAGCTTATACCGTCCAGTCCATATAAGGAAAAAATAAAAAGAATACAGGGTACGGACGCATGCGCGGAAGCGGCTGCCCGGGAACGGCAGCAGCGCTTGGCCAAACCCGCCGGCAGCCTTGGCCTGTTGGAAGACATCGCCGTCCAATATGCAGGGATCACTGGCCGGCAGGACTCGTCCATACGCAAAAAAGGGCTTTTCCTTTTCGGGGCAGACAACGGGGTGTATGAAGAAGGGGTCGCTACAGCGCCACAAGAATTTACACGGAAGCTGCTGCTCAGCTACGCCCATGTTCGGCGATGCGGGATCAATGTGATTTGCGATGCAAATGATGTGAAACTGAAACTTGTCAATATGGGCGTGAAAGGGGAGCTGCACCATCCGCGGATCGACGACCGGAAATTGATGGACGGGACAAATAACTTTGCAAAAGGCACGCCCGCCATGCCGCGGACGATCGTGGAACAGGCGATTCAAATCGGATTCGATTATGCGGCGTGGGCCAAAAAAGAGTCTTACGATATCTTGGGCACCGGCGAGGTGGGGATGGCCAACACCACCACCGCCACCGCCTGTATTTTTGCCGGATTGGACATTCGGGAAAGCCGTTTTGTCGGTACAGGTGCCGGCCTTTCGCCGGATGGTTTGACACGGAAAAAAAGAGTGATCCAAAACGCGCTGATTTTTCTCCAGCCGATCCCCGGGGATGGCCTGGATATCCTCTCCAAAGTTGGAGGGCTGGATATTGCCGCGATGGTCGGCCTGTATCTCGGAGCCGCTTATTACCGAATCCCGGTGGTCGTAGATGGCTTGATCTCAATTGCGGCGGCCCTGCTCGCCAGTTTCCTTCAGCCGCTTGTCCGGACATTCCTGTTCGCTTCACACCGCTCCGCTGAACCAGCGTATCAGCTGGCGGCCGATGCCTTGGGACTGACCCCCATGCTGAACCTGAACATGCGGCTCGGGGAAGGAACCGGCTGTCCGCTGGCCATGCGGATCATCGAGACCGCCCTTGGCGTATCGAACAGCATGTGTACATTTGAGGAGCTGGCGCCGTGAGGAACGATAGCGCCTGTTTCAATGATGGGAAAAACGGTAGAATACCATGTGTATTCCCGTGGAAAGAAGGGTGACATATGCAGGTCTGCCTGCTGAATCCTCCACTGAGCGTTCATGAATTTCCGCACCTGGCCCTGCCGATGCTGAAAGGGTATTTGCGCGCAAAGGGGATATCCTGTACGGTTCATGATTTTAACGTGGAGATTATGGACGAGATCCTGGCCGGAGGATTCGAAAAAATCCAGCGTTATTTCTATGAACGCGGACTTCGGTATTCTCTGCAGGAGTTGCGCGGCCGTTTTCAGGATGCGAAAAACGTGTTTGCCTGTGAGATCTCATCCGGACGGGAAGACCGTGCACAAAAACTCATCAATACGTATCTTCGTATCGCCGGTTCGAACATATTCGAAGTCTGTTTCCGGCCGGATTCGCTGGACAAGATAAAAAAAGCCTATGCCGAGACCGACGTGGAGCGGGATGGAAATAGCATTATCCGCTTCATGCGGGAACGGATAAGGCCGTGGCTGCAGCAAAATCCGGCGGATATCATTGGGATATCCATCCCCTTTACCAGTCAGATTTTCTATGCTCTTTTGCTTGGACGGGAGATCAAAAAATGGTTTCCCGGGGTCAGGGTTGTCATGGGCGGCCCGCAGGTCTCATTATTCTGGAGGCTACTTGTAGAACATCCGCCGTTTCTCACAGCGTTTGACGGTCTCATCGTCGGAATGGGGGAACTGGCGATGGAGCGGTATATTCGGGCGGTTGAAAAAGGAGAAGGGCTAAAGGATGTCCCGAGTCTCGTTTCTTTTGATGAATCTGGAAAACTGATGGTAAATCCGGAGGGAAAAATAGCGCGAATGGAAGACATCCCTCTTCCGGATTTTTCCGATCTTCCGCTTGAGAAGTATGTGTACGCCAAGCTCCCCTATCAGTTTTCCCGCGGCTGTTACTGGGGCAAATGCGCCTTTTGCAGCTATCGGGACAATAAGGGCTATATAACGCGAAAGGTCGATGCGGTGCTCGATCATTTTGACCAGATGAAAAAGCGGTATGGGGTCCACGCCTTTCAGTTTATCGACGACGCCATCCATCCGCGGCTGATGGAAAAGATGGCCGACGGAATCCTTCGCCGTGGGATGCATCTGCGATATGATGCTTATCTGCGGCTTGACAGCGGATTTACCGCAGAAGTTTGCCGCCGGCTGCGTGACAGCGGGCTCCATACGGCGCTGTTTGGGTTCGAATCCGCGAACCAGCGAATGCTCAACCTGATGAACAAGGGAAATACGCCGGAAAATATGCTTGGGGTACTGAAAAATATGCATAACGCCGGTATTCAGAGCATTTTGAGTTGCCTGATCGGTTTTCCCACAGAAACAAAGGAGGAAGCATGGGATTCCATCCGGTTCCTACGGGACAACCGCCGTTATTACTATTGGGTGTACATTGTCCATTTCGGAATGATTTCCGATATGCGGGAGCATTACGAAGAATATGGAATCGTCGACTTGGACGATTCCAGCCTGATCCGTTATGATGATACGGGATTCGTCGCCCTTGGATATCCCTACCGTACCACAAAGGGGATGTCTGTGGATGAGGCGCTGAAAACGATTCAAGAGGGCCGAAAGGAATTGGGGATTCAAATCTTTAAAGACAACTTTTTCAGCTGATGGACGGGTTGGGGATATGAAAGGATATTTGATTTACGCGACGAGATACGGTTCCACAAAACAGGTCTGTCAGTGGATCAGCGAAGGAATCCCGTTTTCCGTCTCTACTAGGCAGGTTTCCGATTTTCCTGTCGATACCGTCGATTTTTTGATTTTGGGGACGCCGGTTTTTATTGGAAAGCCAGCCGAAGATATGACGGTATTCATTAAAAGGCATAAGGCGGCGCTTTGCCGTGTGCCGGTGTTTTTGTTCATTACGTCGTGGGCGCAGTCGACAGAATACCGGGACGCCTGCCAAGGGTTTTTAGAACTTCTTCTGCATTATTTATCACCCTGTGTTCCTGTCATGACCCGGTCACTGCCTGGAAAACTGCTGTGGGATTCGCTGACCACCGCCGATAGACAGGCCATGCAACGTCTTTTGCGTCGTATCGATGCCAGACAGCCTGCTTTTCACTCGGAACGTATTCAGTGGCAGGATCGACGGGATAGACAACAATGCCGCCAATTTGGGGAGGATATAGCCGCCTGGCTGAAGGAGTCCCTGAAAAGGGGAGAGAAAGGGGGGCAAAGGTTACGGAAAGAAACGTAGCGGTTCTATATGCCCGGCGGACCCCCTGCGGAAAAATCCCCGGTGAGCTTTCTGGGACAAGCGACGTGGAGATGCTCGCACAGGTCTTTCAGAATGTGGCGGCAAGCGCGCAAGGCGTTCCAATCCATGAGGCGGTGGCAGGCTCCGCTTTTCCGGTGGAGCGCGATAATCTGTGCCGCAAAGCCGTATTATCCGCCACCCTTTCACCGGAGATTCCGTCGGCAACCGTCAGTAAAACCTGCGCTTCATCGGACGAAGCCCTATTCCATGGCATACAAGCCATACAATGCGGCAATGCCGATACGGTTTTGGTGGGAGGCGTGGAAAAAAGCAGCAATTCCCCCCACATTTTGGGGGTGATGAAGCAGAAAGTAAAAAACGCCATGCGGGGGAATCTTCCGTTATACGAATCGGTTGCTGAAGAGATCCAGGAAAACGATATGGCGTATCTGGCGGAAATGCTCGGCAGAAAATATGGCTTTCGGCGGGAAAATCTGGATGAATATGCTTACCAAAGTTTGGAGAAAGCCCGCCATGCACAGCAATCCGGCCGTTTACAGGCGGAGATACTGCCGGTCATCCATGACGAGGGAGCACTTTCCGTCGACGAAACAGTGCAGAACGATACCGTATTCGGTGATGTCCAACATGCAGAACCACTGTTTTTAAAAGACGGACTGCATACACGGTATACCGCTGCGCCGATTTCCGATTGCGCCGCCGCCGTACTGCTGATGGAAGAACGAGCGTCACGAAGATACGGAATCCGTCCGATGGCGGTTATCAGAGGATATGCATCCGTCGGTGTGCCGCGGCATACCATCGGCGAAGCAATGGGCACATGCCTGCGCAAACTGCTGGGTCAGGCGTCTCTGTCCATGGCAGACGTGGATTTATATGAAATCAACGAATCATTTGCAGCGCAGGGGCTGGCAACCATTGCGGCGCTGGGGATTCCGCCTGAACGGGTCAATGTAAACGGCGGGAATCTGGCGCTGGGATATCCGGTCGGTGCGACGGGGCTGCGCATGGATGTCACACTTTTATGGGAGATGTCCAGGCGAAACGCCCGATATGGCATCAGCGTGATATGCGCCGGCGGCCATATGGCTCAAGCCACGCTGTTCGAAGTTTACCATTAAGGAGTCGACATGACCAATTATGAGGTCGCGGTAATGAATTACCCGCTGTTTTATCAAAATACGCCGGAAGATGCCTCTATACGGCTCTTGTCTCCGCCTTTTCACACAGACGAGGGCGGCCCATGGGAGACGTCGATGTATATCCATATCCCCTTTTGCGGAAGCCTTTGTGATTTCTGCGTGTATAATCGGATGCTCGCTCCGGGCAATAAGGAAGTCGTGGAGGCATTCGTCGACGCCCTGATCCGTGAAATAGGGATATACGCCCGGAGCGAACGGGTGGCCGGCACAAAAATCGCTGCTGTTTTTCTGGGGGGTGGAACACCCTCAGTCTTGTCCAAGCGGCAGCTGGAAAGGATTTTACAAGCACTTCACAAGGCATTTGATCTGCGCGGCTGTGAAATGACGGTGGAATGCAACCCCCTTAACGCTACCCGCGAAAAACTGACGGTCTTAAAAGAAAACGGCGTGACGAGAGTGAGCGCCGGCATACAAAGCTTCCGCGACTCTATTCGGAAAACATACCACATTGCACGGCTGTCGCACTCCGTCGAGCTCTGGCTGGATATGCTCAGAGACTTCCATTTTGATGACGAATCGCTTGATATTTTGTATGGATTTCCCGGAACGGGCATCGAAGAGCTGCTGCGGGATGTACAGCATGCCATCGACAGGGGGATGGGGCACATTTCCCTATATAAACTGGTGGTATTTGCCTATACAAAATTGTATAAGGATTTGGACCGCCGGCCTTCTGATAAGTTGCCAGATGCGGAAAGCTGTTTTTCCATGTTCCGTGCCGCGCATCGACTGCTTTTGCAGAGCGGATACACCCTTCAAAGCGTACAGGAATATGGTAAGGCGGGGAAGAGCACCCGTTTTTGGGATACAACTTACGACGGGTTTGGTGATAACATAGCAATAGGCGTGTCCAGTTTTGGGTATCTGAACGGTTACTGCAACCAGAATGCGGAAAGCGCAGAGGAGCCCGGACCGAGGCCGAGCA
>ERZ856578.3090-NODE-3090-length-25645-cov-3.692037_pt1 | contig 25645 bp, 23 predicted proteins | sample MGYA00514384_ERZ856578 | MGnify/ENA primary metagenome ERZ856578 (study PRJEB29103, sample SAMN06111958) | human gut metagenome | biome: human gut; feature: ankylosing spondylitis patient; material: healthy_person | host: Homo sapiens | place: China:Hangzhou... | reverse complement strand
GGTTGTGGGCGGAACGTATCGCGTTGAAACCAGCCTCCTTGAGCAGACGGACACGGCGGAACTCGGCATCCTCAAAAAGCATCATCGACCGCCACGGCCGCGACGCCCTCGCCGTAGACAATCTCGGAGCCGGCATGGCCCCCAATCCGCCCAAACCGGGGTTCGACTCGATCCCGATGTGGATCGCCGACATGAACTTCGCCACCGTGCCCACCGTGCCCGAAGCGATGATCGAGCGCGCGAAACATCCGCTCTACGGTTACTTCGCGCCCAAAAAGGAATATTATCAGTCCATCATCGACTGGCAGGCGAAGCGCAACGGCGTCGCCGGGCTCGAAGCGAAGCACATCGGCTACGAGAACGGCGTGCTCGGCGGCGTGGCCAGCGCGCTGAACGTGATCTGCTCGCGGGGCGGCAACGTGTTGCTCCACTCCCCCACTTACATCGGTTTCACCAACACGCTGAACAACAACGGCTGGCACATCGTCCACTCGCCGCTGAAGCGCGACGCGCAGGGCGTGTGGCGCATGGATTACGCCGACATGGAAAAGAAGATCGCGGAGAACAAGATCCACGCCGCCATCTTCTGCTCGCCCCACAATCCCTGCGGCCGCGTATGGGAGCGCGAAGAGATCGAGACGGCCATGGAGATCTACCGCACGCACGACGTGTTCGTGATCTCCGACGAGATCTGGTCCGACCTGACGCTCGACGGTTATAAGCACATCCCCACGCAGAGCGTCGGCGACGACGCGAGAAACCGCACCGTCGCGCTCTACGCTCCCAGCAAAACCTTCAACCTCGCCGGGCTGATCGGCAGTTACCACATCATCTACAACGACTGGCTGCGCGAGCGCATCGACAAGGAATCGTCGCTGTCGCACTACAACAGCATGAACGTGCTTTCCATGCACGCGCTGATCGGCGCCTACACGCCCGCAGGGCACGAATGGGTGGACGAGCTGCGCCAGGTGCTGACGGAAAACGTGAACTACGCTTACGATTACATCAAAGAGCATTTCGACGGCGTCGATCTGGCCAAACCTCAGGGCACCTACATGCTCTTCATCGACTGCGAGCAGTGGTGCAAAAAACACGGCAAGACCATCGACGACGTGCACCGGGCCGGTTCCGACGTGGGCGTGTCATGGCAGGACGGGCGCATGTTCAACGGCCCGTACAGCATCCGCGTCAATCTGGCGCTGCCGCTGTCGCGCGTCAAAGAGGCCATGGCGCGCATGGATAAGTACGTCTTCAACGCCCGATAAAACTCGAGCCCGCCTCCTTTCGCGGAAGCGGGCTTTTTCGTCCGCGTCGGCACAAGAGTTTTCTCTGCGCGCGGCGTGATGACGTTCCTTCGGGGCGGAGCTTTTACGGCGGCGCAATTCATTCGCGAAAGGAGCGACCTCCATGCTGAGAGAATTTCTGGCAATGGGCGCGGCCTTCGGCTTTCTCATTTTCTTCCCTAAAGGAAAGCTGTGGAACGGCGCCTCGCTGCTGCTCACGGGGCTGATCATGGGACTCGGCGCCGGTCAGTCCCCAAAAGTTGTCGCGGAAAACTTTACCGGCATCGTCACCTCGCCGCCGACCATGAAAACCATCGCCGTCATCCTGCAGATCGGCGTTCTCAGCGCGCTGATGAAGCAGTACGACATCCTCGGCCGGCTTGTGGAAGCCTTCAAGGACGTTTTTTCGTCGGCCAAAGCGGTGATCATGATCCTGCCGGCGGCGATCGGCATGGTTTCGGTGCCCGGCGGCGCGGGCATCTCCAGCCCCTTCGTCGACGAACTGGGCGACAACCTCAGGCTGCCCGTGTTCAAGCGCGCGGCGCTCAACGTCGCCTTTGTCGCCGGCATGGAGTTCACGTCTTACCTGCTTTATCTGCGCGGCGCCTCGGCGCCGGTCGCTCCGCGCTCCGGCGGCGGGCACACACTCCGCGGGCTCGTCGACATTCTCAAATACATGTCGCCGATCTACGTCATCGTGCTGCTCAACGGTCTGTTCAAGGTGCCCATGTACCTGAGCGCCTTCGCTTCGCTGATGCTGATCCTGGCCGGTTGGGGGCGGCGCGACGCAAAAGCCTACGCGCGCGCGTTCTGGCAGGGGCTCAGCGGCCAAACTTTCGTGACGATGCTGGGCATCTATTTCATGCAGAACACCGTGCGGGACCTGACCGGCATCATGGGCGCCTTTCAAAACATGTTCGTGCGATCGTCGGGGTTCGGCGTGCTGCTGGTGATCGCGGGCGCGGCGCTGCTTTTCCGCCTCACCACGGGGCTCAGCTACGTGCCGCTGGGCGTTTTGGTGCCGCTGCTGACGAGCCTGCACCTGCCGCCGGCGGAAGAGCTGCTCTACTGCGTTTTCATCTACACGTGGAGCTTCAACGGCTATTTCTTTTCGCCCCTGCACCTGTGCCAAGCGCTCACCCTGCAGCAGATGAACTGTTCCGTCTCCGCGCTGGACAAAGGGTACCTGCCGCTGATGATCGAGATGGCCGTGGCTCCGTTCGTCATTTTCGGCCTGTACAGAACGATCCTGCTGTGACCGCCGCGCCCTGAAAGCACCTGCCAACGCCCCCAAAAGCGCTCTGCCGCCAACGGCAAAGCGCGCTTTTACGCAGCTGAACATTTCACTTTTCCAGTCCGGATTGTTTTTCCCTTGTTGACGTCCGGTAACAAATACGGCGAATTGCGCGGCATAAAAATTTTATAATGATCATTATCATCATTTTGCGGAGTGGAAAATCATGAACAAGAGAAAAGAAGAGCAGCTGAAACGGATCCTTCAGGCCATCAAGAGCGGTGAAATCGTCAACGACGGCAAGCTGCCGACGGAACGAGAGCTGGAAAGACATTTCAGCATGTCGCGGCTGCATATCCGCGAGTGTCTGAACATCCTCGAAGCTTACGGCGTGCTGGAAATCCGCGAACGCCAGGGTATTTTCGTGGAAAGTCACGATGTCAGCGGGGCCTTTCGTTCGCTGGACGACTTTCAGTCCGCCTGGCCGGTCGGACTCTATGATGAGATTTCGGAAGTGCGCCGTCTCGTCGAGGTCCCTGCCGCACGCCTTGCCGCTCAGCGCCGTAACGAGCAGGATCTGGAACATCTTCACGAGGCACTGACCATGCTGCGCCGTGTGATCGCGCTGGCGCCCCCGGAACGGGGTTTACAGGGGGCGAAATGGAACAGCATCTTCCACAATCTGATCGCGACAGCCGCCCATAACATGGTGCTGCTGCGAATTTACGAAAGCGTCATCGCGCTCTCGCAAAGCACGCTGAACTCGCTGATCCTCGGCGACATCGCCCGCCGCCCGCAGGACATCTGGCCCGACCAGATTATCGACGAACACGAGAAACTGGCCGAGGCCATTTTCCGACAGGACGCAGAAACCGCCGGCAAAATCATGAAACTCCACCTCGAACGGACGTACACTCGCTACAAGCTCAGTTACACAGTAAACCTGGAGCGCAAGGACAACGGTTAAACAAAAATTTTCCATCCATCCCGGACGCATCAATAGCAGAAGCGTCTGGGGTGGATTTTTTCAAAGTAAATTGTCGACTTGATTTTTAATATCCATGATGCTACACTGTTTTTACTTTAGGTAGATCATGGTTAACCAGAAAAGATCGAAACGATATTCTACATGATTAATCATTTTTCAGCAAAAGACCGTCTTACCTTTGAAAAATCATTCCTCGTTGCTCCGCAGGGAAATTTAAGGCGACACGTTTCAGTTACTTAAAATACATCGTGAGTAGGAGGGCTTTTTATGAGAAGTGGAAATCGCGTTTTAGGTACAGTAGTTTTGATCGGTGCGCTGGCAGCATCCGCTGCTTTTGCCGCTTATCCAACCAAGCAAATCACCGTTCTACAGGGATTCAAGGCCGGCGGCGGCAGCGATACGGTCGCCCAACTGACTCAGCCTTACTTGGAGAAGGTCCTTGGCAAGTCGTTCGTCAATCAGTACATCCCGGGGGCCACTGGGGCAATCGCCTGGACGCAGCTGGCCAAGGCGGCTCGCAAGGACGGTTACACGCTGAGCATCACCAACACGCCCATGCTTCTGACCAACTACATCATGACGCCCGCCATCACCTACAAAGTCGATGAGCTGACGCCCATAGCCAACGTCATCAGTGATCCCGGCATCGTTGTTGTGGCAGCTGACAGTCCCTTCAAGACTTTTGACGATTTCATCGCGGCGGTCAAAGCCAATCCCGGCAAGGTCACCGTCGGCAATTCCGGAGTCGGCGGCGACGACTTCTTCACGACGCTGATCTTCGAAAAAGTTTCAGGGCTGAAAGTTCAGATGGTTCCTTTCGAGGGCGACGGTCCTTCCTGGCAGGCAGCGATGGGGAAAAAGATCGATGTCAGCTTCAACAACATCGGCATCGTTTTCCCTCAGATCAAAGCCGATAACCTGCGCGCGCTGGCGATCATGGCCGAGAAACGTTACGAGCTGCTCCCTGACGTGCCGACGATGAAAGAAAAAGGAATCGACGTGGTATCCGGTTCTTCGCGCGGCTACAGCGCTCCCGCCGACATTCCCGAGGAGGCCCGCCAAACGCTGATCGAAGCGTTCAAAAAGATGGCCGAGATGCGCGAATTCAAGAAAGCGTGCGCCGACCGCGCTTCCATCATCGACATGAAGTACGGCGACGACTATATGGCCATGCTGAAGAAGCAGGAAAAGGATTTCACCGAAATTTGGAACGAAGTGAAGGATCAATTCCAGAAACATTAAACTTCCACTGAAATGAACCAAGAGACGGTTTCGTCTATTGAAGTCGTCTTTTTTCAAGCGATATTGCCGAAAAACCGGGGCTGTCCGTTTGTGCGAAGGAGTCTTTTCTATGTCCTATTTTATGCAACACGTCCTTTTTGCTCTGTTTTCCTTCGGTGTCGGACTGTTCTTTTTCTTTACGGCTCAGTCCATGCCTGATTCCGCTCGACTGTTTCCGCAGTTGGTAGCGGCGCTGATCTTTCTGCTCAGCTTCGTGATGGCTTTCAATGCGCGGCGCTCGGCGCCTCCATCCGGTGAGAAAGCGCGGATCAACGCCGTGCGCGTGGTCACTTATTCGCTGATGATCGCCGCTTACATCGCTGTGACGGAAAAGGCGGGATATTTCGTCACGACGCCTCTTTTCATGATCATCAGCTATATCTATCTGCGCGCAGCGGGGCTTCTCAAGGCAATCTTGATTGCCGCGCTGTTCTGCGGCTTCATCTATCTGCTGTTCGTCCGCTTCCTGAATCTCCCCGTGCCGCTCGGCTTGCTCGAACCGCTGCTCGGCGCTTAAGGAAAAAGGAGCGTATTCGCATGTTCGACAGTATGATTCTCGGTCTGGGCAACATCCTTCAGTGGAACAACATGCTGGCCATGTGCGGCGGTACGGCGCTGGGACTTTTCGTCGGCGCCATGCCCGGTCTTTCGGCCACGATGGCGATCGCGCTGCTGGTTCCCATGACGTTCGCCATGCCGCCGGAAACAGGTATCACCATGTTGGCGTCGCTTTATATGGGCTCGATGTATGGCGGCTCAATCGCAGCCATTCTGATCCGTACTCCGGGCACGCCTTCGGCGGCGGCCACGGTCATGGACGGTTATCCGATGGCCTCGCGCGGCGAAGCGGGACACGCTCTCGGCATTTCGCTGTTCGCTTCCTTTGTCGGCGGCGTGGTCAGCAGTATTGTGCTGTTGACGGTAGCGCCCCTGCTGGGACGTGTGGCCGTGATGTTCGGCCCCGTCGAGCTCACTTCGGTGGCCGTGCTGGGCATGACGATCATCGCCTCCCTGTCACAGGGATCGCCTGTCAAGGGGCTGCTCTCGGGGGCGATCGGCCTGGCGCTGTCCACGGTCGGTATGGATCCCATCACGGGGATCCCGCGCTTCACCATGAACAATATCAATCTGTTCTCGGGTATTCCCTTCACGGTGGCATTGATTGGTTTGTTTTCCATTCCCCAGGTGCTCCGTCTGATCGAGAAGGACGAGGGTAACGCTGAACGCATCGAGTCGATCAAAGACAGCGTTATGCGTCCGTGGTTTGAGCTGAGGGTGTTGCTGCCGACAATCCTCCGCTCTAGCATCATCGGCGTGTTCACCGGCATCATCCCCGGTACGGGCGGTGACACGGCCTGTTGGTTCGCTTACAACGAGGCCAAGTGCTTTTACAAGCCCGGCTGCAGTAAATACGAATTCGGCGACGGCAACGAATACGGCATTGCCGCGCCGGAATCGGCCAACAACGCCGTGGTCGGCGGCGCCCTGGTGCCCACGATCACGTTGGGAATTCCCGGCAGTTCAGCCACGGCCGTGCTGCTTGGTGGTCTGATGATTCACGGCATCATGCCCGGTCCGACACTGATGACCGAGTATGCCGGCGTCACCTATACGCTGTTGTGGGCCATTTTGTTTTCGTGCTTCGCCATGTTCGTGGAAGGCCTGTTCTTCACGCGCCTATGCATTGCGGTGACGAAGATTCACAACCGCATTCTCGCCGTGGCGATCACGATTCTCTGCGTTATCGGCGCTTTCGCCATCAACAACAACTTCTTCGACGTAGGGCTGATGTTCTGTTTCGGCATTCTCGGTTACTTCATGGACAAGCTCAAGATTCCGGTCGCTCCCCTCGTGGTCGGGTTGATTCTCGGTCATATGCTCGACGTCAGTCTGCATCAGGCGCTGCTTATCAGCGGCGGCAATTGGTCGATTTTTGTCACAAACCCGATTTCCGCTGCGCTGCTGACGCTGGCGCTGCTTTCTTTGATCCAGTCCACGCCCTGGTATGTCAACTGGAAAAAAGCGCGTCAGAGCAAAAAGGCGGCGTAGCTCAAAACAATCAGACAGATGCGCCCGATTCAAAGTTCTGTTGGTGCTGCCGCATCTTTTTCCGAAGAAACGTTATGGCATAATTGAGGGGGAAAATTTGAAAAATGCTCAGACGCAGTCTGCAGATATCGCCCGCCGACAACGTGAAAACGGTGCTCGAAGACAGTTTCAGAGGCGATACGATCGATACACCCGACGGACCGTTGACGCTCCTCGACGATGTGGAATTTGCCCATAAGGTGCTGATCAAAGACCTGCACGCCGGCGATCCGGTCATCAAGTACGGCGAGGAGATCGGCCGCGTGAAAGCCGACACGCCCCGCGGCACATGGATCCACACGCACAACATGTCCTGTGAGCGCGGCAGGCGATAGGGGGAACGATCATGACGATCACTTTCAACGGATACCGTCGTTCAGACGGAACGGTGGGCGTACGCAACCATCTGGCCATCATTCCCTCCGTGTTCTGCGCCAATCGCACGGTGGAGCGTATTGCCGCCCAGCTGCCCGGTTCGGTGCCGATCCGCCATGCCGTAGGCTGTTCGCAGGTCGGCCTTGATCTTGAACTGACGGCCCGTACGCTCAAAGCTCTCGGCACGCACCCCAACGTCGGCGCGGTGCTGGTGATCGGCCTCGGCTGCGAGCGTTTTCCGCCGCGCGAGCTGGAGGAAGCCGTGCGCAAGAGCGGGCGCCCCGTCGCCTGCTTCGTCATCCAGGAAGAGGGCGGCACAACCAACACGATCAAACACGCCGTTGAAGCCGGCAGAAAAATGTTCGCCAGTCTGGCCGAACAGCGGCGCGTGCCTTGCCCGCTGAGCGAGCTGTTCGTCGGCACGAAGTGCGGCGGGACCGACGCCACCAGCGGCCTGGCCGCCAATCCCGCCGTCGGCGAAATGGTGGACAAGCTGGTCGCGCAGGGCGGCAGCGCGATCCTCAGCGAGATGAACGAGCTGCTCGGCACCGAGCACATTCTCGCCCGCCGCGCCGTCAGCAAAGAGGTCGCCGATAAAGTTTACAAAGCCATTTACGAGATCGAGGACGTCTTGCGCAGCGGCATCGACATGCGGCTGGGAGCCAAACGCAACCAGCTCATCTCCCCCGGCAACGCCGACGGCGGCGTCAGTTCCATCGTCGAAAAGGCGCTGGGCGGCATGCACAAATCGGGCACCTGCCCCATTGTCGACGTGATCGACTACGCCACGCCGCCCGAGAAGGGCAAGAAAGGCCTGTTCCTGATGAAGTACGAAAGCCACGACGGCGAAGTCACCACCGGCGAGATCGGTTGCGGCGCGCAAATCGTCGCTTTTACCACGGGACGCGGCTCGCCCACGGGACACCCCATCGCCCCGGTCGTCAAGATCACCGGCAACGAGAAAACTTACAAGGCCATGAGCGAAATGTTCGACTTCGACGCATCGGGCATCATTTCCTGCGGCGATTCGCTCGAAGACGCCGGCAGAGCCCTGCTCGACCTCGTCATCCGCGTTGCAGGCGGCGAGCAGACACAGGCCGAGAAGACCGGCGACGACAGCCTGATGTGCATCGCCCGTCGTCACGGCTACCACGTCAAGATCGAAGAGGAGATCATGAATCACTGCCGGGAGGTGTAGCGCCCGTCCATTAAGCATCACGGAGGACTCGCCACTCGCGCGCTGCGTGAAACACCACAAAAAAAACGGATTGGGTCACTTGTCGCAGGGCAAGTGACCCAATCCGTTTTTTGTTCAGCGGCGAATTTCGATTTTGGGATGCGGCGAGCTGCGCATGACGCGTTTCGTCAACGCGATCAGACTCTTCACGACGGGCGTGAAGACGCGGTTCTTTTTCCAGGCAATGATGTCGATGCGGCAGTGCGGCGGGTCTTCGATGGTGTAAAAGACGGGCTGGCTGTCGCTTTCGTTCTGCGCCCGCAGCGCGCCGTTGTAGGTTGTGAAAGCCAGCCCCATGCCAGCCGCGGCCAGCATCGTGATGGTGCGCTGACTGGTGAGCTGAAGCACGGTATTGACGCGCAGGCCATATTTTTCCAGCAGGTGCTGAGCGACGCGATACATGCCCTGCGCAGGCGTCAAAGTCAGGAATCTTTCGTCGTTCAGCAGTTCCGGCTCGATGTACTGAGGACAGTATGGGCTGTTGCTGCGCAAGTCGGCACGGGCCGCCAACGGATGCTCTGCCGAGGAAATAACGTAGACCGGCGCTCTGTTGACCACTTCATAGGCGATGTCGTCGGACAGGATCGGCAGCGTGGAAATGCACAGATCAAGCTGGTTGCTCAGCAGGGCTCGCTCGAAAAAAGCGTTGACCCCCTCTTTCACCTGTACGTCCACGTCGGGAAAGGAAACGGCAAAGTGCGGCAGAATCTTCGGCAGCCATGTGGTGCCGCGCTCCACGCTCACACCGATGCGGATGCGTTCTCTGGTACCGCGGGCGATGTTCCTCATCTCTTCGCGCAGCTCGGTATCGATGTCGAGCAGTTTGCTCACGCTCTCGAAATAACGTTCGCCGGCATAGGTCAGCGTCAGAGGCTGGACACTGCGGTCAAACAGCGTCACCCCCAGCTCCTTTTCCTGGCGGTGAATCGCCTTCGTCAGCGCCGGCTGGGAGATATGCAGTTGTGCCGCGGCCTTGGTAATGTTGCGCACCTTTGCCACCGTCATTAGGTAGCGGTAAACATCAACATTCAAGGCGATGCCCCCTTTCTCCCAAAGTTATGACGAACAGTCAGAAAATTCATGAGACAGACTCAGATGGCTTCATTATAATACATTCAAGGCAATTCGTTTCTTTATTATAATTTCCCGTGTCCGGAAAGGGAGGATTTTCCATGAGTCTTGTCGATGTCCACCGCCATATTGAAGCCCACCGGGACGATGACCTGGAGCTGCTGAAAAAACTCGTCGCCCAACCCAGCGTCAGCGCCCGCAACATGGGCGTGCGCGAGTGTACGGAACTGCTGCGTTCGCTTCTGACCGAACTGGGCTGCGATACCGTCGCGATTTGCCCAACCGATGGGCAGCCGATCGTTTTCGCCGAACGTAAGTCGAAGAAAGCCGGCGCAAAAACCATCCTTTTCTACGGTCATTACGACACGCAGCCCCCCGATCCTGTGGAGGAATGGATCACGCCGCCCTTTGAACCAACGGTGCGCGATGGCCGGCTCTACGGTCTCGGCGCGGCCGACAACAAGGGGCAGTTTCTCGCGCACCTCCTTGCCGTGCGTTCATGGCTAGCAACGGAGGACGATGTCCCCGTCAACGTCAAGTTCATTCTCGACGGCGAGGAGGAAAGCGGCTCGCCCAACATGAGAGCTTTCGTCGAAACACACAAAGACATGCTGATGGCCGACCTGGTCTATAACTCCGACGGCCCTATGAACGCCGGAGACTTTCCGGAGATCAAGCTGGGCTTCCGCGGCGACCTGTCGATGGAGTTTGAGCTGACCACAGCCACACACCAGAACCATTCAAAGACGGGGCAGCTGATTCCCAATCCCGCCATCGAGTTATGCCAGCTCGTCGCTTCGATGATCGACCGTGACGGCCACGTGCTGATCGACGGATTTTACGACGACGTACTGCCGCCGACCGCTTACGAGCGGGAGCTCATGGACGGGTACGCCTTCGAGCCGAAAACGCTGGCCCGCGTGTACGGCGTCAAAAAACTGCTTAAAACGGCGAAGGAAGCTTACTACACTCAGCTCATGTTCCGTCCCACGTTCACGATCAACGGTATGAGCTCGGGCTATTGCGGTCCGGGCCATAAGACCTGTGTGCCCCGTTCGGCGCTGATGAAGCTGGATGTGCGTCTCGTCAAAAACATGGATCCCGAGAAAGTGTTGGAAAAAATCCGCCGGCACGCAGCCGCCTTCGATCCGGAAATCGTCGTCCGCGCCGGCAAAGCCATGTATCCTTCCAAGAGCGATGCCGAACAGCCGCTCTGTCAAGCCGCTATCGCCGCCGCGCGCTCCGTTTATCCCAACGCCGTCGTTCATCCCAGTTCCGGCGGCAGCAACCCCGATTACGTGTGGACCGGCATCATGAAAATGCCGTCGGTGACAGTGCCCTACGGGAATGCCGACCAGACGAACCATTCGCCCAACGAAAACCTCCGCCTCGACTGTTTCCATAAGGGCATCCACGTCAGCGCCGCCGTAATCGGGCGCATTGGCGAAATTTAATTCTGAGGTACGAATTCCGTTCAATCGCTTCAACGTCCATCCACTCTGCTTCTAAGAATGTCGCAATATCCACGCGCGTGCGACAGGTTATGACACCGATAAAAAAGCTTCATTAGATTTTCCCCGCCAACATTGCTATATTTTTTTTAGCAGCTTAAGGCTCTTTCTGTTCACGATCATGATACAAAAACTCGGCTGCGACACAAAAAAGTCTAAAGGAGGAACATGAGCATGAAAGCAACGCGTTTCGAACTTCTCGCGGCGCTGGTTCTGGGTTTGGCCGTGTCAGCCTGCGCAGCGGAAGCTCCCAAAAGCTCCAAGGACACCCTGATGTACGGCGTGAACGCCGAGGCCGCTTCTCTCGATCCGTCCACCAGCAAAGACACCGTCACTCACATGATGATGCTCCAGATCTACGACACGCTGGTCGCCGTCGACCCTCAGGACTATACCAAATATGTCCCCGGACTGGCCACGGAATGGAAATTCAGCGACGACAAGATGGAGCTCGTCTTCACGATCCGCGACGGCGTCAAGTTCCACAACGGCGACACGATGACCGCCGACGACGTGCTGTTTTCCCTGAACCGTTCCTTCGCATCCAGCTACTCCAGCGGCATCCGCGGCGCCATCAAGGGATTCGAGAAGATCGACGACCGTCATGTCAAGCTGCTCCTCAAGTATCCCTACGCGCCCATTCTCGAAGTCATGAGCAACCTCACCTTCGGTATCGTCAGTCAGCGCGCTGTGAAGGAGGCCGAGGCCAAGGGCGTCAACTTCGCCCGCAATCCCTGCGGCACCGGCGCTTATCGCATGAAGGAATGGAAGAGCGGTGACCAACTTGAGCTGGAACGCTTTGACGGCTACTATCGCGGCCCGGCGCCGATCAAGACCGTCATTTACAAGTTGATTCCCGATGCGGCCAGCGGCGCCATCGGCCTTGAGGATGGCAGTCTTGATTTCTATTATCTCCCAGCTCATACCGATTACGAATATCTCAACACGCTCGACTCCCTTGCCACCATCACCTGCCCGGGGATCGGCATCCATCACATCACTTTCAACACCACTGACGGGATCTTCAAGGACAAGCGTCTGCGCCAGGCCGTCGCGTATGCGTTGAACCGCGACGATATCGTCATCGGCGGCGCCGAGGGTTACGCCGACCTCTGCAATGTCCTTTGCCCCGTATCCATCTTCGGTTACGACAAAGAAGCCACATGGTATCCCCAGGATCTTGAAAAAGCCAGAAAACTTATGGCCGAAGCTGGCTATCCCAAAGGTTTCGACGTGGTCTTCAGCATGCAAGGTTCGGCGACTTACATGAATCCCGCCGAAGTCATGCAGGACCAGCTGCGCCAAATCGACATCAATGTCACGTTCGACAAGATGGAGCGCGCCACTTACCTTGACATCGTCGCTGGCAAGCGTCAGTTCGTCGCCAGCCTGCGCATGATCAACGCTTCGGTTCGTGACGCCGACTATGTGCTCACCCGGCGCGTTCACAGTTCCATGATCGGCGGTGGCAACAACTACTCCGGCTACAGCAATCCCGACGTGGACAAATGGCTCGACGAGGCCCGTCAGGAGCAAGTTCCCGAAAAGCGCATGGAACTCTATCGCAAAGTCTATGCCCAGCTGAAGGAAGACGTCCCGCTGATCCCCATCTATACCGACTACCAGAAGTTTTTTTTCAATAAACACCTCAAGGGCATCCATCCTCACCCCGTGTTCCGCTTCCCGGTCCACGAGATGTACTTCGACTAAACCTCGTCCATCGCAAAATCTGCGCTGAACAGAGAGGGCGCTGCGGACAGAATCGCAGCGCCCTCTCTGTAAAAATCACTTAATTTATGGGGGGAAAGTCATGTCGCGTTATATTTTTCGGCGGCTGCTGATGCTTGTTCCCGTTGTGCGTGGCGTGGCATTGTACATCTTTGCCGGTATGGATATCACGCCCGGAGACCCGTCCGTGCTGATCCTCGGCGAAGGAGCCACCGAGGCGGAATACTCCGCTCTCCACGCCAAGCTGGGATTAAACGATCCGCTGTTGGTCCGTTACGCGCGTTACATCTGGAACGCGCTGCACGGTGATTTTGGCGTCTCTTACCGCACGGGGCTGCCCGTGTTTCAGGAAATCGCCTCGAGGCTGCCCTACACGTTCGTACTGGCCGTCGTGAGCACGATCATTGCCGTCACGATCGGTTTGCCGGTAGGCGTTTTCTCAGCCGTCAAACAGTATTCCCTGTCCGATAACTTCGCGCTTGGCTGCGCACTGCTGCTCACTTCTATGCCAACGTTCTGGCTGGCCATGATGCTCGTGCTCGGATTCTCGCTGAAGATGCGCTGGTTGCCGGCTATGGGCGTTACGGGGTGGAAGAATTTTATCCTGCCGGCCATCGCCACGGCTTCGAGCAGCACGGCTTCGTTGCTGCGCATGACCCGATCGACTATGCTCGAGGTCATTCGCCAGGACTACATTCGCACGGCCCGCGCCAAGGGCGCCAAAGAAAGTCGCGTCATCTTTGATCACGCGCTGCGCAACGCCCTGCTGCCCGTGGTCACGCTGATCGGCGTTAATTTCGGCGTTGCCCTCGGCGGTACGATCGTCATCGAGCAGGTTTTCGCCATTCCCGGGCTTGGACAGCTGATGGTTAATGCCATCCGCACCAAGGACACGCCCATGGTCATCGCCTCGCTGTTGTTTACGGCCGTGATCGCCTCGTTGATCAATCTGTTGGTGGACATTCTCTATGCCTATATCGACCCACGGCTGAGAGCCAAATTCACCGTCGCCAAGAAAAGGAAGGTGAGCGCATGACCGCCGCAAACGCGCAGAAAATTTCCGTCGAGAACCGGCTGCGCCAATACAAGAAAAAGAGCCAGATGCGCACCATCTGGAACCGTCTCAAGAAAAACCGCCTTGCCATCTTCGGTCTGGCGCTCTTTCTAGTGATGCTCGCGGTCGTCAGCACCGCCGACATCTATTACAACTATGAGCAGGACGCCATTGCCCAGCATCTGTCGCTGCGCTTCAAGGGCCCCGGGCAAACGGCCGGCCACCCGCTGGGGACCGATCAGTACGGCCGCGATGTGCTGGCACGCGTCATTTACGGCGGCCGCATTTCCATGTTCGTCGGCCTCGCCACGATCTGCGTGTCTCTGTCGCTGGGATCGCTCATTGGCGCGACGGCAGCTTACTACGGCGGCAAGGTAGACAACATCCTCATGCGCATTATGGATGTGTTTCTCGCCATCCCGAACATTCTTATGGCGATTACGCTGGTGGCGGCTTTCGGTACAAGCCTGCTGAACTTGATCCTCGCCATGGGATTGGCCGGAACGCCGAAGATGTCGCGTATCGTCCGTTCGTCGGTGCTTTCCATCATCGGCACCGATTATATCGAGGCGGCACGCGCCTGCGGCACGAGCGACATGCGCATCATCTTTCGTCATATTCTGCCCAACGCCATGGGCCCGATCCTCGTTCAGGCGACGCAGACCGTCGCCCGTTCGGTCATCACGGTCTCCTCTCTCAGCTTCATCGGTCTCGGCATCTCCGAACCCACGCCCGAATGGGGCGCCATGCTTTCGGCCGCCAAGAGTCAGCTTCGCTATCATCCCTATCTGGCCGTGTCGCCCGGCATTGCCATTGTCATGGTCGTTGTTTCGCTGACGCTTCTCGGCGACGGTCTGCGCGACGCGATGGATCCAAGGCTAAAGAATTAGCGCAGGAGGACGAAAACAATGGCAGACAAACTTCTTGAAGTCACAGACCTGCACGTGATGTACCGTACCGACGACGACAACGTTTACGCGCTCAACGGCGTCGACATTTCCGTCGAAAAGGGAAAAACTCTAGGGCTTGTGGGAGAAACCGGCGCCGGCAAGACGACACTGGCGCTCTCGATCTTGCGGCTGTTGCCGGACCGCGTCGGCTTCGTCACCCAGGGCGACATCAAAATGAACGGCGTCGAACTGCTCAAGCTGTCGGAGCCAGACATGCGCCTGCTGCGCGGCAACGACATTTCCATGATCTTCCAGGATCCGATGACCAGCCTCAACCCGATCCACACCGTCGGCGACCAGATCGCCGAGGTCATCGCTCTGCACAACGAGCATGCCGACCGCGATTTCATCGAGAAAAAAGTGGACGAGATGATGGAGATGGTCGGCATTCCTGCCATCCGCAAAAGCGAGTATCCGCATCAGTTTTCAGGCGGCATGAAGCAGCGCATCGTCATCGCCATCGCTTTGGCCTGCAATCCCAAGCTGTTGCTGGCCGACGAGCCGACGACGGCGCTTGACGTCACGATTCAGGCTCAGGTGTTGGAGATGATGAATCAACTCAAGCAAAAACTGGAAACGTCGATGATCTTGATCACCCACGATCTGGGCATCGTCGCGCAGATTTGCGATCAGGTAGGCATCATGTACGCCGGCGAAGTGGTGGAGATCGGCACGGTCGAGGATATTTTCGAGGGCACACAGCACCACCCCTACACAGTCGGACTTTTCGGCGCCATTCCCAATATGGCCGAGGAGTCGCCGCGGCTGCACCCCATCGACGGGCTGATGCCCGACCCTTCAATCGTACTGCCCGGCTGTCCGTTTGCCGAGCGCTGTCCGCACCGCTTGGACAAATGCCAAGAAGAACGTCCGCAAGCCGTCCCCGTCAACAGTGGCATGCACCGTATCAAATGCTGGCTGGCCAAAGCCGTTCGGGAGGGATAGAACATGACGACGCCTCTGATCCAGACTAAAGGTCTGAAGAAATATTTCAGTACCCCTCACGGGTTGCTGCACGCCGTGGACGACGTGAACATTTCCATCGAAGCGGGACAAACGCTCGGCGTCGTCGGCGAGTCGGGCTGCGGCAAGTCCACGCTGGGGCGCGTGATCCTGCGGCTCATCGAGGCCACTTCAGGCGAAGTGCTCTTCAACGGCGAGAACATCCTCGATTACACGCCGCATCAGATGAAGGACATGCGCAAACAGATGCAGATCGTTTTTCAGGATCCTTTCGCCTCGCTGAATCCCAGAATGACCGTCTCGGAACTGATCGCCGAACCGATGAAGGTCTGCGGCGTCTACAAGAACAATAACGAGATGATGGAACGCGTCTTCGAGTTGATGGACACCGTCGGACTGGCGGAACGCTTCGTCAACACCTACCCGCACGAGATGGACGGCGGCCGCCGTCAGCGCATCGGCATCGCCCGCGCGCTGGCGCTCGATCCCAAATTCATTGTCTGCGACGAGCCCGTTTCCGCTCTGGACGTCTCGATCCAGGCACAGATTTTGAATCTGCTCATGGACTTGCAGGACAACAAGGGGTACACCTACATGTTCATCACCCACGACATGAGTGTGGTCAAACATATCAGCGACCAGATCGCCGTCATGTACCTGGGCCAGTGCGTCGAGCTGGCGCCGACGAAGACGCTGTTCAATAATCCTCTGCACCCTTACACACACGGCCTGCTCAACGCCATCCCGATTCCCAGCCTCAAGCACCGCAAAACATTGCACATCATGAAGGGGGAAGTCGCCAGCCCGATCAATCCCAAGCTAGGCTGCCGTTTTGCCGCGCGCTGCCCCGAAGCGACCGAGGAGTGCCGTAGGTCCGATCTGAAATTGCGCGAGGTTGAACAAGGCCATTTTGTGGCCTGTTTCAAGCGCTGAGGAAAATTTTGAAACATGCGTCACCGCTCAAACGCCAAGGAACACAGGTCAAATGGAAAAATTCTCTGCCTCGTCACGCGTTCGCGTCTTGGCAGCGAAATTCATTCTCTGAATAAAAGGAGCTCGTCATGAGACATTTTCCGATCATCAACGTTGAACCCGGCACGCCTTACGGGATGGGTTTTCACTACGGCCGGCAGGCGGCCGATCAGATCAGGAACGGACTGGCTGACTATCGTACCCTTTTTGCCCAGACCAGCACGATGACCTGGGAGGAGATTGGCAACTACGCGCTCAGCTACACGCCTATCGTCAAGGCCGTTGATCCCGATCTGATCGACGAGGTGCGCGGCATCGCCGACGGTGCCGGCGTCAGTTTTGCCGATATCATGATTCTGAACACGCGCTACGAGATCACCAAATTTCCCAAACCTCACGAGTGCACATCCTTCGCGCTGCAGCCCGAGGCCACGAAAGACGGCATCGTCTATGTGGGGCAGAACTGGGACTACCGCGTCGGTATCCTCGATCACATCGTCATCGTCCACTACACCATGCCGGACGGCACGCGGATCGTCGGCGTGGCGGAGGCCGGCCAAGTGATCCGCAACGGTTTCAACAGCTACGGGATCGGCCTGTGCGCCAACAATTTACAGTCAAAGGGAGATAACCGCGGCACGGCGCTGCCGGTCACGTTCCTGCGCCGCAAGGTGCTGCAGAGCCGCAGTTTCGAAGAGGCGAAGAAGCTCCTGCTGGAGACGAAGCGCACCGTGTCGAATAATTTCATGCTCGGCTCCGCCGAAGGTCGTGCGCTGGACTTCGAAACTTCGCCGCTAGGTACTGACCTGATCGAGCCCGCAAGCGGTATCCTCACCCACGCCAACCACTTCGTCGTCGATCCCGCCAAGGAAGCCCTGGAACGCTCTCCGCGCGGCGATCGGCTTTACGAACTGCTGGCGCAGAGACGCGGCTCTATCAACGTGCCCTGGATCATCCGCTGCCTCAGCGATCACGAAAATTATCCCAAGGCCATCTGCCGTCATCCCGCCGACACATCGATGCCCATGGCCCGGCGCAGCAGTACCGTAGCCGGCATCATCTACAATCTCAGCGAAGGCGTGGCGCACATCTGCGCCGGGGCAAGCTGCGAAAACGAATTCGTCGCCGTGCCGCTTTAAAAGGAGAAGTCTCGTGACAGACAAGGAAAAAGCACTGCGTTACGTCGACGAACATTTCGACGAGATGGTCGCCGAACTGGCTCGTGCCTGCGCCTGCGCCAGCTTCGCCGGCAATCCGGCCGGATTGGACGCGATGCGCACGGCGCTTCAGAACGACCTGAAAAGCTCCGGTCTGACGCCAACGCTCCACCCCGTGGGAGACGGTAACGCGCTGATCAGCGCCGGGCTCTCCGGCGACAGTCCCCACACGCTGCTGTTTTACAATCATTACGACGTCGTCGAGCCAGGCAAGACCGAACACTGGACAAACAAAGCGCCCTTCAAAGCCGACGTCCGCGGCGGCAAAATGTACGCCCGCGGAGTTTCCGACAACAAAGGCGGACTTTATTTCCGCCTCCACGCCGTGCGCGCCATGATGAACGCCAACGGTCATCTGCCCGTCTCCGTCAAGTTTCTCGTCGAAGGCGACGAAGAGACCGCCAGTCCGTCCATGACACGCTTCGCCCAGACGAACGCTGAAAAGTTCAAAGAGTTGACACAAGCCGACGTGTGTTTGTGGGAGAACGGACGCGTCGACGCCGCCGGCCGTCCTTGGCTGAGATGCGGCGTGCGCGGCGCCGTAGCTTTCGACCTGCGCGTCACGACCGCGAAATCGGACGTCCACGGGCGCATGGGCGCAACTGTCCCCAGCGCTTCGTGGCGCCTCATCTGGGCTTTGGCTGCGCTCAAGGAGGCCGTCACCGAAAAGATCGCCATCGACGGTTTTTACGACGACGTCTTCCCCGCCTCCGAAGCCGATCTGCAGGTGCTGCACGATTTTCCCTACGACGAGGCGCACACGAAAAAAAGCCTCGGCTTGAAAGGCTTTGTGCGCGGGGCCACGGGCGAAGAATTGAAGCGACAGATCTATCTCGAACCGTCGCTCTCCGTCTGCGGACTGGAGGCCGGCGAAGTGCACAACGGCGTGCGCGGCATCGTGCCTCACACGGCGTATGCGCGCCTCGGTTTCTATCTCGTCGCTAACCAGGATCCCGCCGATATCGAAGCCAAATTACGCGCGCATTTGCACCGACAGGGCTTTGACGACATAAAAGTCACGCGCTACGGCGGCGCCTCGCGCCCTGTCCGCACGCGTCCCGACCATCCCTTCTGCGCTCGCGCCGTCAAAGCGGCCAAAAACGTTTACGCTCAGCCCATGGTGGTCGAACTGACTCAGCTTGGCGCCGGTCCCGCCGCCGTGTTTCGCGACGCGTGGCCAGACCTGCCTATTTTCGGCATCGGCCCCGCCAACACCAGCGGCAACCACCACGCGCCCGACGAGAACCTCGGCCTCGAAGACTACAAAAACTCGATCAAATACCTGATCGAACTCTGTTATTCCTACGTTCGTGATTAAAGCTCTCGCCAAAGGGACAGCACAGTGGACACGGGGGACGTTCGCGGTCTGCATGCCCATTGCGCTGTCTCTGGCCTTCAACCGCACGAACAATCAGGTGACGCCGCTTGTCGTCGCCTGCTTCGCGGCCGTAGCCGGCGGCGGAGTGTTCAGCGATCACTGCTCGCTTCTGTCCGACACAACCGTTCTTTTTTCCGCGGGAGCGGCGGCTGATCACATCGATCACGTCAAGACCCAGCCGCCTTATGCGCTCGTCTGCGCCGCGGCGGCTTCAGTCGCGTATCTCTTCGTGGGGTTCTTGATGGTATGATCCCGTCAGCGTTCCGTTAAAGGAAGGCCGGTCTCTTGGCTGAGGCCGGCCTTTTTCGTGCGAAACGGTTCTCCGCGCGCAAAACGCCGCCCTTCCCCGTCAAACAAAACGCCGTTCCGCGCGGCTGTCAGGAGCGCCCGGCAAAGAGATAAAGCGGCGTCGACGTTCGGGGAAAAAGCGCCTTTTTCGCCTCGCGTGTGTTATGATATGAATGTTCTGAAAGACTTCTTGCATCTGTCTTTCATCAATCCACCGCTGAGGAGTGGCTTTCATGAATGGTTCCATCGCGACAAAATTCAAAAAGTCCATCATGTTCCTCTTCAAGATCCTGATCGTCGTTACCGCCGTCGGGCTTTACATCGGCGGCTTCAAGATCTGGTACGAAGCGCCGCGTCTGATGTTCAAGGACAATTATGTCGTCGGCGTGGTCTACCTGCTGGTGTTCTATACTCTCAGTTACTCGTACGGGGCTTATCGTATCGGCATCCTGCGCCTGCGCGAGCTGATCTATTCCTTCTCGCTGGCGCTGACCATCGCCAATTTCACGGGATATTCGCAGCTGAGCCTCATGCTGCACCGTTTCATCGCGGTGGGGCCGATGTTGTTGCTCACGTTCGCGCAAGTTCTGGCGGGAACGTTGCTCTACGTCGCCGCCAACGCCGTTTATTTCGCCATCAATCCCGCCCGCGACGCGCTGGCGATCCTCGCCAATCCCGAGGACGACGAGCGCGTGCTGAAAAAATTCCTCCGCGAGAGCAAACGCTACCGCATCGTCCAGTACTGCCACGAGAGCGACGGGGATGCGGCGGTGCGGCGCGCCATGGACGGGCAGCCGCTGGTGCTCATGTTCGGGCACGGGCGCCCGCAGTTCCGCAGTATGGTGATCCGTCACTGCTACGAAACGGACAAGCGTCTGCTCATGGTCCCCAACGTGGACGAGATTTTCGTCCACAGCGCCGTACGCTGCCAGATCGACGACATTCCCGCCTTCCTGTTCCGCGGACATCAAATGGGCAGCGAGCAGAAGCTTATCAAGCGCGCCATCGACGTCGCCGGTTCGGCCGCGGCGCTGGTCGCGCTCAGCCCGTTGATGCTGCTCGCCGCGCTGTCGGTCCGTCTGCACGACGGCGGCCCGGCGTTCTACCGGCAGACGCGCGTCACCGAGGGCGGACGGCCGTTCCAGCTGTACAAGTTCCGCACCATGGTGCAAAACGCCGAGTCCAACGGCGCCGAGATGGCTTCCAACCACGACGGCCGCGTCACCGCCGTGGGGCGCTGGCTGCGCATGCTGCGCATCGACGAGCTGCCGCAGCTGTTCAATATTCTCAAAGGCGACATGTCCATCGTAGGCCCGCGTCCGGAGCGCCCCGAGCTGATCGAGCAGTACTGCCGCCAATACCCGGAGTTCCGCTACCGTCTCAAGGTCAAGGCTGGCCTGACGGGCTATGCGCAGGTGTTCGGCCGCTACAATACGCTGTTCGAGGACAAGCTCAAGCTGGATCTGCTCTACATTCAGCATTTTTCGCTGATCTTCGATTTCTATCTGATGATCTCCACCGTCAAGGTGCTCTTCATGCCGTCGAGTTCGGAGGGCGTCGAGGAAAAAGACCCCGGCGGCAAATGAGCGTAACGAGACAAGGCCCGGCGTCGGAAAAAATTTTCCGGCGCCGGGCCTTTATTCTTTAATGAATGTAATCGTTTTTCGCGTTTCTACATTTTTCTCAGCGCGCTGACCACCGCTTCGATGGATTCAAGCGCGTCCTCGGGCAGCTCGTCGACGCCGCCGCCGGCGGTCTCGCGGCCGGCGATGAAGCGGGCGCGGTCTTTCATGCGGGCCATGAAGGCGTCGCGGTATTTTTCGTCGTTCAGATCCATCTCGAAGCCTTTCACCGGCAGATATTCGACGCCGGGCAGCCCCGTCGGTTCGAACTTCGCCGTGCCGTCGACGACGGCTTCGAGTGCGGCGAACGTGTCTTCCTTCTTCACTTTCTTGCCCATGAAGTCGCCGGTGTTGAGAACGTAGCAGTCGACGCCGTCCTCGATCAGCGCCTTGAAGCGCTCGTAGTCCATGGACAGCGGATAGGTGCGGAACGGATTGGCGTAGCTTTCGATCACCAGCGCGTCGGGATCGACGCCATGGGCCAGCTGTTCGGCCGAGGTGCGTTTGGTGGCCAGCGTGGCCCCCATCGCCGCGGCCAGCGAAGCGCCGGTGAGCTTGAGCATCGGCGGCAGCGTCGGGTCCTTCATGAGCCAGCATACGGCGCTGAGCGGTTCGTCGATGCGGTCCACGCGGTTGGCCGTCCACAGGCGCGACTTGACGGCGCGGCCGTTGCCGTTGCGCACGTCCTCGGTGACGGCGATCGTTTTGCCGGCGGCGTCGCGCGTGACGCCGCAGTTCTGCACCGTCAGCAGATACTTGTTGGCCTCGCAGCCGATCGGGTAATCCTGCAGTTTGTCGAAGTACGTCGGCTCCATGGCGATGGCGTACTTTTCCCTGACGTTGACGACGAACGCGTCGTCGTGCAGCACCATGATGTCGTACTTGCCGCCGTGAGTCGCGTGGGTGATGGTCGATTTGCCGGAACCGGAAAGGCCGAACACGGCCAGCACGAACTTTTTGCCGTCGCGGCGCGTGAAACGCTTCAGGCCGCCGTGGCAGGAGGCGTAACCGTGGCGCGCGGCCGTGCCCCAGCCGAGCGTCAGCGTGCCCTTTTTAAACTCGCCGAAGTACCGCATGCCGAGAATGGCCGCGCAGTTCTGCTGCGGCGAGAAGAAGGCCAGCCCGAGCGGGAAGTCGGGATGCGTCCAGTACGGATCGGTGTAGACGAGGATGTCGCCTTCGCCGGGAATGACGCGGCTGCCGGCGTAGAATTTTTTCACGTCGTCGGTCATGAACTGGAAGTTCAGCACCCAGCTCAGCAGATTGTTCTCGAATCCTTCGGGAATCAGGAGACGGGCGCGGACGGTGAAATCCTTGTCAAGCCCGACGACCGCTTCGGCTTCGTAAAAGCGGCGGAAGCGGCCCTGATAAATCGCCTCGCGCACGATCTTGCACAGCCCGGCCGTGTCCACGCCGGGAGTGCCGACGATGCGGCGGGCGGCGGCGGCGCGGCCGACGACGGCGCCATCGTCGAACATCAGCACGTTCGCGCCCTTCGGCAGCCCCTGCGCTTCCGGCTTATACACGGGCATGCCGGTCAGCTCCAGCGTGCCAGGACTGTTTTTCGCCAGCTCGTAAGCTTCGGCGACGCTTTCGATCTTCGTGACGTTGTTGCCGTAAAACGGGGTTTCGACGATGGTTCGTACGGGCAAACTGTTGATTTTCTTGAAGAGTTCCGCGTTTTCGAAGTGCTCCAATTCAACCATAAGATTCACTTCTCCTCTTTTCCGTCATCCGCACATCTGCGGTCATTAAGAATCTCTTGCATCACCCGGTGCGTCTGCGTACGATAACGCAAGAACTTCTTCCGTGTTTCACGAGTTTATAGAAAAATGCCGAAGCAGTCAATTAAAATCTTATATTTCAACTATATTTTTTACAAACATTCTGCTCATCTATCTTTCTGCGCTCTCCCTCAAATTTCACCCCAAAGGGTGATGTCTTTTCTTTCTTTTATCGGTATGTTATATTTAAACAAATTTTCCGAAAGGGATTGTTTCGCACGCCCCGACAGATCCCAATATTGTTGTTTTCGCTGATGCGTCAGGACATCTTTACCGTTACGCTTATTGCAAAGCAATAAAATCCGCGTTGGAAGGAAGTCCTCGTCATGAAACGGTTCTGTCGCGCCACAGCCTTTTTCCTGATTCTGCTGACGCTCGCCGTCGCCTTTGTGCTTTTCGGAATGGTCGCGGGCCGGGCGCAGCTTCTCAACGCCGTGCGTTTTTAAAAGCCTTAATTTTTTGGAGGTGTCCGTTATGAATCGCAAAATCCTTCGTTTTGCCCTCGCCGCGCTGACGGTGCTGGCACTCGCGGTCACGGCCGTCGCGGCGCCGCTGCGAAAAAACAGGGCCATCGCCGTCATCCTTTACGACGTCGAGCCCGGCACGCGCTACACGTCGCTGTCCAGCTGGAGCTACTACGGCGGCATGAGCTACACGCATTATTCGTCCGCTGCCCGCGGCGCCGCCCTGGCGACGGAGACGATCCGCAGCGCGCTGGTGAAAAACGGCTACAAGGTCGTCAGCGACCAGGTCACCGCCCGCATCATCAAGGCCCAGCCCAAACAGCCCGGCCCCGGCGCCGTCAAAAAGATCAGCCGCGCTCACGGCGTCAGCCAGTATGTGGACGGCACCGTGGAAGTGCTGGACACGATCCGCAACGAGTTCGGCATGTACACCGGCTCGGCCGTCGTCATGGTGCACGTTTACGATTCCACGGGGCGCACGCTCTTCTCCGACTCCGCCATGGGCAAAGAAGTGGGCGCCACTCCTGACGAGTCCGAGATCAAGGCCGTCAGAAAAGCGGCGGAAGAACTGGCCGAAAAGATCACCGGCGTATCCGCCAATCCCGACGTCGCCGAGGGCGGTTTCTACGTCTTCGTCAGAGGCGCGCGCGATTTCAAAACCGTGCAAAGCGTGGTCACCGCCTGCAAGACGGTTTACGGCGTCACCTCCGCCCGCGCGGGGCGTTTCGACGGGGATTGGGCCCAGCTGACCGTGTTCGGCAATTTCGACCTCAAGGAGCTGCAGAAAGCCATCGTCGACAAGGTGCCTTACGCCCGCATCAACGACATCACCGACAGCACCTTGTACGTCGATATTTATTAGACCGAAGGGAGCCTCCAGAACTCATGAAAAGACCGCTCAGAATCCTGCTGGCGCTTTGCGCCGCCCTGTGCCTCGCCGCGCCGTCTTTCGCGGCCTACACCATCTCCGTTGAAACGTTCCGCAACAGCAGCGGCCGCCACGTGCCCGTCGATTCCATCATGGACATGATGATCACCGAACTCGTCAACAGCGGCACTTTTCAGGTCGTCGAGCGCGACCGTCTCGACGTGATCGCCCGCGAGCAGCGCATGGGGCAGTCCGGCCTGATCGACAGCAACACGGCCTCGCGCACCGGACGGCTTGCCGGCGCGCAATACATGATGACCGGCGCCGTCACCAAGTACAGCGCCAGCGACACCGCCGGCGGCGGCATTATCGGCGGCGGCAGCAGCCTGATCGGCGGCCTGATCAACACCAACACCGCCTACGTCACGCTCGACGTCAGGATCGTCGATACCACGACCGGCGCCATTGTTTACGCCGGCCGCGCCGAAGGCGCCGGCACCAACGTGATGGGCGGCCTGCTGAGCCGTTATGCGGGCTTCGGCACCGGCCGCAGCGGCGGACAGCTGGCGACGGCCACTCACAAAGCCATCACAAAGGTCGTCGCCAATCTCCGCGCCGCGATCGGCGCCGGAGCCGCTCCCGGCCGCGCCGAAGGCTTTCACGTGCTCGACGCCAAAGGCGCCCGCAACGTCACCATCGACGCCGGCACGACGACCGGCGGCGCCCGCAAGGGACAGTATTACGCCGTCTACCGCGAGGGCGAAGCGATCCGCGACCTGCACGGCAACGTGCTTGACGCCGAACATTACTACGTCGCCGTGATCCAGGTCATCGAAGCCCGTCCCCAGTACTCCAAGGCCAAGATCGTCCGCGGCGGCGGGCTCAGACGCGGCGACGGCATCGAGCCGATCCGCAAACCCGACGACGTCAAGCTCGACTACGAATAGCTTCTTCGACGCGCGACAACCTGCGCTCCACCCCAGAGCGCAGGTTGTTTTTTTACTCCGAGGAGGATTGTCAATGAAAAGAACGAGAACTCTGTGCGCCGCCGCGCTTTTGGTGTCGGGCGTCCTGCTTTCGCCCGCCGCGGCCGTGATCCGCATCGGCGTGGACCGTTTCAGATCGGGAGCGCCCGGCGTCAGTCCCGACGTCGCCGACGCGCTGACGGAAATGTTCATCACCGAACTTTCCAATTCCGGTTCGTTTCAGCACCGGGATAGGTAACCTTGTCTGCACTAAAGTTCAGTTGCGGCTGCAAAAGGCTTTCTTTCAGCTCACGCAATGCA
>ERZ856578.3089-NODE-3089-length-25646-cov-35.540264_pt1 | contig 25646 bp, 13 predicted proteins | sample MGYA00514384_ERZ856578 | MGnify/ENA primary metagenome ERZ856578 (study PRJEB29103, sample SAMN06111958) | human gut metagenome | biome: human gut; feature: ankylosing spondylitis patient; material: healthy_person | host: Homo sapiens | place: China:Hangzhou... | reverse complement strand
ATGCATTCAGGGATTCGCTTTATACATTACTCGAACGGAATACTTTCCGGAATATCCAGTTTGAAAGTTTACTGGATACGTTGGGGATGATTAGCCATGCGGATATCCGGTCGGGATTGGAGGAATGGTCGCATCCTACGCCTCTGCCAATTTATAGTTTGGGACGACCGGAAGTGACAAAAATCACCAACCGGGGACAGGAATCTTTTGTCCTGAAAATGCAGGTCAGCAATAATTCGGATTATGATGGAATTATACATATCGATATTCAGGGAGTCGGAAGAAGCAGCCAGAACGATATCGATCCGCGTACCAGCCGGAAGATTCCGTTGGAAGCTCACCAGACAAAGGAACTGGTATCCGTTTGGGAGGATGCTCCCCGTGATGTAACCGTCAATACCTTGATATCCGGTAATTTGCCGAGTGTGATCAATCAACCTGTCGGAAATATCAGACAGGAGAGAAGGCAGAATATAGATGCAGAAGGAGATTTTATAATTTCCGATTCCTCTTTCGGGACGGAGGGAGAAATTATTGTAGATAATGAAGACAGTACATTGTTCATCCTTTCCGAACCGGATGTAGTGGGGTTATTACCTAAATGGCTGGATAAGGTGGAAGATACTTCATTCAAGTATTCAGGTGTTTCCAGCTGGCGGCCTCCATTGGAATGGACGGCAACCACCAATGCAAACTATTACGGTAAATATATTCGTTCCGCTTATGTGATAAAGAGCGGCAACGGTAGCCAGACGGCAACCTGGAAAATTCCTGTCCCGTCGGAGGGTACCTATGATGCCTATTATTATGTAAGTAAGGATAACGAACTCCGGTATAATGACCGGGCCCAGGGGGAATATCGTTTCAGGATCAGACAGGGGGAAGAAAGCGAAGATGCGTATATCAACCTCCGGAAAGCGAATGAAGGATGGGAACAGCTGGGTGTCTATTATTTTGTGGCCGATACGGCTTACATTACCCTGACGAATGAATGTAAATTAAGAAGTGTAACGGCCGATGCCGTCAAACTGGTAAAACGATAATCATTAAAACAGTCTACTTATATGCAAAGAGAGTTAGTATGGATGAAAAAGATGATCCTTGTGGTTGTTCTCCTGTCGGGAATACCTCTGTTTTCCCACGGACAACTGTCACTGACCATCGAGAAGGCATTGGATATAGCAGAAGAGAACAGTCCGACCCTGCGCCGTTCGCACATGAACTTGGACCGGTATCAGGAAACGCTGATAGCCCAGCGGGCTTCCCTTAAATCCAAATTCTCACTGAACCTGAATCCCCTGGATTATAGTAAGAACAGGAGTTTCGACAATCGTTTGTCGCAATGGTATACAAACGAAAAACTCAGTACCAGCGGAACATTCCGGGTGGACCAGCCTATCTTGTGGACGGATGGTGAGATTTCGTTGATCAATACGTTCGGCTGGCAGGATAATAATTCGAATATCGACGGTGACAAGAATAGTAATAAGGCGTTTAACAACAACCTCTATCTGCAACTTTCGCAACCAATCTTTACTTACAATAAGCGAAAGATGGAGTTGAAACAGATCGAGTATGATTACGAGAATGCCCATATCAGCTATGTTCTCCAACGCTTGAATACCGAAAAAGACATCACCAACCAATTCTATAGTGTTTATATGGCGCAAAGTCAGTTGGCTATTACCCGCGAAGAATTGGTGAATGCCCAGCAAAGCTACGATATTATAAAGAATAAGGTGGAAGCTGACCTGTCAGCCAAAGACGAACTGTTTCAGGCGGAACTGAACCTGGCAACCGCCCGCTCTTCGGTAGAAGAACAGCAAGTCTCCCTGGAGAATGCAAAAGATAAACTAAAACAGGCATTGGGTATGAACCTGGATGACGACTTGATGGTTTTTGCCGAGATAGATATCAAACCGATCGATGTTAACCTCCGGCAAGCGATAGATCACGGTCTGCAATCGCGCCTGGAGCTTCGCCAGCGGGAAATTGAAAGTGATGAACTTGGTTTCGATATGATCAAGACGAAGGCCTTGAATGAATTTAAGGGAGATATCTCACTCTCTTTTGGTTTGATAGGTGACAACAAACGTTTTCAGAATATCTATGAAAACCCGACACAGAACCCGCGGGTGGCAATCAGCTTTACGGTGCCCATCTTCGACTGGGGAGAAAAGAAAGCCCGTGTCCGTGCGCAGAAAGTGGCCCAGAATATCAACAAACTCGATTTCCATGAAGATAAAGTCGATATCGAATTGAATATCCGCCAAGTATGGCGTAGCCTGGAAAACTTACGGACACAGATAGAGATTGCCGAACAGAACGTGCTGAATGCACAACGTACATACGATCTGAACCTGACCCGTTATCGTGAAGGCGATCTGACCGGAATGGAAATGAGTCAGTTTCAGACACAGTTGTCGAATAAGAAGATATCTTATACACAAGCCCTGATCAATTACAAGATCGAATTGTTGAATCTTAAAATACTTTCCCTGTACGACTTTGAGTTGAATGCTCCGATCGTTCCGATGAAAGACTTTATATCAGAAAAATAATCAGCCATGAAACAGTATAGTCATACCTTTGTATCTTTTGTATTACTTGCCATAGTAACAACCGGTTGTAACAATCAGCCGCAGAATCCTCCCAGCGATATAGCCACACCGGTTTCGGTAACGGAACTGAAAAAAGGTTCTATCAGTAAACTGATTAACACGACCGGGACGGCACAGCCTACATATGGAGTCGATCTTAACTCGGAAATGAGCGGTCTGTACAAACTCCAGATCAACCCGAAAACAGGAAGACCTTTCAAACTGGGCGACCAGGTCTCTAAAGGACAGTTGATTATCCATCTGGAAGATAAGGAATATGAGAACGGTATTGCCATAGATGCCAAGGAATTGAGTCTGGAAATAGCGGAACAGGAACAGTCAAAACAGAAAGCCCTTTATGAAAAAGGCGGTGTGACCCTGAGCGAAATGCGTAATACCGAAGTGAAAGTGACGAATGCCCGTTATGACCTCGAGAATGCCCGGATCAATCTGGAGAAGATGAATATAAAGGCTCCTTTCGACGGTGTTATTGTCGATCTGCCTCATTACACGACTGATGTGCGGGTAGAACAGGGGAAACCGATGGTGGGTATTATGGATTATGCCCGGATGTACATGGATGTCAACCTGCCGGAAAGTGCCATCAGTTATGTCAAATCGGATCAGCCTGTATTTATTACGCATTATACATTGCCGGAAGATACATTGAAGGGAGTAATCAGCGAACTTTCGCCGGCTATCAGTACGGAAACACGCACATTCAAGGGAAAAGTGATGATACAGAACAATGACCTGAAACTGCGTCCGGGAATGTTCGTCAAGGCGGATATCGTCGTTGACAGGGCCGACAGCGCTATCATCATTCCGAAAGACGTGGTACAATCCAACCGTCGCCGCAAATTTGTGTTTATCGTGGATAAGAATACGGCTATCCTGCGGAATATCAAGACCGGAATGGAAGACGAGAACAATATCGAGGTTCTGGAAGGCCTTCGCGAAAACGACAACCTTGTCACCAAAGGCTTTGAAACATTGAAGGAGAACAGTAAAGTGAAAGTACAGAAATAGAAAAAGGTGAACTATCTGTTTGTAGTAACGGGAGTAACCAATTCCCCTCTTGAGAGGGGATAAGGGGTGTGTTAAAGCTAGTTATAGAGCGAAACTATGACACACCCCCTTCCCCCTCTCAAGAGGGGAGCCAGGTACAACCGGTCAATAATCGGACAGTTTATATCTGATAATATTGGAACATTATGAAGAACATTGTCAAATTTGCGGTAAGCAATCCGGTCACTATCTGTATGGTCGTGCTGGCCATCCTGCTGTTGGGAAAGATTTCCTACGACCAGCTGAGTGTCGACCTGCTGCCCGACCTGAATAATCCCCGGCTGTTCATCGAGTTGAAGGCTGGCGAGCGTCCGCCGGAAGAGATCGAGAAGCAGTTTGTGAAGAACATGGAGTCGATGGCTATCCGTCAGAGCGATGTCACGCAGGTTTCGTCGGTTGTTAAAGCCGGTTCGGCCCGTATCACAGTGGAATATACCTGGACGAAAGATATGGATGAGGCTTTCCTTGACTTGCAGAAAGCAATGAATCCGTTTGCCCAGAATAAAGATATCACCGAGTTGAAGATCACGCAACATGATCCGAACCAGTCACCGGTTATCCTGATCGGAATGTCCCATCAGAATATAACCGATATGGCGGAGCTCCGGAAAGTGGCGGAAAGCTATATCCGCAACGAGCTGATCCGGTTGGAAGGCGTTGCCGAGGTGACGCTGTCGGGACAGGAGGAGAGTACCCTGACGATCCGCACCGATCCTTATAAACTCGATGCTTTCGGTCTGAAGATAGAAGATATCGCTTCGCGTATCGAAGCAAACAATCAGAGCATATCGGGAGGCCGTGTCAGTGAACTGGGCTTGCAGTATCTGGTGAAAAGTTCTAGTCTGTTCGGTTCGGAAGAAGATTTCGAGAACCTGATAGTCGGTTATAAACAGGTGGCTAAACAGGAAACAGGTACGAATGCTTCCGCCGGTACGGCAACGACTTCGGGCGATAAGGCTCCGCTTTTCTTGCGGGAGGTCGCTACCGTAACTTTTGAAAATGCCCGCCCCGACAATATTGTCCGTATCAATGGCAAACGTAGCATAGGACTTTCGATCTATAAAGAAATGCGTTATAACACCGTGAAGGTGGTGGACGGTGTATCCCGCCAGCTGGGTGTTATCGAACAGGCGTTGCCCGGTTATCAGTTTAAAGTGATAACCAACCAGGGGACGTTTATCAAGAATGCGATCGGGGAGGTGAAAGACAGTGCCGTGCTGGGTATCGTCCTGGCGGTTGTCGTGCTGTTCGTTTTCCTTCGCCGGTTCGGGACGACGCTGATTGTCAGTATGGCGATTCCTATTTCGATTGTCGCTACTTTCAACCTGATGTTCTTTAACGGGCTTACGCTGAATATTATGACGCTCGGAGGATTGGCTCTGGGAGCCGGTATGTTGGTGGATAATGCCATTGTCGTTATCGAAAGTATCTTTCGGAACCAGGAGAAAGGGTTGTCCATACGTGAAGCGGCTATCAGGGGAACGTCGGAGGTGGCGGGGGCTGTTATTGCCTCGACGCTGACGACTATTGTGGTTTTCCTGCCGATCGTTTACCTGCATGGGGCTTCGGGGGAATTGTTTAAGGACCAGGCCTGGACCGTGACGTTCTCGCTGGTGTCGTCGTTGTTTGTGGCTATTTTGGTGATACCGATGTTGTATGATAGGTTGATGAACACACCCCCTGCCCCCTCTCGAGAGGGGAATCGGATACCTTCGGATGCTAAAAAAGAAGTTGGTAATGAGACCGGAAGAGGTATCCAGTTATTAGGGTACAGCCATCTGTTGCGTAGCCTGATCGGACATCGCTGGATTGTTATTTCGGCGGCAGTCGGGTTGATGGTGCTGACGGTTTTTCTGCTTCCTTTCATTGGGACGGAGTTTATGCCGCGCATGGAAAGTAAGGCTTTTACTGTTGTGGTGAAGATGCCGGAAGGGACAAAACTGGAACGTACTTCTTCGGCGGTGGCGAACCTGGAAGAATTGCTTTATACCATTACGGGCGATAGCCTGCTGACCGTTTACAGCCATATCGGCGAGGGTAGCGGTTCGGAGAATGCCATCTTCGAAGGAGAGAACACGGCAATGATGAAAGTAGTCCTTTCCTCCGAGTGCCGGGTAGCTCCCGAGGCTGTTATCGAGCAGTTTGTCCATACGGCGGAGAATCCCGACGGACTGGAACTGACCATCAAACAGGAGGAAAATTCTCTCAGCTCGTTACTGGGTAGCGAAGGTGCCCCTATCGTTGTTGAAGTGAGAGGGGAAGAACTGGATGAAATAGCCGATATTACGGAAGAAGTGAAAAGCCGGATGCAGGAGGTACCGGGACTCTATAATATTGTATCTTCCATTGAAGACGGTGCTCCGGAGATAACGATCTCTATCAACCGGACGATCGCGGGTATCAACAACCTGAGTGTATCGACCGTCATCGAACAGTTGAAACAACAACTCAGCGGGAAAGAAGCCGGAAAGATGGAATATCGCGGAGAGATGCGCGACATCGTCATCAAGGTTCCTGATATTCCGTTGCGTGCCCTGGGCGATCTGGTTATCAAGAATGGCGAACAGGAGTTCCGCCTGCGTGAGATAGCCACCTTCGGTGAATCGCAGGCCCCAAAAGAAATATACCGCCGTAATCAGAACCGCATCAGCAAGGTAATGGCCAATATGGATGCCGGTAAGTCGCTGGACAAGGTGGCGGAAGAAATCCGTCAGGCGGTGAAAGGCATCGAACTGCCGGTTAACTATTCGGTCACGGTAACCGGAGAAGAGGAGAAGCGTCAGGAGTCGATGAACAGCCTGCTGTTTGCCCTTGCCTTGTCGGTTATCCTGGTGTATATGGTGCTGGCTTCCCAGTTCGAATCGTTGCTGCATCCTTTCACGATCCTGCTGACAATTCCACTGGCGGTGGTAGGTGCTATCCTGTTGTTCTTTTTGACCGGCACGACGATCAATATGATGGGAGTGATCGGTATCGTGATGCTGGTAGGTATCGCGGTGAATAACTCGATCATCCTCGTAGACCGTATCAACCAGCTGAAAGCAGACGGAACCGGCTTGACAGATGCCATCGTACAGGCCGGACAACAACGTATCCGTCCGATCATTATGACAACGCTCACTACGATACTTGCCCTGCTCCCGATGACGTTCAGCTTTGGCGAAGGTGCTTCGTTGCGTTCGCCGATGGCTATTGCCGTGATCGGAGGGTTGGTGACATCTACTTTGATGAGTTTGATGGTGATACCATGTGTCTATTATGTGTTGGAAAGACTCAAGAATAGCTGGAATAGAGGGAACAAATAATGTAAAATGCCGGCGCATGATGCGAAAGCGTTTTACAGGCGTGTAAAGTCCCGGCGCATGATGCGAAAACGTTTTACAGACATGCAAAGTCCTGGCGCATGATGCGAAAGCATTTTGCAGACGTGTAAAGCCTCGGCGCACGATGCGAAAGCATTTTGCAGGCCTGCAAAGTCCCGGCGCACGATACGAAGGTATTTTACAGGGTGTAATATATAAAAAAAAGAATATGAACTTTTTACTACATAGAAGAATAACGATCTGTATGCTGTTTATCGCACTGACCATGCTCGGTTACGTGTCGTATAAGCAGTTGCCGGTGGAGTTATTGCCCAATGCCGAACTGCCGATGCTGTTCGTACAGGTTTCGTCCCAGCAGGACATGGACCCTTCGTACGTGGAATCGGAAATCGTTATTCCGCTTGAAGGGGCGATCAGTTCGATCGGAGGGGTGGATAAGATACAATCCACCGTCGACAGCCGCCAGTCTACCATACAGATAGATTTCAAAAACACGGTGAACTTCAAGATCACCTCCCTCCGTCTACAGGAGAAGGTGAACGAACTGGCAGCCACTTTCCCCGACGGCTTCAATGTGCAGTTGCAAAAGGTCGATGTCGGCCAGATGGCCAATAACTTTATGGTTTTGCAGGTGCGCGGTTCGGGCGGTGTCGACAGGGTACGTAATATTGTGGATAAGGAGATTCGTTCCGACCTGGAGAATGTGGACGGGGTTGCTTCCGTCAATATCTACGGCGGCCGGGAGAAAGCGATCGAGATACGCCTCAATCCCGAGGCTTGCAAGGCGTTGAACCTGACGCCGTCTTCCATCAGCGGCCTGCTGACGCAGAACACGCAGGATAAGGCCTTTGTCGGTTTTGCCAATGAACCGGACAGCAAATACTTTATCCATGTCAATGCTCTCTATTCGAAGGTGTCCGACCTGGAGAATATCGTGGTCGCCCCCGGTCCTGTGCTGCTGAAAGATGTAGCCACCGTCTTTTTCGACCTGAAGGAAGAGACTTCCTATAGCCGTGTGAACGGAAAAGATGCGGTATCGGTTGCCTTGATGAGCGATTCGCAGGCGAACCTGATCGACTTGTCGCACCGGGCCGTCGAGGCTATCGACCGGCTGAACGAGAAGCTGGCTTATCTCGATGTGGAAGTGGTGGTGCAGGAGAATACGGCTGAGACGATGGAGAATAATATCGACCAGATCATCAATCTCGCCCTGGTGGGCGGTCTGCTGGCCATACTGATTCTCTGGCTGTTCCTGAAGAACCTGCGGCTGGTATTTTTTATTGCCCTTTCAATCCCTATATCCGTTTATACGGCATTTAATTTCTTCTATGCCTTCGGTATAACGATCAACAGTCTGACGCTGGTGGGGATGGCGCTGGCAATCGGGATGCTGCTCGACAATAGTGTGGTGGTGCTTGAAAATATCTACCGCCTTTCGGCTTCCGGTTGTACGCCCGAACGTTCCGTTACACAGGGTACAAAGGAGGTATGGCGTTCTATCGTGGCGGCTACGCTGACGACGGTGACGGTCTTCCTTCCCTTCGTTTTCTCCGACAACTTTATGATCAAGCTGATCGGGCATCATGTCGGTGTCTCGATTATCTCTACCCTGACCATCTCCTTGTTTGTCGCCCTGCTGTTCATCCCGATGGCAACTTACCTGCTGCTGAGGAAGAAAAACGGGCAGAGCGTCTTTTATGAAAAGGTTTCGATTGTACAGCGTCCTGTACAGGTCTACCTGGTTTTGCTGAAAACCTGTATGCGGAATCCGGGCGTGACGATCTTCGGAGCGATCATCGTCCTGTTCGTCACCCTGATCCTTTCCATCTACATGAATGTGCAGCAGATGAAAGATGTGAATACCGACCGTATCAATATCTATGTGACGATGCCGACGGGCAGTACGCTCGATAATGCGGATAAACTGGTGAAGGTGATCGAAGCGCGCCTGGACAGTTTTCCTGGCAGGAAAGACTTGATCAGTCGTATAAATGAAAAGAATGCCGTCCTCACGCTTAACTTCACCGATGACTTTGTGAAGAAGGCGGGAAGTAAAATGGCTGAATATAAAGCCACGGTGCAGGCCACCGTATCCAATATCCAGGGAGCGGAAATCTCCGTGGAGGAATCAATGTCGGGTGGCGCAGGAGGAGGGGCCATGGCCGGCCTGGGCAATTTTATGCGCCTGCTGGGTATCGGTGAGAACCGTGAACGGATCGTGATAAAAGGTTCCGATTTCGATGTGATGCAACTGGTAGCCGAAGATTTCCGCTATTACCTCGATGAACAGGAGTTTATCCGTGGTTCGCGCGTCTCCTACAACCGCCGGCAGCCTGAAATACATCTCGATTTCGATCCGATCCTGCTGACTTCATACGAGATTACCCGTGCCAATATTTCCTCCGGGTTGGCGGCGCTTAATCCGGAGTATTCTTCGGGCACCTCTTTCAAGATCGGGGAGGATACCTACGATATCATCATCCGTAACGATATCCCCGGTGACGAAGAGAACAAGGAAGAAGAGGCGGAGACGGAAAAGAAAGACAAAACCGTCGATGACCTGCGCCGCGTACAGATACAGAATGCCAACGGCGGACTGCATGATTTGCAGGACCTGGCCTCTGTCAATTATGGGCGGGGACGTACCCGTATCATGCGGGTCAACCAGGATAAACAGATAGAGGTGTTCTATAATTTCTCCAAAGACGTGCAATCGTCGAAAGACTTGCTCGAGGGATATCGCTCGGATATCGACCAGTTGGTTGCCAATTATAATCTGCCGTCGGGGGTTGCTGTGGAGGTGTTCCATGAAGAAGATGAGTTTGCAGACTTTAAGTTCCTGATACTGGCAGCTTTCATCCTTATCTTTATGATACTGGCCTCTGTCTTTGAATCGCTGGTGACGCCTTTCGTCCTGCTTTTCTCGATACCGTTGGCTGCTATCGGTTCTTTGCTGGCATTGTTGCTGACAAGCAATAGCCTGTTGAATGCGAATACGCTGACCGGTTTCCTGATCCTGCTGGGCGTGGTCGTGAATAACGGCATCATCCTGATAGACTATTCCAATATCCTCCGCAAACGAGGCTACAGACGCAACAGGGCATTGATGACGGCTGGCTTGTCACGTATCCGTCCGATCCTGATTACGTCGATAACGACGATTGTCGCCATGTTCCCGCTGGCGATGGGCGATTCGGAATATGCCGGTGCTATCGGTGCGCCGTTTGCCATTACGGTGATCGGCGGGTTGACATTCTCTGCGTTGCTGACGCTGATCCTGATACCGACTGTTTGTATGGGGCTGGAGAATACCTTGCAGTGGTATCGGGGCCTGTCCCGTAAAATCTGGATATTCCATCTGGTACTGTTCCTGTTGGGGGTTGCTGGTATTTGGCTGTATGCCGACGGGATGCTGTGGCAGTCTGTTTACATGGTTCTTCTGGTTTTCGGTATTCCGGGAGTGACTTATTTTGCTCAGACCAGTTTGAGGCGTGCCCGTTCGAAAGTAATCGATCCCGGGGAAGATATACATATCTCTGTCCGCAATCTGGTGAAGATATACGACTGGCCGGGACGTATCAGCCGTCAGTGGAATAGCGGCCTGAATATCCGCCGGCATCTGGGACTGAGCAATGAATATCGTTCGCTGAAAGATTTTGTCAACGTTCTGTGGCAGTTCGGTATGTTGCTTTTCGGTATGTATTTCACCTGGTTCTTCATCAATAACAGGCTGTGGATATTCCTGTTGTCGTTTGCCATCTATGCCACGATCCTTTATCTGTGGCGGAAGGTCCGTCAATACCTGTTCTACCGTTTCGGGGAAAATAAGCGGGTGAAATATATAAACCGTCTGATATTCTGGAGTATTCCTCCGATCATCCTGTTTATTCTGTTCCGGAAGATGGATAATACCGGACTGATTTCCGTTGTGGGCCTTCTGTGGGCCTTCTGTATTGCCGTATATGTTTCTTCGCAATACTTGTATGAAAAGAATGTCAATATAGAACGTATCAAAGGACGACTGGCCGGACTTCGCCGCTCCTGGTTCCGTATGGTCAAAGGGATTCCGTTGATCGGGAAACAGCGCAGGCCTTTCAAAGCCTTGCGAGGCGTATCTTTTGAGATCCGTACGGGAATGTTCGGTTTGCTGGGACCTAATGGCGCCGGCAAATCAACTCTGATGCGTATTATCTGCGGTATCCTGGAACAGAGTTACGGCAGTATCTGGATCAATGGACTGGATACCCGCATTTACCGGGAGGAATTGCAGAGCCTGATCGGCTTCCTTCCGCAGGAGTTCGGAACTTACGAGAATATGTCTTCCTGGGAGTTTCTCGATTATCAGGCGATCCTGAAAGGGCTTACCGATAATAAGCTGAGGGAAGAACGTCTGGAATATGTGTTGAAAGCAGTTCATATGTACGAACGGAAAGACGACAAGATCGGTTCTTTCTCCGGCGGTATGAAACAGCGTATCGGTATAGCCCTCATCCTGCTTCATCTTCCCCGTATTCTGGTGGTGGATGAGCCAACAGCCGGTCTCGACCCGCGTGAACGTATCCGTTTCCGTAACCTGCTGGTAGAGTTGAGTAAAGACCGTATCGTGATCTTCTCCACGCATATTATCGAAGATATTTCCAGTTCATGCAGCCAGGTGGTGGTTATCAACAAAGGCGAGCTGAAATACTTCGGCGATCCGACCGATATGGTAGACATGGCTACTGGTAAGGTCTGGCAGTTCCATATCGACCGTGAGTCGTTCGAACAGGTGCTGGACAAAACGATGGTGATTCATCATATACAGGATGGAGATACGATACAGGTGCGTTACCTGTCTGTCAGTTCGCCTTATGAGGGAGCCGTAGAGGTAGAGCCGAACCTGGAAGATGCTTATCTCTGCTTACTGAAAAATATGGAAGGGAAGAGCGGACAATGAGTTTCTTGCTAATGTCAGGCGTGATGCGAGACTCAAGTGGTAGATTAATGTTGTAAAAAGATAGTTATGACGATAAAGCAATTGATACCTTTATTACCCAAGGTGGTAAAATATAACCTGAAGATCATCTTTGCCGGCAAGTTCATCTGGTTCTTGCTGGCGGCATTCGCATTCTTTGCCTATTTCATGTTCCAGGCTGCCTGGAATAGGGCGGAGATCAACGAAGGACTGATCTATAACCTTTTGATGTTCCCTTGTGTCCTGCTGGTATTCTATCCTGCCGTATTCGGCATCCAGAATGATGAGGATAACCGGATACTGGAAATCCTTTTCGGTATCCCTGACTACAAATATAAAGTCTGGGGAGTACGCCTGCTGATGATTTATGTCGCTATATTCTTTATCCTGGTGGCTTTTTCTTATCTGGCTACATTATTGTTATATCCGGTCAATCCGTTCGAGATGTCTGTCCAGTTGATGTTCCCCCTTGTCTTTTTCGGGAATCTGGCCTTTATGCTCTCCACCATCACCCGCAGTGGCAACGGCACGGCTGTGTTTACGATTATCCTGGCTATTCTCCTTCTGATAACGAGCGAGATGGAAATAATAGAACGTTCATTTTGGAATATCCTCCTGAATCCTTTTAAAGTACCTGATAACTTCCTGCCGGTAATCTGGGAAGGGTTGATCGTCAAGAACCGTATTTTCCTTTTGATAGGCGGTATTGTGTGGATGATGATCGGGTTGCTGAATTTGCAGAAGAGGGAGAGGTTTATATAAATAATCAGGGACGGATCACATACGATAATAGATCGTGTGACCCGTCCCTGGAATCTTATTTACCAGTTAACTATATTTGTCTAGCCAACGTTTGCCTGCTGGAGTTTTAACAAAAATAATAATTCCTATGGCAATCGCACCTAAAAGGAGATATAAAAATATAGCAGGTTCCATATTTATTTCTTTTTATAGGTTAATACTAAAAACCCTGCAATACATAAAAGAATTGCTATACTAACAGCTATTGCTATCACCAAAATTTTATCGGTATTGAGTTGTAAAACGGTAGTAATTACAGCACCTCCGATTACTAGTTTCGATATATCCAATAGATATTTTCCAAACTCTTTGAGAATGTTCGCTTCCTCTTTCTGTAGCTGTTGTACTTGTAGAGGTATGGACATTCTTTTTGTCTTATGCCTGTTCTTCATAGTTAAATAATTTTGTTACAGGCAAAGATAGGATATAATATTGAAAGAGTGCAGGAATAACTGCTAAAAATTATATCTCATCCGGCCAGGGGCAAGGTTTGCCGGTTGCCTTAAACGACGGGCGCTGTGCTTCCATCTTTCGTAATTGTTTGCCCAGGTCTTTGGATAGTTTCTTTATCAAGTCGGGATGGGAAGCGGACAAGTCATTCTTTTCGCCTATATCGTCGGGAATATTGAATAACTCTTTTTTTCCTGTCTCATAATAATAGATCAGTTTCCAGTCACCCTGGCGGATTGTGCAGGTGGCTCCGATACCCGGTCCTGTGTTGCCCCAGAGGTTCGGGAAGTTCCAGTACAGGCTGCGCCCTTTGGAGGGATCGCCGGTATTGGTCAGCAGCGGCATGAAACTGACGCCGTCTATTGGCTGGATAGTCTCGTATTTCTTTATTTCGGCCATTTCGAGGATGGTCGGGAAGAAGTCTTCGATGATCAGGTATTTATCGCATTTGCTCTGCGGTTGTACCTTGCCCGGCCAGCTGACGATCATCGGTTCACGAACACCGCCTTCGTAAGCGGAACCTTTACCGCTGTTCAGTGGGGAGTTCTGGGTATGAGGTTTGCCGTCGCGCCATTCCGGTTCGGCAGCCAGACCGCCGTTGTCGGACATGAAGATGATGATCGTGTTATCCGCCAGCTTGTTCTTCTCCAGATAATCCATGATATCGCCCAGACTTTTGTCCATTCCTTCTATCAGGGCGGCATAAGCGGCTTCTTTCTCTCCCAGTCCTTTGTCGATATATTTCTGATAGAAACGCATATCCTTATCTATCGGGACATGAATGGCATAATGCGACATGTAAAGGAAGAACGGCTGATCGTATTGTTGCGCCTTATCCAGTGCTTTGGTAGCTTCCTGTGTCAGGGCTTCCGAGATAAAGATATCCTTTCCCCAGTATTTATCCAGGCCCGGAACGGCGAACCAGGGATTCGGCTTACCGTCTGTCCGGTTACCGAAATTGGCTTCTCCCAAATAACTGGCAAGGCCGCCGCCGGCATGTCCGGCAATGTTTACTTCGAATCCGAAATGATACGGGTTTTCTCCCGGTGTGTCTACCGCTCCCCAATGGGCTTTTCCGCAATGGATGGTATGATAACCGTTATCTTTCAGTATTTGAGCCATGGAGGTGACCTGATAGGTATGTTCGATGCCTGCGACCTCACAGATACCGTTTACATTCCAGTCTGGCAATTCCAGCACATCGCTTTGCCGGTCTGTCGATTTGTTTTTGGGATACGTCCAGTTCGTTACCCGGTGGCGGCCTGCATTCATACCGGTATAGAGGCTGCAACGGCTCGGCGAACTGATGCTGGATGCATAAGCCTGGGTAAACATCATACCCTGGCGGGCAAGGCGTTCCATGTTAGGCGTTTCGTATACTTCATTATAATGTGTCTTTTCCTTCCAGAAAGGGAGGGAAGTATCTTGCCAGCCCATATCATCTACCAGGAAGAGAATAATATTCGGCCGGTCCTGCGGTTTGGTCGCTTCGGCTTGCCCGGCTGTTCCCAATAACGGGAGTGTAGCCAGCGATAGAAATAGTCTCTTGTTCATGCTCGTATCGTTTTAGTTCATTTGTTAATTGTTATAGTGCCCGGAGTTGTTACCGGAATACTGCGTAATTCCTTTTTGTTCCCTGATTCTACCCATACACGGACGGTTCCGGGGCAGAGGACATCGAGGGTGAGTTGCTTCCGGTTGCAGGAGATGATCCTGACGGTTGCCGGCGACAGAAATTTCTCCTGTACTCCGATAACCGCCCAGCCATTGTTTACCGGACAGAGATGATATAACCGGTCGGTGAAACCTTCCAGTTCTGTCTGTTGGTCTGTATCCAGTTCGCTGGCCGTCTGTTCGTTCCAGTCGTAAAGAATGATCCGTTTGTTCTGAGGAATGGGTTTTCCTGTCATGGTTTCACGCAACAGGTAATCGGATCGGCTGATCGTAGCCTGTACCTTGCGGTATCGAGGCGATGTGTTGAGGTTATAGCAGATCAGTGAAACGGCCTCGTCTCCGGTCGGAGCAAATACACGGTATGCCTTTCCACCCTGTAAAGGATTGGTGATGATCGATTCGGGTGTCGGGATAGCCGGGGCTTCGGGACGGAATAACTTTCCTTCCTCGTCGATCAAAGGAAGAATGTTTTCCCGGGTGAAATCGACGGGAGAGTCCGACAGGTAGACCGGACCACCTGATAAGGCTTTCGAGCGGGCCATCAGGCTGCCGCAAACCGTATCGCAGGAATGGAACATATCATGGTCGGGCCAGACTGTCTGTCCTTGCAGTAACGTATTGGTATACGACTGGAACAGATGCGATTTGGCCATATCTTCATCATATTTCTTATAGTCGATGCTGACACGGGTCACACCGCTGTATTGTGTATGGTCTATGTTCAGGATATTCTGTGCCATGCAGTTCATCAGTCCGACCTGCTGGTTATGGGTTTGCTCTTCCAATGCCAGGTTACATGCTTTAGATTGCCGTATGACCTCCTTGTTTCCCATATAAAGAGGCAACAGGAAAGACTGGTTGTCTATCTTGAGGAAATCGAAACCATATCCTTTCAATGTCCGGATATAATAGTGATAGAACGTGTCGATATTCTCCCTGCTTTGTCCGGGTAACAGGCTGCCGTTGTAAGGGTAAAGCGATTGCTTCACCTTTTCCGGGAAATCGTTTTCCGGAGATATTCCCATCCAATACCCGCAGAAGTTATACCATAACCCCATCCATTTCACTTTATCTTCTTTCTTCCGGGAGATGATGTTCTTCCATCCGTTGGGAAACCGTTCTCTATCCGGGACGAAGCTGGTAAGCTGGCGGTTCTTATTCGCCAGATGGCCGTCGTCTATCAGGACGTAACGGATGGGGAGGCCGGAAGCCTCGATGCCGTCCAGGTCGTTCAGTATCTTTGTTTCGTCGATATCGTAATGATAATGTTCCCAGGAACACCAACCCAGGTATTTAAAGGCTTCGAAATAATCTTTATCCGTTCTCTTCTGCAATGCCGAAACCTCCCGGTTGCCGGTTAAAGCGATATATGCTTTATGAATGGCTTCATAGGCCGTTTTTCCTTTTTCCATTAACAGGACGGGAGCTTGCGGAGCGAGATTGTCTGTTCCCAAAGTAGAGAGGAAGACTGTTAACGAACCATCCCTGTTCACCCGGAACCAGCTGATACTATTCTCTCCGGCAACAGCTTTGGCAAACATATATTGTCCGTCAACCAGTTCCAGCAATAAGGCATCCCCCAGCAGGGAAGGCGCTCCGTTAGACGGGATACCCGGATAATCTTCCTTCGCCAGATCGTCGAGCCGGGTAAAGACCCAGGTCAGTAACCGGTTGGTATTATTGGGCCACTGATAATCGCCGGAGCGGGAGTCGCGACTAAAGAATATGCCTTGTTTATAGGAGGGTATATTCGTTTTATAAGAGACTGTTTGTTGCTCTCCCGGTATGTTCTTTTCATAATAGACAGGTGTCTGTTGCTTCTTCAGATCGATAGCCTGCTCCATCCGGAAAGCATCGACATCGTTGAACATCTTTCCCCGTTCATAGACAAAGGTTGTTTGTCCGGAGAGGGAAGGGCTGAGCCAGGCCGCACTGCTCAGGATCAATGTCAGCAAATATGTCTTGTTTCTTGTCATTTATTTACTTCTTGAACGTTGAAAACACTGAAGTTACGTATATCCGGTTGTGCTACTGATTGAGAGATTGTCAGGCGCAAAGCGGAAGCCTCTACTGCCGGGAACTGTTCTATACGCTTGTGCCCTACCGATTCGCCTTCGCAAATGGTTTGCCATTTACCGTTTACCCTGGCTTCTACTTTATATTGACGGATACGCTCACCGTTCCGGATGTTTTCCTGGATAATGCAATGATTGACCGGTTGCGCCTTATCCAGTTTCAGTGTCAGGCTTTTCTTTTGTCCGGAGGTAGAGGCAATCGGAGAGGAGAAGCGGCGGTTTATCTCGTCGCCCCATTCTTTCAGTCGTTGCACGTCGCCGGATGGGATCAGGCCTGTTGTATCGGGTGTCAGACCGACAATCAGTGTTGCATTCCTTCCGACCGATTTATAATACATATTCATTAAAGATTCAACCGGGTAAACCGTATTCTCGTCATCCGGCTCCCAGAACCATTCATGCCGTCCGTTCATGCCTCGCAAGGGAGTGTCTGCCATAGCCGGAACCCAGTATTTTCCATCCTTGTCGCCCTGTTTCAACAGATCGTTATGGTTTCGGCTCCCTTCCGTATTATTACTGTGTGAGTAAGGGTAGGGGAAAGAAGACCAGCAGGGATAACCGACCGTCCCTGTCTCGGAACCGCCCCAGCGGAAATCCGCCCGGTCTACGTTATGATAGAAAAGGCATTCCGGCTGGTACTTGCTGACGATGGGCAATACGTCCGGCCCGTTGCCTTTCGGATCGTCTGCGCCACCGTCAAACCAGATCATAAACAAATCACCGTAGCGGCTGCAAAGTTCTTCAACCATGCGTTCGCAGAAATGCTTATACCATTGTTGACGGTTAGCGGCAAACTCTCCTTCTCCCTGTACCTTGAAATTATGAACGCCAAAAAGTGAGTTCCACCGGATACCGACATAGATCCCCGGCATTATATCGTATTTTCTACATGAATTGACAAAGTCGAGGATGATATCCCCCTTCCCGTCGCGCCATTTTACCGCTTTCAGGCAATAAGGATTGACATCGCTCTGGTAAATGGCAAAGCCTGTCTCATGGGTGGCCGTCAGGACGGCAAACTTGGCCCCCGCTGCTTTTGCCGCCTGTACCCACTGGTCCGTATTTAGTTGGGTAGGGTTGAAGATATTGTAATCTTCTATCGGCTGGACGCGGTTGTTGCCCTGACCGTATTTGATGCCGTCGAAGACATGGAGATCATAATGGAAGACGACGCCCATTTCCGACTCGTGCCATTTCAACTGGTGAGGGGCCGGACGGGGGATATCCGCCTCTTGTCCCGTTGCCGGGAAAATACTTGCTATCAGTAAGATTGCCAGATAAAGATGTGTTTTCATGTGTATATAATTTACAGACAGTTCATAAACGGATCGTTGGTCTTCTTCAGCCAGTCTTTCAACTGGTTTGAAAACTGTTTAATCAGTGCCGGCTGATCGGGGGCTATGTTGTTTAGCTGGAATGGATCCTGTTCGCGGTCGAATAATATCCATTCGTCAGTCCGGCCGTTTGTGGCGTGTACTGCAAATGTATATTTTTTCGTCCGTAATCCCCTGTATCCGGTTGTTAAATTTTCAGGGAGAAGATAATAATAGGGCTGTACGATCTCCTGTGTATTCTCCGGTGAGAGGATAGAAGCGGACAGGTCGAAAGTCTGGACCTCTGCCGGTATCCGGTCTTTGAATCCCATTAATGACAAGAGGGAAGGATACAGGTCGGCGAAAGCAATCATCAGGGTAGAATCCCGGCGCGGCGTGATCTTTTCCGGCCAGCTAATCATCATCGGGATGCGCATGGCTTCTTCGTAATAAATATTTTTACCGATATGCTCGTGCATCCCCATGCTGTCGCCATGATCGGAAGTAAACACCACAATTGTATTGTCGAACAATCCCTGTTCTTTCAACTGGCGGATGATACGGCCGACCTGTTCGTCGACACCTGTCATACAGGCATAATAATCCAACACACTCTTGCGGTAGAAGTCTCCCATTTTTGTCCCTTTGGGGGCGATGATGGGGGAGTTGCATACTGTTTCGACATCTACGTTGCGGTAGATTTCTTTGTATTTGTCGGGAACCAGCTCATATCCGGTATGAGGCGGGTTCATGGATACGACCAGGGCAAAAGGCTTGCCTGCGTCGCGTAATTTATTATCTCGATTGGCGATATAGTCGATGGCCCGGTCGGTTTCATATTCCGGTCCCCATTGGTCGACGAAATAAAATTCGTCGCGCGAAGCATCCGTATCCCAGTACATGGGTTTCAGATGATAATCGTATGTGCCATAGGCGATCCAGTGGCTGAAACCGTGGCGGCGTTCTTTGGGACACCATTCATTCCAGGCTATTTTTCCTTTGTTGTTATTGGTTTCAATGTAGGGCTGATAGGGGGAGTCGAGATGCCATTTACCAATGTATCCCAACTCATATCCCTGGTCTTTCAGGACGTCGGACCAGCAACGGGCCGATTCGGGAAGTTCAACTCCGTAAGGGGCAGTATCGGAATTACAGTTGCCTGTTACCTTGCTGCTTACCGGATACATGCCAGTCATCAGCATGCCTCGGGCAGGGGATGAGACGGGATAACTGCTGATCGCATTGGTGAAGTTAACCCCTTCTGATGCCAATTGATCCAGATGAGGTGTTTTTACGGCCTCTTTACCCAGGCACCCTAAAGCATCTCCGCGCCATTGATCGGCCATAATAAAGATCAGGTTTGGAGAAGACTGTTTCTCTTGTGCTTGTATTCCCATTGCTAATATAGGAAATAGCAATAATGTGTGAGTGATAGTTTTTTTCATGGTGCAGTAAAGTTACATAATTATAGTGGAATACAATATCATTTTTGAAAGAACAAGACCTCCCGGAGAAAATAAGGAGGTCTTGTTTTATCATGAATAGATCATTAATCGCCTTCAGGAAGACTGCTGGTTTCTATCTTCCATCCCGGATTCTGATAAATTGTGGAGGAAGCATAATCAGTGGAACCCTCTGTCTCTGTTGTCAGTCGGAAATGGTCGAAGGCAATCGGGTTCAGATATTTGTTCTGATTCCAATTGTAACCGTTGTAAGCAATATTATTCGTATTGATACGGTAAGGACGAAGATATTGGCTTTCTGATTTTGCAGATACGTTTGCATTTGTATTTCCGGATTCTATCAGATTAACGACCGAAAGAGTAACATCTGCAGCCGGAGTGGGAGTTGGTGTTGTATAACGTGCATAATTTTCACTCCATAAATCGAAACCTTCTACGTGATATCCCTGCATCATATCCAATGCACGCCAACGTTTCAGGTCATTCAGACGAAGTCCTTCGGCTGCAAACTCGATGCGGCGTTCGCGACGAATATTATAGAGAGTCGTTGATACTAATTCAGAGCCAGAATAACGGGCAAAATCCAATTCTTTGCTTAAATCCGTTGTATTTATTGTTTTCTGATAGTCGGTATCCATATTGGCACGTGCACGAAGAGCTCTCCAATACTTTCCACTATTGGCATCCAGCGAACTGTTTAATTCGTAATCGGCTTCCATATAATTCAGATATGCTTCAGCAGCCCGGAATACAACACAAGCTGTGGTAGAAGGCAACGTCGGACCTTGTGCAGCATCTGTTGTCAGACCCTTTTTTACCGAATAACCGGTAGGGCATTTGTTCTCATTCTGGCCCAGCACGATAGGAGCACGATAATAATAACCATATCCGTTCACAAGATATTCAATATTGCTTCCTCCCTCTGATAATAATTCACCTGGTAAGATGGTATTGTATCCTAAACGTGGGTCACGATCGGCAGCTACGTCTTCATAGGTCTTGTCACCTTGATAACCGGAGTTGTTTGCATAGATCGGTAATCCGTTTTCCATCAGGTAAGACTGCATCATACTGCGTGTCCATCCGGTATTTCCACCTCCGTTACGTTGTATATAGCCAACTACAAAATGGTTGACAGCAGGAGTAAGACTTGCATCATAGGCTCTCCATAATAATACCTCAGAAGTGCTACTTAACGATTGGCTGTTGAATAGGGACGGATAATCGCTGGATAACGAATATTTATCGGCAACTATTTGAGCAGCTTCTTTGGCTTCCGTCAGGAAGAATCTTATTTCAGAATCGATATCGATTGAAAAATCTTTCAGATAATCTTTGTTCGCTCCCGGCCATCCCGGACCACCCGGCACGCGTGCTGTCCCTTTGTGGTATTTTTCCCATGTACCTTCAAATAAGGCTACACGGCTTTTCAAAAGGGCGGCACAATCTTTAGTCAGCCGGTTGGTCATGGGCGGAGTTTCTTTCATGTAATAATAGGCCGAGTCCAAGTCTTGCAGGATGAAACGTGCCACTTCATTGCGCGGACGTCTTTTGCTTGCTTCCCTGACGGTCTCATAATCTTCTGTAATCCAGTTTTTCAATATAGGAAAGTCGCCAAGTGCAACTAGTTTGGTATAGTAGATATATGCACGGAAGAAATACATTTCTCCCAAATAATGTTTATTGTTGGCTTCTGTTCCGTTTAATTCCCCATTCTCCAGGCGGGGACGTACTTTGTCGATGAAATAGTTGACATTACGGATTTTTCCGAAATCCCAGGCTCCTCCGCTTTGCGCTACGCGGGTTTCTCCCTTCACAAATGAACTGTTGGGATTGCTTGCGGCCTGATTGTCACTATTGTTGTCGGTGACGAATACCCCCATATTATATTGTCCGGGTGTATGGGAGGGAAGCTGATCGTAGAGATTAGCCGAATAAGCAGCCAAATCACTTTCTGTCAATAAATATTTGTCGGTGGGTACAGCGTCCAACGGTTCTTTGTCAAGAAAATCGTTACAGGAGCATAAAGCACCAACCAATGTTATGATGTATAATAGATTTTTTTTCATTGTTCTTACATTTTAAAGAGTGATATTTAAACCGAATGAAATAGTTTTAGATAGCGGGTATGTCTTACCATTGCTGAATCCATTGGCAGCAGTTGCTTCGGGATCGAACATATCGGCTATGCCACTGATAGTGAAAAGATTTTCTGCACTAACATAAATACGGAGCTTTTGGATATTCGCTTTATTCATCCAGGCTCGGGGGAATGTATATCCTATTTGCAGGTTCTTCATACGCATATAAGCTCCGTTTTGTAAATAGCGTGTCTGAGTTTTTTTGTTTTTGTTTCCTTTATCACCCAGATATGCTTTGGGGTAGTAGGAATCGAGATTTGCTCCGAATACGGAAGCTGTGTTCTCCGGACGGAAATAGTCAAGATGTTCACTAAAACCAACCGATTGCCACTCTCCGCCATCAGCTCCCCAAAACATAGGACCGCCTAACCAAATGTCACGTTTCATGACTCCCTGGAAAAACATCTGTATGTCGAAACCTTTCCAGTCTGCTCCCAGGCTCAGGCCGAAGCGGAAGCGAGGCGTACTGTTACCGATTACTTTTAAGTCGCCATGATCTATAGCTGTACTGTTTCCACTGTCGACTACTTTGTCACCGTTCAGGTCGCGATACATAATGTCGCCGGCTCCCCAGGCTGAACCGATTTTACTCTGGTCATTGTTGGCCAGCCATTCGGTCATTTGTTCGTCGGATTTAGCGATACCTTCCGTCTCGTATCCCCAGATTTCTCCGATCGTCATTCCGTCGTAATAAAGCGTATTTCCGTCTGCATCCCAGAGAGCTTTAGAAGCATTGGGGTATGAAATAACTTTAGCGCGATAATCTGAAAGATTGAATCCGGCATTGTAATTCACTTTTCCTATCTGGTCTCTCCAGTTCAGTTGTATTTCCCATCCTTTATTTTTCAGTTCGGCATTGTTTGTGTTCGGAAGAGAGGTTCCCAATATGGCACCCACTTCGGCTGCCGGTCCGACCATGTCTTTGGTTCTGCGGATAAAATACTCGGCAGTTGCATTCAAGCGGTTGTCCAGCATGCCGAGGTCGATCCCTATATTAGTATTGTAGATTTTCTCCCAGGTAAGTGTGCTGCTGACCATTCCCGGAACTCCTGCCGTTGTCGGTTTGCCGCCATTCATTAACCAGTTGCCGCCATTAGCCGTTACGCTTTGTGTCAGATAGAACGGATAGTATGAGTCAGTATTCTGGTTTCCTAACATACCCCATGAAACACGCGGTTTCAACGTGTTGATGATGTTACTTATCGGTTCGAAGAACGATTCGCGTGCCACATTCCAGCCTAAAGAGAAAGAAGGGAACACGTTCCAGCGCTGGTCTCTGAGGAAACGGGAAGAACCGTCGTAACGAACGTTCATTTCCACCATATACCGGTCCTTATATGAATAGTTGATACGTCCGAAGAATCCGGCAGTCGACCAGTCATTATATTTGGAACTGTTGATTTTGTCCTCCCCGGTAGACGCACTGATTTCCGGAACAAGGCTACTGATCACATCGGGACGTTGGGCGCTTAATTCGCGATAGACATATTCTTCGGTATTCATACCAATCAATGCCTTAAAGTAATGATCTTTCAGCTGTAAAGTATAGTCGGTATAGACGCTTGTCGTATAGAAATTACTGTTCAGGTAAGCAGAGCGTGCGAACGAAGCTCCCGGAGAATAACTTCCGCTGAAAGCCAATGCCAGCGGGTTCCCGTTTACATCGTGTTCATAGATCGGATTCAAGTTCGTTTGCTTGTTCTGATTGATAATTCTCATGCCGGCTTCTGCGTAAATATTCCATCCTTTAAGCGGGTGGACAACGAGCTGTCCCTGCATATAGATATTATCGTTATGGGTCTTGGAGCGTCCGCCGTCTGCCAATTGGTTGAGTTTTCCGTTTCTCATATAATAACCGTTCGGGTCTTTAAAAGGCATCATAGGCCACATACGGGCGATGTCGTGGTAAAGCAGTCCGCCTTCTTCCAGATAAACGGGGTTATCGAGGTCAAAACGCACAAACTTTGTGTTGATATTGAAATCTACATATTTGTTTATTTGTGTATTGACTTTTGCAGTTGCATTGTAACGTTTATAATTATCTTCTCCGTAACGCAAGTTACCATTTTGGTTCAGATAACTTCCGGATGCGTAGTATTGTATCTTTTCCGTACCGCCGCTCAGACTGATATTATGTTCGTTCGACCATGCCCACTGGAAGTGCTTTTTCCACCAGTTTACATTATCATTGGCTTTTTCATGAAAATGCCAGTTGTTACCGTTGGCAATAGTCGTTGCTGCTAATTCTCCGGCCATGTATTTTTGTATGCGACCGATGGTCTCTTCGTCAAAAATGGCACTACCTCCCTGATTGATAGATGCTTCATTGAAGAAATTGGCGAAGCGGTATGAATCGAGTTGATTGGGGAGGTTGGTCGGACCGGAATAACGGACGTTATTGTTGTAGTTTATTTGCATTTTCCCGGCTTTACCTTTTTTTGTTGTTATCATAATTACGCCGAACGCTGCCCGCGAACCATAGATAGAGGAAGAGGAGGCATCTTTCAATACAGAAATGTTTTCAACATCTTCCGGATTCAGGTTGTTCATGTTTCCTTCCATGCCGTCGATCAGGATAAGTGGCTCGCCTTTGGAACCTTTACCGATCGTTCCCGTACCACGAATATTGACATTCATGTTCTGACCCAATTGTCCGCCCAGGTCGGCGGTGGATAAGTTTAATCCGGGAACTGCCCCTTGTAAAGACTGTGAAACGGAGGTTACCGGCCTGGATGCCAACACCTTCTTATCGACAGTCGCTACAGCTCCGGTCAGATTAACTTTCTTTTGGGTACCGAACCCAACTACTACTACTTCGTCCAGTGCCTGAGTGTCTTCACTCAATTCTATTTTTAGACTGGATTGTCCGGTAAGTTTGATTTCCTGTGTAGTGTATCCTATGTAGGAGATCACCAGGATATCATCTTTCGAAGCGTTGATAGCGAATTTTCCGTCCAGGTCGGTAATAGTCCCGTTTGTTGTACCCTTTATCTGAATGGAAGCTCCGATAACGGGTTCATTCAGGTTCTTGTCAATGACAGTACCGCTAATGTTTTGCTGTTGCGCGTATATATGAAATATACTAACCATTAGCAGCACAATTAAAAAAGTGACTCTTTTCTTCATCCTTTTTAGTTTTAAGGTTGTTAATACTAATTTTATTAATCTTTGTAAGCAAAAGTATCTGGTCTGCCTGGAAGGGATAACGCGTGTTTTCTTCATTAACGATGGGCGTTTTCTTTATTTTTCTTGTTGAAAAACAGGATACTGGGTGTTTTATTCATGAATAGTTGGCAGATTGTTCATGCATTATATTTATGTTGTTTTTCTTTGTCTTGTTTAGAGGTAATATCCTCCTTTTTTTGTTTCTTTGTATATGTTTGAAATATCTAAATGAGGAGCTTTGTTAATTAGATGATGAGGAAATTTATTGCAGCTATACTATTCTCTATTTTTTATAGTTTTTCCGGTTATGCCTTTTTTGAAAAGGATATCAGGGTGCTTACCATGCAAAACGGACTGGCCGATAATACGGTCTTGTGTATTCATAAAGATATGGATGGTTTTATGTGGTTTGGCACAGATAATGGTTTGAGCCGTTATGATGGAAAAAATATAAAGAATTTCGGTTCGGATGGGCTTTATATGAAAGTTTCCAGTATCCATGAAACCGGAAATAATCTGCTTTGGTTGAATGTGAGCGGGCAACTCTTCTGTTTCGATCGCCGTATGGAGCGTTTTGTTTCTATTAATGAAAACGAGAAATTTACCGGAGTCCAAGATG
>ERZ856578.3085-NODE-3085-length-25677-cov-28.890352_pt1 | contig 25677 bp, 14 predicted proteins | sample MGYA00514384_ERZ856578 | MGnify/ENA primary metagenome ERZ856578 (study PRJEB29103, sample SAMN06111958) | human gut metagenome | biome: human gut; feature: ankylosing spondylitis patient; material: healthy_person | host: Homo sapiens | place: China:Hangzhou... | reverse complement strand
GGCCCTCCTAATGATATTTATTTTATCATAGAAGAACCTTCTAATCATTATTTTACAGAAAAAGTATCACACTCTCAATAATACTTGTGAATCATCACAATCATATATTACTGCACAAGACTGATTATTTGCTATCAATGCCTTCATTGTTCGTTCCACTAATACATCCACTTGATTTTTATCTTTATTTTGCCAGTATATCTCCATGCTCAGCCTCCGTTTTTGTTTTTCTATATCAATTATTATACCTAATAAGTTTTCTTTCTTCTATATCAACTAAAGAAAACTAAAATTTTGCCTTAACACAAAAAGCCCGCCAGCACCCCATTCTCAGTGCATTGACGAGCTTGACTATTTCTTTATTTAAGCAACTTTTGAATAATCCAAAACAGCAATTTCCTGCATCATCTGTTTTGCAGCATTCACCATCTTCTCTAACTTTTCTGCAACATCATCTGTATAAAACTTTTCTCCGCATTGCTCACATTCTTCACAAGGTACATTTTTAATTACAATAATCGCACCATTGTAATTAACAACATGCGTAGTCAAGCTTGGTGTCACAGTGTCACATTTGCAAAACATACACATTAGTTTTCCCTCCTTGTTTTCAAGTCAGGTTGAAATTTAATAGTATTTGGATAATATGCAGTAATGACAAAAAGCTCTTTTCCATTTGTCCCAGCCACTACATGCAACACCTTATTATCTACTGTATATCCGAACACAAGACAACTCGGATGCGGAAAATCATTAGGATAGTCTTCGATAATTTCTCCTTTGGAAATACAATTTTTTACATCCATTCGTGAAATATCTCGCTCACCCATTCTTTCCAAGCAATGAACAGACCATTTTATTTTATTTTCATTAACTAATTTTCTTAAAATTTCTATCTGCATCATTCCTTCTCCTTTTACTATTATATTAATTTCAACACAAAATCATTCAAAATCCATATTTTTATAATTTCAAAAAATTCCCATCCCAAACTAAATCTTAGCTCGGAATGGGAATCTATTATTACAATATTAAAACTGTATTACATCAGACGATGCCCTACTTGTCAGCGATAGCTGCCTGTGCTGCTGCCAGACGTGCGATTGGCACACGGAATGGAGAACATGATACATAGTCCAGACCGATCTTGTGGCAGAACTCAACAGATGAAGGATCTCCACCGTGCTCACCACAGATACCACAGTGAAGGGAAGGACGAACCTTCTTACCTTTCTCTACTGCCATCTCCATGAGCTGACCAACACCTGTCTGATCAAGCTTAGCGAATGGATCGCTCTCATAGATCTTAGCATCATAGTAAGCATCTAGGAACTTACCGGCATCATCACGGGAGAAACCGAATGTCATCTGAGTCAGGTCGTTTGTACCGAAGCAGAAGAACTCAGCCTCTGTTGCAATCTGATCAGCGGTCAGTGCTGCACGAGGAATCTCGATCATAGTACCAACTTCGTACTTCATCTCAATACCTGCTGCTGCAATCTCAGCGTCAGCTGTTGCAACAACGACATCCTTAACATACTTAAGCTCTTTAACCTCACCAACGAGTGGGATCATGATCTCTGGCTCAACTGTCCAATCAGGATGTTTCTTCTTTACGTTGATTGCTGCACGGATAACAGCACTTGTCTGCATCTTAGCAATCTCAGGATATGTTACAGCAAGACGACATCCACGATGACCCATCATTGGGTTGAACTCGTGAAGTGAGTTGATGATTGCCTTGATCTCGTCTACGCTCTTGCCCTTAGCTTCTGCAAGCTTCTTGATATCAGCTTCCTCAGAAGGAACGAACTCATGAAGTGGAGGATCCAGGAAACGGATGGTAACCGGGTTACCCTCGAGTGCCTCATAAAGAGCCTCGAAATCTCCCTGCTGATAAGGAAGGATCTTAGCGAGTGCTTCCTCTCTCTCTTCTACTGTATCAGAACAGATCATCTCACGGAAAGCAGCGATTCTGTCTTCCTCGAAGAACATATGCTCTGTACGGCAGAGACCAATACCCTCAGCACCAAGCTCACGAGCTTTCTTAGCGTCTGCAGGAGTATCAGCGTTTGTACGAACTTTAAGCTTTCTATACTTGTCAGCCCAAGCCATTACACGGCCGAACTCACCAGCGATTGTAGCATCAACAGTTGGGATAAGACCATCGTAGATGTTACCTGTTGTACCATCGATAGAGATCTCAGATCCCTCTGTGTAAGTCTTACCTGCGAGCTCGAACTTCTTGTTCTCCTCGTCCATAACGATGTCGCCACAACCAGATACACAGCATGTACCCATACCACGAGCAACTACGGCTGCATGGGATGTCATACCACCACGAACTGTCAGGATACCCTGTGCACTCTTCATACCTGTGATATCCTCTGGGGATGTCTCAAGACGAACAAGTACAACCTTCTCACCGCGCTCAGCCCACTCTACAGCATCCTCTGCTGTGAATACGACCTTACCGCAAGCAGCTCCAGGAGAAGCACCAAGACCCTTTCCGATCGGAGTAGCTTTCTTCAGCTCAGCAGCATCGAACTGTGGGTGAAGAAGTGTATCAAGGTTACGAGGGTCGATCATTGCAACTGCCTCTTCCTCTGTCTTATGTCCCTCATCAACGAGGTCACAAGCGATCTTTAATGCAGCCAGAGCTGTTCTCTTACCGTTACGGCACTGAAGCATGTAGAGCTTCTTGTTCTCTACTGTGAACTCCATATCCTGCATATCATGGTAGTGATTCTCAAGAGTATCACAAACCTTAACGAACTCAGCATATGCCTCTGGGAACTCCTGCTCCATCTGAGCGATTGGCATTGGTGTACGAACACCTGCTACTACGTCCTCGCCCTGTGCGTTGATCAGGAACTCACCCATAAGCTTGTTCTCACCTGTTGCAGGGTCACGTGTAAATGCAACACCTGTACCAGACTCGTTATTCAGGTTACCGAATACCATAGGCATTACGTTAACTGCAGTACCCCATGAGTAAGGGATATCATTGTCACGACGATATACGTTTGCACGAGGGTTGTCCCATGAACGGAATACAGCCTCTACAGCTAACTTCATCTGCTCTACAGGATCAGATGGGAAGTCTGTACCTAACTGGTTCTTGTACTCAGCCTTGAACTGCTCTGCCAGAGTCTTAAGATCCTGAGCTGTCAGATCAACATCATACTTAACACCCTTCTCTTCTTTCATCTTGTCGATGAGCTGCTCGAAGTACTTCTTACCAACTTCCATAACGACATCAGAGAACATCTGAATGAAACGTCTGTATGAATCATATACGAAACGCTCAAATGTAGGATCCGGGTTACCCTTGATCATTGTAGCTACTACGTCATCGTTAAGACCAAGGTTAAGGATTGTATCCATCATACCAGGCATAGAGGCACGAGCACCGGAACGAACAGATACGAGAAGCGGATTCTCAGAATCACCGAACTTCTTGCCGTTGATCTCTTCCATCTTCTTAACGCCGTCCATGATCTGAGCCATGATCTCGTCGTTAATCTGACGTCCATCCTCATAATACTGTGTACAAGCCTCTGTAGTTACTGTAAAACCCTGTGGTACAGGAAGACCGATGTTGGTCATCTCTGCAAGGTTCGCACCCTTACCACCAAGTAAGTTACGCATGGTCATGTCGCCTTCGCTAAACATATATACCCATTTGTTTGCCATTGTAAAGTTACCTCCTATATTAATAATTGTAATGTTTGATATCGACAGATGGACGCACTACGCCCAAGGACTGCCACATCGCTGTTTCTAGTATAACACACTCTTCCCGTGTATGAAAAGAGTTTTTTCACTTTTTTTGTATCGGTGTCGTACCAACAGGCATCCTATTGGTCATCACCGTCATCAAAATCGCTGTCTTCGCCCATAAATTCACGGTTTGTGACACGCTTTTTCTCCCTGTTCTCCTCCACAAGCTGCGACAGCTGCTCCTTGACCTGTCTTGGATCCTTAATATTTTTAATCTCAAAGTTGCCAAGCGTCTTGTCTGCAGAAGAAACCTGAATGGTTCCGATCCGGAATATTTTCTGTGTCAATGTCTGGCTCAGCGAGATATCCAGGATACGGTACAGACGCACTTCATCCTCCACCGTCTTTAATAAACCGCTGGTAATAAAAAGTCTGTCACCGGTCAGTGCATACTTTGTAAATGTCCAGGGAAGCCCCAGTGCATTTCTCTTGCGTTCTTTCCAGATAAAATTTGTTTCCATATCCTCCTCTTTTCTGCGTGTACTGCTTCTGCTGTATCTGCATCCGACACGCTCTGATACAGATTCCTTCACAATAACTTCCGTCTGTTCTACGAAGCCTTCTCGAATCTCCAGCGGCAGATCCGCACATCGCCCTGACAACGAAGCCGGAGCACTGTTTCGCTGCCAGCCTTTCCAAGATCCTCCAAAGGAATCGACAGATGACGAAAACCTCTGCCGTGCGGTGCATTCTTCGCCGTTGCCGCGGCAGCCCAGCCCGGATTATCACCGGCACCGGACAGATCATCGAATTCCGGCACGATAAAGGATGCATGAGGGACACCATCCAGATATATATCCATGGTACTCTGCGCCAGTGCATCCGCATCGATCACCAGACAGTCCGCTCCCTCCGGGATATAAACGCTGTCATATTCCAGGATCAGGCAATCGTCCTGCCGTTCTCCGGCATCCTCCGTTCTCGTCACTTCATTTATATTCTGCCATAATCCGCTAACTTTTTCAAACAAATCCTCGGGTGCATGCGTATCTGCTTTATGTGCAACACTGTCATATCCCATATGACCTTCCCAGAGATATCCATTCTGAGAACGGTCGTAATGATCGGCCGGCTGCCATGCAGCACCGTCACGCACACCGCGTTCCTGCCCCTGAAGGGTTATCTCTGCAACACAATCAATCTGTGCAGAAGAATGTCCTGCCTGAAGTTCATAGCTTCCCGGCTCCAGAAGCATTTTCCTCTGAACCGTATCATAATAGCGAAGCTGCTCCACGGGCACTTCAAAGCTTACCCGGCGTTCTTCCTGCGGTGCCAGCGCCTTCACGCGCGCAAAGGCAGCAAGCGTACGGATCGGTCGTTTGACCGCAGAAGCCTTCTTTGCAAAATAAATCTGAACCACTTCGTCCTGCACCTGCACAGCTTTGTCCTGACCCATATTTCGGACAGTGCATTCCACATGAACGGACTGTCCATCCTCTGAAGTCTCTGCAGTCAGATCACAGATTTCTGTCTGCGCATAGGTGAGTCCATGTCCAAACGGATACAGCACATCCCCCTTGAAATACTGATAGGTTCTCTCCCTCTGAATAATGTCATAATCATCCATATCCGGCAGCTGACTGTCATCCCGATACCATGTCATATTGAGTCTGCCTGCCGGTGCTTTCTTACCGAATAAAACATCCGCAAGACCATTGCCCAGTTCCATGCTTCCGCCGGCTGTGACCAGAATAGCCGGTATGTTTTGCTTTTCCCAGCCGATCGCATAAGGTACACTCGTTACCAGTGCCGCGATCAGACGGGGATTTGCCTGATAAAGCTCCTGCACCAGCGTACGCTGATATGGCGGAAATGCAATATCCTTCCGATCCACCTCTTCTTTGCAGGTGATCATCGGATGCGCTCCGCCAACATAAATAACGGTGTCTGCTTTTGCGGCTGCATCCTTCGCACTGCGGATTCCATCCTTCACCAGTACCGGACAAATCGGCGGCAGGCTGCGGTATCTGCTTCCGGTGATCGTCTCATACGTTCCGTTTCTTCTGCCGTCAAAGTCCGCATCGCCGAACATATGCTGATGACCATGCGTATCCGTATAGCTTACAATACGGCGCACCTCGCCGTCCTCCGCAAATCCGTTGTCATCCTGTACACGGATGCGGTTCTGTTCATCCACAAACAGCGCTCCTTTATTCCATGCACGAAGAACCATTTCCTCTCCATTTCGGAGAATTTCCGGGAATCTGCTGTCCACAGAAAGGGACAGACTCTTTTCTTCGGATTCCTTCAGATCGGTGAGGTTGACCTGTGCATGAAATACCTCTTTGACGAACCAGCCAAAGGCAGCCTTAGCTGTTGCTGTGATCGTTCCGCCACGATATACCTTATCCTCGTCACAGCCATCCTGTGTAGTCAACAGCATGCCATTGCTTTTTGCTTTCAGTGTCATCTGCTCTCTGTCCCATAAAACGGACTCAAAAATCTCCGCATGCGCCTCATCAACCAGACCGATTGTCTTGCCGTCCTCCAGAATACCGATATATTTGTCGCCACACGCAAGCTTGATCTCCGGCACACCTGACTCAAAAATAATATGATCCATGCCGTCCATCGCCGCACGGATTCCCTCAAGCGGTGTCACAGAATACGGGGGGATTCCGGAATACCAATCCATAAACCATTCGCCGGCAGACGGTCCGATCACCGCAAGCTTCTTATCTACCGTAAAATGCTCTGCAGACAGAGGAAGAAGCTTTTGCCCCTCCAAAGCATCATTTTTCAACAGTACAACAGACTCGCCTGTCAGCTCTCTTGCTGTCTGCTGATATTCCGGAAGGTTCAGACCATACTCCTTCTCCTCCTGCTCATCAAAAAGTCCAAGACGGAACAACGTGCTGAAATGGCATTTTAATGCACGATCAATATCGTTCATATCGATCATTCCAAGTTCGTAGGCTTCTCTTGCACCCTCCATAACTGCATCAATATCATCGGTAAAGCAGTCGATGCCCGCCTTTAAGCCCTCCGCGATCGTCTCCGTATGGGAACCGAAATAATGATGGCAGTCCACGGTCTGCTTCATATCGCCGCCATCACAGACAACGTGATGGATCCCCCACTGCTCCTTTGCAAGCTTTTGCACCTCATGATTCAGGATCGCCGGCACACCGTTGATCTCATTGTAAGACGTCATCATTGCCTCGGCACCGCCCTCCACAACGGCGCGGCAAAACGGCTCCAGATAATATTCATATTTATTGCGCGGATCGATGGAGGAGGATTTCCACACACGACCATCCTCTACATTATTCGCATAGAAATGCTTGAGCGTTGCACCGCACCGAATATGTTCCCCGTCACCGCGCATTCCCTGAATATATGCGGATGCCATCTTCCCGGTAAGATACGGATCCTCCCCATATGCCTCCTCGGTACGTCCCCATCGCGGATCACGTTCCATGTCGATCGTCGGCGCCCACAGACACAGACCTCCTCTGCGTCCTTCCTTCTCAAATACAGCTCTCGCCTCGGTGCCTACAATCTCGCCCGCCTGCCGGATCAGCTCCGTATCCCAGCTTGCACTCATGCCGACCGGATTCGGAAAAATTGTCGTTGGCTGCGGTTCACCCTTATCAAAACTCTGATCATGACGCATCTGTAAACCATGTGCCCCCTCACAGCCCACGAAGAAGGCAGGGATGCCAAGGCGCTCAATCGCAGGATTCCCGGTTCCGAGGCAGGAAAACTTCTCCTCTAAGGTGAGCGCATTTACAAGATAATCCAGTCTTTCTTCGATTGTTTTCTCTGAATCCCACAAAGGATTGTTTCTGTTTGTATTCTTCTCTGACATGATAATTTCCTTTCCGTTTAAATGATAAATAAAACACGCAATTCATTATTTATAGGGAATGAACGGTTTCGCATAAATCCAAAACAGGATCCGGTTTTCCTGCCGGACCCTGTCGAAGTTATCATACCATACTTCTTACTGAAAAATATGAATTATTTTTTAATTTTCATTGTTTTTTTGATGCCTGCTTTGCTGTTAAGCAGCTTCTTATATGCCTTCAGCTTCTTTGCCGGCACCTTGAAAACAGCCTTTTTGTGAATGCCCTTAAATGCATTCTTCCCAACGCTCTTTAATTTCTTGGATTTAATATCGACTGTCTTCAAATTCTTGCATCCGGCAAACGCATTTGCGCCGATTGTCGTAATGTTTGCACCAATCGTAACCTTTTTCAACTTCTTATTGTTCTTAAATGCATTTTTGGCAATGGAGGTTACCTTGTAGGTAACGCCACTGACCTTCACGGTTGCAGGAACTGTAACAGTTGCCTTCTTATTGTTCAGTGGTGCTTTGTACTCAACCGTATTTGACTTAACATTGGAAATCTTGTAAGAAGCATTCTTGTCCTTGACAATATCTCCCTTCGCAACGGTGATCGATGACGGTGTCGGAACCTGTGCCGTCTGAACCGGTGCTTTCGTAGCAGCCGGAACTGTTGCTGTCGGCGCCAGTGCAGATGGATTTGGACTCTGCGTTGGCATTACAACATCATCTGACGGGTACGGAACCGGTGTTCTTCTCGGAGGAACCGGTAATGGGCTTACCTCTGGGAATGGTGCATCGGATGCAAACAGCTCGATCTTTGTAAATACCGGTTTGTTTGATGCAGAAATCCACAGAATGCTCTTGCCCTGTAACAGATCCTCGTCAATGGAGAAGATCTTTCCGCTCCAGCTTTCCTCTGCGCTGATATTTGTTTCCTTACCATTGGTGCAGTTTTCAAGAGCACCACTATTGGCAGCCTTCAGCTTCTCATTCGGATCATACAGCCCCTTCTCCGGAGGGAAATTCTCTTTAAACTCTGCGGATGCAAGCTGCAGTGCAGAGGAATCGATATCATTGTTCTCACAGGTAACTCTTACATATAAATGCTTGACATTCTTTAATGCCTCGGAATAAATGACTGCCCAGTATCCATAGCTGTTACAGTGATAATACCAGTCATTGGTTCCGTCATTTGAGAGTACGGTAAGTGCCGGCTCACAGTATGTCTCGTTGTCTCCACCGTTCTTTTTCCATTTTCCTTCCCAGGAATATACCGGTGTAAGCCCACTCTCATCCTGCACTTCTGTATACAGCGGCTTTCCGGTATTGACCTTTGCTTTCCTGCCAATGCCCTGTGCGCCTGTCATGTCAAGAATTGCCTGAGCGACATCATCGTATGAAATGATATTTTTCTGACGGTTAAACCATCCGCCGTTATCCCAGAGTACAGGGATCATGCCTTTCTCCAGTGCATACTGTCCCATTTCGTAAATATAGTTGGCAATTCCATCGGCTGCGGTTGTCTGAACGCCATACTCACCAATGATAACGCCATATCCCTGTTCGGTAAATTTACTCATCTTATCCAGTTCAGCATGCATTGCCTTAATATCTTCATCGGTACCCCAGTCGTAAAGACGCGCTGCGCCACCCTCAACCTGATGGTACTCGCTTCCACCACAGTAATTCCACGGTGTGTAGTAATGAACCGATACGCTGAGCTTGCTGACACCATTCTCCTTGATCGGATCGGTCGGCATTACAAAACGGTCATCGCAAGTTCTTTCGATGTTGGTGCTGTAGCCGGCGATCAGCAGATATCTCTTCTCATTGTTGCCACCGGACTTACGGACAATATTTACAAATTCCTGATTGATCTTGTTCATTGTCTCGTACTGCTCATCAACGGTTAAGACACCTGTCTTGTTGTTGGTGTCGCGCTTTACCCAGTTGTCGTTGAGACGATCTCCGAGTTCCTCGTTCGCAGATTCGAAGATCAGACGGTCAGAATAATCTCTGTAGCGGTTGCTGACCTGCGTCCAGATCTGTCTGAAACGAGCCCATGCCTGCTTGCGGACAGACTCATCAGCATCACCGAACTGTCCCCACCAGTCTCCGTCATAATGAATGTTTACGATCGCATACATGCCATCATTTAAACAATAATTAATGACCTGCTCCACTCTCTGAAGATATCCTTCGTTGATCGTGTATGTCATCTTATCCTCGGAAATATCCATAAGGTTAGACCAGGCTACCGGAATACGGACATTTCGAAAACCATACTGCTTCAGTGTATCTACGTTTTTCTGGGTCAATGCCAGATTGTTTGCAGATGTCTCACAATACTTTACATTTACCTTCGCTTTCTCTTCGTCAGACATCTTGCTGGTATCGATCGCCTGATCCAGAGAGTTACCATAGTTCCAGCCAAGTCCCATTCTACTCATATAAGCGGCTGAATCCATATTGTCACGCATAATTCCATTGTCGCGTGTCACAAATCCGCTTGGCAGCGTTCGTTCTTCCCCAATGTTGTTTGGCGCTGCTGTTGCTGTTGCCGAAGCTTCCTCTGCATTGGCAGTCTTTTTCACGGATGCAATACCGATTCCGCTCGCCGAACTTACCACCATTGCCAATGAAAGAACGGATGCCAATATCTGTTTTGTAAACTTCCTCATCTCATCATTCCTTCCTTTTCGTTATAATAAATTTGCATATAGGCAATATGTATACACCTACACAGTAAGCTTATCATGTTTTTATGCATATTGCAACAAAAGAGGCATCCTATCCGCAGATAAAATACCTCTTAAAAATTCTTATATAATTGATCGATTAGGCATCGATATCTCCATCATCCTCGGTGGACGTTGAATATACAAGCTCGCCATCAGAAGATGCAAAATCCTTTGCAGGCTCTTCCTCTGCAGCGACCTCTTTCTCTTTTGCTTTCTCGCGCTTGTCGTCCTTCTTGTTCTCTTCCTCCGACTTAGCAGCCTTTTCTGCACGGATCTGTGCGATCTCGCGCTCTGCCTCTTCATCACAGTCGAGTTTCACGGAACGATATCTCTTCATACCGGTTCCTACCGGAATCAGCTTACCAATGATAACATTCTCCTTCAGACCTACGAGAGGATCGATCTTGCCCTTGATCGCGGCATCGGTCAGAACCTTTGTGGTCTCCTGGAAGGATGCTGCTGACATGAAGGAATTGGTTGCGAGTGCAGCCTTTGTGATACCAAGCATAACCTGACTTCCCTCCGGCGGCTCCTTGCCTTCCTTCGTCAGTTCTTCTACGGTATCCTCGTAGTCAAGTGCATCTACCATTACACCCGGCAGATAATCGGAATCTCCGTTGTTCTCGATACGGATCTTCTTGAGCATCTGGCGCACGATAACCTCGATATGCTTATCGTTGATATCTACACCCTGCAGACGGTAAACCCTCTGTACCTCGCGGATCATGTAATCCTGCACGGCACGCACACCCTTGATCGCAAGGATATCGTGTGGATTTACACTACCCTCTGTCAGCTCATCACCGGCCTCAAGCTCCTGTCCCTCCAGAACCTTGATACGGGAACCGTATGGGATCAGATAAGCCTTGCTGTCACCGGTTTCTTTATTGGTTACGACAACCTCACGCTTCTTCTTAGTATCACGAACGCTTACAGTACCGCCGAACTCAGCGATGATTGCAAGACCCTTAGGCTTACGTGCCTCGAAAAGCTCCTCGACACGAGGAAGACCCTGTGTGATATCATCACCGGCTACACCACCGGCATGGAATGTACGCATGGTAAGCTGTGTACCAGGCTCACCGATGGACTGAGCAGCGATAATACCGACAGCCTCACCAACCTGTACCGGCTCACCTGTTGCCATGTTAGCACCATAACATTTTGCACAGACACCGATGTGAGACTTACATGTCAGGATTGTACGGATCTTGATCCGTGCCTTAGGACCGGCATCCATAACAGCCTTTGTTCTCACAATACGTGCTGCGCGCTTCGGTGTGATCATGTGGTTTGCCTTCACGATCAGTTCACCGTTATCATCATAAATATTCTCACAGGAGAATCTTCCTGTAATACGTTCTTCCAGAGACTCGATCAGCTCCTTGCCATCTGCAAACTCGCCAATCTCCATGCCCGGAATCTCGTCTCTTTCTGCACTACAGTCAACCTCACGGATGGAAAGCTCCTGAGATACATCAACAAGTCGACGTGTCAGGTATCCGGAATCGGCTGTACGAAGCGCTGTATCGGACAGACCCTTACGAGCACCATGCGCAGAAATGAAGTACTCCAGTACGTCAAGACCCTCACGGAAGTTAGACTTGATCGGGAGTTCAATCGTACGACCGGATGTATCCGCCATCAGTCCACGCATACCGGCAAGCTGCTTGATCTGTGCCTGGGAACCACGGGCTCCGGAATCCGCCATCATAAAGATGTTGTTGTAACGATCCAGACCAGCCATCAGAGCCTTTGTCAGCTTATCATCGGCTGCGAACCATGTATTTACAACTGCCTTGTAACGCTCCTCCTCCGTCAGAAGACCACGGTGGAACTTACGTGTAATTGTCTCAACGGTCTTTTCTGCATCCGCAAGAATATCCTTCTTCGCTGCAGGCACGGTCATATCGGAAATAGATACTGTCATGGCTGCACGGGTAGAATACTTGTAACCTAATGCTTTAATATGATCCATTGTCTCGGCAGTTCCTGTTGCGCCGTGTACATCAATACATTTCTCAAGAATCTGCTTCAGCTGCTTCTTACCTACATGGAAGTCTACCTCCAGTGTCAGGAAGTTGTCCGGATTGCTTCGATCTACAAAACCTAAATCCTGTGGAAGGATCTCATTGAAGATGAAACGTCCGAGTGTAGACTCAATGTTCTTGATCTCAACCTCTCCCTGCGCATTCACACCACTTCTGCGGACTGTGATGCGGGAATGAAGTGTTACAACACCATTCTCATAGGCTGTGATTGCCTCGTTAATAGACTTGAAAAACTTGCCCTCACCCTTAACACCCGGTCTTTCCTGTGTCAGATAGTAGATACCAAGCACCATATCCTGAGAAGGAACGGCAACCACACCACCATCAGACGGCTTTAACAGGTTGTTTGGAGAAAGAAGCAGGAAACGGCACTCTGCCTGCGCCTCAACGGACAACGGAAGATGGACAGCCATCTGGTCACCATCGAAATCGGCATTGAACGCGGTACATACGAGTGGATGAAGCTTGATTGCCTTACCCTCAACAAGTGTAGGCTCAAATGCCTGAATACCAAGTCTGTGAAGTGTAGGGGCACGGTTTAACATAACCGGATGCTCACGGATAACCTCCTCGAGCACATCCCATACCTCCGGCTGAAGCTTTTCAACCATTTTCTTTGCCTGCTTAATGTTATGTGCAGTTCCGTCAGAAACAAGCTCTTTCATAACGAAAGGCTTAAACAGCTCGATCGCCATCTCCTTCGGAAGACCGCACTGATAAATCTTAAGCTCCGGACCTACAACGATAACGGAACGTCCGGAATAGTCAACACGCTTACCTAACAGGTTCTGACGGAAACGTCCCTGCTTACCCTTGAGCATGTCGGACAGTGATTTGAGAGGTCTGTTTCCGGGACCTGTAACAGGACGTCCACGACGACCGTTGTCGATCAGGGCATCTACTGCCTCCTGAAGCATTCTCTTCTCGTTGCGGACAATGATATCCGGAGCACCTAACTCGAGAAGTCTCTTCAGACGGTTATTTCTATTGATGATACGACGATACAGATCATTCATATCGGATGTTGCAAAACGTCCTCCGTCCAGCTGTACCATTGGACGAAGATCCGGTGGTATAACCGGGATAACTGTCAGGATCATCCACTCAGGCTTATTTCCTGATCCACGGAATGCTTCGATTACTTCCAGTCTCTTGATGATACGCGCACGCTTCTGACCGGATGCATTCTTAAGCTCCTCCTTAAGTGTATTGGACTCTTCCTCGAGATCGATGCTCATCAGAAGCTCCATGATGGACTCTGCACCCATGCCTGCACGGAATGCATTGCCATAGTTCGCTCTGGCTTCCTGATACTCTGCCTCAGACAGGATCTGCTTCTGCTGCAGACCAATTCCGTCCTGAGCCTCGAGTACGATATATGACGCAAAGTAGAGTACCTTTTCAAGGTTCTTTGGAGATACATCGAGAATCAGACCCATACGGCTTGGGATTCCTTTAAAATACCAGATATGTGATACCGGCGCAGCAAGCTCGATGTGACCCATACGCTCACGACGAACGCTTGCCTTTGTAACCTCTACGCCACAACGGTCGCAGACAACGCCTTTATAACGAATCTTTTTATATTTACCACAATGACACTCCCAGTCCTTGCTTGGTCCGAAGATCTTCTCACAGAACAGACCGTCCTTCTCAGGCTTTAATGTTCTGTAGTTAATTGTCTCCGGCTTCTTAACCTCACCCCGGGACCACTCTCTGATCTTTTCCGGAGAGGCAAGACCGATCTTGATTGCATCATATGTGATATGCTTTTCTTCCTTTACAGTACTATCTACCATAGTAACCTCCATTCTTCCACATCCAGGTTGTGTAAATCCGAAGTTTCGTCTTATAACAGATCCGGTTCCTCGGAAGCTTCAAAATCGCCAAAAATGTCGTCATTCTCAAGCTCTTCAGCAGTACCCTCTTTGAAACCTGCAGCCTCGAAGGACTCTCCGTTGCCAAATGCAAAGTTGGCATCGCCATCGATGAGCGGCTTGATATCCTCATCACGATCCTCTTCAACGCTCTCTGTCATCGGTACTTCGTTACCGTCCTCATCCAGAACCGTAACATCAAGTGCAAGTGCCTGAAGCTCCTTAAGAAGTACCTTAAAGGACTCTGGAATACCAGGATCAGAGATGTTCTCTCCCTTGATGATCGCCTCGTATGTCTTCACACGACCAACGACATCATCGGACTTCACAGTCAGGATCTCCTGAAGTGTATATGCAGCACCATAAGCCTCAAGTGCCCAAACCTCCATCTCTCCGAAACGCTGACCACCGAACTGTGCTTTACCACCGAGTGGCTGCTGTGTTACAAGAGAGTAAGGACCGGTAGAACGAGCATGGATCTTATCATCAACCAAATGGTGGAGCTTGAGGTAATGCATGAAGCCTACCGTTACTTCGCCATCGAAATACTCACCTGTTCTACCATCGCGGAGACGAACCTTACCATCACGGCGGATCGGAACGCCCTTCCACTGCTGACGATATTCCTTGTTCTCAACCAGATAGTTCATAACCTCCGGATCAAGGACATCTTTATATTTATCTACGAAAGGCACAACGTCTGCCGGATACTCAACGCCATCCTCTGCAGCCTTTGCCTTTTCTGCCGCAAGCTCTTCCTGATCAAGCGGTGTATTGGCATAATCATTTGCCAGCTCGAGTGTATCCATGATGTCGTGCTCATTCGCGCCATCAAAGACAGGAGTTGCTACGTTAAATCCCAGTACCTTTGCAGCCAGACTCAGATGAATCTCCAGGACCTGACCGATGTTCATACGTGAAGGCACACCCAGAGGGTTCAACACGATATCCAAAGGACGTCCGTTTGGAAGGAATGGCATATCCTCCACAGGAAGTACTCTGGAAACCACACCCTTGTTACCATGACGTCCGGCCATCTTATCTCCAACCTGGATCTTACGCTTCTGTGCAATATAGATACGAACGTTCTCATTCACTCCCGGCGGAAGCTCATCGCCGTTCTCTCTGGTAAATACCTTGGCATCTACAACGATACCAAACTCACCATGAGGAACCTTGAGTGATGTATCACGAACTTCTCTTGCCTTCTCGCCGAAGATCGCACGAAGAAGTCTCTCCTCTGCCGTCAGCTCTGTCTCACCCTTCGGTGTAACCTTGCCGACCAGAATATCGTTGGCGCGAACCTCAGCACCGATACGGATGATACCTCTCTCATCCAGATCCTTGAGTGCGTCATCACCAACGCCCGGAACATCACGGGTAATCTCCTCGGCACCAAGCTTTGTATCTCTTGCCTCGGCATTGTACTCACTGATGTGTACGGATGTGTAAACATCCTCCTGAACCAGTCTCTCACTGAGAAGAACCGCATCCTCGTAGTTATAACCTTCCCATGTCATGAAACCGATGAGAGGGTTCTTACCAAGGGCGATCTCTCCACCGCAGGTAGAAGGACCGTCTGCGATAACCTGTCCTGCCTTGACCTCGTCACCCTTGTTGACTAAAGGTCTCTGGTTCATACTTGTTCCCTGGTTACTTCGCTGGAACTTTGCTAATTTATAATTATGAACGGTTCCTGTTGTCTCCTTAATGATGATCTCATTGGAAGCGGAACGTTCAACCACACCATCTGCCTCTGCGATCACACAGTTACCGGAGTCGATCGCTGCCTTCATCTCCATACCTGTACCGACCGCAGGAGCCTCTGTTACAAGAAGCGGCACCGCCTGACGCTGCATGTTGGAACCCATCAGGGCACGGTTTGCATCATCGTTCTCAAGGAATGGGATCATGGCTGTTGCAACAGAGAATACCATCTTAGGAGATACGTCCATCAGATCGATATCCTTCTTCGGAAACTCGGATGTCTCCTCGCGGCGGCGACCGGATACGCTGTTACGTACAAAGTAGCCGTTCTCATCGAGTGCCTCATTCGCCTGTGCAACGGTATATTTATCCTCCTCGTCAGCAGACAGGTAAACAACCTCATCTGTAACACGAGGATTTGCAGGATCTGCCTTGTCCACCTTACGGTAAGGAGCCTCGACAAAACCATACTCGTTAATACGTGCATAAGATGCCAGAGAGTTGATCAGACCAATGTTAGGTCCCTCAGGAGTCTCTACAGGACACATACGTCCATAATGAGAATAGTGGACATCTCGCACCTCGAATCCGGCACGGTCTCTGGACAGACCACCCGGTCCCAATGCGGAAAGACGACGCTTGTGAGTCAGCTCACTGAGCGGGTTATTCTGATCCATAAACTGTGACAGCTGGGAACTTCCGAAGAACTCCTTCACTGCTGCCGTAACCGGCTTAATATTGATCAGAGACTGTGCTGTGATAGAAGAAAGATCCTGGGTGGACATTCTCTCACGAACAACACGTTCCATACGTGACAGACCGATACGGTACTGATTCTGAAGAAGCTCACCAACCGCACGGATACGACGGTTACCCAGGTGATCGATATCATCATCATTACCAATGCCATACTCAAGATGGATATTGTAGTTGATGGAAGCAAAGATATCTTCTTTTGTGATATGCTTTGGAATCAACTCGGAGATATTGTACTGGATCTCCTCAATAATATCCTCTTCGGACTCGTTCTCATCGAGGATCTGCTTGAGCAGTGGATAGTAAACGTCCTCTGTCACACCGATGCTCTTCGGATCAACATCCGGCAGATAGTAACGCAGGTCAACCATCAGGTTGGAAAGAACCTTTGTTACATGCTCCTCATATTCTACCATCACATAAGGAACTGCAGCGTTCTGGAGCTGTACGGCAATCTCCTCTGTGATCAGTGTTCCTGCTTCCAGTTTCTCACCGGTTACAGTATCAACCGCATCCTCTGCCAGCTTGCAGCCAACGATACGATTCTTAAAATGCAGTTTCTTGTTGAACTTGTATCTTCCGACCTTCGCCAGATCATATCTCTTCGGATCGAAGAACATACCGTTCAGAAGATTCTCTGCGCTGTCTACGGAAAGTGGCTCACCCGGACGAAGCTTCTTGTAAAGCTCAAGCAAACCATCCTGATAATTCTCTGTAGTATCCTTCTCAATACTTGCAAGGATCTTTGGCTCCTCACCAAACATCTCCTTAATCTCTGCGTTGGTGCCAAGACCAAGAGCACGCAGAAATACAGTGATCGGAACCTTTCTGTTTCTATCAACACGGACGAAGAAGACATCATTGGAATCCGTCTCATACTCCAGCCATGCACCACGATTTGGGATTACTGTAGAAGAGAATAACTCTTTACCGATCTTGTCATGTCCAATCGCATAGTAAATGCCCGGGGATCGTACCAACTGACTGACGATAACTCGCTCAGCACCGTTGATGATAAAGGTACCTGTCGCTGTCATCAGAGGCAATTCACCCATAAAGATTTCGTGTTCCTTGATTTCCTCAGTCTCTTTGTTGTGCAGACGAACCTTAACCTTTAAAGGTGCGGAATAAGTAGCATCCCTCTCCTTACACTGGTCAATATCGTACTTGCTCTCGTCTCTGCAAAGCTTGAAATCAACAAATTCCAGGCTGAGATGACCGCCAAAGTCAGAGATTGGGGAAATATCCCGAAATACTTCCTTCAGACCATCATCCAAAAACCACTGGTAAGAATTGGTCTGCACCTCAATGAGGTTTGGCATCTCCAGAACTTCTCCCTGATGGGCATAACTCATTCTCACACCGTTGCCTACTTTTACCGGACGTATTCTGTTTTTCTCCATCGCCGTTTCACTCCTTAATTTTGTAGAGTATTTTGTGGCTTTTCAATCCTTAAAAACTATGCTATAATATATTTTATACTAGTTTTAGTTTATAATCTGCCACAATAAGTGCATTTTCCATCTTACCATCTAATTTGATGGTTGTCAAGCATTTCTATTGATTGAATTATTCTTTTCATAAATTTTATCACTTATAATAGGAAAGGAGACATTATGGATATCAAAAAGATGATACAGGATATGACATTAGCGGAGAAGGCAAGCCTGTGTTCCGGTGCCGATTTCTGGCATACCGAGACAATTGACCGCATCAGCTTAAAGGCAATCATGGTTTCCGACGGACCTTACGGACTGCGCAAGCAGGAGGAGATCATCAATAATATGGGATGGGCCAGGAGCATTCTTGCCGTTGGATTTCCAACAGCAGCATCCCTGGCGAACTCCTTCGACCGCGATCTGGTTCATGAGGTCGGCAATGCGCTCGGCGATGAATGTCAGGCAGAGGACGTTGCTGTCCTGCTCGGACCGGGTATCAATATGAAACGCTCGCCGCTCGGTGGAAGAAATTTCGAATATTATTCCGAGGATCCGTATCTCGCCGGAGAGATCGGCGCCGCCTTTGTAAACGGCGTGCAGGAGAAAAACATCGGCACCAGCCTGAAGCATTTTGCCGCCAACAATCAGGAAACAAGGCGAATGAATGCCAGCTCCGAGGTCGATGAGCGGACACTGCGCGAAATTTATCTTACCGCCTTTGAACGTGTCGTCAAAAAGGCACAGCCGTGGACCATCATGTGCAGCTACAACCGCATTAACGGATGTTATTCTTGTGAAAATGATTGGCTTCTGAATAAGGTGCTGCGCGAGGAATGGGGCTTTCAGGGGCTTGTCATGACCGACTGGGGTGCGATGAACGACCGTGTGAAGTCATTAAACGCCGGTCTTGACCTGGAGATGCCGGACTGCCACGGCGAGACAGACAAGCTGATCATCAAAGCAGTACAGGAGGGCACCGTTTCCATGAAGACATTAGACAGAACCGTAGAACGGATTCTGACAGCTGTGGATCGGTATTATTCTAATAAGAAAGAAAACGCTTCCTACGATATGGAGGCACATCACCAGCTAGCCCGCAAGGTTGCGGATAACAGTGCTGTTCTCCTGAAAAACGATGGCATTCTTCCATTGAAGGAGTCACAGAAGGTTTCCATTATCGGCGAATTTGCCGAGACGCCCCGAACACAGGGCGGCGGTTCCAGCCACATCAACTGCTTCCGCATCGAGAGTGCTCTGGATGCCCTGAGGGATAATCCAAACATTACATATAAAAAGGGATATGTCGCCGAAAAGGACGAGGTTGATGAGACACTTCTTTCCGAGGCAGTTGCCGCCGCAAAGGAAGCTGAGGTTGCTGTTATTTTCGCAGGACTGCCGGATTCCTTCGAAAGCGAGGGCTTCGACCGCACCCACCTGAATATGCCGGAAAGCCAGAATACGCTGATCCATGAGATCTGTAAGGTGCAACCAAACACTGTTGTCGTGCTGCACAACGGTTCACCGATCCTGATGCCATGGCTGTCCGAGGTAAAGGGCGTACTCGATCTGTATCTTGCCGGACAGGCTGCCGGTGCCGCCGCGGCCGATCTTCTCTATGGCAAAGCAAATCCATCCGGCAAGCTTGCCGAGACCTATCCTCTGCGCATGGAGGATCACCCTGCATTCTTAAACTTCCCGGGTACACACAACGAAGTCCACTATCAGGAGGGTATTTTTATCGGATACCGCTATTACGACAAGCGCAAAATGGACGTATTATTCCCATTCGGTTACGGATTAAGCTATACCTCCTTCCGGTATTCCAATGCAAAGCTGATCGTAAACGGTCAGTCTGTCAGCAGCTCTTCCACAAGTGCGGCAAATGGGCAGAATACAGGCATGGACGTGATCCCGTCTATCCCTGCCAAGCCGGATGATACGATTCAGGTTTCTGTTGATATCACCAACACCGGTGATATTGCAGGCCGGGAGGTTGTCCAGCTCTACGTAAAGAACGCCGCCTGTGAAGAGATCCGTCCGGAACAGGAGCTGAAAAACTTTGCCAAGGTAGCTCTGGAGCCGGGCGAGACGAAAACGATCCTGCTTGATCTGGACGCACGCTCCTTCTCCTATTACAGCATGCAGATCCATGACTGGTATGCACCGTCCGGAGATTATGAGCTTTTGATCAGCGCTTCCTCCAGAGATGTGCGCCAGCGTCTGACGCTCCATCTGGAAAATGATAAAAAGCTTCCGTTCTACGTCGAAGAAATGTCATCCTGCGATGATGTTTACAACTACGCAAATGATCCTTCGCCATTAGATACCATGCTGGCAAAGAGCGGCTTTACAGACACCTCGGGCGGCGAGAATGACAGCATGGGAGCCGGCACCGCCCAGATGATGCGTGCGATGTTTGCCGACACTCCGCTGCACTCCATTCTCTCGTTCAGTTCCGATAAACTAACGTGGAAAGACATTCAGGACACGATCCGTGCGATCAACGAAAAACAACCGTGATCACACGCTGATTCATTTTGATGTCACACAGAATCCGGGACAGGAGCGATTCCGTGCATTTAATATGCATTTCGGAATTTCTCCTGTTCTTTTTCTTTCAGAAGATATTTCTCCTTAGTGGCCAGTCCGCCACGAATATGACGCTCGGACTTATTGATATCAAGCACCTGACGCACCTGCGCCGCCAATGCATGATTGATCACCGGAAGCTTTTCCGTCAGATCCTTATGTACCGTGCTTTTGCTGACCCCGAATACAGACGCTGTCTGACGGACAGTCGCTTTATGCTCAATCATATACTGTGCCAGTAAAACAGCCCTCTCCTCCAGACATTCCGACAGAGATCCTAAATGATATTTTTCATATTTTTTCTTTTCCACTGAGTATTTCTCCTCATTGATTACCTTATTTCATCCTATGCGTAAAATCGCTGCTTATGAATCAAACCAAATTTTTCTTGAAAGTTATGAGAAAAAAGCATATAGTATAGAGGTGTTTTAGATATGTGTCCCTGACCCACATTGTTCGGATGCGGCAGGTCAGGGTATTTGTTTTGGGAGGTAAGAATATGTTAATCGCAAAAAAACCAGCGAAACAGGGTTTAAGTATTATTATCGTTGGCTGCGGCAAAGTAGGACTTACACTAATCGAACAGCTTGTGAAAGAAGGACACGATATCACAATCATTGACCAGAATGCCAAAAAGGTACAGGAGGTTGCAAACACTTACGATGTCATGGGGATCACCGGCAACGGCGCAAGCCACCGGGTACAGATGGACGCCGGCATCGCTTCCGCCAATCTGCTGATCGCCGTTACAGAGTCAGACGAACTGAACCTGTTGTGCTGTACGGTCGCTAATCAGGTGGCGAATTGCTCCACCATTGCGCGTGTCCGTACACCTGACTACAGCGGTGAGGCAGCATATCTGCGGGACAAGCTCGGGCTTGCCATGATCATCAATCCGGAGCTTGAGGCAGCAAAGGAAATCTCCCGTATTCTCTATCTGCCGACCGCACTCGAAGTCAATTCCTTTGCTCACGGACAGGCAGAGCTGATTAAGATTCAGATTCCAGAGAATAATATATTAGACGGTATAAGCGTTTCCATGCTCAGCAAGAAGATCAACACAAGCGTGCTGATCTGCGGCATTGAACGAAACGGTGCCATGTACATTCCATCCGGTGATTCCCTGCTGCTCGGCGGAGATAAGATTTCCTTCGTTGCACCAAAGGGTCACGGACGCTTTTTCCTTGAGGACATCGGTATCAAGACGAATCAGGTCAAGAGCACGATGATCATCGGCGGCAGCAAGGCAGCTTATTACCTGGCAAAGCAACTTCTCCCGATGGGCGTATCCGTTAAGATCGTGGAACAGGATCTGAAGCGCTGCGAAACGCTCAGCGAACTTCTTCCAAAGGCCACCATCATCAACGGAGACGGTACAGATGAAGAGCTTCTCGAGGAGGAGGGCATTGATTCAATTGAATCCTTTGTCCCTCTGACCGGTATTGACGAGGAAAATATCCTGCTGACACTTCACGCCAAGCAGATTTCAAATGCAAAGGTCATTACCAAGATCAACCGTATGAACTTCAAGGATGTTATCAGCCGGCTTGATCTGGGAAGTGTGGTATATCCTCGATATATCACTTCCGAAGCGATCGTTGCGTACGTCCGCGCCAAGAAGGATTCCATGGGCAGCAACATTGAGACATTGTATCATATGTTTGATTCCCGTGCAGAGGCGATTGAATTCCGCGTCAACGAGCCATCTGCCGTGACCAATATTCCTCTCATGGATCTTTCCCTGAAGGATAATCTGCTGATCTGCTTTATCAGCCGTAACGGATCGATCCTGATCCCAAGCGGTTCTGATTCTATTCGGGTCGGGGATACCGTTATGGTCGTGACAACGCACACCGGTTTTAATGATCTACGAGATATTCTGAAGTAAAGGATGTAAGGTTATGAACTATTCAATATTAAGATATATTCTCGGTTATGTATTAAAGATCGAAGCGGCATTTATGCTGCTTCCATGTGTTACGTCCCTCATTTATCATGAAGAGGAGGGACGTTACTTTTTTGCAGTTGCCTGTATCTGCATGCTCATCGGTGTTCTGATGACACTGCACAAGCCTAAAAGCACCACCTTCTATCTTAAGGAAGGATGTCTTGCCACCTCCCTGAGCTGGATCCTGCTCAGTCTTTTCGGTGCAATTCCATTCTGGATCAGCGGCGAGATCCCACATTGGGAGGATGCACTTTTTGAAACGATCTCCGGCTTTACCACAACCGGCGCCACCGTGCTTGGCAATGTGGAGGCACTTTCCCACACAGCTCTGATCTGGCGAAGTTTCACGCACTGGATCGGCGGTATGGGTGTTCTCGTTTTCCTGCTTGCCATTCTTCCGTTAAGCGGTGGCTCCAGCATCAATCTGATGCGCGCAGAAAGCCCGGGACCGTCCGTCGGAAAGCTTGTTCCAAAAGTGCGTTATACTGCAATGATCCTTTACACGATCTATTTCGGCATGACAATGATCGAGTTTATTTTCCTGCTGGCAGGACATATGCCACTGTTTGATGCACTGACAACTGCATTCGGTACGGCAGGTACCGGTGGCTTTGGCATCAAGAACGACAGCATAATGGGGTACTCCCCCTATATTCAATGGGTTGTCGCCATCTTTATGATCCTGTTCGGTATTAATTTTAACTTTTATTTCTATCTTTTGTACCGGCATTTCAAAAAGGCTGTTTCCATGGAAGAGATCCATTATTATCTCGCCATGATCCTGATCGCCATAACGATCATTTTCCTGAATGTCCGTACGATGTATCCGACCGGATTTGAGGCAATGACACATTCCGTATTTCAGGTAGCTTCGCTGGCAACCTCAACCGGATTTTCGACAACCGACTTTGACCTGTGGCCGCAGACAAGCCAGACGATCCTGATCATCGTCATGTTTGTGGGAGCCTGTGCCGGAAGTACCGGCGGTGGCATCAAGGTTTCGCGTATTGTCATTCTTTTCAAAACGGTTCTGAAGGAATTAAACAGCTACATTCATCCGAAGAGTGTGCGCAAGATCAATGTGGAGGGCAAGCCGGTCGATCATGAGGTGGTCCGCTCCATCAACGTATTTTTCATTACGTTTATTATTATCTTTACAATCTCTGTCTTTGCAATTTCCTTCGAGGATAAGGATCTGGTCACCAACTTTACAGCGGTTCTGACCACCATCAACAACATGGGACCCGGACTTGCAAAGGTCGGACCGACACAGAATTTCGAACAGTTCAATGTATTTTCCAAGCTTGTACTGATGTTTGACATGCTGGCCGGTCGACTGGAGCTGTTCCCACTGCTGATTCTCTTCCACCCGGCGATCTGGAAGGAATCGATCGAGAGTCACCGTAAGAAAAGAGCCAACAAGTAATTTCGTATAGATAATGAAAGCTTAGTGATTTTCGAAAAAGTCAGCAGGTTGTTTCATAAAAATGTAAATTTGAATATTTCCCAATAAAAAATCGCTTAGACCGTATGGTTTAAGCGATTTTTAAGTATCATTCATTTGAGCTGCAATTCCTCTACCGGACAAAGATCCGACACTTTGCGGATGCTCCGCTCTTCATAACAACCTTCACTACTGCTTTTCCTTTTCTGCGTCCTTTGACAACACCCTTCTTGCTGACACGGATGTATTTCTTACCCTTGATAATCTTATACTTCTTCACGCGATCCTTCGACATCTTCCTGCGGATCACGATCTTAGCTTTTCTGCCTTTCTTAATCTTAAGGACTTTCTTCTTAAGTATCACATATTTGCCATTTGTGCCACCATTATTCAGGCTGCCATTGTCAAAGCCTGTACCGCTTTGTCCGCTGTTTCCTACACCGGATGTATTATTTCCGGCAGACGAGGTTCCCGATGGAACCTTTGTCGAAGACGGTTGATTCGTTGTCCCCGGCTTCGTGGTGTTCTGCGGCTGATTCGGTGTATTGCTTGCTGTCGGAACCGGCGGATTGCTCACAGACGGCTGACCGGATGCTCCCGGTGCGGCTGTTACCGAAGGACCATTGCTCGTCCCCGGTGCTGACGTTACGGACGGATTTCCGCTTGTTCCCGGCGCAGCAGATGACGATGGTTCACTGCTCGTTCCAGGTGCCGGTGTCCGCTGTGTATCCTCGTTGTTTTCCGCATCCTGATGCGCCCGGTAAGTATTCACTAACCAGATTCCGGTCGTTGTCAGATCGGACTCTTCAAAGCCACCCGTTGTCTTGTTGCAGGAGGTCTTCAGATAAGAAGCGGACTCTCCCTTATTGCAGAAGCTCCAGCAGGCATAACTGATATTCATCGAATCCAGAAATTCGATCCATTCGTCTGCATTTGCCGTGTCATAGCCACCGTTTCCACTGGCATCACAGATGCCAAACTCGGTGACAAAGATCGGTGTTCCTGCCGCTACCGCGGTCCGCACCTTCTGACGCTTGTCCTCATAATGCGTTCCGGAGTAGAAATGGAATGTGTACATAATGTCCTCAAAGCCGTCATCCTTGAGCGGCTTCTTCGCCACATCCTCAACATCCTGCGACCAGTTATTGGTTCCGCAGACGATCAGTGCCTTGCTTCCGCAGTCACGGATAATGCCTGCGATATCTTTACAATAAGAATAAAGATCATTGCCGCCGGTATACCACTGCACACCGGTCGGCTCGTTGCAGATCTCAAAGATCACGTTATCGTAATCCTTGTACAGCGTCGCATACTTCTTGAAAAACTGCTCTGCCACAGTCTTTGTGGTATGTGGATTTTCCTCATGGATATGCCAGTCCACGATCACATACATGCCAAGCTCTTTTGCCGCCTGTACGCCCTCAACGATCTTGGAGTCGATCAGGCTCTGACCGCCATTGGTATAACCATTATACTGAGTGACATAGCATGCCATACGCAGCAGGTTCACGCCCCACTCATCACGGAGCGTCTGCATCGCTCCCTTATT
>ERZ856578.3073-NODE-3073-length-25717-cov-4.232449_pt1 | contig 25717 bp, 23 predicted proteins | sample MGYA00514384_ERZ856578 | MGnify/ENA primary metagenome ERZ856578 (study PRJEB29103, sample SAMN06111958) | human gut metagenome | biome: human gut; feature: ankylosing spondylitis patient; material: healthy_person | host: Homo sapiens | place: China:Hangzhou... | reverse complement strand
ACATCCGTACCATAATGGACGAGTTGCAACGTATCGATTCTCACTTGCTGTTCTACTCTTGTCTTGCTATGGACTTACCGAGCAGCCGGCCGCTTTCCGCCCCGGTGAGGGTGGTGACGGAGATGACATGGGTTTGCATAATGTCCCGGATGGGGGTTTCGTCGTCTTCTGCCAGGAGCAGATCCTTCACGGTCACAAGGCCCAGCAGGGTCCGGTTGTCCGTGATGTAGCAGGTGTAGATGGTCTCCTTGTCCACGCCGGTGCGGCGGATGCGGAGGATGCTCTCCTCTACGGTCATAGAGGGCCGCAGGGTGACATATTCTGTGGTCATGATGGAGCCTGCGGAGTTTTCAGGGTAGCGCAGAAGCTCGTTGATGGACTTCCGGGTCTCTGGGTCGGCCTGGGAGAGGATGCGGCGGACCACGTTGGCGGGCATTTCCTCCACCAGATCCACAGCGTCGTCCAGGTACAGCTCATCTACCACTTCTTTGAGCTCCCGGTCAGAGAAACCCTGAATCAGCAGCTCCTGGGCGTCCGGCTCCATTTCCACGAAGGTTTCTGCCGCCTGCTCCTTGGGCAGGAGACGAAACAGCAGCGGAATGCGGTCCGGCTCCAGCCCGTCGAAGACGCTGGCGATGTCGCTGGGGTTCATGGTCACCAAAATGTCCCGCAGGGATGGGTACTTCTTTTCATTCAGGAGCGACGTGATCATCTTCTCCAGAATGACGGTCTGATTTTCCATGGTGTTTCCTCCTAACTTCTAGTATTTGCGCAATTAGGAAGTAAAAACACACATTGGGCCGGTGAGATTCAGGGAACGGGGACACCCAGGGCGGCAGTCTCCGGTCCAGGTTTACTTCGGCCCGCCGATGTGCCGTTACTGCCTGTGTCCATGGTGTTCCCTCCTTTGTTTGGTCAGATCTGGGGCAAAAATGCCCTGTTTCCTTAGTATAAGCTTCCAAAAGGCAGGTGTCAACGAAATTTTGGCAAAAGTTTGCCTGGCACAAAATTTTCCAGGGCCTGTTGACAAGTTGCATTGTTGGTGTTACAATGCGCTTGTTATGTTACGAAAGGAAGGAGGGATCCCTGTGGTGAAGCTGCGTGGTTCGGGATACAATTGCAATTGGGCTGCGTCTGTGGTGCGGATGTGGGGATTCCAGGGCCTTTGCCGGTGGGTGTGAGGTTGCTCTGTTTCCCGATATGGTGCTGCGGCGTGAGCATAATGGCTTTCGCCGCTTTTGTATGACTTGGATAGAAACATTTGTTTGAAATCAAAAAACGGAACTTAGGTTGACTTGGTAACATTGTTATGTTAGAATGGGTGCGTAACAATGTTCCAATTTCAAGACGCGAGAGAAAGGATGTGCTGCATGAAACGTATTTTTCGACATTTGCTGCCCTTCTGGCCCCAAATGCTAGGCGCAGCCGTGCTGATGACCATATCTGCCATCAGCCAGCTGTTACTGCCCACACTGATGAGCGGGGTCGTCAATGAAGGGGTGTATGAAAAGGACTTCACAGTCATTTTGGGCTATTGCGGTCAAATGCTGGCCATTGCACTGGTGGGGATGCTTGCGGTGATTTTGGGCCGGAAGCTCAGCGCCGCCGTGGTGGCTGGCTTCAGCGCCAACCTGCGGGGGGCGGTGTTTGGCAAGGTGATGGGCATGAGCCACCAGGCCTTTGGGAAGATGGACACCGGCGCCCTGGTGACCCGGTCTACCCAGGACGTGAATACGGTGTCCTGGGTGGCGGATATGCTTTCCGGCGGAATTATCTCCATTCCGGCCATGTTTGTGGGCGGCGTGGTTCTGGCCTACCGGGTGGATGCGGTGCTGGCTACAGTCATTTTGTGTACGGTACCCCTGGTGTGTGTTGTGGTGATGGCAGTGGGCCGGAAGGTGGCGCCCCTCTGGGAGCAGTCTGATGCGTACATCGACCGCCAAAATGAACTGATGCGCCAGCGGCTTCGGGGGCTTCGGGTGATCCGGGCCTTCCGCCGGGAGCCGGATGAGCAGAAAAAAATCGCCTCCGCCACAGAGGTGATGGCAGAGAACATCATTAAGGCCAATGTGTCCATGGGAATTCTGAACCCTCTGGCCAATTTCTGTATGAATGCCGCTGTTTTGATCATTCTGTATCTCAGCGCCTTGCGGATGACCTCCGGCGCCTCTGCTGCCACAGGGGGCGATGTGCTGGCCATGATCCAATATGTGGCGTACATTATGAGTGGCGTCATCAGCGCCGCCTTTGCCGTGGTGATGGTGCCCCATGCAGCCGTGGCCTGCCGACGCATCCTCCAGGTGCTGGACCTGCCGGATGATGAGCGGGAACAGGGGGCAGAGGAGACGCTGGGTGGCAATGTCACCCTGGAGCATGTGACCTTCTCCTTTGAAGAGGGGGCGGAGCCTGCCATTCGGGATGTGACCATGGAGATTTTTGCCGGTAAGCGGGTGGCCATTATCGGCAGTACCGGCAGCGGAAAGAGCACCCTGGTGCAGCTGCTGCTGGGCTTCCGGCAGCCCGGGGCCGGCCGGATTCTCTTGGATGGCCGGGACAGTCTGGAGCTGTCTGGCTCCTGCATCCGGCGGCAGATCAGCTGTGTGCTGCAAAAGACGGCGATTTATGCCGGTACCATCCGGGAGAATGTGGCCATGGGCAAACCCGGCGCCACGGATCAAGAGGTCTGGCGGGCGCTGGACATCGCCCAGATGAAGGAATATGTGGAGTCTTTGCCCGATGGACTGGAGCACAAGCTGGAGCTGTCCGGCTCCAACCTGTCCGGCGGGCAGCGGCAGCGGGTGGCCATTGCCCGGGCCCTCATCCAGGACACCCCCATTTACGTGTTTGACGACAGCTTTTCTGCCCTGGATTTCCTCACGGAGTCCCGGCTTCGGGCCCGCCTGGGGGAAGAGCTGAAAGGCAAGACCCAGATTGTGGTAACCCAGCGGGTGACGACAGCCAAACACTCGGATTGTATTTTTGTCATGGATCGGGGCTGTCTGGTGGATTGGGGCCGCCATGAGGAGCTGCTGCCCCGGTGCCAGGTATACCGGGAGATCTATGTCTCTCAGACAGGAGGGGATGCGGCATGAGGCGGCACAGAACGGATCAGGAAAAAAAGATGACCGGCCGGGAACGGCTGGACCTTTATAAAAAGATATTCTTCGAAGCAAGGCCCATTTGGAAGTGGCTGGCGCTCAGCTGTCTGCTGTGCACTGTGATCATCATCTGCTCGGTGCTGGGTCCGAAAATTACCGGTGAACTGACCAACCAAATATGCAATTACTGGGAGGCCAAGGTCTCCGGCGGGGCGCTGTGGGACCTGGTTCGGGAGATGTTACCGGGGCTCCTGGCGCTGCTGGGGGTATACACCTTGGGTGCCGGTGTGCGGTATGGGAACATGCTCCTGATGAACCGGATGGTCAGCCGGCATTATACCTGCGCCATTCGCATTCGTATGTCCGATAAGATCCAGCGGTTGCCGGTGAAATTTGTGGACAGTACACCGGTAGGCCAAATTTTGGAGCAAATGACCGACGACGTATCTGCCATGGGCAATTCCATTCATCAGATTGTGGACACCCTGATGCAGGGGCTGCTGCAGATTGTGTTCATCGCGGCGGCGCTTCTGGCAGAGGATTGGCGGCTGGGACTGATTGTTCTGGCCACGACCCCCATTTCCATGCTGCTGTCGGTGGTCATTTCCAACGCCAGTGAGAAATACTACCGCCAGATGTTTCAAGAGGGGGCGCAGCTGTACTCCATCGTGGAAGAGGGCTACACCAATTTCTCCACCACCAAGGCCTATAATCTGGAGCAGGCCATGGTGGAGAAGCACCGGGCCGTCAATGGGCGGCAGCAGAAGGTGCAGGCCCGGGCGGCCTTCATTTCCGGTCTGGTGCAGCCCATCATTGTGCTGACCAATGCCTTGACCTATATTGCCATCAACCTGGTGGGCGGCTACCTGGTGGTGAAGGGCAGTCTTCCGGTGGGAACGGTGGTGACCGTGATTCTGTTTGCCCGGCAGTTTTCTGCCCCCTTGGAGCAGATTTCCGAGGGCTTCAGCCAAATGCAGCGGACCACTGCCGCCGCTCGCCGGGTGTTCCACCTGCTGGAGCTGCCGGAGGAAGACCCCCGCCAGGGGGAGGTGCGGCCGGAGACGGTCCGGGGACGGGTGGAATTCCGCCATGTGGCCTTCTCCTATGACCCCCAGCAGCCCCTCATCCGGGACCTGAGCTTTGTGGCGGAGCCGGGGCAGACCATTGCCATTGTGGGGCCCACAGGGGCGGGAAAGACCACCATTGTAAACCTGCTCATGGGCTTCTACGACATCTCCGCGGGAGAAATTCGGATTGATGGGCGGAATCTCGCAGACATGAACCGGGACGAGGCCCGGGAGCTCTTTGCCATGGTGCTCCAGGAGACCTGGCTGTTCCGGGGCACTGTGGCGGAAAATGTAGCCTACGGCCGCCCCCAGGCCACCCGGGAGGAAATTGTGAAGGCCTGTGATGAAGCCTACTGCGACCACTTCATCCGGACGCTGCCCCAGGGCTATGACACGGTGGTGGGGGATGAATCCACCACCCTGTCCGGAGGACAGAAGCAGCTGCTCACCATTGCCCGGGCGGTCCTCACAGGACGCCGCTTGCTGATTCTGGATGAGGCAACCTCCAACGTGGACACCCGGACGGAGATTCTCATTCAGAAAGCCATGGACAAATTGATGCGGGGGCGCACTTGCTTCGTGATTGCCCACCGGTTGAGCACCATAGTCAATGCCGACCGGATTTTGGTCATCAACAACGGCGACATTGTGGAGCAGGGAACCCACCAGGAGCTTCTGGATCAGGACGGTTTTTACGCCAGCCTCTATGCCAGCCAGTATGACAAGGCGGTGTGAGCTTATGAGCTGCGCCGGCGCAGGCCCTTGGGGTAGTGGTTCTTCAGAACATCGCCGGAGCCCTTGCCCCAGCCCAGGGAGAGGCCGCCTGCGGTGACCAGCGTCCAGCCGGAGGGACCGCCTCCCCGAAGCTCTTCCCCGGCCAGGTATTGGACGGCCTCCGGGCTTGCCGGATCCAGGTCCCGGATCCGTGGAGCGTCCGAGAGCCAGAGGGCCAGGGCGTGGGCCGGCAGGAGCCGGTCTCCCCGGCACTGGCCCAGCTCCAGTCCGGGTCGCAGAACCCGGAGCCCGGTGAGATCCGGCAGCTCCTCTGGGGCCCAGAACCAGCTGGGCCCGAAGGACAGGGCCTTTCCCGCCGGGAGCGAAATGCCCAGATCCCGGGCAAAGGCATCCCAAGAGGCCGGAAGGCGATCCGGCTTGGCGATGACGGGTGTCGGGGCAGCGGGTCCCGGCGCTTTACGAAGTACGGCGGCGTAATGGCCCTCGCCCCGAAGCCGGTGGGGCCAGAGGCGGAAGGTATGCTCCAGCCCAGGTCCGGCGCTGCCGTCCCCAGGGGAGAACCAGGGGGCTTCCAAGGTTTCGATTTCAAATTCCGGGTGACGGGTCAGGAAAGCGGCCACAGCGCCCTCGTCCTCCTGAGGGGCGAAGGTGCAGGTGGAATAGACCAGACGACCACCGGGGGCCAGAAGCGCCGCGGCCGCATCCAGGATTCCCGCCTGCCGCCGCGCGCACATCTCCACCAGCTCCGGGCTCCAGTCGGCCAGAGCGGCGGCCTCCTTCCGGAACATCCCCTCCCCGGAACAGGGGGCGTCCACCAACACCCGGTGAAACCAGCCGGGAAACCGCTTGGCCAGGCGCTCTGGGGTCTCCTGGAGCACCAGGGCGTTGGAGATGGCCATGCGCTCCACATTTTGGGCCAGGATTTTGGCGCGTTTTGGGTGATACTCGTTGCACACCAGCAGCCCCTGCCCCTGCATCTTAGCCGCCAACTGGGTGGACTTGCCCCCGGGGGCGGCGCACAGATCCAGGACCCGCTGACCCGGCTCCACGCCCAGCAGCTCCGCCGGAGCCATGGCGCTGGGCTCTTGGAGATAGTACAGTCCCGCCTCGTGCCAGGGGTGCAGGCCCGGCCGCGCTTCTGGCGGGTACCAGAAGCCGTGAGCGGCCCAGGGCAAGGGGGAAATGGGAAAGGGTAGCGTGGGGAAGCGACTGGTTTTTAATGGGTTTAAGCGTAGCCCAAGGGCTCTGGGGCGGTCATAAGAGGCCAAAAACGCCTCATACTCCGGCCCCAGCTGCTGCCGGATCCGGTCTAAAAATGCTTGCGGTAGCATGTGGTTCCTCCTGTCATTTGCATGTATCTTCATTCTACCCGGAATTGGGGAAAATGGAAAGACTTTGCCGAAAAAAAGCTTGCGTTTTTGTCGGTATTTCGGTATGATGAGAATGCGTAAGCCGCTATAGCGGTAAATGAAAGAGGAGGTTCATGTCTTATGTCAGAAACGAAACCCGCCAATCGGCCCCAGGGACCAGAGAAAGGAAGCCTGCCATATTTGCAGGCACGCAACCGGACCCGCCGGATGAACTTACTGTTGATTCTGGCGTTTACGGTGATCAATGTGGCTCTAATTTTCACCGACGCAAATTCGTACTTCCTGTTCTCAGCCTTGCTGCCCTATTGGCTCTTTGGCTTCGGCTATTTACAAGGGGTTACCGTTCTTATGGTAGCTGGCGGCGCGATTTTGCTGGTGTACCTGGTAATTTTCCTGCTGTGGGATAAGCATCCTGTATTCCCAATTGCCGCGTTGGTCTTGTTTGTTTTGGACTGCGGATTTTTGGTTTGGCTTTGCTTGGGAGAACCCATTTCCCATTACATAGTGGACATTGTGTTTCACGTGGCGATGCTGTATTATTTGATTAACGGCGTTACAACGGCCTTTGCTCTGCGGAAAAAGCAAAAGGAAGAGGCTGCGCTGGAGCGGGTCAACCAGGGTCCGGAGCTGTAATTGACAAAAATTTGCAAAGGAGAAATTGTTTGAATTTAATTTGTACACGGGAGATTGTGGTAAGCTGGGAGGCTTGCGACAGATAATCTCCGCAATCCTCCCAAAAGGCATGTAAAAAATTGCTTTTGGAGGATTCCACTTATGAACCGTGAGAATAAACAGAAACAATATGAGAACGGCTATTATAAAACCCATGCTTGTCATGACACCTTCACCTGCAAGGTCTGCGACCGCCCGGTAGTGCCCACAGGGGCGGGAAGCGGCCACCGGAATCACTGCCCCAACTGCCTGTCCAGCCTCCATGTGGATGTGGAGCCTGGGGATCGGGCGTCGGACTGCGGCGGTGTGATGGATGCAGTGAGCGTATGGGTGCGAAAAGGCGGCGAATGGGCGGTGATCCATCGCTGCCGCCGGTGCGGGGAGTTCCGCTCCAACCGGGTTGCGGCAGACGATAACCCCATGAAGCTCATGAGCATTGCGATGAAGCCCCTGTGTCAGCCACCATTTCCTTTGGAGCGAATCGAGGAGTTGACTGCACAAATGGGTGGAGAGGGCCGTTTGACAAAATGAGGCAAAAGTCCTGCGCCTCCCTCCGGCTGGAGGGAGGCGCCTTGATGTATGATAGGAGCTTGGTCTGACATGGCGAGAGGAATCATTCTGTTTGGCCCGGCAGGGTCTGGGAAAACGACCCTGGGGCGGTTGGTTGCAGAGGCGTTGGGGTTTCCCCTATTTGAGCTGGACCGATATGTCTGGCGGCAGGATACGGAGCGGCCATTTACTGTGATGTACTCCACCCAGGAGAAGGCCAGCCGGTTGATGGCGGACATTTCCAGGGGGCGCCATTTTGTCATGGAGGGCTCCATGAGCAGCTTTCACGCGCCCTTTGATCCCCTGTTCGACCTGGCTGTGTACCTTCTGGCAGATACGCAGATTCGGATGGTCCGAATTCAACAGCGGGCGAAGGCGCGGTTCGGGGACAGGGTGTTACCAGGCGGGGATCTCTATGAGGGGCACCAGAAGTTCCTGGATGCGGCAGCCCGGTATGATACCGATGGCAGCCCCAACCAAAGGGCGCATCAAATGTGGGCGGAGTCTCTGCCCTGCCCAGTGCTCCAGCTGCGGGGCGAGGACAGCCCGGCGGAGAACCTGAAGCAGGTCTTGCATGCATATGAAAAAGTGGTCAGAGAGCCCCGGTGCGGCGACCACATGGAGGGACCAAGATGGAGCTGAATCTGGATTTTTTGGTGGCGGGTTACCGGACATTTACAGAACTGGGGATTCCTACGAGCCTACTCCAACTGGATTGATACCGACTGGTTTCCTGGGATTTGGCGTGCCGATACATAGGGCCTTTCTGAAAATGTATCTGGAGTGCGGACACCATTTCTCGCGAGGTGTGCCGATTCCGCCTTTGCGGGTCAACTGGCACTGGTGACGACCCTCAAAAATTTTCAAAAAAAGTTCAAAATTCCTCTTGACAGAAACCCTGGAATTTCCTATAATAATGAGGCTGTTCCGGCGGAAAACTGTTGGAGCGGCACATGGCGGCATAACTCAGCTGGTAGAGTACCCGGTTCATACCCGGTATGTCATCTGTTCGAATCAGATTGCCGCTACCAGGCCCGTTGGTCAAGTGGTTAAGACACCGCCCTTTCACGGCGGTAACATGGGTTCGAGTCCCGTACGGGTCACCACGACAAAGACCACATTTGTCTTTTGGACAAATGTGGTCTTTTTCAAACGACGTGTGCGTTTCTGCACACAGAGGTTGCTTCCCAGATGAAGCTGCCCCGCAGGGGGAAAGTCTGCGGATGTGGGGCACATCGGTTTCCACATGATCCCATTGCATGGATTGCGTGCTTTTTGGCATGGAAACGCCCCTGCCTCCAAAGGTGTTTTGAGGCAGGGGCTTCTTGCGCTGCAATCCCATGTATAGTTCCTTGCCGGGAACCACGACGCCGCAGGCTTTGTTTTTCCATATTTTAGATTGTGAGGTAGTGCAATGGAAACAAAACTTCGAACAGAAAACAAAATGGGCACCATGTCGGTGGGCAAGCTCCTGGCCAATATGGCGCTGCCTATGGTGATCTCCATGTTGGTCCAGGCGTTGTACAACGTGGTAGACAGTGTGTATGTCTCCCGGGTCAGTGAAAATGCCCTGACGGCGGTCTCCATGGCCTTCCCGATCCAAAACCTGATGATTGGCTTTTCCACCGGCGTGGGCGTTGGTATGAATTCCCTCCTGTCCAAGTGCTTGGGCAGCCGGGAATATGACCGGGGGAACCTGGCGGCGGGAAATGGCCTGGTGCTCTCTGGGATTTGCTGCCTGCTGTTCATGCTGTTTGGCGCCTTTGGTACCGGCGTATTTTTCCAGGTCCAGACGGATATTCCGGAAATTCTCACTGGCGGCGTGCAGTATTTGCGGATTTGCACCCTGTTTTCCTTTGGCATTTTTGGGGAGATTGTCTTTGAGCGACTGCTCCAGGCCACAGGCCGGACCATGTTCACCATGGTGACCCAGGGAATAGGCGCGATTTTGAACATTGTATTGGATCCCCTGTTCATTTTTGGCGGTCTGGGCATTCCCGCCATGGGAGTGGCCGGCGCGGCGGTTGCCACGGTGGTTGGCCAGATTGTGGCGTTCTGCCTGGCGATGGTGTTCCACTTCTGGAAAAATCCGGAGGTTTCCCTCACGCTTCCCACCATGCGCCTGCATGGAAGCGTCCTGAAGCCGATTTTGGCGGTGGGGGTACCGTCCATTATCATGGTGGCCATTGGCTCTGTGATGTGCTTCACCATGAATCAGATTCTGGTTGGCTTTACTTCCACGGCGGTGGCGGTGTTTGGCGCCTATTTTAAGCTGCAAAGCTTTATCTTCATGCCAATCTTCGGCCTGAACAACGCCATGGTTTCCATTGTGGCCTATAACTACGGGGCAAGAAAGCCAGACCGGATTCGCAAGACGGTGGTTCTCAGCTGTGTGGTGGCATTCTTGTTTATGCTCTGCGGGTTTGCGGTGTTCCAGTTGATGCCGGAGACGCTGTTGTCCATGTTTGCGCCTACGGCAGAGTTCCTGGCCATTGGGTGCAACGCCCTGCAGACCATCAGTTGGGCGTTTCTGGTGGCGGGCTTCTGCGTGATTCTCAGCTCCGTCTTCCAGGCGTTGGGCACGGGCCTGTATGCCACCATCGTCTCCCTGGCGCGACAGCTGCTGGTGCTGCTGCCTGCGGCGTATCTCTTGTCCCTCTCGGGCCGGCTGGAGATGGTGTGGTGGTCCTTCCCCATTGCGGAGATTGCCAGCGTGATGGTGACATCTGTGCTGATGCTCCGCATCTACCGGCAGAAGCTGCGCCCTCTGGTGGAGGAGCAGAAGGCGCTTGGTGTATAGATTCTGCGTCTCTCTTTGCAAATATTGCCATTTTTTCAGAATTTTACATAGATTTGATGAAACCTGCCGATTTGTCCTGTATAGTTAAATCGCGGATTGCAGGCGAAATCCTGCGGAAAGCAAGGAGGAGAGCGCGATGGATATATTCCATGTATTTCGCCTGCTGGGCGGCCTGGCCATGTTCCTGTTTGGCATGGACACCATGAGCAAATCGTTGCAGAAACAGGCCGGCGGTAAGCTCCAGAAAATATTGGGCGCCTTTACCGGCAACCCTCTGAAGGGATTTCTGCTTGGTATGGCGGTGACAGCCGTGATTCAAAGCTCTGGCGCCACGACGGTGATGGTGGTGGGCTTTGTCAACAGCGGTGTAATGACCTTGCGGCAGGCCATCGGTGTGATCCTGGGCTCCAACGTAGGTACCACGATTACGGCGTGGCTGCTCAGCTTGGCTGGCGTGCAGGGATCTGGCATGCTGGTGGAGATGCTGAAGCCGGCCAATTTCAGCCCCGTTTTGGCGTTTGTAGGCATCGTTTTGTACATGTTCTGTAAGTCAGAGAAGAAGAAAGGCGTCGGCACCATTTTGATTGGCTTTGGCCTTCTGATGATCGGCATGGACAACATGTCCACCGCCATGGCGCCGCTGGAGCATGAGGCCTGGTTCCTCCAGCTGTTCGCCCACTTGTCCAATCCCCTCCTTGGCGTCCTGGCCGGTGCGCTGCTGACCACGGTGATGCAGAGTTCCAGCGCCAGTGTGGGCGTCCTGCAGGCCCTCAGCAGTACGGGGGCCATCACCTTTGGCAATGCGGTGCCTATGATCATGGGTCAGAACATCGGCTCGTGTACCACGGCGCTCCTGTCCTCGGTGGGCGCCAACAAAAGCGCCCGGCGGACGGCCATGGTGCACCTCTATTTCAATGTGATTGGTTCGGTGGTATTTCTCGTCCTGTTCTATACACTCAATTCCATTTTCCACTTTTCTATGATGGGAGAGCCGGTGGATCGTGTGCGGATTGCGTTGGTTCATACGGGCTTCAATCTCGCGGCTACGGCGTTTATGCTTCCCCTGTCCGGGTTCCTGGAGAAGCTGGCAAATTGGACCATCCCCGATTCTGCAGCAGAGCAGGAGGAGGTCCAGCTGCTGGATCCCCGTCTCCTGGCGACTCCAGCGGCGGCAGTGGATCGGAGCTTCTCCACCACGGCCGACATGGCAGATTTGGGCCGGCAAGGCGTGACCCTGACCATGGCCCTAATGCACAAGTGGGACGAAAAGAAGGCGGCAGAGGTGGACCGGCTGGAGGCAGAATCCGACCGGTACGAGGACGCCATTGGTACATACCTGGTCCAGCTGTCCAGCCGGAGTATGAGCGTGGCGGACAGCCATCTGGTCAATACACTGCTACACACCATCAGTGACTTTGAGCGCATCAGCGACCATGCCCGGGACCTGACCCGGACGGCCCAGGAGATCCACCAGAAGAAGGTGGTCTTCTCCCAGCAGGCCCAAGAGGAGCTGGCGGTTCTGGAAGCAGCGCTTGGGGAACTGCTGACCATTACAGTGAACTGTTTTCGGGAAAAAGACTTGTCGGCGGCACACCAGGTGGAGCCTCTGGAGCAGGTCATTGACGATCTGGTGCGGAAGATCAAAATCCATCATGTGGCTAGGTTGAAGGACGGCAGCTGCTCCATTGAATACGGCTTTGTCCTGGAGGATCTACTCACCGGCTACGAGCGCATTGCAGACCACTGCAGCAACGTGGCGGTGGCCATGATCGAAGTGGCGGAGGGAAGCTTTGATACCCACCAGTATCTCACCGGCCTGAAAAGTGGCGGGAATGACGAATTTGACCTCTATTACAACAATTTCCGGAGCCGTTACCAGCTGAATAGCAGGAAGAAATCCTCCTGACGTTCTTTATGTACAGGGCGCCTCAACTCCCATTGAGGCGCCCTGTTAGACTGCCCGGAGGTTTTTTGTTACCAAACCAAATGACGGACCGCTGTGTCCGCTTGATGGAAACACAGTGTATTTTCCTCTCACTTTTGCGAATTTGCAATGCCTACCACGGGCGGACACACAGGTCCGCCCCTACGAGGATGTACGAACCCGGTGCATGAAGTGATTCTTCGGTATTACCATAGAATGCCCCCTCTTTCTCCTCAAAATGGGGCATTTAAATGATGAAATACGTTAAGTAACTTTTTCCAACTCTCCCCATTCGCCGTAGGGGCGGACCTATGTGTCCGCCCAGCAGAAACACAGTGCGTTTCCATCCATTTTCGGCGAATTCGCAATGCCTACTATGAGCGGACACAATCAGAGACTCGTACCAATGGGATCCGTTAGGGCTCCTTTTGGTACGAGTCTCTGCGCAGTGCGTGGTGCATTATTCCTGAGAGAACATGTCCTTGCCGACCCCGCACAGAGGGCAGACAAAATCCTCCGGCAGGTCCGCCCAGCGGGTGCCGGGGGCGATGCCGTTGTCCGGGTCGCCGGCGGCTTCATCGTAAACATAGCCGCAAACATCACAAACGTATTTTTCCATGGTGGTTCCTCCAATTCTCGGATGGTTTTTTATGTGGTCCTGATTTCCTGGCCTGCGCCAAGGACATCCACGCTTATTGTATGCAGATCCGCACAAAAAAGCAAGAGAGTTCTTTTCCAGTTTTTGGTAGAACGGGAATAGGAAAGACGGGCTTGGTTTATGGGTTGGAGCAAGAGGGATCCAGGACGCTTTTGATCTGTACGTTTCCCAAAATCAAGCGGACGGAAGGGGAGGTGCAAAGGATGCCCATAGCGGGCAGACCGTTCCGCCAAGAGAGGGATACGTCCTTGCAGGTGATGATCATGGGACTCTCCGGCAGGGTGGTGATGTGGGAGGTATCGGCCAGGACCCCAGAACCGGCAGGTTTCCACAAGGAGGTCCCTGCCGCCAAAGCGGAAGCAGCTGCAGAAAGAACATTTCCGTGTTTATGGGGAATTTCCTGAGATGGATTTGGGCGGAAGCGCTTTCCCGGTGGGTCTGGAACGCTGCCGCTTGGTCAGCCAACTGTGGATCCGGTCATACAAAATGTCGCCCCAGTCAAAGATGCGCTGGAGGCTAAAGAATACGGTGGGGGTCATGAGGAAGACGGCAGCCAGGACGATGACCATCTCCAGATCCAGCCGTACAAACTCAAACACGGACCCCAGGAAGAAGAAGCAGAAGGCGGAGGCGGCGGCCATCAGGCCCCAGAGGACCTTCCGCTGGGTGGTGAAGGGCTTGCAGACCTGGAACAGGACCAAAAGCCCGGTGAGGCACATGAGGGAGGCGGAGACGGTGTACAGCTGGTCCGTAGGCAGGTGAAACACCAGGACAAAACCCACAGCCATGAGAACCACGATCAGATTGGTCAGCCCGCCGGGGAAGGCCTTGCGCAGAACCCCGGCCATGAACCGGCCTTTGATCCGTTCCCGGTTCCCCTCCAGGGCCAGGAAGAACGAGGGGGCGCCAATGGTGAGTCCGCTGATCATACTCAGGTGCAGGGGCGTGACCGGGTATGGGAAGGTGGCAAACATGGAGATCAGGGCCAGAAGCATAGAGAAGATGTTTTTTACCAGGAAGAGAGCTGCCGCCCTTTGAATGTTGTTGATGACCCGTCGGCCCTCACCCACCACACCCTGCATGGCGGCAAAGTCCGATTGCAGGAGCACCAGCTGGGCCACCTGGCTGGCGGCCTGGCTACCGGAGGCCATGGCAATGCCACAGTCAGCCTCCCGCAGAGCCAGAACATCGTTGACGCCGTCGCCGGTCATGGCTACGGTGTGGCCCTCCTGCTTCATGGCCCGGATCAGCTTTTTCTTGTTGTCCGGCGTGACCCGGCCAAAGACGGTACACTCCTGGGCAGCCCGGGCGAAATCTGCTTCGGTTTTCAGGGTGGAGGCGTCCACATACCGCTCGGATCCTGCGATCCCCGCCCGGCGGGCAACCTCGGAGACTGTCACCGGGTTGTCCCCGGAGATGACCCGGATGGATACCCCCTCCTGGGCAAAGAACCGGAAGGTGTCCGGGGCCGTGGCACGAATGCGGTTGGACAGGAGGACCAGTGCCATGGGACGGACCAGCTCCGGCTCCAGGGCCCGGTTTTGCTCCGGCGTCCCCCCATACTGGGCCACCAGCAGCACCCGACAGCCCAGGGCGGACCAGGGCTCTACAGACGCCTGGATCGATGCATACCGGGGCCCCAAGATGAATTCCGGAGCGCCTACGACAAAGGCGCCCTGGTCGGCAAAGACGGCGGCGGACCATTTGGTTTGGGAGTTGAATGGGATCCTGGCCTGACATGTCCAGGCAACTTCCCGGGCGAAGACCTCCGTCATGGCCCGGCCGGTGTCGTTTTCCGGCTCCACGCCGCTGTACAGGGCGGCCAGGACGGCTTCCAGGTACTCTGGCGTGTCCTGCTGGTCCAGGGGAATGAGATCCTGGACCTCCATGCCGGGCTCTGTGATGGTGCCGGTTTTGTCCACACACAGCACATCCACCCGGGCCAGCGTTTCAATGCAGTTCATGTCCTGGACCAGGACCTGCTGCTTGGCCAGCTTCATGGCGGACACAGCCATGGCCACACTGGTCAGCAGATATAGCCCCTCGGGGATCATGCCGATGAGGGCGGCCACGGTGGATTGGGTGGAGGTGCGGAAGTCCATCCCCAGCACCTGGAATTGGCGGTAGAACAGAATGCAGCCCACAGGGATCAGCGCAAAGCCCACCACTCGGATCAGCCGGTCCAGGGAGCGCATCATCTCCGACTCTGTGGCTTGGACGTTCTTCTTCGCGCCGGCGGAAAGCTTTGCGGCGTAGGCGTCGGGGCCCACCTGGGTCAGCTGAACCCGGGCCCGGCCAGAGACCACGAAGGAGCCGGACTTCAGGGAATCGCCGGGCCCCTTGATGATGGCATCGGCCTCGCCTGTGATGAGGGACTCATTCACTTGAATTTCCCCGGCGCGCACCAGGGCGTCGGCACAGATCTGGTCTCCGGCGGCCAGCTCCATGATGTCGTCCCGGACCAGCAAGCTGGGTCGGACCTCCATCCGGCGGCCCTCTCGTATGACCTTGGCCGGATGTTCTGCCACCAGCGTCAGCTTATCCACGGCCCGCTTGGAGCGGATCTCCTGGATGGTGCCAATGGCAGTGTTGGCAATGGCAATCACCAGGAACATCATGTTTTTGTAGGATCCGGCAATCACCAGCAGGACAGCCAGAATGAGAAAAATCAGGTTAAAAAAGGTGAGGGTATTTTCGCGAATGATCTGCCCCTCGGATTTGGAGGGGGACTCGCCGGGGTCATTGGACCAGCCACAGGAACGCCGCGCCTGGACCTGAGCCTGGGTGAGGCCCAGGTTGGGGTCTGCTTCCAGAACCGGGAGCGGGCGGCGGGGTGTGGATTCTGCTGCCTGTTTGCGGCGGCGAGAGGGTGATTTCTGTTTTGCCATAACAACCCGGCCCGAGGGCCTGCACTCCTTACATATTAGATTTGAGTCGAAGAGGCGCCATTCTCCAGGGATTCCCGTTCTGGGAGGCCGTTGGGCCGGTCCCACAAAAGCAGCAGGCGGCCTTGCTTCAAGGAAACCTCTGCCGGGAGGCCCAGGAAGTGATTGCTCACGCCCAGGGGAAACCCGGCGGTGAGCACGGCGTCCTCCAGGGGATATTGCAGTCCCCGGAGGGTGACGCCAGAAGCGTCCGCCCCAGAGCAGAACACCGAGAGGATGCCCCCAGCCTCCGGAGGAAATCGCAGGCGCCCCGGCGCCAGGACGGTGGCCAGATAGGTGCTGCCGACCAGATAGCCATAGGCGTTCCGGTTGGACAGATAGTGGAGAAGCTGAAAATTGGCCACGGTGTGGTCCAACCGTGGCCCGTCCAGTGCCCCATACAGGAGAAACCGGCGGTATCCGGCCTGCAGGCCGGCTTTCACTGCCAGCATGGAATCGGTGTCATCCTTCTCCACCGGGAAGCGGTCCACCTGAGGTCCCTGGGGTGTGTAGCCCAGGGAATCGAAGTCCCCTAAGATACCGGTGGGCTCCAGCCCCAGTGCTTGGAGGTGCCGCAGACCGCCGTCGGCGGCCAAAATCCAATCGTCCTGGGCAGGTCGCTCCAGCAGTCCTGCAAACGCAGCGGCGCAGAAAATATGGCAGGTTTTCACGTGGGAACCCCTCCTGAAATCAGATGAGCTGCTGTTCGTTGATCATCAGCTTAAACTGCAACCCCAGCCGCTCGGCGGCCTTCCGGCACAGGATCATGCGCTGCATAAAAATCTCAAAGTAGTCCATGACGGAGCCGTATTTGGTGTCTACCGTCAGCTTTAGCTTTACAAGCGTCCGGTCTTCGTTGATTTTCAGCTGGGACTTCTTCACGGAGTAGTTCACCCGATCGTGGATGTCAAAGGTGGCGATGTCCGTGTTTCGCACCCGGCTTCGCCGCACGTCGGCTTTGTCCGCCAGGATCAGGGCGGCGGCTACTTCGTTGACAGGGACGCCGTTGCCCTCGTCGTGGTTGCCGATGGCGGTGACGATGGTGGCGATTTCGGCCGGGTCGCATCCCATGTCGTTGAGGATGCTCCAGGCCATGACGGCGCCGGACTGGGAGTGGTCCACCCGGTTGACCAGGTTGCCAATGTCGTGGAGGTACCCGGCAATTTGGGCCAGCTCCACTGTGCGGGCAGGGAACGCCAGGGTTTCCAGAATGTATTTTGCTGTTTCGGCCACGTGCATGACGTGGGCAAAGCTGTGCTCTGTGTAGCCCAAGGCAGCCAAGGACTGGTCGGCCCGGGTGATGTAGGTGCGAATGGCCTCACTCTGGGTCACTTCGTTGTAAGTCAGCAAAGGACATTTCCTCCTGAGAATTTTGTAGTTTTCTCCCACAAGTATACCACAAATCCCCAGAAGGGGAAAGGGCCGGGTGTGAAATCTTTGTTAATTCCTTCCGCGCAGGAGGGCATACAGGGCGGCGGGGAAGAGGAACAGGCTGATCCATTGGGAGGTGGACAGCCCCAGGAGGATTCCCCGGTATGCATCGCCTCGGAAGAACTCCAGCAGAAACCGGGCGGGGGTATAGAGGACCAGATACAGGGGCAGCAAATGGGGCTTTCCCCGCCGCTGTAGCCGGGCCAGGAGCAGGAAGAGCACCAGATTCCAGGCCGCTTCCACCAGCTGCACCGGAAAGCGGACAAGCCCGTTGGCCTCAGCAACCGGACTGTATCGGTAGACAACCCCCCAGGCGGAGGGAAGCCCGTAGCAGCATCCGCCCAGGAAACATCCAATCCGGCCGAATATATGAAAGCGGGGAATGGCTGGAGCTGCCAGGCTGGACCAAAGGCCCAGGGACCGGCCCGTCCGGCGCAGGTAGCAAGCGCCTGCCAGCAGTCCGCCCAAGAGACCGCCGTAAAACACGGAGCCGCCCCACATGGCGACCATCGCTTGAAAAAAAGATGCAAGGCCGTGAATCTGGTCCATCTGCGCAGACCATTGGGGAATGCCCACCAACCCATAAAGCAAGTGCATCCCCAAAAAGACGCCGAAGCTGGAAATGAGCAGGAGCATAATCATGTCGTCTTCGTTCTGCCCGGCCCGTTTGGCAGCCCGACAGGCGTAAATCCCGGCCACAAAAATACCGGCCAGCGCCATCAGGGGATAGATGGTGAATGTCCGGCCTAAAAAAGAAAAAGAGGGGATCATGAAAAACCTCCAAAGTCAGGATGAAAAGAAGAGGGGGTGGCGCCTGCCTCAGCCTTGAGGCAGCCCCACCCCCTGCGGTGCCGTGGCTTAGCCCAGCATACCGGTTCCTGCGATACCGACCAGGCCGGCGGCGCAAACGACACAGAGAACGCCCAGGGCGCCGATTACGGTACCGATGATGCCCAGAACAAAGCCTGCCGTGGCCAGGCCCTTCTGCTCCGGCTGTGCCAGCTTCCGGCCTTTGACACCGAACACGATGCCCAGAATGGCCAGAACAAAGGTAAAGTAGCACACCACAGGAATGAAGCTGCCGATGATGCCGAGGATGCCGCAAACCAGAGCTGCGATAGAATAGTTCTTTGCATTGTTGTTTTCCATAAGTAATCTCCCTTCTCTCTCTTGATGTTGCAGGTGTACAATCTGCAACATGATTGTACCATATTCGCTGAATTTGTCAACTGAGGACAGGCATTTTCCGGTAGCAAATGTGTAATGTATCAAATTGAGAAGGGATTGGGGGAGGCGGCCGCTGCAAAGTGAGCGCTGGGAAGGAACAACCAGGACTGACCGGAAGGTGTTCTTCCGGGACAGTCCTGGTGCATTTTACATGGAGCCTATAGGCTGGAGTAACCGTTTCCTGTGACTACCGCTTCGACCTTCACGCCCTGGCGGCACAGGGGGCAGCTTTGGGCCGGATAACTGGCATAATCCGGCAGATCCCACAGATGAAACAGGGAGTTGATGGGGGTGCCATCTGCAGCCGCGCTGGTGGCGCTGTAAATGGCAGAAACGCCGACCACCTTGCCGCCATAGTAGCGGACGCACTCCATGCTCCGGGCGATGGTAAGGCCGGTGGTCACGGAAGCCATCAAGATGAGGACATGCTTGCCTCTCAGCATAGGCTGGAGATTCTCCCGAAAGAGGAGCTGAGACTCGCTGTTGAGCTCTGGGGTGATCACATAAATGGTCTGATGGGCGTTGATGGACATGAAGCCGGCCTTGGTCAATTCTTCCGCCAAGCAGGCCCCCACCACTTGCATACCGTCTAAACAGACAATGGTATCTACAATGGTGCTGGTCACATACTGCTTGACCAGGGCCTTTGCCACGGCCTGTGCTTCGCTGAGGCGGCTCTTCTGAAAGGTCACGTCGATCAGATAATTGATGTGACTGTGACTGGTGGCAAAATGTCCTTTGGCTACCCGCAGGGCAACGTTGCTCTTTCGCACAGGAAGTTTGACAAGATTCAACATGGATGACTCCTCCGATTCCAAAAGGCGCTATGCCCAGCCTCTGCTGTGCAAAACGCCTTTTTTTCATTGTACAATATGTTTGTGTGCAAATGCAAGAGGAAGCTCCAAGTTTTTCTTCGGCATATCGACGAGATTTGCCTTCGGTTTTTGTGCAACCTGCTCAAATTCAAAATCTGCCCCATGCCCTTATGTAGCAGGATGACGGGGGATGGACCTTTATGTCCACTTTCGCGGAATTTTGTCGAAGGAACTCGAAAAAGAAATAAAGTGTTGAAATATGTATTTTTACCATTATAATCATAAAAAAGAGAAGAGGAGGGAACGCTTTGGCAGAGCTGGATGAGATACTTTATCAGCTTGGGGTTTACCCAACGCAGCGTGGCTATCAAATCACCAACATGGCTGTCACCATCGGCTGGAGGGAACCTGAAAAACTGCAAATGTTGACCAAATGGTTATATCCTGCTGTGGCCTTGAAATGTGGCTGTAGCAACGCTGCCGTGGAACGGAATTTACGTGCCACGGTCAACCGAGCCTGGGATACCAACCCCGGTCTGGTTTCACAAATTGCGAAGAGGGAGCTTGCCAGCTCCCCCACCGCTGGGGATTTTGTGTGGATGCTTTGCAGGTATCTGACCGAAAAACAGGAAGGAGCGTAATCGAGATGTACTTTTGCGGTTGAAAATCAGGGATCCTCGTGTTACTATCATACCACTGATGTTGATACAGGAGGCATCCATATGGGAAGAACCGCACCCAACGGCACCCCGGTGGTGGTGCAGACCGGCGCCAGTGTCATTGTTATCAATCCCGCTGGCGAAATTCTCATGCAGCAGCGCCAGGACGACGGCACCTGGAGTTACCCCGGCGGTCGGGTTGAAATCGACGAGACAGTGGAAGACGCCGCCCGGCGGGAGGTCTTGGAAGAATCCGGCCTTATTGTAGGCAAGCTGGAGCTTCTGGGCGTCTTCTCCGGGAAAGAGCTGAACCACGTCTATCCCAACGGCAACGAAGTCTGCGGCATTGACATTGTATACGTCAGCCGGGACTACACCGGCTCCCTCCACTGCACCGACGGAGAGTCCCTCCGCCTGGGCTTCTATCCCCCAGACCATCTTCCCCACCCCATATCGCCTATGAACGCCAAGCAAATTGCAGCCTACGTGCAGAGCATTGGAAAATAGGCAGCGGTTGTTTCCAGCCCTCGTCCAAAGGACAGGTATGCCCCCCGCCACCGGCCCAAAAGTGCAGACTGAAGGGAAGTGAAAAGCGCTATGCAAATGGAAGGACCATGGCATAGCGCTTTTCCCATATCGCATACGGATACACAAACTCGAAAAACGTCATTGACTTTGAGATATAGGCGCTTTATAATGGTAAAGATCGTTTTAACGGACTTGGCATTGGGGGGGTATGCAATTGGAAGATCAGAATTCTGGGACGGTACAGTCTGTCCTGCGGACGGAAGAAAAGTATCTCTTATCATACCCACAAGCCCTGAAACTGCAAAGCAAGCTACGTCATCTGCTGCCTGTTGACGCCTTCGGTGGCGAGAATGGGTACCGGGTCCGCAGCTTATATTTTGACTCGTTTCACAATACAGACTATCACGATAAGAGCGCCGGAACTTATCACAGGAAAAAGGTCCGTCTTCGTATTTATGATGAACGGCAAACGGATGCAAAACTGGAGCTGAAAGAAAAACATGGCGCCTTGCAGCATAAAATCAGCGTGACGATATCCAGGCAGGATGCGGAGCAGCTGTGCCAGGGAGACTATCACGTGCTACTGGAATATCAAACGCCGGATGCGATGCGCTTATATACTATAATGGCTCTGAATCTTTACCGTCCTGCGGTGATTATTGAATATGACCGCCTGGCATTTACGTATGATTTGTTTTCTACACGGATTACGTTGGATTCCAACGTTCGGTCATCTGAGCTGGTGTTGGACCTGTATCAGCCTATATTGCCGTGGGACTATGTAGTCAATCAATCTGTGATTTTAGAAGTGAAGTACAACCAGCTTCTTCCGGGCTTTCTATCGGATGTGCTGGACCATGAGAATTTGAACAAGCTGTCTGTGGGGAAATATGCCCTTGGACGGAGGATATTGGACCGATATATATAAAAAGGGGAAGAAAGTATGACCAAACAAGATATTTGGGATCTGTTCTATGGGGTAGATACAGCGATGCGTGGAAGGAACATCGTCGCGGTTCTGGTTGCGGCAATGATCATTGGCGCCGTGATCTTCATCACGTACCGGGTGACCCATCTGAGTACAGCATATTCTGCCAAAATCAATGCGACCAATGTGGCAGTTACGCTCATTACTGCGGTGATTATGCTTATGATCAGCAGCAATATCGTCATTTCTCTGGGAATGGTGGGTGCACTTTCTATCATCCGGTTCCGTACCGCAATTAAGGATCCTTGGGATACCGTATACATTTTTTGGGCAGTGGTCGAGGGACTGGCAGTGGGTTCCCAGAATTTTAAACTGTCCTTCATTGCCGTAATCTTCATTGGGATGGCGCTGATTCTCTTGAGTTGCCATACTACCCTGCTTCACCGATATTTGTTGGTGGTGCGATGTGATCCGGAAACCGAGCCACAGCAGGTTCAGACTGTAATTGCCACGCATCACAAGCATTGCAAGCTCCGGGCTGCAAACCGCTCTGCGAACTCCAGCGAATTGATCTTTGAGGTGTTTGTACGGAAAGCCTTTCAGCTTTCTCTCATTGCCAAATTGCAAGCCATGCCTGGAGTTGTTGCAGTCAATTTCTTAGAGGAAACGGGGGATACTGTGGGATGAAACACGGTATCAAGGCGAAATTGTCTGTTTTCATTGGATTTGCGGTGCTTTTGACTGCGGTGGTATTCCTCAGCGCTCAGAGAGAGGATGCCAAAGTTCTGGAGCTGATTGCTGAGGAAGGTACCCATCCCCTGATTGATTTTTTCATTGAGCGGGATGCAGGTACCGCCACGGTGTCATTGTTACTGGCGCCGGGTATTCCGCGGGAAGCTCAGATTTATTATACCCTGGATGGAAGTGACCCGGACGCAACTGATGCATGTTATGTGGAGCCTCTTGTTCTGCCGTGTGAGGATGTGGGCAGGGGAGTCACGGTTCGTGCGGTGGTCTCTTATGGCGACCAGCTGTCCTCAACTTTTACAAGGACGGTATTGCCATTGGAGAATGCCGGATTGCCTGAAGACGTGGTCATTGTAAGTATTTCAATCGATCCCGATCATCTGTATGACTATGAGACCGGAATCATGGTGGAGGGCAAGACAAAGGACGATTTTATTGCAGCAGGGGGCGACTACGACAGCTTACAGCCTTGGCAGCTGCCTGCAAATTTCAAACAGCGGGGAGAAAATTGGATCCGGGATGGATATGCAGAGTTCTATGATAGCCAAGGGAACTTATTGGGAGGACGAGATGTGGGCATTAGCATTGCTGGCGGCGCCTCCTCGTATTATGATATTAAATCTCTGAAGCTTTCTGCAAACTGGAACCGCCCCGGGGAACCTGCAGATTTTCCGGCCAGTTGGCTGTTTCCCCCGTCTGCAAAAGGGACAACGGTGCCAGCTGTCGATTCTTATAACAAAGTGATTGTGCGCAACGGTGGACAGGATCGGGATGGTACCCTGTTACTATGGAATGTGCTGTCGCCACTGGCCAAAGAATCCGGACTTACCCATGTAGCAGACGCAATACCAGCCATTGTGTATTTAAACGGAACGTATTATAGCTATATGTGTCTACAGCAACATGTAAACAGGGATTACCTTGGCAACCTCTATGGTCTGGACAAAGAACAGATCGTTGACAATGAGTTGAGTACAGAGGCGGACCTGTTAAGGATCACCGGCTTGGGCCAGCTCTTACAGCAAGACATTCGGGACCCTGCGGTCCGGGAACGGGTTGAACAGATTGTAGATGTGGACAATCTCTTTTTGTACTATGCCTTTGAGATGGTAGTGAATAACCTGGACTGGATACACAATAACTACCGGTGCTGGCGTTACACTGGGGAGAACATGGAGGGCAATGCGTTTTCCGATGGACGGTATCGTTTCATCCTCTATGATTTGGATGTTTGCTTGCGTCAGACCCCCGATCAGTTTGAGGAGTTGTTGACAGAAGGATCCTACTATTACTCGGAGCTTTTGAACTTCCTTTTGGGAGATTCCGGATACCGCGAAAAATTTGTGAACAATGTGTTGAACCTTACGAATACAACGTTAAGCCCAGAAACCTTGTGTGCACGCCTAACGGTGGAAAAAGAGAAACAGATGGTTCTGAGCCAGAATGAAAAGTTTGGTTGTTTCATTACCAAAAGCTTATCCGAAACCTCAGAAAAGGTTTACGACGAGGTATATGAAATGGCTTTCAACCGGGAACGCGCGATCCATGCGCATTTGGAGAATGATTTCTCTTGTCAAAAGGCCTATACACTGTCCATTTCAGTAGATGCCCCGGGAAGCTGTGTGCGTCTGGAAAATATGCGGCTTGCCTATGGTGACCACTATACAGGTACCTACTTTGCAGAGTGTGGCGTCACGTTACATCCGGAGATTGGACCGGATCAAGAGTTTGATCACTGGCTTGTAAATGATGTGGTCTATGACACACAGACACTCTATCTGGATGCTGCGAACATTGGGACGTCCTCGTCTGTGGAGGTCATATTGGTCACAAAGGCTTGTCGTACCGGGAAGCTGGTCATCAACGAGGTTTATTCCAAGGGGACTGCGGATTGGATTGAACTGCGGAATGTAGGTAGTGAACCGATGGACTTGTCCGGAATTTGCATTTCTGACGATCCCGGAAAACCTCGAAAATGTGCACTCCCACAGGTTACGTTAGAACCGGGAGAATTGCTGGTGTTGCTATGTAAGAACAATCTGACATTAGCCGGGCACTTGGTAAATTTCAACCTTTCAACGGGAGAATATTTGCTGCTCACCCAGGAGGATGGAACACAAATAGACGGTTTGTGCATTCCCAATTTGCCAGAAGGAACCAGCTATGGTCTGTCGGAACAGACGGGGCAGTATATTATATTGGAGTTTCCAACCAAAGGGGAGCCCAATGGTTGAGAGACAGAAGCGGCCCGAGCCCCATCACGTCCAGCGGAACAGCGAAATAAGATCAATATTTTCTTACTTCCGGTAGCCCGGTTTGGGTTACCGGAAGTACTTTTAGGATGCAAAGCACTGTAGATTCGCCACAGACTGGTGCAAGAGGCTGCATAATCTAGTTGGCGGACATATAGATCCGCTCCTGCAACGATGAGAGACCCTGGAAAGAAGTTGCCTGAGAGATTTTTGTGTTTTTAGGTGTTTCCTGGGGACAGCTCGATGGCAGCTACCAGATAGTTGCATCTCCAGTGCAGATCCCTTTGTTTTTTCTGCTTTTTTCTGCCAACACCCGGTGACAACCGGGTGTAAATTTTTCTGGAGTTTCCACATGTTTTGGCCGGTCCGGGAAATACTACCTCTGACAAACATGGTAGAAAGCGGTGGTGTCCTTGCAGACCTTTGCCTGCGGAACCAAAATCATTGCCGGGCCCGGCGCCCGGTGGAGTTTAAAAGACCAGGGGGCCAAGCGGGTCTTCCTGGTGACCGATTCCTTTTTCTCAGAGAAAGGCACAGCCCTGGAAATTGCCCAGGCACTGGGGGAAACTTACGAGATTTTCGATCAGGTGATCCCAGACCCCACGGCAGAATTGGTGGCCCGGGGCACGGCCCGGCTGAAGGCCTTTCATCCGGACCTGGTGGTGGCCCTGGGGGGCGGCAGCCCCATGGATACGGCCAAAGCCATGGTGTATTTTTCCGGCGAGCAAATTCCCCTGGCAGCCATCCCCACCACCTCCGGTTCTGGAGCGGAGGTGACGGATTTTGCCATTGTGACCCATGATGAAGTGAAGCACCCCTTGGTCAGTGAGCGCCTCCGGCCCCAATGGGCCATTCTGGACAGCGAGCTTCTGGCGGAGCTGCCCCGGAGCCTCATTGCCGATGCAGGCTTCGATGTCCTGGCCCATGCCCTGGAGGCGGTGGCCGGGCGGAATGCCAGCCCCATCACCGACGCCCTGGCCCGGGACGCCTTCCGCACGGCCTATTCCCTGCTGCCGGCATCCTACGGCGGGGATCCCTCTGTGCGGCTGGCCATTCATCAGGCGGCCACCATGGCGGCAATGGCCTTTTCTCAAGCAGGTCTTGGCATTTGTCATGCCCTGGCCCACAGTCTGGGGGGCCAGTTTCACGTCCCCCATGGGCGGCTCAATGCGATTTTGCTGCCCACCGTGGTGTCCTACAACGGGGTGGCAGCCGGGGCGGCCTATACGGCCTTAGCCAGGCAGGCAGGGCTGGGCGGTTCTAGATCGGAAGAGCGTCGTGTAGGGAAAGAGTGTAGATCTCGGTGGTCGCCGTATCATTAAAAAAAAAAAAA
>ERZ856578.3070-NODE-3070-length-25744-cov-31.633537_pt1 | contig 25744 bp, 19 predicted proteins | sample MGYA00514384_ERZ856578 | MGnify/ENA primary metagenome ERZ856578 (study PRJEB29103, sample SAMN06111958) | human gut metagenome | biome: human gut; feature: ankylosing spondylitis patient; material: healthy_person | host: Homo sapiens | place: China:Hangzhou... | reverse complement strand
ATCTGCGCTTTTGGCTTAGCATCTGCCGCACCTCGCTCGCCGTATCGGCACTTAGAATTATGCGGTATTGCCATAAATAAACAGCAGCCCCGCCGGAACGCACCCCCGGCGGGGCTGCTGCTTTGCTGCACGGGGGGAGTAAAACAGTAAAAAAAGTTCTTGACAACCTTTGTGGATGGTGCTATTCTTTAGCTGTTAAAAGCATTGATCGGGAAAAGTACCACCCAATAGCTGCACAGAGAGCCGGGCCATGAGCTGAAAGCCCGGACAGGGAAGGGGTGCGAAAGAACACCCGTTAGCTGCAAACCCAAAGCGGGCATTCCCCGCAAGTAAGGGCGCCGCACCGCCGCGCGTTAAAACGGCAGCGTTTCAAAGGTGAACGTGTACGGAAAAAGTGACCGTATGCCATTATTCGGGCTGCGGTAATTTAGGTGGCACCGCGGATCAAGACAGCGATTCGTCCTAATACAAGGACGAAGTGGGCTGTCTTTTTTTGTTACCATTTCGCAGGGAAGAAATACTGGTGTAAATGGAAAAAGGAGTGTTACCAAATGTGCTGTGTATTAGGGTATGCCGGACATGATCTGTCCAAAGAAAAATTTACCGAATTGTTGATGCGTACTGCTTCCCGCGGGCCGGATGACCAGCGTGTGGCAGAAACTGAGTTTGGCCTGCTGGGCTTTGGCCGTTTGGCCATTATGGGTCTGACCCCGGAAGGCATGCAGCCCTTCTTCCGCGGCAACGACTGTGTTGTCTGCAACGGCGAACTGTATGGCTTCCGCCCGGTCAAAAAAGAGCTGGAAGCTGATGGCTACACCTTTGAGTCGGATTCTGACTGCGAGATCATCCTGCCGCTGTATTACAAGTACGGCTTGGATATGTTCAATCATCTGGATGCCGAGTTCGCCATGATTTTGTACGACAGCCGCAAAAAATGGCTGATCGCTGCGCGTGACCCCATCGGTATCCGCCCGCTGTTCTATGGTTATAGCGAATCCGGCCACATCGCCTTTGCTTCCGAGGCCAAGAACCTGATCGGCCTGTGCAAAAAGATCTATCCGTTCCCCATCGGCAGCTATTACTGCAACGGCAAGTTTGTGCGCTACTGCGATATTGCCGATACCCCCGCTTACAACACCGATGATATGGACACCACCCTGACCAAGATCCGCGAAAAGCTGGTGGCCGGTGTGGATAAGCGGTTGGACGCCGACACTCCGGTGGGCTTCCTGCTTTCCGGCGGCCTGGATTCCAGCCTGGTGTGTGCCATTGCCGCCAAAAAGCTGGGCAAGCCCATACGCACCTTTGCCATTGGCATGAGCGAGGACGCCATTGACCTGAAGTACGCCAAGCAGGTGGCGGATTACCTGCACGCCGACCACACCGAGGTCATCATCAACAAGGAAATTGTGCTGAATGCGCTGGAAGAAGTTATCGCCATGCTGGGCACCTGGGATATCACCACCATCCGTGCTTCGGTTGGCATGTATCTGGTGTGCAAGTACATCCATGAGCACACCGATATCCGTGTGCTGCTGACCGGCGAAATTTCGGATGAGCTGTTCGGTTACAAGTACACTGACTTCGCCCCCTCCGCCCACGAGTTCCAGGCAGAAAGCCAGAAGCGCATCCGTGAGCTGTTCATGTACGATGTGCTGCGCGCAGACCGTTCCATCAGCGTCAACAGCCTGGAAGCCCGCGTGCCGTTCGGTGATCTGGATTTTGTCAAATATGTCATGTCCATTGACCCGGCCCGCAAGATGAACATTTACAACAAGGGCAAGTACCTGCTGCGCAAAGCCTTTGAGGGCGACTGGCTGCCGGAAAGCATCCTTTGGCGTGAAAAGGCAGCGTTCTCGGACGCCGTGGGACATTCCATGGTGGATGACATCAAGGAGTATGCCGAGAGCTATTACACCGACCGTGAGTTTGCCGAAAAGAGCGGCAAGTATGCCTACTGCCGCCCCTTTACCAAGGAAAGCCTGCTCTACCGTGAAATTTTTGAAAAGTATTACCCCGGCCAGGCAGAGATGATCGTGGATTACTGGATGCCCAACAAGGCATGGCCCAACTGCGCCGTCAACGATCCCAGCGCCCGCGTGCTGAAAAACTACGGCGATTCCGGTAAATAATTTTACGAGGGCTTTGTGTTCCTTCTTTGAAAAGAAGGAACTGAAGAAACTTTAATAATATAGATTAAAAAATAAAATCATGTAGGGCAGGATGCTCTCATCCCGCCGTGGAGAAACTTTGCTGGTTACAATGAACGTTGCAAATAATTTGTAGGGGACGATGCCTGGCATCGTCCCGCGGCACCTGTATTTCAAATTCCAACCAACAAAATAATAGAATTCACACCCCCGCCGTGGATGCACAACTCCGCGACGGGGGTGCGTTCTATACGCTGCCACTTGCCCCAAATCGGGGGATAGGCTATAATGAGGGAACCAAACAAAAGGAGCATTTTTGCATGAACATCCGTCCCGCGCAGCCAGGTGATTTGCCCGCGCTGCTTGAAATATTTGCCCATGCCCGCGCTTTTATGGCACAGACCGGCAACCCCACCCAGTGGCCCGCTACCTACCCCGGCGCAGAGCTGATGCAGCAGCAGATCGCCCGCGGCGTCTGCTATGTTCTGGAGGGTAATGCCCGCCCGGCGGCAACGTTCTGTTACATTCCCGGCCCGGAACCGACTTATGCCGAAATCTATGATGGTGGCTGGCCGGATGATGCTCCCTATGCCACCATCCACCGCATGGCATCGGCCGGGCGGGTGCATGGGGCGGCGGCAATCTGCTTTGCCTGGTGCGCGGCCCGCGGCCTGCCCCTGCGCGCCGATACCCACGCGGACAACAAAGTAATGCAGCATCTGCTGGAGAAAAATGGCTTTGTGCGCTGCGGCAATATTACACTGGCAGATGGAACTTCCCGCATTGCCTACCATTGCACTGTGCCGCCGCGCGGGGGCAAACAGCAAACTGCTGCCCAGGCCGCCGCAGCGCTGGCCCAGGCAGCCAAAGCTCTGCCCAAACCAGCCGACGGCCCGCTGCTGGTTGCATTGGATGGCCGCTGCGCCGCGGGCAAAACCACCATTGCCGCCCAGATGGCCCGGCAATACGGCTGGGGTGTGGTGCACTTGGATGACTTCTTTTTGCAGCCGATCCAGCGCACCCCCCAGCGCATGGCGGAGCCCGGCGGCAACCTGGACCGCGAACGCCTGATTGCCGAGGTGCTGGAACCCCTGCGCGCCGGGCAGCAGGGGAGCTACCGCCTGTTTGACTGCCGCACGATGGCGCTTGTCCCCGGCACTGTACCGCTGCCCCAGACGCCGATCATTTTGTTAGAAGGTTCCTACTCCTGCCACCCGGACCTGTGGAATTACTGCGCCTTGCACGCCTTTGTGGATGTGGAGCCTGCCGAGCAGCTGCGCCGCCTTGCCGCGCGCGCCCCGGAAAAGCTGGAAGATTTCAAAACCAGATGGATCCCCAAAGAGGAAACCTATTTTGCACATTTCCAGATCCCGGAACGGTGCGAGGTGAAGGTATAATTACGGCACGTTTTGTAAGATCCTGCCGGCCTATAAAATGCTGTCAGGGGGGGATGCCCTTATCCCGCCACGAAAAATCATAAATGGTTTGCTGTGCACCTAAAAAATATTTGCAGGGGACGATGCTTGCATCGCCCCGGAGTGTTTGTCCGGTGAGGAACATTTGAAAGAATGCGTTGCTTATTTTGGGCGGCGGGCGCACACTGTGCGCCCCCTACGGGTGGCATACACATCCCAATATAATAAAACCAAAAATCCCGGCACGATTTTCATTCCAAAATCATGCCGGGATCTTTATTATTCTATGCGAAGCCGATTAAAGTTTTTCGCCAAAGCCTTTTTTCAAAAAGGCTGGAAAGGCAAACTTAAAATCAACCCTTGTTCTTTTTGCTGGTGGCCTTCATGCGCAGGTCGTGGTCCAGGATGCGCTTGCGGATGCGCAGGTTCTCCGGAGTGACTTCCAGCAGCTCGTCTGGTGCCAGGAATTCCAGGCAGCCTTCCAGGCTGAACTTGGTCACGGGGATCAGGCGCAGAGCATCGTCACTGCCGGATGCACGGGTGTTGGTCAGGTGCTTGGTCTTGCACACGTTGACAGTGATGTCCTCACCGGTCGGGGTGTAGCCAACAACTTCGCCCTCGTAAACCTTTTCGCCTGCGGTCACAATCAGGGTGCCGCGCTGCTGGGCGTTGAACAGACCGTAAGTGACGGCATCGCCGGTATCAAAGCTGATCAGGGAGCCGCTGGAACGGGTGGCAATGGGGCCGCACCATTCTTCGTAACCATCAAAAATGGTGTTCATGATGCCTTCGCCGTGGGTGTCGGTCAGGAACTGGCTGCGGTAGCCAAACAGGCCGCGGCTGGGCATACGGAACTCCAGACGGGAACGGTTGTTCATCATCTGCATGTTCATCAGGATGGCCTTGCGGGCACCCAGAGCGGTCATAACGTTGCCCTGATAGGTTTCCGGCACGTCAATCACAACGCGCTCCATGGGCTCCATGGTCTTGCCGTTCTCCTCATGGGTCAGAACATGCGGGGGGCTGACCTGCAGCTCGTAACCTTCGCGGCGCATGGTCTCAATCAGGATGGACAGGTGCATTTCGCCACGGCCCATTACGCGGAAGGAATCGTTGGTGGCGGAATCTTCCACACGCAGGGCAACGTCCTTCAGCAGCTCGCGCTGCAGGCGGTCACGGATCTGGCGGCTGGTGACGTACTTGCCTTCCTTGCCGGCAAACGGGGAATCGTTGACGGAGAAGGTCATCTCAACGGTAGGATCGTTGATCTTAACAAAGGGCAGCGGCTCAACCTTGCTGGGGTCGCACACGGTGTTGCCGATGGAAATATCGGGCAGACCGGCAAAGGCAACAATATCACCGGCAGCGGCCTGCTCAATGGGCTCGCGGCCGTTTGCCTTAAAGTCAAACAGCTTGGTGATGCGGCCGGTCATGTGCAGGTCGGGGTTGTGCCAGTCGCAAACCTGAACAGCCTGGCCAACCTTGATGATACCGTTCTGCACGCGGCCAACGCCCATGCGGCCCACAAAGTCGTTGTAGTCCACGCTGGAAACCAGCATCTGCATCGGGGCTTCGGGTTCACCCTCCGGCGGGGTAACGTACTTCAGGATGGTATCAAACAGCGGCTTCAGGTCGGTGCCGTTTTCGGGGTGGGTCCAATCATAGCTGGCGGTGCCGTTACGGCCGGAGCAGAACACCATCGGGCTGTCCAGCTGCTCGTCGGTAGCGCCCAGGTCCATCAGCAGCTCCAGGATCTCGTCAATAACTTCATGAATGCGGGCGTCGGGACGGTCAATCTTGTTGACGGCAATGACCAGGGACAGATTTTGCTGCAAAGCTTTCTGCAGAACAAAACGGGTCTGGGGCATGCAGCCTTCGGCTGCGTCAACCAGCAGCAGAACGCCGTTGACCATTTTCAGCACGCGTTCTACCTCGCCGCCAAAGTCGGCGTGGCCCGGGGTGTCAACAATGTTGATCTTGACGCCTTCATAGACGCAGGAGCAGTTCTTTGCCAGGATGGTGATGCCGCGTTCACGCTCGATGGCGCCGGAGTCCATCACGCGCTCAGCAACCTGCTGATTGGAGCGGAATGCGCCGGACTGCTTCAGCATCTGATCCACGAGGGTGGTCTTGCCATGGTCAACGTGGGCGATAATGGCAATATTGCGAAGATTTTCTTGGATCATAACCTACGATACCTCTTTATACTTTCAAAATCTGGGGTTTGGTGCACGAACATAGGTTGCGGCAGGGGCTAACATCCCAACTGCAGCACACTTATACTATATTGTACGGCACCATGATGAAATTGTCAAGAATCGTAAATTGTTTTTTCTTATGGTATAATTAAAAATAATCGTGGGGAATTGCGCGGTTTTCTGGTTATTCTACCAACAACATGGTTTGCGGTAAATAACCCAAAAGAGGGGAAAGGCCGCTGCATATACCCCTTGCATTGATTGGGAAAGGGAAGAACTATGCCAAAGACACGCCGTAAGGTCAACATCATTGGTCACCGCAACCCGGATACAGACTCTATCTGCTCTGCGCTGGCCTATACCTACCTGAAAAACCAGCTGGGGGATGCTGTGTACGAAGCCCGCCGTGCCGGGCAGATCAACCGCGAAACCGCCTTTGTGCTCAAGCATTTTGGGGTGGAGCCGCCGCGCCTGTGTACCGACGTCAGCCCCCAGGTGAAGGACATCGACATCCGCGAGCAGCCCGGCATTGATAAGGAAATGAGCATCCGCGCCGCATGGAGCATGATGCGCGACACCGAGATTGATACCTTGTGCGCCATTGACGAGGATAAAGAACTGCTGGGCCTGATCACCGTTAAGGACATTGCCAATGCCAATATGGACCTATTTGATACTGAGGTTCTGGCAAAATCCAAGACGAGCTACAAAAACGTGCTCAGCACCCTGGAAGGCGAAATGCTGCTGGGCGACCCCGATGCCTGCATTACCTCCGGCCGCATTTTTATTGGCACCAGCCCGGAAATTATGGATGGTGCCGTGAACCCCGGCGATATTGTGCTGGTGTCCAACCGGTACGAAGTGCAGATGTGCGCCATTGACTGTGGCGCCGGTGCCATTGTTGTCTGCTGCGGCTCTGCTGTGCCGCGTACCATTTTGGCCCGCGCACAGGAAAAAGGATGCATTGTCATTACCACCCCGTTTGATACGTACGCCGCCGCCCGCCTGATTTCCACCGCCGCCCCGGTGCGCCACTTTATGCGCAGCAAGAACCTGTTGGAATTCAGCGTGAATACTGCAGTGGAAGACGCCCGCAAGGTCATGGCCAATGTGCGCCACCGCTATTTCCCCATCCTGGATGCCAATGGCAAATATTGTGGTGTCATCAGCCGCCGTAATTTGTTGAACGTGCACCGCAAGCAGGTCATTATGGTGGACCACAACGAGCGCGGTCAGGCTGTGGATGGTCTGGAGCAGGCGGAGATTCTGGAGATCATCGACCATCACCGTCTTGGTGCACTGGAAACTGCCGGGCCGGTGTATTTCCGCAACGAGCCGGTTGGCTGCACCGCTACTATCATCAGCCGCATGTATGAAGAGCACGGTGTAGAGATCCCACCCCAGATTGCAGGCCTGCTGCTTTCCGCTATTCTGTCGGACACGCTGATGTTCCGTTCGCCTACCTCCACGCCGCTTGACCAGCACATTGCCGAAAAGCTGGCCAGGATCGCGGGCGAGGAGATCCCCACCTATGCGGAGCAGATGTTTGAAGCCGGTGCCGACCTGACGGGCCGCACGGCGGACGATGTGTTCTTCTCTGACTTTAAGGTGTTCAGCCGCGGCGATGCCAAGTTCGGCGTTGGCCAGGCTATTTACATGACCTCCAACTCCCGCTCGGCGGCAGAAGCGCTCATCACGCCATTTTTGCCGGAAGCACTGGCCCAGGCCGGTGTGCCCATGGTGTTCTTTATGTGCACCGATATGCGTGCTCAGGCCACAGACCTGCTGTTCTGCGGCCAGCAGGCGGAAGAAATTGTGCGCAGCGCATTCCATGTGGAAACCAAGGACGGCAAAGCTGTGCTGCCCGGGGTTGTCAGCCGCAAAAAGCAGCTGATCCCCCCGCTGATGGCGGCATTGCAGGCACTGCAAGCGTAAGTTAGGAGTTAGGAAGTAGGAGGTAGGAGTTATCTCAATTAGGGATTAGAAATGAGAAATTAGGAATTTGAGCTGAACCAAGGGCGGCGGGGGAAGTTTCGGGATGATGCGGAGTGAGGCCCCGGCGGCTATGCCGATGGGGTGCCAGCGCCCGGTATGTCCCGGAACATCACACCGTCGCCCGCGGGCAACTACCAGGTTCCGAGGTCTCCGACTAATAATTATTCTGATATTTATACATTGCTTTAAGATGGCCGTGAATGTTCTTTATTTTAGTACATTTGCGGCTTTTTGTTGCCGTTCGACATGATTTCGCTAAGGTGTATCTGAAAACAAAGAAAATGACGGATATTTCGCAAACACAAGCAGGATTTAAGGCAAAGAGTCTTGGAATCCTTTGTGGATTCCAAGACTCTTTAACGCAAAATCCGGCTGTGTTTGTAGAAATAGACTAAATTTTCGACTTTTCAGATACACCCTAATTAAAATTAACGCTTTTTTCACCTTTTGACGTTGAACACGGTGTATAATAATCTAATACACTGTATAATGCAACGATAAGTCTCAAAAGTAAAAGGAGGACAAACCATGGGCGAGTATGCGGCAATCGAAAAAGAAGCCAAGCTGTTTACAGAACTGTGTGTGCATAACGATGCCATTGATCCGAACCTGTTTGATGAGTTCGGTGTAAAGCGCGGCCTGCGCGATAAGGACGGCAACGGTGTGCTGGCCGGGATTACCAATATTTCCCGCATTGATGCGTTTGAAATGCGTGACGGCGTTAAAACCCCCTGCGATGGCAAGCTGTGGTACCGCGGGTATAACGTGTATGACCTGATCCGTGGTTTGCGCGGCAAGCGCTATGGCTTTGAGGAAGTTGCCTACCTGCTGCTGCTTGGCGATCTGCCCAATGAACAGCAGCTGCATGAATTTACCGATTGCCTGACCAAATGCCGCGCCCTGCCCAGCAACTTTGTGCGGGACGTTATCATGAAAGCCCCCAGCAAGGATCTGATGAACAGCCTGACCCGCAGCGTGCTGACCCTGGCTTCTTATGATGATTCGGTGGGGGATAACAGCCTGCAGACCCAGATGGAGCAGTGCATCAAGCTGATCAGCGTCTTCCCCATGCTGGCGGTGTATGGCTACCATGCCTATAATTACTACCTGAATGACGGCAGCATGTACATCCACCGCCCGCGGCCGGAGCTTTCGGCGGCAGAAAACCTGCTGCAGATGCTGCGTCCCGACCAGCAGTATACCCCGCTGGAAGCCCATGTTCTGGATATTGCTCTTCTGCTGCACATGGAGCACGGCGGCGGCAATAACTCCACTTTCACCACCCGCGTGGTCACTTCTTCGGGGGCGGATACCTACTCGGTCATTGCAGCGGCGCTTTCCAGCCTGAAGGGCCCCAAGCACGGCGGCGCGAACATCAAGGTCATGGAGATGATGGACGATATCCGTGCCCATGTTTCCGATGTGACCGATGAGGACGAAATGCGCGCCTACATCGGCAAAATTGTAGATAAAGAGGCCTTTGACCAGAAGGGCCTTGTGTACGGCATGGGCCATGCGGTCTACTCTCTGTCGGACCCGCGCGCGGTGGTGTTCAAAAGCTTTGTGCAGCAGCTGGCCATGGCCAAGGGCCGCAAGGCGGACTTTGACTTTTATAATACGGTGGAGCGCCTGGCCCCGCAGGTGATTGCCGAAAAGCGCCATATCTATAAAGGCGTTTCCACCAATGTGGACTTCTATTCCGGCTTTGTCTACAACATGCTGGGCATCCCCGTGGAACTGTATACCCCCATGTTCGCTGTGGCTCGTGTGGTCGGTTGGAGCGCCCACCGCATGGAAGAGCTGGTCAATGTGGATAAAATCATTCGCCCCGCGTACAAAAGTGTTATGGCAACCAGAGATTACCTGCCGATGGAAAACCGCGGCTGATTTCAGCCTTGCACTGGCGGGCCAGACCTGTTAAAATTATAGCGTAAGCATTTTGGGCATAGCCGCAAAGGCTGTGCCTTTTTTGTGGTATATCAGTAGGAGGAATCCCCATGAACGAAACACAGGCATCTCAGCTGCCGGTTTATGCCGGGAATGACCTTGGTGCAGTGTGGCGCAGCAGCGCTACGGCATTCCGCCTGTGGGCCCCCGCGGCGTGCAGCGCGGCACTGCACCGCTTTGCTACGGGCACGGACGCAGAGCCGGAAGCTGCCGACCTTGGCACCCTGGCCATGCAGCGCAGTGAGGGCGGCACCTGGTACCTGGAACTGGCGGGTGACCTGGCCGGGCAGTATTACCAGTATGAGCTGCAGTTCCCGGATGGAACCTCCACCGTTACAGCGGACCCATACGCCCACGCAGCCGGGGCAGGAGGCACCCGCAGCATGGTGCTGAACCAGGCCGCCGCCGTGCCGGACGGCTGGCAGAAGGATGAACGCCCGGCTATCCCCGCCCATGCCCGCAGCGTGTGGGAGGTGCATGTGGCGGATTTTACCGCCGACCCGGCCAGCGGCGTGCCGCAGGCTTACCGCGGCAAGTTTATGGGCTTTACGGTGGACGGCACCACCCTGAACGGGGACGGCGTACACCCCACCGGGCTGAACTACCTTAAGCGGCTGGGTGTGACCCATGTGCAGCTGCAGCCTATTTTTGACTTTGCCACGGTGGACGAAGTGAGCGGCGAGGACTACAACTGGGGGTATGATCCGCTGAATTATAACCTGCCGGAGGGCAGCTATGCCACCGATGCGTTCCACGGCGAGGTGCGCGTGCGGGAATGCCGCGCTATGATCCAGGCCCTGCACAGCGCCGGGCTGGGCGTGGTGATGGATGTGGTGTATAATCATACCTATTATTCCTACAGCTGGCTGGAACGCACGGTGCCCGGCTACTGGAACCGTCGGTGGGAAAACGGAAGCCTGACCAACGGCTCCGGCTGCGGGTGTGACCTTGCCAGCGAGCGCACGATGGTGCGCAAGTATCTGGTGGATTCCTGTGTGTACTGGGCCAAAGAGTACCATATTGACGGGTTCCGCTTTGACCTGATGGCTCTGCACGATGTGGACACGATGAACGCGATCCGCGCCGCACTGGATGCCCTGCCCGGCGGCGAAGATATCCTCATGTACGGTGAACCGTGGCAGGGCGGCAGCACCCGCATGGAACACGGCGCGATCCCCGCCAACAAACAGGCGGCGGGCCTGCTGGACAGCCGCATCGGATTTTTCTGCGATAACACCCGCGATGCCATCAAGGGCGGGGTGTTCAATGCGGGCAGCGCGGGCTACATCAACGGCGATATGCACTGTGGGTATCAAGTGCTGCATTCTATCCCGGCGTGGCGCGGCGGCCAGGCGGATTTTATGCCCCAGGCGCCGGGCCAGGTGGTGCAGTATGTTTCGGCCCATGATAACTATACCCTGTGGGATAAGCTGAAATGCGTGGCCCGCCGCGGGGATTATGCCGCGCCGGATGCCGATCTGCTGGCCCAGAACCGCATGGCGGCGGGTATTTACCTGACCTGCCAGGGTCTGCCGTTCATGCAGGGGGGCGAAGAGTTTGCCCGCACCAAGCATGGCGACCACAACACCTACCGCGGCCCGCTGGAGCTGAACCGTCTGGATTGGACGCGCGCCGCCCAGCTGGAGGAGCTGGTGCAGTATTATCACGGACTGTTGGAAATCCGCAAGGCGTATCCGGAGCTTTCCGGTATGGCGGGGGATGCAGAACCCTGCATTCTGTCCCTGCCGGGATGGCTGATCGGCTTTGTGCCGGAGCGCCGGGGCGAAAGCCTGCCAGGACGGCTGGCCGTTTATTATAACCCGGAGCGCACCCGCCAGTGGGCGGCCCTGCCTGCCGGGAGCTGGCGCTATCTGTGCGATGGTACCCGTGCCGCCGCCGAACCTTTTGGCCCCGCCTGCCGCAATGCCATCGAACTCGCCCCCGTCAGCGTGACGATTTTGAAGGTGGAATGAGTTTATGGGGGTTTTTGTTCCTTCTTTGAAAAGAAGGAAGCAGAAACTTTAATAACGGGCCGTGCCGGATATCTCACCCTATCACCCACCCGCAAGGCGACGGGCGCATAATATACGCCCCTACGAATAGAATCGCGGCACATCACGAAAAATGCAGCCATTATTCTTTTTTAATTATTCTTTCCAAAACAAACACAAGGCCCGGTGCATCTTAAACCATGCACCGGGCCCTGCCTTATCTCCAATTCCTAATTGCTAATTTCTCATTTCTAAGGCAACACCGCATAATTCTAAGTGTCGATACGGCGAGCGAGGTGCGGCAGATGCTAAGCCAAAAGCGCAGATAATACTGGATGTCTTATCGAGCATTTTGGCAACGCAGATGCCGTGCCGCAGCCGCCGGAGCGGTGCTTAAGCCGTAAGGCGGGAATTGTGCGGTATTGCCCTAATTAAAAACGAAAACTCCTCCCGCCTAACTTACCTCATCGCTTCTTCATACTTTCTCACAATGTCTTTCAGCGCCTCAAGGCCAATGGTGTAATCCTCCGGCGTGTCCAGCGAATGGTTGCCGCCCTCCACAAAATAGGTGGTAATGGAGGGGTCATCCTCCAAAGCACGGCGCAGCGCGGCACCGCCCAACGGGTCCGCAGTGCCGGTGGCGTGCCAGGCGGGCATCCCGGCGTAAAGCGGGGCATACTCCCACGCAAGGGGCGTTAATTGCAGCAGGGTCACATGGTATTCCGGGTGGGCCTTTACCCAACCGGCGGCCACCATCGTGCCAAAGCTCTTGCCAATGCAGATGTACCGGTCATACCCGGCGGGAATCTGCGTCATGGCGTCCTGCGCGGCGCCGGGGTAGCTTTTGGCGGCGCTGGCCTGCGGCGTTTCCTCGTGGGGGAACAGCTGGCTGTACTGCACCGCCATGCAGTCCAATCCCTGCCGGCGGGCAACCTTGGCGGCATAATACAGCAGCGGTTTGTCCGGCCCGTAGCCAAAGCCGGGGAACAAAACAACCAGCTTTTTCTCGTTCTGCATCACTTTACAAGCACCACATAGTTTTCTTTGCGCGGGGCAGGGGCCTTTTTGCCGCTCTCGGCAGCATAACCCAGGATGCAGTTGCCCACGCCGCGCAGGTTTTCGGCATTGGGCACACCCCACTTTTTCAGCAGGGACTGGCCCTCGGCGGTTTCAAACATTTCCTTTGCGCGGTGGATCCAGCAGGCGGAAAGCCCCACGCTCTCGGCGGCGTTCAGCATGTTGCCCATCACCAGGCTGCCGTCCTCCACACAGGTGGGGATGGTTTTATCCACCAGCACAACGGCAACGCAGGGCGCACCATAGAACGGGTCGCCATTGCCGCCCATCGCGGCGGCGTTCATCTTGCTCAAAGTATCGCGGTCGGCCTTGTTTTGTATGCAGACAATCACCGGGCTCTGGCGGCCCATGCCGGTGGGGGCCCAGGTGCCGGCTTCCAGCACGGCGTTCAGTGTTTCCGGCTCCGGCATCTTGTCCAGGTAGCAGCGGCAGCTGCGGCGGGTTTTCATGGTATTCAAAACTTCATTGGTCATGGTAGTGCCATCCCTTTCATTTAATATTGCAGCTTTATTATACCATAGGGATGCAAGCGGATAAAACTTTCCTGAAAGTAAAATAAAATTTTTCCTGAATGGAGAAATGTGGTATGGCGTACCACACCGCGCCGTGGTATGCTGGAAGCACACAAGGGAGGGCATAAACCATGAAACTGATGCTTGCACAAAATATCCGCACCCAGCGCAAAGCCCACAGCCTGACGCAGGAAAACCTTGCCGAGGCGATTGGCGTAACAGTGGGGGCAGTGTCCAAATGGGAGAACGGCACCACCAGCCCCGATCTTATTACCCTGATGGGGCTGGCAGACCTGTTCGGTACATCAGTGGATGCCCTGCTGGGCTACCAGCTGGGCGGCCACACGGTGCAGAGCACGGTGGAAGAGCTGCACACCTTACAGCAGAAAAAAGAGTACCAGGCGGGCACGGCCAAAGCCGAAAATGCCCTGCAGCGCTACCATAATAATTTCGCCATTGTGCGGGCTGCGGCAAATATCTATTATATGGCGGGCTTTGAACAGAACAACGCCGCCTGGCTGCGCCGTGCGCTGGAATTGCAGGAGCGGGAGATACTGCTGTTTGAACAGAATACCGATCCCTGCATCAGCGAGGAGGTCCTCCAATGCGAGAGCGCCAAAATTTATGACCAGCTGGGCCAGAGCGAAAAGGCGCTGGAAATTTTGAAAAACCACAACGCGGGCGGCATCAACGACAGCCAGATCGCGGGTATCCTATGCAAGATGGACCGCCGGGAGGAAGCCATGACCTATGTGGGGCGCACGGTGTTCCGCTCCGTTTCGGACCTGATGATGGTCATGGGCCCGGCGATTGAATATTACCTCGGCGTGGGGGATGTGGAATCCGCCCGCCGCTATGTGGAATGGCAGGCGCAGGTTTACGGCGGGCTGACCCGGCAGGGCCACCCCAACCTGTGCACCCGCATGCAGGCCATGGCGCTGACCGTGCAGGCCATCATCACCGCGGCCAATGATAAAAACAGCGAAAACGAGACCAAAGCCCTGCTGCGCCAGGCAAAAGCGCTGGCTTTGCAGTATGACGCCGCCCCGGATTACAAGATCACCCATGTGCCATACTGTGAAAAATCCAATTTTACTTCCGCCGCGGATGATTTTGGCGCCAGCACGCTGGACGGCATTACCGCACAGATCGATGCAAACCGCGTCGAAACCCCGGTGCTCGCCCAGTGGTGGCAGGAGGTGCGCAATGAAGACAATAGCTTGTGAGCAGGGGCTTGCCGTCGCCATGCTATGGCTGGCCGGTCAGTTGACCATCTGGGGAATCCGGCTGGAAAATACCGCGCAGCAGCGCGCTGCCGCCCGTACTGAACAGCAGGCGCAGCGCCGGGCAGCTGCCTGCAAAAAATGCCCTTGCCGCCCGCCGCTTGGCGGTTTACCAGGCCCGGCGGACGGAATGGCAGGCGGGCCAACCCCTGCGCTGACGGCAAAGGGGCAGGGGGAGAGCACCCCGGCGCTGCGTGCGATAATTTATGAATAGCATGTAAAATCATACAGAATCATGGAAGGCCAGCCTTTTTCGGGCTGGTCTTATTTTTTGCGCCATGGTATAATGTCCCTAAGTCACGAACAAAACTGTAGAATAAGGAGAGAAGGAACCCATGAAATTTTCCGAAATGCCCTATGAGCGCCCGGACATGAGCGCCCTGAAAGAACAGTTTGCCGCACTGACCGAGCGTTTGCAGAACGCCCCCGACTATGCCGCTGCCCGCGCCGCTTTTTTGGAGGAGCAGGTGCTGAACAAGCATGTGGATACCCTGTTCACCCTGGCCAGCGTGCGCCATACCATTGATACGCGGGATAAGTTCTATGATGAAGAGATGGAATTTGCCAACAGCGCCATGCCGCAGATCCAGCAGTGGCAGGATTCCTGGACCGCCGCCATGCTGGCAAGCCCCTACCGCAAAGACTTTGCCGAAGAATACGGCGACCTGATGTTTGTGAACGCCGAAATTGAGCGCAAGGCATTCTCGCCTGATATCATGGAGGAACTGCAGCAGGAAAACGAGCTGACCCAGCAGTATGGCAAGCTGCTGGCCAGCGCACAGATCCCGTTTGAGGGCGGGGTGTACACTCTGTCCCAGCTGAGCCCGTTCAAGAATGACCCGGACGATGCCCGCCGCCTGGCCGCCTGGAAAGCCGAGGGCCAGTGGTATAAGGACAACCAGAAACAGCTGGATGATATTTATGACAAGCTGACCCACCTGCGGGATAAGATGGGCAAAAAGCTGGGGTACGAGGGTTACACCACCCTGGGCTACTACCGCATGGGCCGCAACTGCTATACCAAAGCGGATGTAGAAAAGTTCCGTGCCGCCGTGGTCAAGTATCTGGTGCCGCTGGCGGACAGCATCTACCGCGGGCAGGCCAAGCGCCTGGGCAAGCAGTACCCCATGAGCTTTGCCGATAACGCCCTGATGTTCCGTTCCGGCAACCCCGCCCCCTGCGGCGATGCCGATGCCATTCTGGCCCAGGGTAAAAAATTCTATGAGGAACTTTCACCTGAAACCGGCGTCTTCTTTAACACCATGCTGGACAATGAGCTGCTGGACGTGCTTTCCACCCCCGGCAAGGCGGCGGGCGGCTACTGCACCAGCCTGTGGGATTATCAGGTACCGTTCATTTTTGCCAACTTCAACGGCACCCAGCATGACGTTGAGGTGGTCACGCATGAAGCGGGTCATGCCTTTGCCGCATACACCAACCGTGACCGCGTGCCGTATTCCACCGTGTGGCCCAGCATGGAAGGATGCGAAGTCCACTCCATGTCGATGGAATTCTTTGCCTGGCCGTGGGCGGAGGGCTTCTTTGGCAAGGATACCCGCAAGTTCCTGTACAGCCACCTGGCCGGTGCGCTGACCTTTATCCCGTATGGCACCATGGTGGATCACTTCCAGCATATCGTGTACGAAAAGCCGGACCTGACCCCTGCCGAGCGCCACGCCGCCTGGAAAGAACTGCTGGGCATTTATATGCCGTGGATGAAGCTGGACGGCGAGATTCCGTTCTACAGCGAGGGTGAGGGCTGGCAGCGCCAGAAGCATATTTACGAAAGCCCCTTCTATTATATTGACTACTGCCTGGCACAGACCGTCAGCCTGCAGTTCTGGGCCATGCTGCAAAAGGACCGCGCCAACGCGTGGGAGCACTACATGGCATACACCCGCCAGGGCGGCAGCCGCGTGTTTACTGAGCTGCTGAAAAACGCCGGTCTGGACAGCCCGTTTGAGGAAAGCTGCCTGCGCGGCGTGTGCGAAACGGCCAAGCAGTGGCTGGACAGCTATGACCTGACGGGGATCGAATAATGCAGCAAAAGAAAACCCGCCGTGGGCGGGAATACCTGAATGACTTCCGCAGGGATGTCAACGGCAGCTACCTGTACCAGGGCAGCTACCGCCGCTATACCGGCAGCATGCCGTATGCCAAACTGCGGGGCCTGCTGTGGACGCTGTGCGGCGGGGCACTGGCGGCGCTGGCGGCGGCGGGCATGGTGCCCGCGCCGGGGGCCATGCAGCAGTTTTATGTACTGCTGCCGTATGCCGGGGCGCTGGTGGCTGGCATCAGCGCGGTGTGGGCGCTGGCCCGCATGAGCCGCGGCGGGGCACGCCTGCGCAGCTATGTGTATGAAGAAACGGTAGCCAAACTGCCGCTGCGCTGCCTGTTGACCGGGGGGTTCGCCGCGCTGGCTGCAGTAGGGGAGTGTATGGATGTGTTCTTGAACGGCGGACAAAACGCTATCCGGTATGCAGTATTATTTGCAGCGCTGGCCGCTGTGGCTGCTGCGGCTGCTTTTGCCGCAGGGCACACCATCCGGGCGGCGGTTTATACCGAAGAATCCGGTTCCGGGCGCGAAGAGTAAAAGACCTTGCACCATAACGCAGAATTTAGCCCGCTAAAGTGCGACGCGGAAGAATTTTACAAAATTCAGCGTGCTGTTATGGTTATCCTGCTGACTTTTATTTAGATGTTGCCAAAACGGCGTTTTTTGGTTGACAGAAATTGAAAATTACGATATTATAACATAGTTATTGGTGACATTTGTTTGCGGTGAGGGAACACCGCAAATGCGGAAAGGCTTAAGCCTTTCTTTATTTAACACTCCTTTTGGTAGTGTTAAAATTGCCGCCATTACCAAAATGATTTGGGAGGTTATACAAACATGAAAAACACCAAGCAAGTGCTTGCACTGGCCATGGCTGTTGCAATGGCTGCGGGCCTGCTGGCTGGCTGCGGTTCTTCCGCTTCCAGCAGCGCTGAGTCTGTTGCTTCCGGCGAGGCGACCAGCGAAGCCGCTGCTACCGATACCGGCAGCAGCGATGGCACCCTGGTTCTGGCAGATACCGGCTTTGAGGGCAAGTTCAGCCCGTTCTTCGCCGCTTCTTCCGCTGACCAGCACGTTATCGACCTGACCAACATTGCCCTGCTGGGCGCTGACCGTAAGGGCGAAATGATCCTGAAGGGCATCGAGGGTGAGACCCGCGAGTACAACGGCACCGATTACACCTACTATGGCCCCGCTGACTGCGAAGTGACCGAGAATGCTGACGGCACCGTTACCTATGCCATCAACATGCGCGATGACCTGGTCTTCTCTGACGGCACCCCCATCACCATTGATGACGTCATCTTCAACCTGTATGTTTACATGGACCCGACCTATGACGGTTCCGCCACCCTGTACTCCATGCCCATTGCCGGCCTGGATGATTACCGCAGCAGCATGACCACCCTGTCCAAGCTGATTGCTGAGGCAGGCGAGGACAACACTGATAACAGCCTGTTCACCGCTGAGCAGCAGAAGGCTTTCTGGGATGCTGTTAACGAAGGCGGCACTGCATTTGCACAGGAGATCGTTGATAACTGCGTTGCTGCCGGTTACGCTGACGAAGGCAACGTTGCCGCTGCTGCTTCCGCTTGGGGCTTTGACGGCCTGGCCGCTGACGCTACCGCAAAGGATTTCTTCCTGGCTATCGCAGAAAAATATGACTGGAACTTTGCTTCCATGGAAGCTGAGACCGCAGGCTCTGCTCTGTCTGACCTGATCCCGGCTGATGTTTATGCTTACTCCACCACCGGTGTTGCCACCGGCGCTGACGTTGACACCGTTTCCGGCATTGTCAAGACCGGCGATTACAGCATGACCATCACCACCACCGAGCTGTCCAACTCCATGATCTACCAGCTGCAGCTGCCTATCGCCTCCCTGGATTACTATGGCGACCGCAGCCTGTATGATTACGACAACCACTCCTACGGCTTCAAGAAGGGCGACCTGAGCAAGGTTCGTTCCGTCACCGGCAACCCCATGGGCGCCGGCGCTTACACCTTCAATAAGTACAGCGATGGCGTCATCTACCTGGATGCCAACCCCAGCTACTATCAGGGCGAGCCCGCTGCCAAGCACGTCAACATGAAGGAAACCCAGGAAGCCGATAAGATCACCGGTGTTCAGGCCGGCACCATCGACATCTCCGATCCTTCTTACTCTCTGGAAGCTGCCAACCAGATCGCTACCATCAATGGTGGTAATTCTGACCTCGACGGCTCTGTCATCACCACCCGTCTGATGGACTTCCGCGGCTACGGCTACATTGCCCTGAGCGCCAAAAACGTTAAGGTCGGCGATGATCCCGCTTCTGAGGAATCCAAGAACCTGCGCAAGGCTATCATGACCGTGATTGCCGCTTACCGTGATGAGGGCATCAACTCTTACTACGGCGATACCGCAAGCGTTATCAACTACCCCATCTCCAACACCTCCTGGGCAGCACCCTCCGTTACCGACGACGGCTACAAGATCGCTTACTCTACCGACGTTGACGGCAACGAGATCTACACCAGCGATATGAGCGGCGACACCAAGTATGCTGCTGCTCTGCAGGCCGCCCTCGGCTACTTCGAAGCAGCCGGCTACACCGTTGAAAACGGCCAGGTCACCGCAGCTCCGGCTGGCGCCAAGATGGAATACACCGTCAACATCGGCGCTTCCGGCAACGGCGACCACCCCTCTTTCCAGGTTCTGACCAATGCAGCCGCTGCCCTCAAGACCATCGGCTTCACCCTGACCGTCAACGACCTGGCAAACGCTTCTGATCTGTACAGCTCTTATCAGTCCGGCGTTGCCGAAGGCTGGGTTGCTGCATGGCAGTCCACCAACGACCCCGATATGTACCAGCTGTACGACAGCAAGGGTTCCACCAACTACTACCAGATCAACGATGCTAACCTGGACGAGCTGATCGAGACTGCCCGCCAGACCACCGATCAGGATGACCGTAAAGCCATGTACAAGGAAGCTATGGAGATCATCCTGGATTGGGGCGTTGAACTGCCGGTTTACCAGCGCAGCGAATCCGCCATCTTCTCCAGCGAGCGTATCGACACCGCTACCATCCCCAACGATCTGACCCCGTACTGGACTTACCAGTCTGAAATCAATACGATCGCTCTGAAGTAATTTCAGCGCAGCCTGTTGTTGAATTTATGGTGAGCAGCCGCTCTTGGTGCCGCACTGGTTCTGGGAGCGGTTGCTTGCTGTTAGTACAAACGGCGGCAGCATTTGCAGCCCAAATGTGGCCGTCCCATTCCCCCGGACAGTTCCCTCTGTCCGAGGGAGGGGGATGCCCATATTCGGTATCAAAGTAATGAGGTGTATCTGAAAACAAAGAAAATGACGGATGTTTCGCAAACATGAGGCGAATTTAAGGCAAAAAGCCGCAGGAATCCTTTGTGGGATTCCAAGGCTTTTTAACGCAAAATTCAGTTGTGTTTGTAGAAACAGGCTAAGGCAACACCGCACAATTCCCGCCTGACGGCTTAAGCACCGCTCCGGCGGCTGCGGCACGGCATCTGCGTTGCCAAAATGCTCGATAAGACATCCAGTATTATCTGCGCTTTTGGCTTAGCATCTGCCGCACCTCGCTCGCCGTATCGGCACTTAGAATTATGCGGTATTGCCCTAAATTTTCGACTTTTTAGGTACACCATAGGCGAAGCTACAAGGCCCCGGCTCATGTGTATTTTGGAGCCATGCGGCGCAGCCATTAAAAACGCGGCCTCCCTGCCCGCGAAGGAAGGAACGATTTTTCAAGTGCGAAACTACGTCATCAAGCGTATCCTGCTTTCTTTTGTGATCCTGTTTTGCGTTACCTTCATCATCTATGTGATGATGCGCAGCCTGCCCAGCTCTTTTGCCGAGAACATGGCCATGCAGCTGTCCCAGGCACCGGGCGCAAAACCGTATCAGGAATGGCTGGATCAGCTCAACGCAGCCTATGGTCTGGATAAGGGCATCCTGCCCGGCTTCATGACCTGGCTGTCCAGCGCAGTGCGCGGTCAGTTCGGTGACAGCTGGAAGTGGAACGTCCCTGTTGTTCAAAAATTCCAGGAAGTTATTGGTCTGTCTGTTGTCATGGGCGGCATCTCCTTTGTGGTGTCCATGATCATCGCTGTGCCCCTGGGCATCCTGGCTGCTACCAAACAGTATTCCCGTACCGATTACGTCATCACCGCTGTGGCTCTGGTGGGCATCTCTCTGCCCAGCTTCTTCTTTGCCACGCTGCTCAAGCTGCTGTTCTCTGTCAAGCTTGGCTGGTTTGACCTGTACGGCCTGGTCGGGCGTGATTATGCCCAGCTCAGCTCGTGGGGCCAGTTCTGTGACCGCGCCAACCATCTGGTGCTGCCCATCGTCACGCTGGTCATTGTTTCCATCGGCTCTACCATGCGTTACACCCGCACCAACATGCTGGAAGTGCTGAACGCCGACTATATCCGTACCGCCCGCGCCAAGGGCCTTTCGGAGCATGTGGTCATCTATAAGCACGCATTCCGCAACACCCTGATTCCGCTGGTTACCATCATCGGCGGTTCCCTGCCCGGCCTGTTCAGCGGTGCCTTGATCACGGAGACCCTGTTCTCCATCCCCGGCATCGGCTACATCTCTTACCAGTCCATGGTTGCGGGCGATATCCCGTTCACCATGTTCTACCTGTCCTTTATGGCGGTGCTTACCCTGGTCAGCAACCTGCTGACTGATATCATGTACGCAGTGGTTGACCCGCGCGTGCGCATTTCTTAAAGAAAGGAGACTGCACCCATGAGTGAGAATACCCAGAACAACACCCCCAAAAAGGAGCAGTACTCCCTGAACGACGACCGCCGCGTTAAGGTGCTTTCGCCCGGCGCGCTGGTTGCCAAGCGGTTCTTCCGCAACCGTCTGGCCGTTGTGGGCCTGACGATGCTGCTTGCCATGTTCGTCTTTTCCTTTATTGGCGGCGTGGTCAGCCCTTACGGCCAGGACCAGCAGTTCTACACCTACACCCAGATGTCCAAAGAGTATGTGGGTGTGACCCGCAACGATAAACTGCGCTTTGTTGTTGCCGATGGCCAGGAGTTCGGCTCCATTGCCCAGAGCAAGGGCAGCGAGGCCATCAAGAAAGGTGAAGAGACCTTTACCTATAAAGATAACGATTACGAAGTGGAAACCCTGAACGAGGACCTGTACGTCTTCCGCCAGGGCCGCACTGTGCTGGCTTATGCCTCTAAGGATATGGTCACCGCAGCGGACGGCGTGGCCGAGCTGAGCTTTGATGCCAAGCTGGCCGCCCTGACTGCCCAGGCAGCAGGGGAGACCACCTTTACTGCCGATGGCCAGGATTATGAACTGGACGCTGACGGCAATATTATCCAGAGTGGCAGCGAAGTTGCCTATATCGGCCGCTTTGTTGTTTCCGCTGCCGATGCCAGCGTGGTCATCAGCCGTGACTTCCGCGACCGCCTGGAAGAAGCCATTGACGATAATATTACCGAGTTCACCTACACCGATGCCGACGGCAACGAAGCCGAGTATGACATCGTGTACGATGCCAGCACCGGCGTTTGGAGTGTGAAGCAGATGACGGAAACCTATGTGTTTGACCGTTACGCAAGCCCCAACAAGGAGCACTGGCTGGGCACCGATACCAACGGTATGGACATGCTGACCCGCCTGATGTACGGCGGCCGCGTTTCCCTGATCATCGGCTTCATCGTTGTTGCGATCGAAGGCTCCATCGGTATTGTCATGGGCGGTATCTCCGGCTACTTCGGCGGCTGGGTGGATAACCTCATCATGCGTATCGTGGACGTGTTCTACTGCCTGCCCTCCATGCCCATCATCATCATTCTGGGCGCTGCCATGGACGCCATGCGCATTGATTCCTGGACCCGTATGATGTACCTGATGCTGATCCTCGGCTTCCTGGGCTGGCCCGGCATTGCCCGCCTGGTCCGCGGCCAGATCCTCTCCCTGCGCGAGCAGGAGTTCATGACGGCAGCTGAAGCCTGCGGCATCAGCGCATGGCACCGCATCTTCCGCCACCTGATCCCCAACGTTATCCCGCAGCTGATTGTTACCTGCACCATGAGCCTTGGCTCCACCATCCTGACGGAAGCCACCCTGTCTTTCCTGGGTCTGGGCGTTAAGTACCCGTTTGCATCCTGGGGCAACATCATCAACGATGTCAACAACGCTTATGTTATGACCAACTATCTGTTCATCTGGGTCCCGGCCGGCATCTGCCTGCTGATCACGGTTCTGGGCTTCAACTTTGTGGGCGATGGCCTGCGCGATGCCTTTGACCCCAAGATGAAACGCTGATGAAAGGAGACACACACGATGGCTAAACAACAGGACGGTTACCTTTCCGCCAAGGAGTCGCGGCGTATCTCCAAAGAAAACCGCCGCATTACGGACCAGTACGAAAAACAGCGCAAGCGCAAGAATGTGCCGGAATCTGAGTATCTGACCCAGATGAAGAACCCGGAAAACGCTGTTGAGTTTGATAACCTGCACACCTATTTCTTTACCGATACCGGCGTGGTAAAAAGCGTGGACGGTGTTTCGTTTGAAGTTCCTGTGGGCAAAACTGTGGGCGTTGTGGGCGAATCCGGCTGCGGCAAATCCGTTACCAGCCTTTCGCTGATGCAGCTGCTGCAGCGCCCCCAGGGCCAGATCGTTCAGGGCGAGATCCGCCTGAACCTGGGTAATGGCAAAGCCTATGATGTTGCCAAAACTCCCGGCACGGTCATGCAGCACCTGCGCGGCAACTATATTTCGATGATCTTCCAGGAGCCGATGACCAGCCTGAACCCAGTGTTCCGCATCGGTGCTCAGATTGATGAAGTCATTGCTCTGCATGACGGCGAAGGCAAGAGCAAAGAGGACATCAAAAAGCGCACCGTTGAAATGCTGGAGATGGTTGGCATCGCCAACAGCCAGGGTGTATATGAGATGTACCCGCATGAGTTGTCCGGCGGTATGCGCCAGCGTGTCATGATCGCCATGGCATTGGCCTGCAACCCCAAGGTTATCATCGCCGACGAACCCACCACCGCACTGGACGTGACGATTCAGGCCCAGATCCTGGACCTGCTGCGCAGCCTGAAGGACCGCATTAACTCCTCCATCATGCTGATCACCCATGACCTGGGTGTGATTGCCGAGATGGCAGATTACGTTGTTGTCATGTACGCAGGCCGCGTGGTGGAAAAGGGCACCGCTCAGGAGATTTTCGCAAACCCGGCTCACCCCTATACCATCGGCCTGATGGCTTCCAAACCGATCGTGGGCAAAAAGGTGGACCGACTGTACTCCATCCCCGGCAAGGTGCCCAACCCGGTCAATATGCCCAACTACTGTTACTTTAAGGATCGCTGCGAGATGGCTCTGCCCTGCTGCGATGGTGAATACCCCTGCGAGATCAGCCTGTCCCCCACGCACAAGGTCAGCTGCTACCGCTACTATGAAAATAATCGAAAGGCGGGTGAGTGACGATGGCACAGGCAGAAAACGCAAAAAAGCTGGACTATACCCCCGTCACCTATGATGATCAGTATATTCTGATGGTCAACCAGCTTAAAAAATACTTCCCCATCAAGGGCGGCCTGATGTCCCAGACCGTGGGTCATGTCAAGGCTGTCGATGGCGTTACCTTCAACCTCAAGCGCGGCCATACCATGGGTCTGGTCGGCGAATCCGGCTGCGGTAAATCCACCACCGGCCGTACAATCCTGCGCCTTGCCGGCGAAAAAACCGGCGGTCAGGTACTGTTCAACGGCAAAGAAGTGTACGATATGACCGGCAGGGAGCTGCGTAACCTGCGTACCAAGATGCAGATCATCTTCCAGGACCCGTTCTCCAGCCTGTCCCCGCGTCTGCCGGTTGGTGAGATCATCGGTGAGGCTGTGCGCGAGCATAACCTGGTGCCCAAGGCAGAGTTCAATGATTATATTGACCAGGTCATGGATAACTGCGGCCTGCAGCCCTACCACAAAACCCGCTATCCGCACGAATTTTCCGGCGGCCAGCGCCAGCGCATCTGCATTGCCCGCGCCCTGGCCCTGAACCCGGAGTTTGTTGTGTGCGACGAACCGGTCTCTGCACTGGACGTTTCCATTCAGGCCCAGATCATCAATCTGCTGAAAGAATTGCAGGATAAATATAACCTGACCTACCTGTTCATCTCCCACGATCTTTCTGTTGTTGAGCATATTTCGGATACGGTCGGCGTTATGTACCTGGGCAACCTGGTGGAGTACGGTGCAACGCCGGATATCTTCAGCCATCCGCTACATCCCTACACCAAGGCACTGTTCAGCGCCATTCCTATCCCGGACCCGACCATTCGCCGCGAGCGCATTGTGCTGCAGGGCTCCATTCCGTCCCCGGCCAACCCGCCCAAGGGCTGCAAGTTCCATACCCGCTGCCCCTATGCGACCGAGCGCTGCAAGACCGAAGTGCCGCAGCAGCGTGAGGTGGAACCCGGCCACTATGTTGTGTGCCACCTGTACGAAAAATGAAGCATAACGAACCCTTTGAGGATGACGGCCGCACCGTGGCCGATATGAGTGGCATTGAACACGACAGTATCTGGCTGCCGCGCCGCCGCAAGCAGGGCCATACCCCCGCGCAGCAGCCCCAACAGGCTGCTGACCGTCCCTGGGAGGAAGACCCCCAGCTGACCGGTAAGGAGCGCCTGTGGGCGATTCTGGGTGCGCTGAAAGCTACCCTGCTGATTTGTGGCGTCTACCTGCTTGGCCTGCTGGCCCTGCTGGCGCTGCTGTTTACCCTCTGGCATTAAAAAATACCCCCGCCTTTGTTCTGGCTGCGTGACAGCTGGAATAAGGACGGGGGTGTTTGGTTTTGTGGGGGAAGGGCAACTTGCCCGGTAAGGTGGGGGCACCCGACCCCGCGGATGAGCCGATGCGGTGAATTTTGTTAATGGTATTCGGGACAAGGTTTCGGAACGGTCAAGACTGTTCCCTGCAGAAGCTTTTTTAGCATGTGGTGGATGATTTATGTTCCTCAAGGACGGGATGAGGGCATCCCACCCTACAGTGCCTAAATAAAAGTACAACACAAAAGCGCACCGCACACCCTATCCAAGGGGTTGCGATGCGCCTT
>ERZ856578.3057-NODE-3057-length-25844-cov-3.906198_pt1 | contig 25844 bp, 29 predicted proteins | sample MGYA00514384_ERZ856578 | MGnify/ENA primary metagenome ERZ856578 (study PRJEB29103, sample SAMN06111958) | human gut metagenome | biome: human gut; feature: ankylosing spondylitis patient; material: healthy_person | host: Homo sapiens | place: China:Hangzhou... | reverse complement strand
TTTTCTGCTGAAAAACATAACCCATAACATGCTAGCTGTACCAGTAACCACCCCCTTAGCGTGTGTAATCTCCCTTACACGGCATTATTTTTTACGCGTAATACAATGAAATAAAAGGATTTATTTCTGGTCACGTCCACACATTGACCACATCGACAAAAAAGCCCCTCGACTGAGGGGCTTCCTGTTTGTAATTACATCCACATAATTTGCTGCCCTGACGGCAACGGGTGCGGCCTTACGGCGTGGACTTCTCCCGGCTTCACGATGTATCGCTGTACCGACTCATAAGTGATGAACGTGGCGCTGCAATTCACGTTCTGGCACTGGTGATAACGCTCTTTTGTCGTGTCAGTGATATAGCGGCTTGTACGCGCATGTGCGGCATGCTGGCATAAAGGACAATGAAACATCGCGAGCACCTCTTCCGGTTTTGTTGATGGTGCCATTTTAGTTAATTTATCCTTATAAAACAAACAGATAAAATAAAAACATCACTCATTATCTTCTGTTTCGTACTCCACATCAGAAAGCCTGACCTCAAGCTCTAAGGACGTCGTGAAGCCGCTATTATTCAGAAAATGTGTCACCTTAGTGATTGTCCAGTCCTGCTCGTCTATGACGCGCTTAAAGCCTGACACTCTGACCGGTGTTTCCGTGTAAATATCTGCCCGACCGGTAGCCAGGCTGATGGAGAACTCCGCTACGCCCCGTTGCAGTTTATCCCACTTCGCCTGAGCGGCGCGCATGGCCTGCGCTTTCGTGGCATATACCGTAGTCAGGGCAAAAACGTTATCAGCCTCACCGGCCATGTATTCACCTTCGCGCGCTTCCGGTACTTTAGGCGCTTTCTTCTGCCTGACCGGTTTCGCTTTCGGGTGCTCCAGTGCGCGCAGGTGTTTTTCTTTCTTTTTGCGTTTCAGTTTTACCTTCTGCTTTTGCGGCTTCGGGTCTTTGGTGTGTAACCACTTTGCCGTTACGCCGGTGTAAGCTCCACGGTCAGCAATCGCAAAATGATGACGGTCGCCGTCGCTGCGGGTGATGGTAATCTGCGGGATTTTTTTACCGCTGGCCGTCACCCCCTGCCCCGCTTTGAGAAACAGCAGTTTTCCCATTTTTACCGACACCTCACCGCCGTTGCGTTCAGCAAGACGGGTCAGGAATTTCGCATCAGACTCCTGCGACTGGTCGATGTGCGGGACTTTAATTCCGGCCAGTGACGGAGCGACACTGGCCTCCAGCTTGTTACGGGAGGCTATCGCCTCAACAATCGCACCGAGTGTGGTGTCATGCCAGGAGCCTTCCCGGCGGGAATTGAGCGTCCCGCGAAAATCTGCACTCCGGGCGCGGATGGTGACCACATCCGGCGCGCCCCGGTGTTCTACCTCATCAACGGTGAATTTCCCTTTGCATACCAGGGCAAAACCTTTCCAGCCGATATACACCGTCAGGACAGCGCCACGAACCGGCAGCCCGACCTGCCCGTCGGCATCGTTCAGTTCAATATCAAGCTGGTCAGCCTCAAAGCCCCGGCTATCCGTCAGGGTCATACTCATCAGACGGTCGCTGATATTGCCGGTAATATCCCTGCTGTCGAGCATCAGCATGTAATCCGGCGTCAGCGTACTGCCTGCATCAAATGTCAGTGCATCCAGCATTATCCCGCCCCCGTCATACCCGTGAATTTAGTCGCCATACTGCCAGCCTTACCGATGAGCGATTCCGCCTGTTTACCGATATCGCCATAAAGCGCGGCCAGTGATTCATCAACGCGGGTAAGTGACAGCGTAAAATCAATTTTCCGGGGTGTGCCGTCTGCAAAGAAAATACTCCCTGTTTCACTCACCCTGCTGATGACATACATGCCGTAAATCATGCCGGTGCCATCCAGCAACGGCCACGCCCGGCCTTCCTCTGCCATCAGCCTGAGCGTGGTCATCGTCAGCTTGCCGCCGGTCAGTTCGGGATAAAGCACACCGGCAAGCGTGATGTTTTCCTCACCCACACCGAGAAACTGGTAGGCCTCCTGTTTACCGATACGGGAATTTGACGGCCAGCGATAATCTGATTCACGCTGCATGGTCTGGTGTGGCAGCGTCTGGCGCATAAAAACAAACATACCTAACGCGAGCATCATTTTTCGTCACCTCCTTAACCGTCATGCATCATGCTGGCACGGGCGCGCGCACGTTTATCCCGCTCGTATTTTTCGAGCGCATCCTGTAACTGGCGGTCAAGCTGTGTCCCCGGCGCAGTACCACCCGTCAGGCTGATGTGATATTCGTTTTTACTCTGGTCTACATAAGAGCGGCCAGCCGGTGCCGTGACCGGCTGATAAGCCTGATAGCCTGCATAAGAGCTGGTCGCCGGAATATAACCACCGGTGCCATACGTGGCGGCATGAGTTCTGGCGGCGGTCTGGTCAAGTGTGTCTGACTCTTTGTTGATAACACCGAGTTTTTCCAGTACCCAGTCAATGCCGCTGCGCAGTTTGTTGAACGCATTAAGCGGCAGCATCAGCGCGTCAGCCAGTGCCAGCCCGAACAGGACGCCCGTGTCACGGCAACGGTTCAGGGTGTCCTGGGTGGCTTTGATCGGGGCAATCAGGTTTTTAAACCACTGCCACGCGGCCTGTAACTTTTCGCCCAGCCAGTCAAACACCGGCTTAAGTGGCGTGAACAGTTCCCCCACAGGCGCAAATGCCGCTTTCAGCCCTTCTACCACACCGCCAAAGAATGCGCTGACAGGCTCCCAGTATTTACGGATAAGTAACGCCCCGGCGACAATGGCGGCCACCACGGCCACAACCGGCCAGCTAATCGCCCCGATGGCCGTCATAACAGCACTGCCAACCGTCGTGAAGATTGCACCCATTGCGCCTGCTGCCGCGATGATGGCATTGATGCCGGTGATAACCGGCCAGGCTACGAGGCCAATGGCACCGATGACACCAATCAGTGCCAGTGCACCACCGACAATGATGCCGATGGTTGACGCCAGTGATTTGTTTTTCTGGATCCAGCCGTCGAGTTTTAACACATACTTTGTGGCCGTCTGCGTGAGCTTACGCAGTGCGCCTTCCTGCTGGTCAAACAGGTCAGTCCCCACAGCCTCATAAGCGGACTGAAACTCCTTAAAGTCACCGCCGAGGTTGTCCTGCATGATTTTAACCAGCTCTTCCGTTTTACCGTCCGAGGCTTTCAGCGTGGCGGTCAGCTTATCCAGTTTTCCGCTTGCTGCCGCTGCCAGTAAAACGTTCGCTGATTTCAGGGCTTCCTCACCAAAAATGGTTTTAAGGTATTCCCCCTTCTGAGACGTTCCCAGCTTGTGTTTATCAAAGCTGGCCTGAGTCTCTTTCAGAATGGTGAACAACGGACGCATATTTCCCTTTTTGTCCGAGGTTTTAACGCCAAGCTCTTTGAGTGCATCCCATGCTTTTCCAGTCGGTGCCTGTAATCGGGTGACAACGGCACTACTACCCGTACCCGCCATTGACCCCCTGATGTTATTGTCATGCAGCACACCTGTCATGGCCGCTGCCTGCTCAAGACTTACGTCTGCCGTCCTCGCAACCGGCCCGAGGTAAGTCAGTGCATCACTGAGTCCCTGAAAATCAGCCGCCGACTTATTCATCGTTGCAGACAACACGTCGCCCACATGGCTGACATCATCATTTGACAGTTGAAAGGATGCCTTAGTCCCCAGCAACAGTTGCGCGTTTTCTTCCATCGACCGCTGATTCGCCAGTGCCATATTCAGCGTGACCGGCGTTGCCGCCTGAATAGCCGCAGCATCTCCACCCGCTTTCGCAATGATAATCTGCGCACCGGCCGCATCATCCGCCGAGGCGGCGGTATTATCGCCGAGCTGGCGCGCCTGCTTGCGGAGCGCGGCCATTTCGGCAGAGTCTTTTGCCACTCCGAGCACGGCCTGTAATTCTGAGTTTTTCTGCGCAAACTCATAACCGGGCATCAGCAGCTTAACACCGGCCATCGTTCCCGCCGCCGCAATCCCCACACCGGCAGCGCCCACTGAGGCCATATTTCCGGCCAGTTCCTTTCCGGCCTGATAACGCTGTTTTACTGCATTAAGTTTTGCCTGTTGCGCACTGACACGCGCCAGCGCGTCGCGCTGACGGTTAAGTTGTGCGGTGGTTTCACTGATACGGTTTTTCAGTCCCTGCTCATCATGTGCAAGATTGCGGGTATTAATTCCCACAGCGGCCAGTTCCCGCTGCTGGCGTTTAACGGAATCCGTCAGGCGGTTATATTTCGCCTGTAAGTCCTCCGCCGCACGCTTTGCGGATTCCAGCACTTTCGCCTGAGCACGGGTCGGACGTTCGGTGTTTTTAAACTGTGTGGCAAGGGCTTCGGCTTCCTGCCGAGCCTTTTCAAGTGCATGACCAGTCACGGCGAGCTGTGCACTGGTCTTGCGAAATCCCTCAATACGGGATGCCTGACCGTTCAGCTCGCGCAGTGATTTTTGTGTTTCCCGGATATCCCCCGACAGCGATTTGCTCGCTGTACGGATGGATTTAAACGGGCGGGATGCCTGGTCAACAGCCCTGAGCAATACCTGTAATTTTACATTGTTACTCATTCGTGTTTCCGCTTCGCCGGAGCGCCTTTTCGCGCCATGTGATGAGTTCGGTCAGGCTCATGGGATACAGTTCTGATGGCGGCCAGTGAAATACCACTGCCACATCCGCCATCAGGTCATCGACCGAGAGATTTTTCGGAAACGTTACTGCACCGAGTTCGGCGACAAAAAACCGACCACCTTACCGGCCAGCGCCACAAGGTCAGGCAGCTCCAGCGCGGCGACCTCCTGCTCAGTCAGCATCGGTGCCGTCATGCGCGGCAGCACTTTAATCAGTGCATCGACTTCGGAGTTTGCGACCGCAGCCAGACTGACACCGCGCAGCGTCCCGGCATTGGGTTTCATCAGCGTGACCTGTTCGATAACCTGCTCACCACGCTTGACCGGATTGTCCAGGGTAATCACATTTTCTTTGTTCATGGTTTTCTCACTTCTGAATCGGGGTTAACCGGTCAGCCTGGCTGACCGGATGAAAATCACAGGCCGATATTGCGGCGGTGTTGCTCCAGCCGGTCGACGCCGTTCACCTTCTCAATCATGTTGATGGTGTCAATTTCGACCAGCTCCTTACCGTCCATCGTCAACTTGAAATAAGTACAAATCACCGGGAGTTTCGATTCGGTATCCTCTCCCTGTTTACCTTCTCCGGTATCGACTTCTTTCTGACGCCCACGCATGACCACTTCGACGGCCACCGTTTCGCCGGTATCGTCGCGCTGGTAAGAACCAGCAAAACGAATCGGTACGGCATCAGCACTGGTTGCAGCGTAAAGCTCCCAGATAACCGAATCCGGGAATCCACCGAGCGACCACTCCATTGACAGAGCATCATCATCAAGGCCGAGGTCTACCGGTGCGCTGCCGTTCATCCCCGCACCGCGATAGTTTTCGAGCTTACGGGTCAGTTTTGGCAGCGTGACGGAGTTTGCAACGCCCTGATAGCTGTAGCCGTTCAGAAAGACATTCATGTATTTGAGTTTGCGCGGCATTGCCATCGGTCAGGCTCCTTAATTGCTGTTAACCGAGGTGACCAGATTTGCCAGGTATTTATCAGTAATACGCTGGCGCAGGGTCAGGTTTTCAAGAGGAGGCACCGGGGTATAGTCGTAGTCGATATACAGTTTTCCGGCCTTGAGGGTTTCCGCATCGTTGGATTCTTCGCTGAACCAGCAGGTCGCATCCACGATATAGCCGTTTGTTTTCAGCTCACGGAATTTGGCATTGATGCCGTCAACGATGTCGCGAATCAGCGTTGCGGTGATGGGCTTGTCCACCGCCCACATGTGCGCCTCAGCCATCGTGTCGGCCAGCACCTGCGCGGTGCGGGTGTAGTTTTCAAAGAGGAACAGCGGGTCATCAGAGCAGGTACGGTTACCCCAGAAGCGGAAACCGTCGCGGCGAATCAGCGTAGTAACGCCTGACTCGTTAAGCAGGTCAGCATCGGTGCCGGACTCCTGCAAATCCCAGAATACAGAGGCGCTGATGCCGGTAACACCGTTCACCCCGACATTGGACAGCGTTTTATGCCAGCCCTGCTCCTGGTCGATTTTAGCGCGCAGACCCAGCGCACGGGCGGTGGCATACGCGGTGGCGGTGGTACTGGTGACCGTATCCCATGCGAGGAAATCCGGCCAGATGACCATCAGCTCACGCTGGCTGAAATTCTGGCGGTAGGCTTTCACCTCGGAAATGGTTTTACAGCCCCATGCGCTGATATACCCGAAAGCGCGCAACTTCTGACAGACTGATGCCAGTGCAACAGCCACCTCTTTGGTATCCAGCCCCGGCACACCGAGAATACGCGGTTTAACGCCGGTAACCGACTCAGCCCCCATCAGGGCTTTCAGTCCGGTGTACTGACCGTTTTCGTCGGTGGTGCCGATGATATTGGAAACGGTCTGCGCGAGTTTCGTTTCTTCGTCTTCGCCGGTGCCGTCTTCCACACGTACGACAACGGTGACCGGTTTTGACTGGTCAGCGATGGCCTGTAACGACGCCGCCAGCGTGCCTTTTTTACCGGCCTTTGCAATCGCGCTCTGCACATTGGTAATCAGCACCGGTTTATTGACGGGGAAGGTTTCCGCATCCGCATCGCTGGCTGTGCAGACCATGCCGACAATGGCGGTTGATACGGTGGAAATGACGCGGGTGCCGTCGTTAATCTCCAGCACCTGCACGCCGTGATGATAATCACTCATCCGTTTAACTCCGTGGTTAATGGGTGCAACTATTTTCTGTTGGGCAGTGCATGAGACGCTATTTGACCTGACTGGTCAGTGGATGAAACAACAGATAAAGAAAAGGCGGGCAATCAGCCCGCCAGTCTTGATTTGTACTCGCTCAGTTCCCAACTGACAATTTACGTAGCCAAAACGCTATCAGCTCTGGCAGCCAGCTTTGAGCGAGTCGAAAAAGTTCATACCTTTCTGCTGGTGAAGGTTTAACTAACAGTTCAACCTATCAATTAATTGATGAACAGGTTGAGGCGTTTTTAATATCTCTGCGTCATCTGAGACGATTTTGCGCTACAGGATTTACGGCTTATCTGGGGGCATTCTTGAGCCTTGACTCCTCTGAAAACATAATTAGGCCATACCTGTGACCTGCCCTTCGTTGGTAAGGTTAGCGAATATTAATCTGAGTCCATTTTCCCAAACTCTGTCAGGCCGAAAACGGAGCTACCAGAAACATGAGCTTGTAAGCCCGCTTCCTGCATTTCACTCAATTCAACTTCCTGGCTATCCTCTAATCCGATAGAGAACATGGGATAGGCCCAGTTCCAATTCGGATCAGGAACCAAACTATTATTCTCTATCTTGAAAAAGCTGACCATGAGATGATGCCTTCCCTGTATCGCCTCTTCATCATTGATGTTGACCAGTACACCAAAGTGCTTGTAGCCGGCTTGTCCATTCTCGAACATTTTTATCTTGGTGCCGTTTCTGAACATCCAAAAAGAATGATTTCCAGTGGAATCAGCGACCTGCAAGTTATCTTCGTCAATTTCCCAATTAAGATATTGTTTGATATCAGACTTTGGTTTGAGTTTTTCGTCATTACTAAACCATTGTATTGCCGGAAGTGGAAGGTGAAGACCTTCCGGCTGGGGAGGCTGACCTGCAGCAATGGAATGCATGATCTCTGTCATTGATGGAAGCCCCATCAAATGCCATACATCATGGATATCCTTTTTAAGTATAAGAAGCCCTTTGGATACACCATCCGCGTAAGTTGACTTTAAGCGGACTAGTATGTCCTTGTTACCATCTTTGTCGAGGTCTTCAATGTTTACTGAAGAAGCCACAACCTCGTCGTCCCCTGCGTCTGGGATGATTGCCCAATACCCAATATCGTAGAATCCAGGTCTGCCAACCACCTTATCTATCAAACTCTGTCCAGAGGGCTCGAAGACCATCAGGAAACGGCTAAGGGCACCATTTGTGCTCACAGCTCTTCCGTAGACTACAACGGAGTTTGAGGTGCTTAGATCGAGAGACTCGCTAGCCACTGAGTCAAACGCCACTGAGTCCAAATGTGTGGCAAGCTGCTGCTGGATGCACTCCCGAGCCATTTCAACTAATTTTTCGCGAACATCAGCAGATCGTATTGGCTGTGAAGTGAAATGGAAAAGCCCTACTGTAGCCGCTATGCCTATTATTCCCGAAATAACGGTACTTAGAACCTGCTCCTTTACCACTTTCACAATTTTCATCAATAGCTTCTTCAACTTCACTTCAGGCACCTAAATACTATTAAACTTGTCATGGGAAAATCCGATTATTATTGTAGAGAACAACAAAAACTGGCCTCGATTTTAGAGTTTTTCCAGTATCTATTTTCCGACTCGTTCGGCGGTAATCCACCGTTATATTCATGAGGCCGGGGTGCACTATAATATTCAACTATATACTCTGTTTGTAGTGGCACATTAAATTTGGTGACAGATATGCATCACGTCCGCTCCTAGCACAGAGCGGACAGTCAGATTAGGTTTTACTCTGTGCCATAGATGAGTAATCTCACACCAGAGCTAATACGATTTATTGCGGCATTTCTGGCCATTCAATATCCGGGGCATTTTCCGGCTGAACGCGATTCAGTAGCACACGGTATTTTTTCCAGTGTGTCAGGCTTAACTTTTCTTCCTCGGTAGCCATATCTAAATCGACAGCATCCTGCAGCGTGGCAATAATTTCACCTGCATATGCAATCAGCTCTTTCTTCTGAGAGTCAGCCGCTCTGACAAGCGCATCACGCTCTGCATTCTCATCATTCACCCACGCATTTCCGTTCCATTTCTGATAATCCCCCTCAGGGGAAATGGCTGTCACGTCTGGAGGTAATGCGCCAAGTTCAGAAATATAAATGGCTGCTCCCGTTTTCGTTTCATAGACGGTCTTTCCGCGATGGTCTTCCATCAGTTCCCATTTCATTTCATCTGCATTGAAAACGGCTGCATAACCAGCAGGAATATCAGGTGGTGCAATATCTGTACTGTTTGCAGGCAGGCCAGTATACGGTGGGATATATGCGTCACTTTCGCCAATAAATTCATTGGTTCCATCAAGTAAATTGAAAACGCGGATAGTTTGTGCTTCTGCACTCATTCTGAAAGCCATTATGCAAGCCTCACAATATAGTTAAATGCGATGTTTTTGACGGTGTTTTCGGTATTACCCGTAGCATTTACCGTGATGGTGTGTCCGTGCGCACCTAATGCTACAGTGTGTGCATGGGCACCGATCCCTACTGTGTGGTTATGCTGACCAATATCCACCGTATGGGCGTGCGCTCCGGCTGTGCTGGACACCTGATTGTTTCCTGAAGCCTGTACACGCTGTTTTCCACCGACAGAGTCGCCGCCATAAACACCACCGACAGTGTGCGTATGATTTCCCGTATTGTTCGTTGATTTTGTGCCGTGGTTAAACGTACTGACCGTCTTCGTGCCGTAATCAAATGAACTGGTCGTTTTCGTTCCTAAGTCCGTATTTGACGCACTGGCGCTGTGAGTATGCGATTTAATCCCGTCCTGTTCCTGTGACAATACGGCACGCCCACTGGCGGGTTTGCCCTTGATTGTCCAGCCGCGCATATCTGGAATAACACCAGAAGGATAGGCTATAGCCAGTTTCGGATATGCTGCCTTATCAAACGTCTGCCCCTGCATAATTGCATAGCCCGCAGGTGGTGTATCTGATGGCCACGGCAACGGAACACCTGGCGGAAATGCTTCAATATTTGCCGAGCCGTCAAATTTTACGCCGTTAATTGTCCTTGCCGTTTTCAGCTTTGTAGCTGTAGCCGCATTGCCGGACAGTTCACCAGAAAGACCACCGCTGAATGTCTGTTTCGCCGCCCATGTCTGAGCTTCGTCGATAATTGGCACACGTCTTGTCGTGATCGTGCGGCTTCCCGGATTTCCTGAAATACGCACCATAAAAAAGCGGTAATTCGCTTTACTTACAGTGCTGCGCCATACATGCATTGAGCGCCCCGTACCGGAATCATCACTCGGACCAACTGCGATGTTTATCAGGTTGCCATCAATGACGCCCCAGTCCATACCGTCGGGAATGTTGGTCATGTTATCAAGCCGAACGGTTATCAGACTGCCCGGCACAAAGTCGTGGGTCTGCCAGTCCAGGCTGGTGAGCTTTGCCACTGCACCGCCGATACCCAGATTCAGGGGAAGTGAATACGAGGTGTAGACTTCCCGCCATTCGCTCCATGAGCTGCCGGTAAAAACGCGCTCAAACGTGCGACCTTTAAGGGTTGTACCTGTTCCGGCAGTTGTATAACGCTGCCATACGTTAACACCATCAAAGCGCCTCAACACTTCCAGAATACCGAGGACTGTCACGCCGTTTCCGTCCAGTATTGGACCATTGGTCGCTTTACCTGTAACGCTGTAAATACCTGGTGAAGTCACATCATTCAAATCCCCGTCGTAATAACGACTCTCTGACTGATGACCGACTCTTAACCACGGTTCCCACTGCGGATTTGATGCATCCCAGCTTGCCGCAAGGCAGCGGACATACATATTTCCACGGCGAGTGGTATAACGTTGCGTTCTTCCATAATTCCCGCCTTCGAGGATCTCAAGCGTCCCCTGAGCAAAGCCGCCTTCCTCTGGATAATTGCGTTCATATGAAGCTATAGCCGAGCTACTGTTACGCCATAAACCAAGATGCTCGGCGGCTCCAAGCGTATTCAGGTCTATAGTCGTACTCAAAGGGCGGGTAGCAGATTGAGTGTGACGCCATACGCCCCACGGACCATCAGTGCCATTCCACTTATTGGCGAGTTTACGCATGTATACATTGCCGTCTCGCGTGGTAAAGCGTTGAGTACCTGCAAAATTGCCGGCAGCAAAAACCTCAAGCACACCGACAGCATTATCTTCCGGGAAATTTTTCTCCAGTGTTGCGTTAGTTGAGGTAGCTTTAGACCAGATCCCCAGATAAGCCTTAACGGGACCAAATGTATTCAGGTCGGCATCAACCGGCATTTCGCCATTGTTTTTCATAAACGTCAGGCTAGTAACGCCAACATTGTCCAGAAAAGCTGATTTATCCTGGATATCTGCACCGTTCTGATTTTTCGCCAGACGTGAATTTGCGTTGTCATTTGCTGCCTTGACCGCTTTTGGCGTTGCTGCCAGCTTTTCACTGGTGCTGTTTGTTGCACTGCTTAACTGAGTAAAACCTTTTTCTGTCAGCGTGGCGTCAGGATGGCGGCGGGACTGCTCATGCTCTGCGATTTTGTCATCGACGTAATCCTGCGTCGCCATCACTGTGCTGGCATCAATACTCAGCTCAACAGACGCCACGTTACTGACAATAATAACCATGCGGCAGGTCTGCGCACGCCCGGAGCCTTCAGCGAGTTCAGGCTTATAGCTTTCCGCCATGTTGGCGACCGCAATCAGTGTTCCGGCATCGTCATACAGACCAAGCTCACGCATCCAGAAGCCGCCCACTTCGGGCGGAACAACCAGTTCAGCCACGATATAGTTTTTATTCTTATTATCCACGCTGACTTTATTCAGGGCGTGACGCCAGACCTCATGCACCAGTTTCGTCTGACCGGCATCCGGCACCGGCAATTTGCCATTACCGTCACCCACGGCCATTGCAGACAGGGTTACTTTTTTCCCGCCGGGGACAGTGGCGGCTGCCAGCTTTGCGGCTCCGGCAGTAGTGATAACGGTTTTAAATTTCGTGCTCATTGTTTCTCACTTATCCGGGATAAACAGTAATAACATCACCATCACAGACCACACCGCCTGTATACAGATAGCCGGGAATGTCCTGGATAATGTTCAGACCGATAAGGTGGCGACTTGCGGGTTTGGCATCGGCAATCAGCCGTTCCATTTCCAGATACATTTCCTCTGTGATACCGCTTTCCAGTACGCCGATATCAAGGCGAAAGGTGCCGGGCGGGTCGTTTGTCTCCCACCACTCCTTTACGTTAATGAGATAGCCGAGCGGCTCCACCACACGCCGGATTGCGCCTATAGTGCCCTTATGGCAGTGAATGAAATACGCATCGCGGATAACAGCGCGTTTTGTCGCTTCCGGCCACTTTTCATCCCATCTGTCGACCGAAAACGCCCACGCCAGCCACGGCAGCAGATTTGCCGGGCAGGTGTCCGGGTTCCACAGCTCACGAATACTGACCGGCGTTTTTTCAATTTCCGCACAGGCTTTTGCAGCGGCGACTTCAAGCGGTGATGAGCCGGTCGGCAGCAGGCGCGAATCACTCATCCGAACCTCCGGTCACGACGCGGTATTCGGTACAGAAAGACGCCTGCGTACTGTTGAGCACGATGTCGGCCAGCGGTGCAGCCAGTTCGACACGCTGCACGCCTTCCACATGCAAAGCGGCATAAATGGCAGACAGACGGATGTCACGCCCCAGCCGGTGCTGTGCCGTGATATACGCTTCCAGTTTTTTTACGGCGGCAGCGCGGATGGGTTCGCTTTCGGGACCAGGGTAAAGGTAAAGCGTGGCGTTTATCTGGTATTCAACGATGGCGGCAGACTGCACGGTCACGCGGTCGGCCACCGGCCTGACGTCCTCGCCATTAAGAGCGTTACGCACCACCGCCAGCAGGTCTTCGGATGCGACACCGTTATTTTCACGTGACAGCACAGAGATGGTGACGCAGGCCGGAGACGGACTGGTGACAGAGATATCCGCGACACGCCCGTCAGCACTGCGACCATGATACTGATAGGCACCCACCGACCCGGCAACGCTTAAACCTTCAAACGCCTGCTGAATACGCAGCCGATAATCGGTGTCAGACTCCATCACTGCCGGTGTCGGCGGGATGGTCGAATCATCTGCCGGGGTGATAATCAGGCGTGTGGTGTTGTAATTGGCACCAATCACATCAAGGTCATTACCGGCTGCACAGGCCAGCATCACCGCCCGTGCGGCCTCATTCACACGCTGACGCCAGATAAGCTCACGATAAGCGTTTTCTTCCAGCAGTTTGTCGTGAGGCTCGGATTCCAGTGTCGGGGTACGGGCGACAGCCTCCTGCTGGTCTTCCGGGTAAAGGGAAATCAGTGTCGCCTTGCGTTCGGCGAGAATGGTTTCAAAGTCCAGCTCCTCGACCACATCCGGTGCGGGTAGCTGGTTCAGGTCGATAATCGGCATGGTTTCAACTCACAGGGATGGTTAACGAAAGTGGCTGGCCGGTGTCGTTGTGCTGGCCGGTTAACGTAACTGTCATTCGCCCGTCAAAACTGCGCGCCGTGGTGACGGATGACAGGGTGACGCGGGGCTCCCATTTCAGTACCGCCATGTAACAGGCGACCTTAATCTGCAACTCAAGCGCCGGGGTCTGCGGCTGGTCAATCATTGACGCCAGCAACGAGCCGTAATCACGACGCATCACCCGCGAGCCGACCGGTGTGCGCAGGATATCGCCGATACTCTGGCTGATATGCTCAAGGTCAGTGACAGTCAGGCCATCACTGCGATTCATTCCGAGATAACGCGCTGTCATTTTGTCCCCTGTGTCCAGTTGTCTCCTGACTTAACACCACCGTGACCGTGGTCATCCACCTGAACGCCGTTAGACGTGAATTTCCCGTCGGTATGCTCGATGTTGCCGTGCATCTTCCCGCCCTTCTGCACTTCCAGCGTGCCGGTAATCAGTTTGTTAGTGCAGACCACCTCTGGTGTGTCCAGGGTGACGCGGGTTGATGCTTTCACCATGACCACCGGCACCGTGGCAGTAACAGAATCAGAAGCCGTCACGCTGGCCGTTTTAATTCCGCTTACCGTGAGTGCACTGGTTTCAGGTTCATACTCAATCACCGCCCCGTCAGGGAAACGGATATGCAGGGCATCCGCCGACGCAGACGGCGCGGGGTTATCACCGGAATAAATCCCCGGCAGAACGAACGCCGTGTCGAGTTCACCGCCCACGGCCAGAATCAGCACCTGTTCCCCCACGGAAGGTGCCCACCATGTGCGCGAACATCCGGCGCGATGGGTCAGCCACTGCAGCCAGTCGGTACACATGCCGCCGGTCTGCACACGGCAGCGACCGGCGTTAAGGTCGGTTTCGACGATAACGCCGGTGCGAATCATGTTGCGCAGTGCGCGCGCGAGTTCCTGAATATTTGCGAGAGTGTTCATAACGGGAAGGATGCCGCCGGGTCATACCGGCGGCAATGTGACGATGAGGTGTCAGGAATGGCACAACTAACGGTCGAGGTGAGCCAGGATAATCTCTTCAATCATCTGCACATCCTCACCGGTAAAGCCGAGCAGAGGACGCGCCGGATAATCAATTTTCTTACCGTCTTTTCGGTTTTCTTCCAACAGACCGAACTGATGCACACTGGCAATTTTCGGCGACTTCCCGCCGTAAAACTCCATTGATGCCTGTTCCGGGCTGGCGCGGATATGCAAAAAACGACTGGTGATAAGTTTCGCAAACATTTTTCGCTTAACACGACCGGTCTTTTTTCTGGCGCTCTGCTGCTGGCGTGGCACGTAGGGTGTGCCGTCCGGGGCTTTCTGTGCCATCACCCGGCGCTGCTGACTCTGCCGCAGGCGCTTCGCCAGTTCGGCACTCAGTCGCCGACGCCCTGACGGTGACAGCGACTCAATCAGTCCGGTCAGCCGGTCTTCAAAACGCTTAAACTCATTCATCCCACTTGCTCACCAGTTCGCGATTGATATACAGCTCCATCGGGCGGGTGACCGGCTCCGGCGGCGGAGGTTCCGGGATATTCTTCACATGCAGCGCACCGTCAACCTCACTGACCAGCGTGCGCTCGGTCAGCATCAGGCTGATACTGATATCAAAGCTGCTGTCATTGTTGATGTCTGCATAAAACGTGAAGCCCTTTTTCTGGCCTGCGTCGGTGGTCATGATGTCGGGCTGATTTTCCCGCAGCCACGCCAGCACCGGCACGATGAGCAGGTCAAAATCACCGGTAAAGTCGGTCACAATGACATTGAGCGTGTAACGCTTTTCGAATGACAACGACGCCGCCAGTGTGGAGGCAATACTCCCGTTATCCACGAATATCCGCAGCATATCGGGGTTAGTTTTCAGCACCGTGACGGCATCAGTCAGCGCCCTGCGCAGGCTGTCGGGTTTGAGCATCGTTTTCGTCCTGACAGTGTTTAATCATTTTTACCTGGCTGGCACAGCGTGCCAGCGCGTTCTCAAGCTGCCGGATATCGGCACTTAAATCGCCGTTCGTCTCCGGGTCACTGCCCGGTATCGGGCAAAGACTCACTTTCGGGCAGGCGTTGTGGACAATCACTGGCGTCGGTGCAGGCCGGGCGCTGGTGCAACCGGCGCACAGCATCAGGCAGGTCAGCACCGTACCAGCGGCGAAAATCTTCGTTTTCATTAAGTAACCTCGTGATGGTTTTCTCGCGCTGTGCTTCACGCTTCGCGGCGTTCTCCAGTTCCTGACGCAGTGCCACCTGCGCCAGCTCGTTTTTGTCTGCCCTGGTGAGGGCAACATGAAGCTGATTTTTCAGCATGGAGATAGTCGCCTGCTGTTCACTGGCGACGTTGTTCGCCCTGTCCAGCGAGGCGCGCAGGCTGGCGTTTTCATGCTTCACCAGAAACAGCGCCGCTACCACCAGTGATAACAACACAACCAGCACAATCATCAGCTTTGACATGGTTCCCGCCCCTCAAGACGCTGACGGCAGGCCGTGCGTATCAGCCGGAAGAACAGCGACGCCACGAGGTAAATCAGCGCAGTAAAAATCCACCCGGCAGCGACCAGCGAGATAAATGTCGCCACCATCACCACCAGAGCCGCTGCCCGCCTGCGCCACGGCACCGGCTGCAAAAACAGCGACGTGACAATCTTCACGGCCAGCGATTCCGGCGGCAGCTCCCGCCCGTAGCGTTCAAGTACATACTCAGTGGCATACACGCCGACACCACCGGCAACCACACAGATAACCGTCGCCAGAATCGACCAGGCAGCGACAAAACTGACGTCCACGCTCTGCGGGTAAATCAGGGACAGTGCCAGCATCAGCGCCAGCGACACGTTCAGCATCCGTGAAAGGGATAATTTCTTCATGGTGTTTACTCCGTTTAAGCCGGTACGCCGCCAGCGGTACGCCAGACGGTGACCAGTTTTTCCAGTGAATGCTCACGCTGACCGTAACCGGCTCCCGGCAGGGACGCCCAGATATTGCGACAGCGTGAAATGGCGCGCTCAATGCGTCCCGCCCGGATGTCATCCAGTGCACCGCGTTCGCGGATCAACTGAATGGCGAGTCTGTCCTGCGACAACGGACTGAAATCCGGCAGGGCAAGCTGTTTGCGGTAGTGCGGCCAGAACAGGTAAAGCTGCTGATAGCGACCGGAGGCCGTGGATTTTTCACCGCGACGGTTAAACACCTTCGCCGGTCGGCCATGCGCGAACGGGTGGTCACTGTAGTCGGTGAAAATTTCCGGCTTCCCGTCCAGTCCGGTGACTATCACGTCATAGCCCCGGTTTTTCGTCAGCGGATGATTCGCCGTCCCTTCGGACACCGCCAGCATGTCGAGAAAGGCGGCGATATTCTGATGCGTGTTAATTACCGGCATTACTGTTTCCCCCTGCCCTTAAAGCGGCGCTGAATGGCAATCTCAATCACCTGATAACCGGCGATACCCAGCATGGAGCCGATGCCGCACACCGCAGGCAGTGACAGGTCAGGAAACTGCACCAGAACAACACCGGCAACCATCGAGACAAAACCACCGAGCAACATGCGCCCGATAAACAGACGCGGGGTGATGGGTTCACCACCGGCAAGCACCTTGCCGACAACAATCAGCACCCCAATCATGAAAAGCGACAGGACGCTTTTTTCTTCTGCTGTCATGCGTTACTCCCACAGATTGACAGTTTCAGCCACGGGCGCGGTCTGAACGTCGGGCAGTTCGACGGCGGTGCCATGTGGCAGCACCGCCCCCAGTTCAGCCAGTCCCGAATTTGCGGCGAGCACGGTCTCAACCACGCCCTCAGTGCGCCCGTAATACCGGACACAAATGGCGTCGAGCGTGTCGCCCTGTAGCGCAAAGGTCTTCATCAGATTTGGCTCACGATGCAGCGCGGCTTGTCCTGGATGCGCGCCACTGCCCAGCGCATATCCCGCCACAGTTCATCAATGGTGCTGTCAATGCTGTCGGCCTTCTTGTCGCCTTTCGCACTGGCATCCACGCCGCGATAACGCTCATAAAGCGACGCGGTCGCCATCGCACACACGGCGCGCTCGTAGTAAAAAACTTTGATGCTTTCACCGTCGATGTCGTCCGCCGGAACGTCCGCCAGACGCGTAAAACCGGCGGCAATTTTCTGTTCGCGGTACTCGTACAGCTCCGCATTCGTTTCAGCCATGCCTGACTTGATGGCCTCACGCAGACGGGCGGGGGCGACGGTCTGCTCAAGGCGCATACGTTCCCGGACGCGCTTCGGGTCGATATCGGGAAAAAAGAACGTGTTTTTAATCACCGGCTCGTCGCCTGCCGGTTGCGGGATGACCACCGTACCCTCACCGGACACGGGAGCCTCCTTTCGCGGAATAATCAGCGTCATCATGACTACCTCTGAAAAGTCGGGCGGTGGACGCCGGTGCAGTGTCAGGTGATTCACCCTCACTGACCGGCGTGCCGCCCTGGCGCGGGGCGCGTTCGGTTGTTAACTGGCTTTCTTTTTCGGGCGTCCACGTTTTGCCGGTGTCACGCTCCGGGTCTTACGCGGGGCGCGGGTGACCGCTTTTGGCTCCGGCTTCGGTTTCTGCTCCCGCTCCAGTCGTTCAATCTCTTTTTTTACGCCTGCCTGACAGTCGAGCTGTGTCGCACGTTGCAGATGCGCCAGCGCCCCTGCGGCATCACCAGCGTCACGCAGAAACAGACCGGTGATTTTGTGCAGCTTTGCGCGCAATTCATCAGGCATGTCTGGCGTGGCGGTCAGTGAAAGGGTCTCCGCCAGCAGGCGGGTATCCACGGATTCACCGGCAGCGTGGGCACGCATGGCCGCGAGCGCCACTTCCTCGGTGAACATGTACGGCGGGGTGCGGCGGTGTTTACCCGGCATGGTCAGACCGTATTTCAGGGCATAACGGGCAATCTCCAGCGCACCGGCAATATCGCCGGTATCCAGACGCCACAGCATGACCGTCATCAGAATGTCATCCTGTGCACCTTTGCCCTGCTCCAGCACGCCGTTCACCCACGGCAACCAGAACGGCAGCAGTTCGCGCTTTTTCGCGGCCTTCAGCTCTTTTGAATAAATCGCTTTCAGTGTGCGCTGGTCTGCGGCGAGCTTAACCAGCATCTGCTCATAGACAGTTGCATGTCGCAGCGGGGCGGCTTCCCGCTGCGCGGTCATCGCTGCCGAGACCCGCATCATGTGGCGCTGTGCGGGACTCGTCATCGGTTACGCTCCCGGCTCTGCGGTCGCTTTAGCCGGTGTGGAGAAGTCACCGACCTTGATTTTTTCCACCAGACAACCGGCGGCGTAGTCTTCCACCACGTAATCAATGTTCATTGACTCGTAGTTCTCCACGCGGTCTAGTTTCGGGTTTTCCTCAATCACGCGGCGATGGCTGTCATCCATGTAGTAGATGGACAGGTTTTCCAGCTTCGTGATGAGCATCGCATCCGCCGGGAAGTACGGGACGCGTACCGCCGGCAGGTTACCGATGCGTTTCTGGCTGATGATGACGTCAGCGGCCAGCATTTCGCTGTTGTCCTGCTCCTTGTTGACGATGGGGAAATACTTGTCCGCCAGTAGCTGACGCCCTACAATCACCACAAGGTCAGGGTCTTCCTGATACCACGGCTCAATCAGGTTGTTGGTCGCATCCATCACCAGTGCATCGAGGCTGGCATAATCACCGCCCTTACCCACGCGGATGACCTCAGAGGTGGTGTGACCTTCCTCGTCAGTGACCTTGCTCATCACGCGCGCCGGGGCTTCATTGCGGTATTTCTGCAGCCAGCCGACCGCCACATCCTGCAGCATCGGGTTACTGCTGCGGTCAGAGGTTTCGGCACGCCTCACGCCGTTAAAACCGGCCATGATTAAATCAAGGGACTGGCGTTTGATAATGGCGTTACGGACACGGAGCTGGAAATCCTGATAACGCGCCCACAGATCCAGCGTTTTGTAGCGGATATAAAAATCGAAGTTAATCTGGTCGCATTCGTACTTACTGGACGCCAGCTTCGAGAAGTCCTTCGGCTGACGTTCGGTGCCACCGGCGGTGTCGGTGGTGCTGGCGATGGAGCCGGTGACACCAATACCAATTTTTTCCCCTTTCATTTCGCTGACCGGCACAATGTTGATGCGGGTCAGAAAGTCAGAGGACTCCTGCATGGTGTTCATCAGGGTCTGGGTGACCGACGGTTCAACGGTGAATTTTTTCGACACATCACCGGCGTCGATGCCGTTCAGTTCGGCAACACGGGACAGGTAGGCATTAAATTTAAAGCGGGTTTCCTGGCACATAGTTATTCCTGAAATTAAGGGTTAATCGTGAAGGTTTTCCCGGACTGACCCCGGTCAGCAGTTCGTCATCAGGGCGTCACCGCCACCACCGGTGGCCTTGCTGCGGCGCTGCTGGGTCAGACTTTCGGTGTGGTCGAGACTGTTTTTCAGGCGGGTGAATGCCTGGCTGGTTTCATCCGCCCTGTCAGTCACCTCCTGCTTAAGAGCGGAAAAGGCAGTTTCCATCTCAGCGAGGCGCTGCTCAGTGGCGCTCAGTTTTTCCTGCACATGTTCAGCAACAGCGGTCACCGCTTCATGCACGTCATTCAGACGGGCGTCATCGCTGGCCTGTTTGCGGCCAAAAATGGATTTCACCTTTTCGGTCAGGGCGGTAAACACGGTTTCAGGCAGGTCTTCAAATTCCAGCTCAACAGGCGTTGCCACTGAAATCAGGTTTTCAGGGCTTAATTTGAAGCGGTTCAGGGGGTTGTGTTTTGCCGTGCGGCAGAATTCCAGGTATTCCGTGCCGAGGCTTGCCGGGTCATCGGTGACGGCCAGACCCACCAGATAACATTTGCCGGTGTTGGCAAAGTTCGGCTGAATTTCCATTGAGGTGTAGACCTTCTGCGCGGCCTTGTTCATCGCGATAAGGTCATCGGTCGGGGTGATTTTCGCAAACAGCGCCCATTTGCCTTTCAGCGCCGAATCATCGTCAATCTTTTCGGCCTTCAGTTCGACCACATCGCCATAACGCTTAAAAATACCGTCAGGCAGGATGCCGCGCAGATGTTCCAGGTTAATGCGGCAACCATAGACTCGCGGGTCAAAGGTTTCGGCCATTTCCTGAATATCCTGCGCACTGATGACACGCCCGTCACAGGTGTCACCCTCAACGCCGATACGAAAGAATTTTGAGACTTTTTTTGCCATTGTCAGGAGTCCTGAATAGTGATTAGAGGAGTCACATGTCGGCATCAGTTTCCCGACGATGCGCATCCTCCGCTATCAGTCCCGGATGGCTTATCACTGACACAACAGCACCTTAGCGAATCGCAGGGCGCGACTCAGTAGCCTTGCCGTGTATTCATCACGGCGAGGTATTCATGACCATCACCACAGACACCACTCTTTTACACGACCCGCGTCGTCAGGCGGCGCTGCTGTACTGGCAGGGGTTTTCCGTGCCGCAGATTGCCGCCATGTTGCAGATGAAACGCCCGACGGTGCAGAGCTGGAAACAGCGCGACGGCTGGGACAGCGTTGCTCCCATCAGCCGTGTCGAAATGAGTCTGGAAGCGCGGCTGACCCAGCTCATCATCAAACCGCAGAAAACTGGCGGTGACTTCAAGGAAATTGACCTGCTGGGACGCCAGATTGAACGACTGGCACGGGTCAACCGTTACAGCCAGACCGGCAACGAGGCAGACCTTAATCCGAACGTCGCTAACCGCAACAAAGGCGGGCGGCGCAAACCGAAAAAGAATTTTTTCAGCGACGAGGCTATCGAAAAGCTGGAGCAGATTTTCTTTGAGCAGTCTTTCGAATATCAGTTGCACTGGTATCGCGCCGGGCTTGAGCACCGCATCCGCGATATCCTGAAATCCCGCCAGATTGGCGCGACGTTTTATTTTTCCCGCGAGGCGCTGCTGCGCGCCCTGAAAACCGGTCATAACCAGATTTTTCTGTCGGCCAGTAAAACGCAGGCGTATGTGTTCCGCGAATACATCATCGCCTTTGCCCGGCTGGTTGACGTTGACCTGACCGGTGACCCGATTGCCCTGGGCAATAACGGCGCAAAACTGATTTTTCTCGGCACCAACTCCAACACCGCACAGAGCCATAACGGCGACCTGTACGTCGACGAGATTTTCTGGATCCCGAATTTTCAGGTACTGCGTAAGGTGGCATCAGGTATGGCCTCACAGAGTCACCTGCGCTCGACCTATTTCTCCACCCCGTCCACGCTGGCGCACGACGCCTACCCGTTCTGGTCGGGGGAACTGTTTAACCGGGGACGCGCCAGCGCCGCTGAACGCGTGGAAATCGACGTCAGTCATAACGCCCTTGCCGGTGGGCTTCTCTGTGCGGACGGCCAGTGGCGGCAGATTGTCACCATTGAGGACGCGCTGAAAGGCGGCTGCACGCTGTTCGACATTGAGCAGCTCAAACGTGAAAACAGCGCCGACGATTTTAAAAACCTGTTCATGTGTGAATTTGTTGACGACAAGGCGTCGGTGTTCCCGTTCGAGGAGCTGCAACGCTGCATGGTCGACACGCTGGAAGAATGGGAAGACTATGCGCCGTTTGCCGCCAATCCGTTCGGCTCCCGCCCGGTATGGATTGGTTACGACCCGTCACACCGTGGCGACAGCGCCGGATGCGTGGTACTGGCACCGCCGGTGGTGGCCGGTGGCAAATTCAGAATACTTGAGCGTCACCAGTGGAAAGGCATGGACTTTGCCACTCAGGCTGAATCCATCCGCAAACTCACTGAAAAATACAACGTCGAATACATCGGAATTGATGCCACCGGCCTCGGTGTCGGCGTGTTCCAGCTCGTGCGCTCGTTCTATCCCGCCGCGCGCGATATCCGCTACACACCGGAAATGAAAACCGCAATGGTGCTCAAGGCAAAAGACGTTATCCGCCGTGGCTGTCTGGAATATGACGTCAGCGCCACCGACATCACCAGCTCGTTTATGGCTATCCGCAAGACCATGACCAGCAGCGGACGCAGCGCCACCTATGAGGCCAGCCGCAGCGAGGAAGCCAGCCACGCCGACCTCGCCTGGGCGACCATGCACGCTCTGTTAAATGAGCCACTCACCGCCGGTATCAGCACCCCGCTGACATCCACCATTCTGGAGTTTTACTGATGAGCAAGAAAAAAGGGAAAACACCGCAACCTGCGGCAAAAACAATGACCGCCAGCGCCCCGAAAATGGAGGCATTCACCTTTGGTGATCCGGTGCCGGTACTCGACCGCCGTGACATTCTGGATTATGTCGAGTGCATCAGTAACGGCAGATGGTATGAGCCACCAATCAGCTTTACCGGTCTGGCAAAAAGCCTGCGTGCTGCCGTGCATCACAGCTCCCCGATTTACGTCAAACGCAATATTCTGGCCTCGACATTTATCCCGCACCCGTGGCTTTCCCAGCAGGATTTCAGCCGCTTTGTGCTGGATTTTCTGGTGTTCGGTAATGCGTTTCTGGAAAAGCGTTACAGCACCACCGGTAAGGTCATCAGACTGGAAACCTCACCGGCAAAATATACCCGCCGTGGCGTGGAGGAGGATGTTTACTGGTGGGTGCCGTCCTTCAACGAGCCGATACCTTTCGCGCCCGGCTCCGTGTTTCACCTGCTGGAGCCGGATATTAATCAGGAGCTGTACGGCCTGCCGGAATATCTCAGCGCCCTTAACTCTGCCTGGCTGAATGAGTCGGCCACGCTGTTCCGCCGCAAGTATTACGAAAATGGCGCACATGCCGGATACATCATGTACGTCACCGATGCCGTGCAGGATCGCAACGATATCGAAATGCTTCGCGAAAACATGGTTAAGTCGAAAGGCCGCAACAACTTTAAAAATCTGTTTCTCTATGCGCCACAGGGGAAAGCTGACGGCATTAAAATTATCCCCCTCAGTGAAGTAGCGACGAAGGACGATTTTTTTAATATCAAAAAAGCCAGCGCCACTGACCTGCTGGACGCGCACCGCATCCCCTTTCAGTTGATGGGGGGCAAGCCGGAGAACGTCGGGTCGCTGGGTGATATTGAGAAAGTGGCAAAGGTCTTTGTCCGCAATGAGCTTATCCCGTTACAGGACAGGATTCGGGAAATAAACGACTGGCTCGGTCAGGAGGTCATCCGCTTTAAAAACTACTCACTGGACACTGACAACGGCTGAACATCGCCGCCTGCGGGCGGCTTTTTTACACCCCGTCATCACGCCCTCACACGCTCACCTCCACGCAAAACAGCCCGCAGACAAACCAACGCCCCGGCACACAATCTAAACGCCATCACGACGCGCTCAGACGCTGAAAAAATAAAATCAGCACCACCGCCAGCGCGCAGTGCTTTCCCCGCCTCGCCCGCCCGCTTCATGAAGCGGTTTGAATGCAGTTGTATACCGACGCAGACTTCCTGCCAGTTCTAGCTACTCATAACAAAAAAAAACATTACAGATGAATGCAAAATCATGCAACTAATGAAGGCGTACAGGCTAGGTGAGAAAATAAATGCTATTTCATCAGTCCTATAAAAGCTGCTGTCATGCTACCCAATGCACCAATAGCAGCAAATAACGTTGCCCAAAACATGCTTTTTTGGCTACGAATATTCTCATTATATCGTTGTTCTTCATTATTGAAGTGATTTAACGTATTAATTGCTTTTCCAGTGGGCTTATAACCATCTCGAGTCTTTGAAATGTCCCCACTCTCTACAAGGGAATCCAGACATAAGCGAAGTTCTTTTATGAGTCGAGAATAATCATCATGGTAGATCCATAAACGTCCTGCCACATCATTCATAATTAGAGTCTCACTGAATGGTTTTTCCCCTTGCTGCTCTCGATAAATTCTGACAATTGCAGCCAATACCGTCATTACATCGGTTATCTCCTGCTTGCGTTGTCGATACAAATACTTCTCACGACTTAGCTTTTTATTTTGACGATTCGCTATTCTTCTAAATCTAAGCACATTAAAAAAAGATAAGTCGTCCAATGAGTCAAACTTCAATTCATGCGCATGATAATAATAAATTCCAGAAAAGGAATTTGATGTAAGTCGTTCTGGTTTAAGAATTGTATCAATATTGAAAGTTTTATTCTGATGATTCCACTTCTTAACCTTTATAATTCCGTTTGAATAACTATCAAAAAGATAGTCATTACCCTCGTCATCCTTAATGTAAACGGAATACATATCGTAATGAATGGCACTCTCATACATTAAACTAATTTTGCCATTTTCAGGAGTCTTCTTTGACTCAAAAACTTTTAGAAACTTTACAACATCAACTTTATTTTTATACCTCATACATTCAGCCTTGACTGTAAACCACCATATTAAATTATTGCACTAACGACTCGTACCACTTATTGTTCAACCCAGTCAGAATTGAAAGCAAACTTCTGCACTAACTGGGTTACCATCATAATATATCGATACTAATAAAATCCGATATCATTATATTTTAGTGTATTAAACCGATGTATTTGCTTTCAACGTCAATACTTTCGATCTGTAACGTTTTTCAATAACCCCCATTGAATATAAACGACCAAATAATTTCTTTGCTGTTCTTGTATCTTTAGCTTGTTCTACATCTTTTATTATTTTCCAAAGCTCTATTTCTCTAGCCATAAGATAATGCTGTTCGTTCCTAACCTTTAAGCTATCCCCAAATACTATAACTCCTGTCACCAGTTTAGGCTTATCCCCAGCATATAATTTCGTTTTAGTTGGATGCATCACGTGTCCATGCTTATTAATAATCTTACGAATCACGCTGCAAAACAATCGATTTACATTATCTCCAGAAAAAGTAAGATCATCGACATAAACTGTCATTTTCACACGAAACTTCTCACAAAGTTGATTCATTTCATCAAACATTCTGGAATTTGCAAAATATGCTAATGGCATACTAATCCGACTACCCGTTGGCAATCGTTCATGACAGGTACATATATGAGATAAAATATCAGCCACATCTGGCGACATTTTCATTATTGAGAAAAAGAAAGAAAATATCATTTCTCTTGTTGTTGACGGAAAAAAAGATTTAATATCTGTAGTCATCAACTTCTGATGATTGAGATGTGCTTTAGCATTTGTTATGTTAGAGCAACTTTTTTTACCAGAGTGCAAATACTCTGGCATAGCTATACGCAATAATAAACTCGCAATACGTGTATGCACTACATCTAATTTTTCTAAAGGCTTTTGTATTTTCCGTATTTTATTTTTTTTAGAAAGCTGTTCAAAAATAGAGTAATTACCCTCATCCCTCTTCAAAGCTGATAGATCATTGATACTAACGCAGAGCAAGCTAGCCAACTTTTTTTTACTTTTAAGTTTATAAAGTGGCGAATCCGTAATAGGATAAGATTTATTTTTAGTTGAAACCTTCAGTTTAATCCTTTTTTTCATTTCTTTTACTTACCCACTCTAGTATATCCAGAACTTTCCCTGCCAGTTTTAAACGTAAACTTTTGGATAACCGTCCTTGTGTCCCTAA
>ERZ856578.3048-NODE-3048-length-25947-cov-4.647352_pt1 | contig 25947 bp, 22 predicted proteins | sample MGYA00514384_ERZ856578 | MGnify/ENA primary metagenome ERZ856578 (study PRJEB29103, sample SAMN06111958) | human gut metagenome | biome: human gut; feature: ankylosing spondylitis patient; material: healthy_person | host: Homo sapiens | place: China:Hangzhou... | reverse complement strand
GTCACGGTGATTGAACTCTGTATCAATACGGTAGTTCAGCTCTGCATTGAGAGTCAGACCCTTTACAGGAGTTGCAAGAGATTTACGCTACGAAAAAACAAAGAAAGAGAGAGTATGAACGATGACAAAAAGAAAATCCGATTTTACTTTACCGACCTTGGACGACCTGTTTTCCACGCAGGAAATGCGGGACGATGCGAAGTTAGAGCGAGTGAGAAATATTCCGCTTGGCGAGCTTCACCCGTTCAAGGATCACCCGTTTAAGATTTTGAACAACGAGGAAATGCAGCGAATGATCGAAAGTATTCGCAAGGTTGGGGCGATCACACCGGCTCTTGCAAGACCGTTGCCGGACGGTGGCTACGAGCTGATCTCCGGGCACAGACGGCTTGCGGCGTGTCAGGTGCTGGGGTTGGAAACAATGCCGGTGATCGTCCGTGAGATGTCCGACGACGAGGCTGTGATCGCAATGGTAGATGCCAATTTGCAGAGAGAAACAATACTACCCAGCGAAAAAGCGTTTGCTTATAAGATGAAGTTAGAAGCGATAAAGCATCAAGGTGTAGCTTCTTCCCAAGTTGGGAAGAAGTTGCTAAGTATCGAAAAAGTCGGTGAGGACAGCGGCGAAAGCCGCAATCAAGTCCACCGTTATATTCGCTTAACTTATCTTATTCCCGAGCTGCTTGAAATGGTAGACGAAAACAAAATTGCTTTCAACCCTGCGGTGGAGATTTCTTACTTAGATCATTCAGAGCAACGGGTATTGCTCGACGCAATGAGCCTGAACGACTGTACGCCATCACACGCACAGGCAATACGACTCAAGAAAATGTCGCAGGATAGCGTACTTACCAACGAGGCAATTCACGACATAATGAGCGAGGAAAAACCCAATCAAGCGGAGCAGATACGCTTCAAGCGTGACGACTTCAAAGAGTATTTCCCACCGAGATATACCGATGAGCAGATCAAGCGGGATATTCTGAAAGGCTTGGAGCTTCTCAAGCGTCAGCGTGACCGAAATCGGGACGCCCGTTAATTCGAACCGAAAGCGGCTACAAAACAACAAATCGCACAATGGCAGAACTCACACCGGCAAAGTATAATAGCTCTGTCGGTGTGAGCTGTCCTGTGTATGCCAATACCAAGAAAGGAGTGTAATATGGTATCAGGACACTTAGAAATTAAAAAAGGGTACTATTATGTGGTACTCAGCTATCTCGATGTCAACGGCAAAAGGCACAGACCGTGGATATCGACAGGACTTCCCGAAAAGGGAAACAAACGAAAGGCGGAGGCAGAGCTTGCACGAATTCGCAGCACCTACGAACCGCCGAAGGAGGTGGAAGATTTAAGTTCAGATATGCCCTTTGCAGATTACCTGCTTCAATGGCTGGATATTGTGAAGGTACGTATCAAAATCGCAACCTATGCTTCGTATGAATCAATGGTGAAGAGTGCGATCGAGCCGTATTTCCGCAAAAAGGGATATACTCTGCGAGGCTTGGAAGCTCGTCACATTCAGCAATTCTACACGGAGAAGCTGAAAACCGTCAAGCCTAACTCTGTGATCCACTACCACGCCGTTATTCATCAGGCGCTTAAATATGCGATGAAAACCGATTTGGTGCCACAGAACGTTGCAATGAAAGTGGATCGCCCGAAGAAGAATGATTTTCAACCGGTGTTCTTGGATGCGGCGGAATTGCAAAAGCTGTTTGAAATCATCAAAGGCACAAAGTTGGAGCTGCCTGTTTTAGTTGCCGCTTTCTACGGTTTGCGCCGTGGAGAGGTGGTCGGGCTGAAATGGGATGCCATCGATTTTAAGCGAGGCGCTATAACGATCAAGCGAACCGTTACTTCTGTTCAGTTAGACGGAAAGACACAGATAATTGAGCAAAATTCCGCCAAAACGAAATCCAGTTTGCGGACGCTTCCGCTTGTCGGCAGTTTTCGGGAATACTTCCTGCAAGTAAAAGAGGCGCAGGAACTGAACAAGAAAGTCTGCGGCAACTGTTACAACTACGAATATGACGGTTTTGTATTTGTGGATGAGATGGGAGAACGGATGCAGCCCGGTTACTTAACCTCTTATTTTCCAAAGTTTATTCAGCGCCACGGAATGCGAAAGATGCGCTTCCACGACTTGAGACATAGCTGTGCCAGCCTTCTGCTTGCAAACGGTGTTCCGCTGAAACAAATTCAGGAATGGTTAGGACATTCGGATTTCAGCACCACAGCCAACATATATGCGCATTTAGACTACAGTTCCAAACTGTCCTCGGCGCAGGCGATGGTGGGAGGCTTGACGCTGCCCGACGCCGGAGGCTTCAAAAGCAAATGGAGTGAAATGAGCGATGAAGCAAAGGCGGCTGATACAGAATCGGAAGGGTGAAAAAGTTGTTCTGTCCTGAAAAAATCAAGTGCCTTGTAAACACTTGCGGGGAAAAGGAAAAGTCCAGCAAACCCGCTTGTTTACTGGACTTTTTGGCGGAGAGGGCGGGATTCGAACCCGCGTGGGATTGCTCCCAAACTGATTTCGAGTCAGCCCCGTTATGACCACTTCGATACCTCTCCGTATATGTTATGCCTGAAATTCTGCAAAACCCTTAGGGCAGAACAGCAGGACAGAACAACAAAATATTCAATTTTTTGAACCGGCGCAAAGCCTTGTAAATAGGGAGTTTCGAGGTGGACGAAACTAACAGACCATCCGACCATTTCGAGTGCAGCTCGTTACAACCACTTCGATACGCTTCCATGTATAAATATTCACTTTTGAGGACTAATCACATGATTTCGAGTGCCGCACCTTCGACCTCTCGGACAACTCTCCGTGTATCTCAACTGTTTTCCGTGCGCTGAGAAAATGCAAGAAAAACACGCAAGAACAATATGAAATTTTGAAATTCGATCCGGCGAAAACCCTTATAAATCAAGGGTTTTCAGCGGAGAAAACGGCCAGAGCCAACGCGCATTTCGAGTCAGCCCCGTTATGACCACTTCGATACCGCTGCGTGTATTTGATCTGCGCTCTTAATAAAATACCAGATAACCGGGCGCAAATCAAGTGTTTGCGGCAAAGTTCTTTTAAAAAAGCCCGTTCGGTATAGGCATCTGCCCCAACGGGCAGACTGGTGAAAAACGGGATCACCCTCGGCCCGGCGGACAAATGCGGCGGCGCGCTTTACTTTCTGCCCGTGGTCGTGGTATGATGAGAGACACTGGAGTATGCCGTGGGCCCGCCTGCCGGTCCCACGTGACATAAAAGAAAGGAATCGTGTTTATGTCTGAAGTGAAGCGCCGGGAGCTGTTCCCCGGCGTGTGGCTGCGCGCGGTCCACACCAACCAATTCAAAAGCGCGTATCTGTCCGTCACTCTGATGGCCCCCCTGGACGGGGCCACGGCGGCGGAGAATTCCCTGATCCCCGCCGTGCTCCGCCGGGGCACCCGGACCCACCCGGATATGGAGTCCATGTCCGCCGCCCTGGACGAGCTGTATGGCGGAGCCATCGAGCCCGTGGTGCGCAAAAAGGGCGAGACCCAGTGCGTGGGCTTTGTGGCCAGTTTCCTGGACGACGCCTACACCCTGGAGGGGGAGCCCATTCTGGAGTCCGCCGCCGCCCTGCTGGGCCAGGTGCTGCTGGACCCCGCCACGGAAAACGGCGTCTTCCGGGCCGACTATGTGGCCGGGGAGAAGGCCAACCTGCTGGACCGCATCCGGGGCCAAATCAACGATAAGCGGGTGTATGCCAGCCACCGCCTGGCCCAGGTCATGTGCCGGGAGGAGGCCTTCGGCGTGGACAAGCTGGGCGATGAGACTAGCGCTGCGTCCGTCACCCCGGACAGCCTGTGGCAGCGGTATCAGGCCCTGCTGAACACGGCGGCAGTTGAGGTCTACTACTCCGGCTCCGCCCAGCCGGAGCGGGTGGAGCGCGCCCTGCATGACGCCCTGGCCGCCCTGCCGGTGAACCCGGACCGTGTTGTCCCAGACTGCGAGGTGCGGCTGAACGCCGGGACCCAGCCCCAGATCGTGGAGGAGGCCCTGGACGTGACCCAGGGCAAGCTGGCCATGGGCTTCCGCACCGGCGGCGTGACCTGCTGGGAGGAGGACTACCCCGCCATGGTGCTGTGCAACGCCGTGTTCGGCGGCACCACCCTGTCCAAGCTGTTTATGAACGTGCGGGAGAAGCTGTCCCTGTGCTATTACGCCAGCTCCGTGCTGGAGAAGATGAAGGGCCTGGTGCTGGTGTCCTCCGGCATCGAGTTTGACAAGTACGAGACCGCCCGGGATGAGATCCTGGCCCAGCTGGAGCAGATCCGTCGGGGCGAGATTGAAGACTGGGAGATGGAGGGGGCCCGCCGCACCGTCATCGGCGGCTATCGGGCCACCCTGGATGACCAGGGGCGGCAGGAGGAGTTCTGGCTGGGCCAGTCCGCCGCCGGGCTGGAGGAGGACATCCCCGCCCTGTGCGCCCAGCTGGAGACCGTGACCAAAGAACAGGTGGCCCAGGCGGCCCAAAAGCTCCAGCTGGACACCATCTATTTCCTGAAGGGCAAGGAGGGGCAGCATGAATAAGGAAGCATTTCCCCACGTGGGAGAGACCATGTATCACCAGGTGATGGAGAACGGACTGAACGTGTTCGTCTTCCCCAAGCCGGAGTTTCAAAAGGGCTACGCCTTCTTTGCCACCAACTACGGCGGCATGGACCGGCGCTTCTGCCTGGACGGCGTGTGGCACGACACCCCCGCCGGGGTGGCCCACTATCTGGAGCACAAGATGTTCGACACCGAGGACGGCAACGCCCTTCAGGAGCTGGCCGCCAACGGGGCCAGCCCCAACGCCTTTACCAGCTCCGCCATCACCGGATATTACTTTGAGTCCACCGAGAAGTTCCACGAAAACCTGCGCATCCTCCTCTCCTTCGTGTCCATCCCCTGGTTCACCAAGGAGAGCGTGGACAAGGAGCAGGGCATCATCGGCCAGGAGATCGGCATGATCGAGGACAACCCGGACTGGCGGGTGTTCATGAACCTGATGAAGGCCCTGTATAAAAACCACCCCATCCGGGACAGCGTGGCGGGCAGCGTGGAGTCCATCTCCCACATCACCGCCGAGACCCTGTACGCCTGCCACAAAGCCTTCTACGACCCGGCCAACATGGTCCTGTGCGTGGCGGGCAACGTAGACCCGGAGCAGGTGTGCGCCATGGCCCGGGACATCCTGCCCAAGCAGGCCGGTCCCATCGCTGAAAAGGACTATGGCCCCGCCGAGACCGACCGGGTCGCTCAGGGTGAGTTGACGGAGGAGATGGAGGTATCCACTCCCCTGTTCCAGCTGGGCTATAAGGGCGACGCCCCCCAGAAGGGCGAGGCGGGCCAGCGGCAGGAGCTGGTGGCCGAGCTGGCTTTGGAGGCCCTGCTGGGCAGCTCCAGTCCCCTGTATGCCAAGCTGTATCAGCAGGGACTGATCAACCGCAGCTTCAGCTATGGCTACGAGAGCTATCCCGGCTGCGCCTTCCTGTGCGCCGGGGGCGAATCTAAAGACCCCCGGGCGGTGCGGGACGCTGTGGCCGCCGAGGCCGTCCGTCTGTGCCATGTTGGCATCGACGGCCCGCTGTGGCAGCGGATCAAAAAGGGCGCCTACGGGGCCAAGGTCCGCGGCTTAAACTCCTTTGAGAACCTGTGCATCGGCCAGGCCCAGGCCTTCTTCGCCGGCAGCGACTATCTCCGCTTTGCCGACCTGTTTGCCGCCATCACCCGGCAGGAGGCCCAGGACCTCATCGCCCGGTGGGTGACCCCGGAGCGCACCGCCCTGGCCGTCATCCGGCCCAAGGGGGAGGAGAAATGATCCACACCATCTCTTTCCCCGGCCTGGGACTGACCTTTACCCTGAACCGGGTGGCCTTTACCCTGCTGGGCCGTCCCGTCTATTGGTATGGCATCATCATTGCCAGCGGCCTGCTGCTGGCCGTGTTCCTGTGCGGCAAGTGGGGCAAGCGCTTCGGCATCACCGAGGACCAGATCACCGACATGATGATCTGTGCCGTCCCCGTGGCCCTTGTGGCCATCCGGGCCTATTACGTCATTTTTAATCTGGGGCTCTACCGCCGGGCGGACGGCAGCCTGGACTGGGAAGCCATCCTCCGCTACAGCGACGGCGGTCTGGCCATCTACGGGGCCATTTTGTCCTCCCTGGTGGTGCTGCTTCTCTTCTGTCATGTGAAAAAGATCAGCTTTTTGGCCTTTGCCGACCTGGGTGTCCACGGGCTGTTCATCGGCCAGCTTATTGGCCGGTGGGGCAACTTTATGAATGTGGAGGCCTACGGCGGCCCCACCACTCTGCCCTGGCGGATGTGCGGGGAGTCCATCGCCCGGAACATGCTGGACCAGGGCTATGTGGACCAGGCGGGCTATCAGGCCATCCTGTCTGGCAATCTTGGGGTACATCCCACCTTTTTGTACGAGTCCCTTTGGAACCTGGCGGGCCTGTTCCTGGTGTATCACCTGGGCAAAAAGCGCCGGTTTGACGGGCAGTGCTTCCTGTTCTACGTCTTCTGGTACGGTTTGGGCCGGGCCTGGATCGAAGGGCTGCGCACCGACAGCCTGTATCTCTATGAGGGCAGCGCCATTCGGGTGTCTCAGCTGCTGGCGGCCTTATCCGCCGTGATCGCCTTGGCGGCCACAGTCTGTTTATGGCGGCGGAGCAAGCGCCATCCCGCCTCCCTGTATGTGGACCGTCTGGCCCGGCAGGCGGCCCGGGCGGATGCTGAAGTGGTCAAGTCCGACAGCACTCCCGGCCAGTCTCAGGATGTCCAGCCCACCCAGGGCCAGATGCCCGATCCCCCGGAGGTGCCGGAGAAAAAAGAATAACGCCCCATCGGGCGCAGAAAAACAGGTCCCGGAGCGGCAATGTCATTAAGTTAAGCAAATCCGCGCACACGAAAAAATGCCCACCTCGATTTTTTGAGGCGGGCATTTTTTATGCTTTCATTATGCGGTTTGATTGTGCTTACTTCGCGGGCAGGACAATGACTTGACCCTCGTAGATGGTATTGGCGTTCACAAGACGGTCGGCGTTGCGCTCGAAGATGGCCTTGTACTTCATCAAACTGGAATTTCACGTTGCAATTCAATCACGATACGGCTTTTAGGATATAGGATACTCATGCCATTCCACATTGTTTTTTAGGTCTTGATTTTCCTTTTCGGCATTGTATTCTTCTTGTGTGGCTTTTTTGCCGTTTATCATGAAATTATCCATCGTGTATGCCTGTCCTGTGGCAGATAAGACATCAGTTATAACAAGGCCGTCTTGAGTGAAGCCGATAGTAGCAACGCCCTCCTTTGAACCCAAATCATCGGAATAGATAAAGGTGCCATCCGTTTTGAGATTTTCAAATGTACGATAGTCTGTCCGATAGCCATACACATGGTCATCACTGCTATGAAGAACTAAATATCCTCCGGTATCGCCAGCTACACCACAAACAAAAACGACCGCTTCTTCACTACCGTCACCGTCCAAATCAATCATTGCATAGTTTTGAATAGCCATATAGGCATCATCAGAATTAAATAAAGATGGAATATCGGCTATATTAACAGAAGCAAAATCAGATCCACCATTAGCAGCATAATAGAACGGTTGATTACCCTTCAAAACATCTTGCATATTAGCTGGTGTCGAATTACTTGAACAACTAACCCATGCTAAAACACCAACCAATGCCAAAACTAATGTTATCAACTTTTTCATAACAACACCTCCGCCAAATTCCGATTTGCCGGTTTCTTTCACCGCTGCCAAATCCATCATATCATGCGTTTCCATACAGAGCAATAAAAAGATGGACCGCAGAAAACCCGTGATGGAATTTTCAGTACATTGGCAGGGCTTGTTGAGATCTTTTCCTAACAATTTCACTCTTACAATTCGTGGTGGTTTCTGCTGACTTTTCTATCTTTGCGCAGACTTGTTGTGAGGTCGGTCAGCTTTTCTTCCGATATGCCCCTATGCGTCGCTCACAAGTCTTTCCGCTACGGCTGTTAAGTTAAGGCGGCATTTATTTTTCTGAAAATGCGCGTTTTGACCCTCGAAAACAGCGTTTTGAAAAAATAAATGCGTTGAGGGGGCGGTGTCCGCAAACACCACCCCCTCTTTTTTACGCGGCTATGCGGTAGACAAAACCGTAAAATCCCTTGGTGCGCAAGTTCCGCTCGTCCTGTCGGTTAGGGCGGATGGGAACGGTATGCCGTGCGATTTCTTTTAACAGCGTTTCGCCGTCCGCGCGGGGCGTTCGCAAGAACTCCTTGCAGAGCATGACCGCCATTTTGAAATTGACCTTGTAGGCGTAAACGCCGTTTTTCGGCTGACGGACAACGACTTCTTTACAGACGCGGCTTGCGAAGTTAAACGCCGTCAAGCTGGCGTATATCTCCTGTTCCGCAAAAGCGTCGGACTTGCCGTGGAGATTGACAAGACCCAGCGTGTACTTGAGGTCGCGGAACGAGGTTTCTATACCCCAACGGAGATGATACAGTTCCCGAATATCCGCAAGCGTAAAGGACGGGGCAGAGAAGTGGCAGCCAAACAAAAGCAATCAAAAACTTCTAAAATTCAATCAATTTTGGCTAAACTATCACATTTTGGCTGTCTCAACTTCTGCTTGCGAACACCGTTCACCACGGCGTTTAATTTACTCTATCTCCATGCGGCGGAAAAAGCAAGCGGATAGGGCAATTCTTTACATTTTATTCAAAATTTGCGGTTAATTAAATGCAACAGCCCAAAAAGCGCCCAGCCGTTAAGAAGAGGGAAGCATCTTTCCGCCCCTCAACGGCTGGGTTTTTAGATTAACTTAATGACATTGGCCGGAGCGATTTTCATGCGCTCCGGGGCCTGTTTCTTTATGTCTCTGGTTTATTTTTCGGCTCTTCAAAAGGCAGTTTGGGCAGCTCCCAGCGGTAGCGATAGGCCATCACTCTTAAAAACACCACCAGCCCCGTGGTGAAGAAAATGGAGCCGCTGGGATAGGCGGGTCGGACACAGTAATAGCTCAGCGCCCCCACCAGGGAGGCCATGGCGTAGAAGTGCTTGCGGAGGATGGCGGGGGTGGTGCAGCTGAGCACATCCCGCAGTACGCCGCCCCCCACGCCGGTGGTCAGCCCTAAGAATATGCAGAAAAAGGGGTTCTCCACATAGCCCGCGTCGACAGTCGCCTGCACGCCGATGACGGAGAACACCCCCAGTCCGATGGCATCGCACACGTTGAGAAACTGGCTGTCCCGAAAGGACACGGGCCGCTCCCCCCGGCTGGTGTACCACCCGAAGAGGAACACCGCCCAGGCGGCCAGGGCAGCCATCACCAGATACTCCCAGTCCACAAAAGCCGCCGGGGGACACCGGCCTAAAATAATGTCCCGGACGATGCCTCCTCCCAGGGCGGTGGCGATGCCCAAGGTGAACACGCCGAACAGGTCCAGCCCCCGCTGGATGGCCGTCATGGCCCCGGAGATGGAGAAGGCCACCGTGCCCAGCATATCGGCAGCGTTCATCAGGGTATCGGCATCAAAATGCACAGCGCGTCACGTCCTCTCTGGCAAAGCATTCCCCATTGTCTTTATCCTATTTTAACAGAAAAGGGCGGTGGATGCAAAGAAAATTAACGCACTTCCGTCTTAAATGCTCAGTCTCCGCCGCAGCTCCCGCACCCGGTCCCGGCTGATGGGCAGGACGGTGTCCTCCCCCCACACCCGCAGGGCAAAGCCGTTGCCCGTCCAGGGGAAGATGCTGTCCACATACTTCAGGTGGACCAGGCTGGTCTTGTGGACCCGATAGAACTGTTCCCCCTCCAGCCGGGTCTCATACTCCCCCAGGGGGGTGCTGTCGTTATACCGCTTGCCGGAGATGGTGTGGATGACGCAGCCCCGGCCCACGCCGTCGGTCTCGATATAGGTGATGTCCTCCGTGTCCAGCAGGGTGGTGCTGCGGTTGCTGCTCACCGCGATGCGGTGGAGGGGGCGGGGCTGGGGCGCGGCCGCTTCCGGCTGGGGCTCCATGCACCGCTCCAGGGCCTGGCGGATACGTTCCGGGTCAAAGGGCTTTAGGATATAGTCGTCCGCCCGCAGTTCAAAGGCCTTCACGGCAAACTCAGAATAGGCCGTGGCGAAAATGATCTTGGCCCTGGGCATCAGCCGCCGGGCCAGGGCGGCGATGGTGGTCCCCTCCATGTCCCCCAGGCGGATGTCGATGAACAGCACGTCAAAGCTCTGCCGCTCCAACAGCTCCATGGCCTGGGCCCCGCTGGCCGCCTGGGCCACCTCCGCCTGGGGCAGCAGCTGGCGGATCTGGTGGGTCAGCACGATGCGGGAATATTTTTCGTCATCAATGACCGCAATGCGCATGTCTCTCCCCCTCCTGCTCTTCTTTTCTCTTCTGTTTTCATTCATTAAAACCTGTGTTTCCCACCCCCTGCGGGGGTGGGAACGCCAAAAACTCACAGCGTATCCGGCATGTGGGGCGGGGTCAGGGGGATGGAGAAGGCCACCGTGGCCCCGTCATCGCTGTTTTGGATGGAAAACTCACAGGCGTCCCCATAGATGGCCCGCAGCCGCTTGCGCACGTTGAACAGCCCGGTATATGTGGGGTCGTTGGGGTCATCCAGCTTGCGCAGCACCTCGTCCGAGAAGCCGGGGCCGCAGTCGCTCACCTGGATATAGGCCCGCTGATCGTCCTGGCGGATGACCAGGGACACCCGCCGGTCATCCACCGCCTTAAAGCCGTGGCGCACGGCGTTTTCCACGATGGGCTGTAAGATCAGGGGCGGCAGACGCAGGGCGGTCAGATCGTCGGGCAGCTCCTTGTGGACGTGGAGCGCCCCCTCGAACCGGGCCTCGGTGAGCATCAGATAGTTGTCCACGTTGGACAGCTCCTGCTCCAGGGTGACCACCGGCTCGTTGATGGTGAGGGTCTGGCGGAAATAGTTGGCCAGCACCAGCACCGTCTGACAGGCCCGGTCCGGGTCGGTGAGACACAGGCCGGAGATGGTGTTCAGGGCGTTGAACAGAAAGTGGGGGTTGATCTGAGATTGCAATGCCCGGAACTCCGCCTGCTTGCGCAGGGCGATCTGGTGCTCCGTCTCCCCCAGTTCCAGCATGACGGAGAAGAAGTCCGCCATGCTGACCAAAGTACGCCGGTCCGCGTCCAGCACCAGGTTTGGCCCCACGGGCACCCGCAGCAGCAGCGCCCCGGTGATGCGCTCGTCCGCCCGCAGGGGGGCGGATAAAATGGCCCAACTGGCCTCCTTCCCCCCGTCCAGCTGGATGAAGACGTCGTTGGTCTCCATGGCCGCCCGGGCGGGCAGGGGCAGCTGGCCCTCCGGCAGCTCCCAGCCGCTGCTGGCCAGCACCTGGCCGCAGTCGGTGAGGGCCACCTGGAACGTGGGCAGCTTGTCCCGGACGATGTCCACCGCCTTTTGCAGGGCCGCCCGGTCCCCCATCCCCCGGCGGAGATAGGGCAGGCACTCCTGGGCGATGAGCAGGGCCACCGCCCGCTGCTCCACCAGCTCGATGGTCAGGTCCCGGTTCAGCCGGTCCAGTATACGCATAAAGGCGATCAGCCCCAGGGAATTCACCAGGATCTTTGGCAGCAGGATGGCCTCCTCCAGGGCGGCGGCGGCCTCGAAGGGCTTGGACAGCAGCAGGATCAGGCCGCACTGGACCAGCTCTGCCACCAGAGTGAGGAATACCAGATCGCTGGTGCGCCGGGACCGGCTGGTGAACCACCGGAAGCCCAGGGCTCCTATCACGCCGAAGCAGAAGGTGCCGATGCCGCAGGCCAGGGAGGTGAAGCCCGCCGGATTGTAGAAATAGCGGTGCAGCCCGCTCAGCGCCCCGGCGCACAGGCCGCTGATGGGGCCGCCCACCAGCCCCGCCGCCACGGTGCTCACCACTCGGGTGTTCACCACCGCCCCCTGAAAGGCCAGGCCCGTGTAAGTACAGCTGATGGACAGCACCCCGAAGATGGCCCCCAGCACCAGCTGGCTGCTCACCGAGCGATCCTGACGCTTCAGGATCATCCGCAGGGGGCGCACCTCCGTTAAAATGGTGGCCATCAGCACAAGCAGACTGATGTTCAGCGTCAGGGAAAAGAAAAGGTTATTCTGCATAGAAATACTCCTTCCCTTCGGTCTCACCTGTACAGGCGGCTTTTTATGCTTTCTTAACGAAATAATATACCAATCGGCACTGTAATTTCAATAGGGAAAGTACCACAAAATTTCAGTTTCTTTCAGAAAATGTCATTCCGGTTCCCCGCCCCACACACCCGTTCACCCGCCCATTGCTACCGTTCACGCAATTTTTCTTGCATTGGTGAAAATATTAACATATTATGAACGGCGTAAAGGGAAGCAGCCCGTTTCCTACACGGAGAAACTAGTGTAAAGGAGAAATTGAAGATGAAATTAAAGAAGCTCTTGTCCCTGGCACTGGCACTCAGCATGGCCCTGTCCCTGGCTGCCTGCGGCAGCAGCGGGAACACCAGCACCCCCGCTTCCAGTGGCTCCGGCAGCGACGCCTCCACCTCTCAGTCCGCCGGCGAGGTGAAGGGTCTCACCCCCGAGGAACGCTCTAAGGAGTTCATCACCGTGGGCACCGGTCCCACCTCCGGCATCTACTTCCCCATTGGCGGCGCCTTCGCCACCGCCCTGAAGGACTATGGCTATCAGACCTCCGCCGAGGCCACCAACGCCACCGGCCAGAACATCCAGAACATCCTCAACGGCGACGCGGAGATCGCCATCGCCATGCAGGACGCAGTGATGCAGGCCTACACCGGCACCGGCGCCTACGAGGGCAAGGGCGAGGCCTCCGACCTGCGGGCCCTGATGCGCCTGTGGCCCAACTATGTGCAGCTGGTCACCGTGAAGGGCACCGGCATCAACTCCGTGGCCGATCTGAAGGGCAAGCGCGTGGGCGTGGGCGCGGCCAACTCCGGCGTGGAGATCAACGCCCGCATGATCCTCAACGCCTATGGCATCACCTATGACGACATCACCCCCGACTATCTGGCCTATGGCGAGGCCATCGACAACATGAAGAACGGCCAGTGCGACGCGGTGTTCGTCACCTCCGGCCTGCCCAACTCCACCATTATGGACCTGGGCGTGCAGTATGACATGGTCATCGTCCCCATCGACGGCGAGGGCCGGGACAAGCTGGTGGCCGAGTATCCCTACTACGCCAAGTCCGTCATCCCCGCCGGGACCTATAACAACACCGAGGACGTGGAGGGCCTGTTCGTCTATAATATCATGCTGGTGCGCAAGGACCTGAGCGACGACATGGTCTATGACATGCTCCAGGGCATTTTCGAGAACATCAGCACCATCAAGGCCTCTCACAACGCCGCCGACAAGAACATCGACATCTCCTTCGGCGTGGACGACATCCAGCTGCCCCTGCACCCCGGTGCCGAGGCCTTCTGGAGAGACAACGGCTACATCAGCTGATTTTCCGTCAGCTTCCCAACATCTGACCCGGGTGCGGGCGGCACGGCCCGTCCGCACCCTCTCTCTTTGAGGCACCACCATGAACATACTGAAAAAACACCCTCTCCCGGCGCTGCTTTTGTTGGCCGTCCTGGTACTGGCCGGATATCTGGCCTTTCTCATCCCCAGCGGCTATCAGCTCCAGCTGCGGGACCGCAAGGCGGATGAACTCATCGCCGCCTGGCCCATCGCCCCGGGCGACAAGCTCTCCCTGGAGATCGAGCACTCCTTCGAGCACATCCCTTGGTATGAGTATTACTCCGTCACCGATGGACTGGAGTTCAATCTGGATGCCATCGCCGTGGCGGGCTATGGGGCGGGCATCCCCGCCGAGATGGACGTGCCCACCCGGGTGGAGGGCGGCCTGGTGTGGATGGAGGACATCAACAGTCTCTTCCCCACCCTGCACTGGATCACCTCTGACAAGTACATGAAAACCTTCACGCTGAACGGAACCGAAATTTTCGACTTTCGCTCCCTGCCCGACGCAAGCCGCGTCGAGGCCAGGATCATTCCAACAAGGGGGTATCTATTCCGTGGCTGATTTGGAAAAAACCGCCGTCACAACGGCTGACGCCTCTCCTATCGATGCCGAAAAGGGCGCCGAGATCATGGAGAAATATGAAAAAGAGTCCCGCACCCGCAAGTTCCAGGCCGACTGGCTGAACAAGCTGGTCTATGTCCTGTGTCTGTTCTTCACCCTGTATCACCTGGCCTATGCCTCTGGCATCCGCATTTTACAGATGGTGAACATCAAGCACCACGCCATCCATGTGGGACTGGTGCTGATGATCGGCTTCCTGCTCTACCCCGCCTTTAAAAAGTCCAGCCGGAAAAAGGTCGTATGGTACGACTGGATCTGCTTCGCTCTGTCGGCGGTCATGCCCATCTATGTATTCGTCCGCTATCCCGTATTCATCTCCACCGGCTTCCAGGGCGAGACCATTGACATTATCTTCGGTACGATCCTGATCCTGCTGGTGCTGGAGTGCTCCCGCCGACTCAGCGGTCCGGCCCTGAGCATCCTGTCCGTCATCTTCCTGGTCTATGCCATATTCGGCCGGTATATGCCCGGTCTCTTCATGCACCGGGGCTATAACTGGCACCGCGTCGTCACCTATCTCACCACCGATATCTACGGCATCTACGGCACCTCCGTCAAGGTGGCCGCCACCTATATCGTCCTGTTTATCATCTTCGGCGAAGTGATGAACAAGTGCGGCATGGGCCAGTTCTTCAACGACATCGCCAACGCCCTGGCCGGTCACACCAAGGGCGGCCCGGCTAAGGTGGCCGTGCTGGCCTCCGGCTTTCTGGGCTCCATCAACGGCTCCGCCGTGGCCAACGTGGTCACCACCGGCACCTTCACCATCCCCCTGATGAAAAAGACAGGCTACTCCAAGGAGTTTGCCGGCTCCGTTGAGGCCACCGCCTCGGTGGGCGGCCAGCTGCTGCCCCCCATTATGGGCGCCGCCGCCTTCGTCATGGCCGAGACCCTGGGGGTGCAATACGGAGTCATCATCAAGGCCGCCGTCATCCCCGCCCTGCTGTATTACATGGGTATTTTGGTCCAGGTGCAGATGCGGGCCACCAAAGAGCACCTAAACGGCCTGCCCAAGGAGCAGATGCCCAAGCCCGGCCAGGTCATGCGGGAGCGGGGCCATCTGCTTATCCCCATCGCCTTCCTGCTGTATATGCTCATCTGGAGCGGCAAAACGGTCATCTTCAGCGCCTTCTGGACCATCGTGGTCACCATCATCGTGGCCGAGCTGCGGCCCATCAGCCGCATGAGCCTGAAGGACATCTGCGATGCCTTTGTCTCCGGTGCCAAGTCCACCGTCTCCGTGGCCATCGCCTGCGCCTGCGTGGGCATCATCGTGGGCGTGTGCGGCATGACCGGCTTCGCCCTGAACGTGGCCCACGCCATCATCCGCATCGGCCAGGAGAGCGTGCTGCTCACCCTGGTGTTCACCATGATCACCTGCATGATCCTGGGTATGGGCCTGCCCTCCATCCCCTCCTATCTGATCACCGCCACCATCGCCGCCCCCGCCCTGGTGGAGCTGGGCCAGCCCGAGCTGGCCGCCCACCTGTTCTGCTTCTACTTTGCCATGTTCGCCAACCTGACCCCCCCTGTGGCCCTGGCCTCCTTCGCTGCGGCGGGTCTGTCCGGCGGCAGTCCCATGAAGACAGGCTGGCAATCGGTGCGATTGGCCCTGGCCGGATTCATCATCCCCTATATGTTCATGTATAACCCCCAGCTGCTGCTGGAGAACGTGACATGGCTCAGCGGCACCCAGGTGGTCATCAGCTCCTGCATCGGCGTGGTGATGATCGCCGCCGCCGTGGAGGGCCACCTGTTCGGCAACCTGAACTGGCTGCTGCGCTTCGCCTCTATGGCCGGCGCCCTGATGCTCATCGACAGCAAGACCCTCACCGACATCGGCGGCATCGCCATTCTGGCCATCATCATCGCCTATCAGAAGCTCATCTATCAGCCCCGGCACAAGGACCCCGTTTCTCCGTCCGCTGCCTGAGCATTTTCCATGAAAAAGGGAGCGCCCCGGCGCTCCCTTTTTCGTCTCTCTTGCCCTTACTTTGCTTCTCTGCTATACTGAAGCTATCAATCAAATTTCAGAAGGGATGACTGCCCTATGCCCAGCTTCGACCCGCTTACTTACCGCTATTCCTCCCGCCGCAACGTGGTCTATGCCAAAAAGGCCGTGGCCTGTACCTCCGTCCCTCTGGGGGCCCAGATCGGTCTGGACGTGATGAAGTCCGGCGGCAACGCCGTGGACGCCGCCGTGGCCATGGCCGCCGCCATGCCCCTGCTGGAGCCCACAGGCAACGGCCTGGGCTCCGACTGCTTCGCCCTGGTGTGGATTGAAAAAGATCAGAAGCTCTACGGCTTAAACGCCAGCGGCGTGGCCCCCATGGCCCTCTCCGCCGATAAGGTCCGGGAACTGGGCTTTGACCAGGTGCCCAAGGAGGGCTGGCTGCCCACCATGGTCCCCGGCGCCCCCGCCGGTTGGGCCGCCCTGAACAGCCGCTTTGGCACCAAGCCCCTGGCCGAGCTGTTCGCCCCCGCCGTCGCCTATGCCCGGGAGGGCTATCCCGTGCCTGTGAATGTGGCCCGCCAGTGGGCCAAAGACAGCCGCCGCATCGCCAAGGCCATGGAGACCGACCCCGCCCCCCACGAATACTGGTGGAAGAGCTTTATGAAGCCTGACGGCACCCCCTATGCCGCCGGAGACCTCTTCCGTTTCCCCGACTACGCCGACACGTTAGAGGAGTTGGCCGCCACCGGCTGCGAGAGCTATTACCGGGGCAGACTGATGGAGCGCCTCGTGGCCTTCTCCCAGAAGACGGGGGGCTATTTCTGCCGGGAGGACTTTGAGCACTATCACCCGGACTGGGTGGAGCCCATCACCCAGAACTATCGGGGCTATACCGTGTGCGAGATCCCGCCCAATGGCCACGGCATCACCGTCCTCATGGCCCTGGGCATTCTGGACGGGATGACCATGCCGGAAAATCGGGAGAGCGCCGAGCACTATCACAAGGTGATGGAGGCCATCAAGCTGGCCTTTGCCGACACCAAGACCTATGTGGCCGACCCCCGGTATATGAAGACCAGGGTGGACCAGCTGCTCAGCCCCGACTATCTGGCCGCCCGCCGTGCCCTTATCAGTGACAAGGCCCTGGAGCCCAAGGCCGGGGACCCCCGCTGCGGCGGCACCATCTATCTGTGTACCGCCGATGAACAGGGCAACATGGTCTCCTTCATCCAGAGCAACTACACCACCTTTGGCTCCGGCGTGGCCATCCCCGGCACGGCCATCTCCCTGCAGAACCGGGGGGCCAACTTCTCCCTGGACCCCGCCAGCGACAACTGTCTGGCAGGGGGCAAAAAGTCCTATCACACCATCATCCCCGGCTTCCTGCTGAAGGACGGCCAGGCGGTGGGTCCCTTCGGGGTGATGGGGGCCTTTATGCAGCCCCAGGGCCAGGCGGAGGTCATCATCAACACCCTGGACTATCACATGAACCCCCAGGAGGCCCTGGACGCCCCCCGCATCCAGTGGATCGGCGGGAAAAAGCTCCAGCTGGAGCGGGAGGCCGGTGAGGACATCGCCCAGCAGCTGCGCGCCATGGGCCACAAGGTGGAGATCATCGATGACCGCATCGCCATGGGCCGGGGCCAGATCATCTGGCGGTGTGAAAACGGCACTCTCATCGCCGGGACCGAGCCCCGCTGCGACGGCGCGGTGGCCGCCTGGTGATCTTACAGTCAACACAAAACAGCGCAAAGCGCCCGGAGAGCCGCTCTCCGGGCGCTTTTTATGACAGTTTTCTTCCCTTCCACCGGTAGTAGATCAGGCAAACCACCAGGGAAAACAGGGCCGCCCACACGGTGGACAGGCCGATCTGAAACAGCTCCGGCTCCGCCTGGCGGCTGGCCCACCAGGCATATGGGATCTTCACCAGGAAGATGGAGCACAGCCCTTGGACCATGACGAACCGGGTCCGGCCCAGGCCGTTGAAATAGCCCGTCAGGCAATAGGCGGCGGACAAAAGCAGGCACTCCACAGAGGTGGCCCGCAGAAACTCCCAGCTGGCCGCCGCCACCGCTCCCTGTCCCCCGCCCTTTCCTTGGAGGAAGAGCATGGACAGGGCCTCCCCGTGGAAAAAAGCGGCCCAGGCCGCAAGTCCGCCCAGGAGCACGGCGGTGGCCATCCCCGTCCACAGGGCTTTTTTCGCCCGGTCCGGCTGTCCGGCCCCCAGGTTCTGCGCCGTAAAGGCCGAGATGGACTGCATATACGCCACCGGGATAAGCAGAATGAACAGCACCAGCTTCTCAGCGATGCCCACCCCGGCGGAGGCCGTCACCCCCAGGGCGTTCACCAGACCGATGAGGATGAGATAAGACGCCTCATTGCACACGTCCTGCAAGGCGATGGGCGCGCCCAGCAGGAGGATGCTCCCCGCGGTCCGGCCGTCCGGTCTGAGGTGGGTCCTGCGTATGACAAATGGCAGCCCCCGGCGGCGGATGAGGGCCAGGGACAGCACCACGCTGACTCCCTGGGCCGCCACGGTAGCCATGGCCGCCCCGGCAGCCCCCAGGCCAAGCCCCCGGATCAGCGCCAGGTCCCCCGCCACGTTGACTACACAGGCGATGGCTACGAACACCAGGGGTGACCGGGCGTCCCCCATGCCCCGAAAAATGGCGCTGAGCAGGTTATAGGCCGCGATGCACAGGCTGCCCCCGCCGCAGATGCGGATATAGTCCGCCGTCTGGTCCAGCGCCTCCGCCGGGGCGTTCATCCCCCTGGCGATGGGTCCGGCGGCCAGCACCATCACCAGACTCAGCGCCGCTCCCAGCAGGCCGAACACCCACAGGCTGGCCCCAACGGCCCGGGCCGCACCGTCGTCGTCCCCCCGTCCCATGGCCCGGCCCAGCAGCACCGTGACCCCCATGGACAGGCCGGTGCTCCCGCCGATGACCATCTGCATGGTCTGGCTGCCGGTAGACACGGCGGAGATGTCCGCAGTGGTGCCGAACCGTCCCACTGCCCACAGGTCCACCGCCCCATACAGGGCCTGGAGGATCAGCGCCAGCAGCACCGGCCCGCAGAAGGTCAGCAGACCGGAGAGCACGGGCCCCTCCGTCAGTGTCCGCCCCCTCATTTCTCCAGCTCCTCAAAGTTGATCTGAGCGATCACGTCCAGCATCTCGCAAAACCGGGCCACCTCCGCTGGGGAAAAGCGCTGGGTGATGCGCCGGATGACCTCCCCGTCCTGGCGGCGATAGACCTGATACCTTGGGACGGCCTCCTCGTTCACCGACAGGAAATACCGCCGCCCGTCCTCCGGGTCTGGAGTCTTCGTCACCAGGCCCTGGCGGATGAGCTCGTTTACCTTCGACGTGACTCCCGGGCGGGACACGTGGAGCATATCCGCCAACCGGGAGGCGGTGCATCTGCCCTCCATGGTGAAGATCAGCTCCAGATATAAGAGACTGTTATAGGTGATGGTCTCGTCCACAAACTTCCGGTTCATCAGCCGAAGATCGCACAGGGCGGTGCTGTAATAAAACCGGTCCAACGCCTGCCGCAGGTCCATTGTCCCACTTCCCCCTCTAAACAATTAAGATAATATCATTATATTAGCTTAATTATCTAAGCGCGTCAAGGCGAAAAACGCCCCGGCGGGCGCGGGCACGGCGGCCTGCCTCCCTCCGGGGCGTCTGGTCCTGCATGACTCCTATTACTCCGCTGTCCCGTCCACGGGGATGGGATAATGCTCGGTGAAGCAGCCCTCGCAGAAACCGCACTGGGCGTTGGGGGCCAGCTTTTGCAGGTTCTCCAGGGACAGAAAGTCCAGGCTGTCCGCTCCGGTCATGTCCCGGATCTCGTCGATGGAGTGGTGGCAGGCGATGAGCCGCTCCTTGTCCGGGATATCGGTGCCGAAGTAGCAGGGGGAGATGAAGGGCGGGGCGGACACCCGCATGTGGACCTCCGTGGCTCCCGCCTCCCGCAGCAGGGCAATGATCTGGCTGCAAGTGGTGCCCCGGACGATGGAGTCGTCCACCATGACCACCCGCTTGCCCTCCACCTCGCTGCGCAGGGCGGACAGCTTGATGCGCACCGCCTGCTCCCGGCTCTGCTGGTCGGGGGTGATGAAGGTGCGGCCCACATAGCGGTTTTTCACAAAGCCCATCACGTTGGGCAGGCCGCTCTCCAGGGCATAACCCCGGGCGGCGTCCAGGCCGGAGTCGGGCACCCCCACCACCACGTCGGCGGGGACGGGATTCTGCCGGGCCAGCAGACGGCCCGCGTTCACCCGGGCCTGGTGGACCGACTGCCCGGCGATGATGGAGTCGGGACGGGCGAAATAGATGTACTCGAAGATACACATGTGGGACTTGCCCTGGCAGTTGTCCCGGATGGACCGGACCTGGCCATCCTGGACCACCACCACCTCGCCGGGCTCCAGTTCCCGCTCCACTCTGCCGCCCACGGCCTCGATGGCGCAGGACTCCGAGGCGAACAGGATGGCCTGGCCCTTCCGGCCCATGCACAGGGGGCGGAAGCCCCAGGGGTCCCGGCAGGCGATGAGCTTTTGGGGCGACATGACCAGCAGAGAGAAGGCCCCCCGCAGTTTAGACGCCGCCTGGCACACCGCCTCCTCCACGCTGCCGCAGCGCAGCCGGGCCTGGGCGATGGCATAGGCGATCAGCTCTGAATCGCTGGTGGTGTGGAAAATGGCCCCCTGATACTCAAACTTCTGCCGCAGCTGGTCCACCCCTACCAGGTTTCCGTTGTGGACCACCGCCAGGGTGCCCTTCACATATTTGATGGTCAGGGGCTGGGCGTTCTCCCGCTCCCTGGCCCCGGTGGTGGCATAGCGCACATGGCCCACGGCCATGGTCCCGTTCAGCCGCTGGAGGGTCTGCTTGTCAAACACCTCGCTGACCAGGCCCACGTCCTTATAAAAGGACTGCTCCCGGTCATTGATGGTGGCGATGCCGCAAGCCTCCTGTCCCCGGTGCTGCAGGGCGTACAGCCCGTAATAGGTGGTCTGGGCACAGCCCCCCGCCGGGTCATAGACGCCGAACACGCCGCACTCCTCGTGCAGGCCCATGTCCGGCCCGTCCCACTCCAGTTCTGTCTCTGCTCTGTCTGCCATTTGCGCCGCTCCTTTCTCCTATGCGCCAAAAAAGCGCAACGACGCCCCTATCCAGGCGTCGTTGTCCGTACAAAATATTATACCCCCGATATTCCCGTTTTCGCAACGGAAACCGGAGCGCAAACCCGATGATATGCGCCCCGGCATTGCAGGATCTTTCTGTGAGATTTTCACAAGGCGGGAAAAAGGGCTACCCAACGGAAAAAAATTATGGTAAAATAACTGCTAGCAGTTATTTTACCATTTATTCAAGCCGTTTTTCTCCCGGGCTTCGCCCGGAACCGAAAAACATGGCATAATGTTTCCTGTAAAATCCCGTCTCACTCACCGCTCCTAGGAGGTAATTTCCATGAGATGTCCCTTCTGCGCCCACCCTGAAAGCAAGGTCATCGACTCCCGTCCCGCGGACGAGGGCGCCAGCATCCGCCGCCGGCGGGAATGTCTGGCCTGTCACAAGCGATTTACCACCTACGAGACCATGGAGAGCCTGCCCCTGATGGTGGTGAAAAAGGACGGCAGCCGCCAGAGCTTTGACCGGAACAAGGTGCTGGGCGGCCTGATCCGGGCCTGCGAAAAGCGCCCGGTGAGCTATGCCACCTTGGAGGCCATCGTCAACGACATCGAGCAGACCCTGCAAAGCCAAATGGACCGGGAGGTCCGCTCCGCCCAGATCGGCGAACTGGTCATGGACCGGCTGAAAAAGGTGGACGAGGTATCCTACGTCCGCTTCGCCTCCGTCTACCGCCAGTTCAAAGACATCAACACTTTCCTGGACGAGCTGAATAAGCTGCTGGAGGATAAGTAAAAGCCGCCGGGATTTTTTCTTCTGCAAAGGAGGCCGCGCATATGCTGAGCAAAGAAGCCGCAAAAAAAATCGGGATCGACGCCTGTGCCGACAAGCTGGGCAGGGATTTCATCCTGGCCCACAAGAATTATGCCATATCCATATACGGCGAGAGCGCCGACAGCGTATATTGCTTTGTGGGCGTGGACGATCAGCATCGCCCGCAAAACAACTTCGACACATTCGTTCTGGATGGACCCTCCCAGTTTCCCTTTCGGGCAAGCTGCAACGTCAGCCTGGAAGACGGCATTCCCCGTTTTGAGGAGTGTGTCCTTCCGCCCCAGTCGCCCCAATAACGAATCATCAAATTTGAAAGCGTCAGCCTGGGTGCTGGCGCTTTTTTATGTTCTCTCCCCTCCGGCCTATTTTTCTCCCCGCCCGCATATGCTTTTGGGCGGAGGTGAGGGCTGTGTCTTGGGTTGGTCGGGCGGCGGACGCTCTTTGGAACCCCTGGCTGCTGGGGCTGTTTTTGTTCACGGGGCTTGTTTACTCCCTGGGCTCCGGCTTTTTTCAGCTGTTCGGCCTGCCCCTCTGGCTGCGGGCCACTTTGGGCGGGCTGTTCCGCCGGGAGAAGGGCGCTAAACGGGGCCTGTCCCCTCTTCAGTCCCTGGCCACAGCTCTGGCCTCCACCATGGGCACGGGGTCCATCGCCGGGGTGGCCACCGCCCTGACCCTGGGCGGGCCGGGGGCTGTGTTCTGGATGTGGGCGTCCGCATGGCTGGGCATGATGACCGGCTTTGGGGAGAAGCTGCTGTCCGTCCGCTTTCAGCGCCCCGCTCCCGGGGGCGGGATGCAGGGCGGGCCCATGTTCTATCTCCGGGACGGCTTGGGCTGGCACGGGGCCGCCCTGTGGTTCACCCTGGCCTGTCTCCCCGCCACCCTGGCCGGGGGCGACCTGGTCCAGTCCTCCTCCATCGCCCAGGCATTAGAGAGCAGCTTCGCTCTCCCCCGGCTAGCTACGGGACTGGTCACCGCCGCCCTGGCCGCCCTGGTCCTGATGGGCGGGGTGGGGCGCATCGCCCGGGTGTCCTCTGCCCTGGTCCCCGCCATGGCTCTGCTCTATCTGGGGGCCGGGGGCTGGGTGCTGCTGTGCCGGGCCACGGCCCTGCCCGGAGCGCTGAAACTGATTTTTCTCTGTGCCCTCTCTCCCCGGGCCGCTCTGGGCGGCGGAGCGGGCTGGACGGTGGCCTCCGCCCTGCGCTATGGGGTGGCCCGGGGGGTATTCACCAACGAGGCGGGCTTAGGCCCCTCCGCCATGGCCCACGGAGCCGCTGACCACGCCTGTCCCGTCCGCCAGGGCTTTTGGGGGATGTTCGAGGTGGCCCTGGCCACCCTGCTGGTCTGCTCCGTCACCGCTCTGGTCATTCTGGTCAGCGGCGTGTGGCAGCCGGGGTCGCCGAAGGCCCTCACCGGGACCTCTCTCACCGCCGCAGCCTTCTCCTCCGTGCTTGGCCCGGCTGGAAGCTGGACGGTGTCCCTGTGTCTGCTGCTGTTCGCCTTCTCCTCTATTCTGGGCTGGAGCTATTACGGCCAGCAGTGCCTGCGTTATCTCACCGGGGATGACCGCCTGCTGCCCCTCTACCGGGCCCTGTTTCTCCTGTGCATCCCCCTGGGGGCGGTGTGGGAAAACGCCGTGGTTTGGGAACTGGTGGACCTGTGCAACGCCCTGATGGCCCTACCCAACCTGGTGGGGCTGATCGTCCTGGCGCCGACAGCACTCGGGGAACTGCGCACAAAAATATCCTGGCGGTTTTAAAGGCCGCCAGGATATTTGTTTACGTATTCTCTTCCCCGTGGTGCTCATTCTCAGGTTCCAGGCGTTCCACCAGGGCCCACTCTACCCGGCGGTCACACAGCTCCTCCACCCGGATGCGCAGGCCCAGGGCCTCCACCACCGGGCGGCTGCCGTCCTCGGGGATGACGGACAGCTGGGAGAACACCAGGCCGCCCAGGGTGTCATAGTCCCGGTCCTCCTCCTCGGGCAGCTCAATGCCGATGGCCTGGGCCAGCTCCTCCAGGTCCGCAGAACCGGACACCCGCCACTTGTTGTCCTCCAGGCGGATGATGTCCTGCTCCTCCTGGGGGTCGAACTCGTCATAGATCTTGCCCACCAGCTCCTCCAGCAGGTCCTCCATGGTGACCAGTCCGCTGGTGCCGCCGTACTCGTCCACCACCAGGGCCATGTGGGTCTTTTTCCCCTGCATGTCCCGGAACAGCACGTCGGTGGGCACGGTCTCCGGCACGAAATAGGCCGGGCGGAGCAGATCCTTCATGGGCTTGGGCTGGGGCAGGCGGCAGTTGAGCAGATATTCCCGGGTGGACAGCACGCCCACGATGTCGTCCACGTCCTCCTGATACACCGGGAAGCGGGACAGGCCGGAGCTTTTGATGGTCTCCATCACCGTGTCGTCATCATCATCCAGTTCCAACGTGACCATGTCGGTGCGGTGGACCATCACGTCCCGGGCGGTCATAGTATCAAAGTCAAAGACGTTTTCGATGAGCGTCTTCTCATTGCTCTGGATGGCGCCGGACTCCTCGCCCTCCTCCACCATGGCCATGATGTTGTCCTCCGACACCTTCTCCTCCCGGCGCAGCAGGCGGCGGATGGGCTTTTGAAACAGCAGGATCAGGTTTCCCAACAGGCTGATCCCCAGCAATACGATGGGCCATATTTGGTCCCCAGGCACGAAAAACTCCCCCTTGAACGGTTTTGTGCATCTAAAATAGCAAGAGTATCATACCACACCCCCGCCCCCAGCGCAAGGGAAAGCCCGTGATTTGCCCCCCTCTTCCGCGACCACGAAAATTTTTCAAAAATTTTTTGCGGAAAAAGAGGAATCCTCCCTTTTTTTGCGTATAAGAAATTATAAGACAAAATTTCGTCTGTTGGCTGAAGCGGCCTGCCCATCTTGTTCCTTACGAACATCCCGAAAAAGGAGTGGTTTCTATGGCGGATCGTAACTTTAAAGTCGTGGCTGTCCTGCGGGACGATCTCACCCCCGCCCAGCGGCTGACCGCCGAGCGCCAGCTGTGCGCCTTGCAGCGGAAATTCCAAATCGAGAAGATCGATGACGAGACTTATTGCAAGGGCGGCCCAGTCACAGACAACGACGATTTCGGCCCGGTGACCTTTTTCTACTGCAAGCTGAAGCGGATGAAAGAATACTTCTGCAAGCTGGAGTATTACGACCTGTGGGAAGGAGAAAAGAGCGTTGCCGTCTGACCAGACCAAGGCGCGGCGGAGCCAGTGGGCACGGGGCGTGGTCCTGTCCTTCGACTTTGACACGGCAAGAAAAGAACGAAACGGGAAGGAGCGTGTGCCATGACCCTGCGGGAGGAGACCCAGCGGCGGGAGGCGGAATTTCTCTCTCCCTATGCCTGCCGCTCCGCCGCCAGCCGGGGCCGCCAGCGGAGCGAGGAGGCGTGTCCCATCCGCACGCCTTTTCAGCGGGACATTGACCGCATCGTCTATTCCAAGGCCTTTCGGCGCTTAAAGCACAAGACCCAGGTGTTCCTCCTGCCCGAGGGAGACCACTACCGCACCCGCATGACCCACACCCTGGAGGTCAATCGTATCGCCCGGACCATCGCCCGTGCCCTGGCCCTGAACGAGGACCTGACCGAGGCCATCGCCCTGGGCCACGATCTGGGCCACACCCCCTTCGGCCACGCCGGGGAGCGGGTGCTCAACGAGCTGATGCCCGGGGGCTTTGCCCACTTCCGCCAGTCGGTGCGGGTGGTGGAGCGGCTGGAGAAAAACGGCCAGGGACTGAACCTGACCTGGGAGGTGCGCAACGGCATCCTCTGCCACACGCGCGGCCCCGCCGCTGCCACGCTGGAGGGCCAGGTGGTCCGGCT
>ERZ856578.3034-NODE-3034-length-26030-cov-4.242515_pt1 | contig 26030 bp, 21 predicted proteins | sample MGYA00514384_ERZ856578 | MGnify/ENA primary metagenome ERZ856578 (study PRJEB29103, sample SAMN06111958) | human gut metagenome | biome: human gut; feature: ankylosing spondylitis patient; material: healthy_person | host: Homo sapiens | place: China:Hangzhou... | reverse complement strand
GAGGCAGGTGATTACCATCTGTACGAACCCGTCTTTATTCGTCCCGAGGACAGCGCCGTTGATGATTCCGGCGCAAACGTCCGGCAGACTGGTGGAGAGCGACAAGAGAACGACTACAGCACCGATGATGACGAACAATTCCTCGTAGGTGGGAGCCTTTGTTACGGACATTTCATTGATGAAACTTGCGCCGACTCCAAGAAGAAGAGTGATGACAAAAAGCTTGAAGGCCACCGCTATAACGTAGCGTATGGAGTTGATCGCGTAGTCCTTGGTAAAGCCGGCTCCGCCGAAGCCAATCAGGATCATGGCTGCGGCCATTGAAAGGGTGGCCTCACATTTTATAAAAATGACTTGTGCTGAAAGAAGGGCAAAACATATAAGAATGATAAAGGATGCTATTGCATAAATAAAAGAGTCAATAGGACTCCAAACAGACATTGTGGCAAGAATTTTGGCACATAAACCAAAACCTATTTTAAGCGGTGATGCCTCGTCAACAAAGTCGGGCGTAAGTTGCTTGGCAATCCCCTGGAATTGCGATATTATTTGCCATGACCAGTCTTTGTAGTGATTTATGACCGCAAGGAACACACAAGCAAAAAAGATGGTCAGCGTTATTTGCTTTATCAGGTCAGTGAGTTGCGGCCTTTCCAGTGCAAAGCGAATGCCTATCCAGGCAATATCAAGAACAAGAAGCAAGGCAAAAAGGCGAAGGGTATACCCCTTGAGGATCGTATCCCACCCTGATGTGGCATTTTGAAACGTTTGAACTATACCTATCGTCTGTGTAACAACGCCACCAGCATCAGCAAAGGCCTGTTGTGCTTGAATAGCAAAAAAGGAGATGAAAATAATGAAAAAACTTGCTTTGCTTCTTATTAGTGTTCTCATGTCTCTTTCTCTTACTTCATGTAATGAGGAGAAAGGGGATTTGCATTCAACAGACTTACTTGAAAAAGCAAGCAAAATGGAGACGCCGAAAACTTTTTAAAAGGTTTTTGGCGTCTCCATTTTAGACGCACGTTCCAGTAATTCCGTTTCCGTTGCTTGTCTCCACTGCTCTTTTCTGAGCTGGTCTTCTTTTTCACCCTTCATCTGGCTGGATAACTGCGCTTGGCTCATGGTGGCCGTAAGTTCCCGCAACTGGCGCGCTTCCTGAAGCTGCATACTGGTCAGGGTGTTTGCCGCCATAAGCGCCTGCATCTGACCTTCCGGGGTGGACAGCAGTTCGTCGATATGGGCTTCCAGCGCCGGGGTGTCCCTCACCATGCTCTGGAGTTGATCTCCCGAAAGCTGAAAGAGCGCTTCCGCCGAGCGATCGACGTTTTCTCCCCAGGTATCCACGGTCTTTTGCAGATCATCCATCGGCAGTGTCATCAGGGAGGCCATCTTGTCCGATTCGGCGTAGATATTGCGGAATATCCCGGCCATAGCCGACAGATCGCCACGTGAAGTCCGAAGCTGGGAGGTCAGATTCGCCAAACGTGTAAACGTGCCGTGAACCTTGCCGTAAATCTCGGCGGGCAGGCCGATGGTATTCTGGACCATGTTGGCATACTGTTCCACGTTCTGCTGGACCATCCGAACCTGTTGAATGGTCTGCTGGACGGACTCCTGATAATCGGCCACAATGTTCCGCAACTGCTCCACATTGGTGACGCGATCCAGAGCTTGCGTGAATTTTTCCGAGCAGTTGGTGCACCAGACTGTTTTGGCATGACCAGGAGAAGGTGATGCAAAACTAAAGAAGACAATTAATCCTATAAAAAATGGAGTATTAGTCATGGAAAACACCTCTAAAAATGAATTTGTGAATAAGCTTTATGATAATATATTGTCCCATACTAAATATGTAACAAATTTATTAGTAATCCTGAATGGCACTGGTGCTATTACTGTTTTTACTGCTGGAAATAAGCAATTTAGCTTTTCCTTGTTTTTCTTTATTATTGGTATAATTTTGGTTGTCATATCGCTTGCTTTATCTTATTGTGCTATATGGTATTATATTAAGGAAGTTCATAAAAATGGATGCCTATCTAGGTTTGTTACAGAGTTTTATGATATTTTTTCGTTTATACTTTTATGCGGCATTGCGCTGTCAACTTTCTGTTTATTTTTAGGATTAAGTTCTGGATATAATATTGTTATCGATTGATTAAAAATATTGTATTTATTAATTCATTTAAAAATTCCTTATACGAAAAACCAAATACTTTTATAAAATACATAAATATAATAATTGTAATAATTATGAATAATATTTGTACACCAAATTTATCTGAAATTTTTTTTATGGATGCTTTTATATTTATAATATTTATATATGTTATAAACATAATACATGAATATACGCCAAGAAAAATCATACATATCTGTATCTGAATATTTTCCACGCCAAGTGTACCCATAACCGTGACGTGTGCTTGGAGCATGAAAAATGCCAGAATGCTGACTGCCGCAGTAAAAAGGTAGTCTTTTGAGGTATAATTCATGATTGCCAGAGGGATACAAAACAGGAAGACCAGCATGAGCATAGTGGCCAGGAACAGCATCAGCAGATTGTTCTGGCCAGCCATATCGGCGCGAATCCAGGTCAAAAACGCCGTGCCTGTAACGACAAGCGCGCTGCCTATACCGTACCATTTGACCAGCGGAAGTAGTTTTTCCATCAGCTGTAACCGCTTTTGCAGATCGCGCTGGAGGTCGCCTTTCTGATGCGCCCTGGCCGTTCTGCACCAGAGCGGACGGGGGCGCGCGACAAGAGGTCTGGGACGTGTCGCATGTGTGCCGGACTTTGCGGAGTTCATGGGCTCCCCCTACAGCAGCCTTGCCTTTTCCAGTTCGTTGTTCATCTGCCGCTCAAAAATCAGCAGGCGCTGAGTGGCCATGATCCCGAAGCGTTGTCTTTTTCCGTCGGAGCCGGCGGCGGCCTGGGCAACCGTCAGTTTGGCCGCCAGCAGGTCTTCCACATCCTTGCCGTAGGTGTCCCGGTTCAAATGAGGGATTTTCACCAGGGCGTGGATTTTGTCGTGGTTGGCCGTATAGACGTCGAAAGTTTCAAACGGCTTGCCGTTGCGGTCCACACTCCCGAAAAATCGATTCAGCCACAGCACGAAGCGGGCGGAAGGGAAGGCCCGGAGCAGCGTTTCCAGGCAGCGGAGCGTTTCATCCTGGGCCTGGCCCCCCGTCACCAGGCAGTGGATGAACACCTGGCCGAGGTTTTGCAGCATGGGGATCACGGGGTTTTCGGCCATATAGGCGCACAGGGGCAAATAGGTGGCGCTGCCGTTGTCCACGACGACTTGCGCCTTCTCCACTTCGGCCAGGGGCAGCAGATCGTTTTCCATAAAGGCGTCAAAATGCCGGGTGTTGACCTGTTGGGTGTCCTTGTCGATAAGGTCCAGTACCTTGACCGGAAAGGCCGTATATCCGCCCAGGGTGTGGTTTTGCGGATCGGTGTCGAAGCAGTGCACGGCCTGCTCGTTCCGTTGAAAAAAGGACGCCAGAAAGGAACTGGCCAGGCTTTTGCCTATGCCGCCCTTGGAGCCGAGAAAGAAATGCGTATCCATGCCATGCCTCATTTTTTCGAATCAAGTTCCGACTCAGGAGTGGAATTCAGGTCCGCAAAGCGTTGCGGGTTGAACTCCACCATGTCCCCGCTAGTGCAGAGAGCCGCCGCCTTGCCCGAAGAGGCATTCCCCTCGGTTTTCCTTTTTCGGGTTTTTCTTTTAGCTCCAGTGGAGGTTCCTTCGAGCCAAGGTTGTCCTATCAGGCAGAATGGAACGTTTAGCGCAACGGAACAAAATCAAGCTTAGAATAGCCACTTCTTTTTGAAGTTATCTAGGAAAATCCGGCACAAGATATCTTCTATAGCGGCGTCTCCTTTGCTACGCAAATTGCAAAAACCCCGAAAGATTATTTATCTTTCGGGGTTCGTCTTTTTTATGTACTTAATTAAAAAATTCTACGAATTGTCACGATAGAACGATATGCAGCACCTTTCGTAATCTTGATACCATCTCTTGGATTACTAGCATGGATTACTCTGTTATTGCCCATATAAATTGCTACATGACCGCTGTAACAAATAATGTCACCAGGTTTTGCTTTGCTTAAGCTACTTACTCTTCTTCCAACGTTTCTCTGTGCATAAGAAGAATGAGGAAGTGACTTACCAAAATGTCTATATACACTCATAACAAATCCTGAGCAGTCAGCTCCATGAGTAAGGCTTGTTCCACCCCATCTGTAAGGATTTCCAAGGAATCTCTTCGCATAGTTTACAACACTCTGACCTTTGCTCATTGTAGTTGCAGAAGCGGTTGCTCCATTAGCGATTGTGATATATTTACCCTGTGTATAACCAACCTTACCTTTTACTTTTACCGCAACCCACTTAGAGTTGTTAGAAAGGAGTGTTACTTTTGCTCCTCTTTTTAAAGTAGTAATCTTCTTTGCTTTCGTACTCTTTCTTGTACGGATGTTTAAGATACTAGAGTTTACTTTACCTTTTGTTACTAATTTTGCAGCCTCTACCTGTGCTACATTATTTACCCCTGACACAGGAGCTATATTAAAAAGAAAGACTGCGGTAAGTAAACCGGCTGCCACACGTTTCATTCTATTCAGCATATTTCATTCCTCCACAAATTCATAATCGAACATTTATCTAACTGAGGCTCATTATAACTGTTGAATGTGTCTAAAATGTGACTTTTGCAATATTTTTTAATAAAACCGTAATATCCAACAATAAAACGATAAGATTTTTTCTAAAATATAAGCATATTTTTGCTTATCTGTAAACAAATCATGACCTTTCAGCCACAATTAAAACACTATTTACTCTGGGAAAGCAGTTTTTGTTTTAACTCATCTTCAAGTTCTACCAGCTTGCCCTCGGCTTCTCTTCTCTTTTCCCGGCCTTCCTGCTGAATCTTCATCACTTCATCAATCGTGCTCATAAGGCTCTCATTTGTTGCCACGAGAGTTTCCATATCAATAATTCCCCTCTCGCTTTCCTTTGCAGTTTCAATAGTTGCTGTTTTTAACTTCTCTGCATTTTTCTTAAGAAGGTCATTCGTAAGATCCGTAACCTTTCTCTGCGCTTCTGCCGCTTCTCTGGAATGTTCTACACCGAGTGCGATAATCATCTGGCTCTTCCATAAAGGAATCGTATTTACAAGAGTAGACTGAATCTTCTCAGACATTGTAATGTCACTAGCCTGTACCATACGAATCTGTGGAGCCATCTGTAAAGATACCATTCTTGTAAGCTCCAAATCATGAATCTTCTTTTCAAAACGATTACAAAGTGCCTCTCTGTCATTAACTTCCTGTGCATCTTCCTGACTTCCCGTTTCCTGCGCTTTTTTTCGAAGTGCCGGAAGAACCTCATTGGTTTCTTTCTCAAGCTTTTTCTTTCCCGCAAGAATGTACATTGTAAGCTCACGGAAATATACTTTATTTAAATCATAAAGCTGATCAAGCATAGCGCTATCCTTTAAAAGCTGCACCTGATGTCCCTCTAACTTCTCACAGATCTGGTCGATGCTTCCCTCCGCTTTACTATAGCGGAGTTTCAATGTCTGCGCTTTTGATGCCTTTTTCTTAAAGAAACCGACAATACCTTTTTCTTCTTCCTCATCAAATCCTTTCAGTTCCACGACAACCCCATTTAACAAATCACCGATCTCTCCTAAATCTTTAGAACGTACTTTTTCCAGTGTTCCTTCTGAAAAATCAGACATCTTTTTCTGTGTTCCCGCACCATACTGTAAAATGGATGTGGAATCTTCTAGCTGAATCTGTTCTACAAACGCATCCACCTGTTTCTTTTCTTCTTCTGTCAAATACTGTTCTTCTTCATAAACTTTCGGCTCTGCTTTTTTCTCCTCTGCTGGAAGTTCCGGTGCTGCTTCCGGTGTCAAAGTAAGGGATGGACCCTCTTTTAATAATTCTTCAATATCCATATCTTTATTCTCCTTATATAGTGTTTATTTGCTATTTCCTCTGCTACTTTTTTAGATTCTTTCAAGAATGCCCCGGCATTCTTGCTGCGAGATGCGCGTCATGCAATGCATGACATACTTATTCTCCAACATCGCTGCTTAAAATTTTATAACTTCAACATCGGCTCTTTCTGGTCTGCATGTATCCCGTCTTCAGTCAAGCCATCCTGCTTCAACATAACCTCTAATACCTGAATATCTGAAGAGATATCCATGGCTACATTCTGAAACATCTCATCAAATAATTTTTCAAGAGCCTGATTCATCGTATCTAAGGAATCTTCTATCTCTTTTTTTGTTTTCCTGATATTCTCTCCCTGAACCGGCTGTTTCTCCACATCTTCATATACTTTAAGAAGTTTTAATACAGATGGAAAATAATATTTAAACAGCCTGTCCGTCTGCGAAATACTTTCTGGATGCTCCGATGCACATACAAAAATACGGGCGGTAAGCGTTTCCATCTGCTCAACCTTCCTGCGCATCTCATCAGACACAATCTCTTTCTTAAGCTCTGCGAGCTGCTCTAAATACTCCTGCCCATCTTTTTTTATTCGATGGATTTCTCTTTGCTCAAATGGAGCAGACTTTAGTGACTCTTCTGTCTCTCTTGCCTTCACTTCTTCCTGCTCTCTCTGTCTTTTTGCGGCCATAGCACTTGCATATTGCTGCTTTGACTCATCCGTAAGCATGAGACACGTTTCTCCCTCATCAAGTTCCGCTCCGATAATCAATTCTCTATCTGTAAGGAAATGAATATCTTTTAAAATTTTCTTCCTATCCCATCCTACTCTGCTCTCAAGATCCTCTATCATAACATAGGGCTTTCCTGTCCAAATACTTGCATATTTTCTTATTCTTCTTGCTCTTTTACTGTTAAAAATACCTCTTCCAAGTAAAAATGCACTGACAATAGTAAATGGAATCATAACTGCCGCGGATGTAATTGCTGCACCTATGGGAAATGCCACTGCCCCCAGGAATGCTCCAAGACCAATGCCTGCGCCACCAAAAGCGCCAAGTCCGGCAGCCCCTACTGCAATTTCAGCCGGTCCACTGTAAAGCCCCGGATTCTTCTTAAGCTTTCCGGCAATGACCTTTCTTCCATGTCCGACATTCACATATGCCTGGCTGCTTTGATATCCCCTTGCCTTATCAATCTGTTTTGCGGCCTCCTCTTTTGCTTTATCCACCTGTCTGGCGGCTTCTTCTTTCGCACGGTCAATCTGCTTTGCTGCCTCTGTCCTGGCCTTATCTACCTGTTTCATTGTTTCTTCTCTGGCAACATCAATTGTCTTTTGAATATTATGACTCAATTCTGCAAAATCCATAGATTCGGCAGATTCCTGTATCATGGAAAAAATCTTATCTCCCCAGTTTATACCATCTGCCTTGCCATTATCATTCTTGTCTTCAGAGGATTTTCTGTATCTTTCCCCCTGATTCCCGTGATTTTCACTATCTGAAAAATCAAATCTATCTTCCTGATTACTCATATACATACTCCTACCTTATATTTCTCTTACTATATCACAGATTTTATCGTTTTTATAGCGTAGAATTTCTTACAAAGGAATTTTCCATCTAATTTATGAATATACTAAAAGAAAAACGAGGAAATCACTTGGCAATCAAAATTTATATTGATCAGGGACATAATCCGGAGGGAATTAATGCAGGAGCAGAAGGTTTTGGAATACGAGAGCAGGATGTCACTTATCAAGTGGGACGTTTTCTCTATGACATTCTATCAGAAGATGACCGATTTGAGGCCCGCCTCTCACGCCCTACGCCACAGACCACCTTAGGATACAGCAATACAAGCAGCTTGAGGGAACGTGTGACGCAGGCAAATAACTGGCCAGCAGATTATTTTATCAGTATTCATGCAAATGCCAGCGAAAATCCTGACATAAATGGAACAGAAGCTTACGTTTCTTCCACAGATTCCGCAGCTTGGTATCTGGCTCAAAATATTGTCACAGAAATCGTGCGTCGCACCAGTACAAAATATAATGGTGTATTTTCCAGACCTTCTCTCTACGTCTTAAAAAACACGAAAATGCCTGCTGTTCTCGTGGAACTTGGGTATATTACGAACTATGAAGACAATCAGCGAATGATTAATGAACCTTATCAGTTCGCATATGGAATTTATGTGGGACTTCTCAATTATCTGGGATTAAAACAATAAAATAGTAATTTCATCCCCAACCAAAAAACAGCTGCCGAAGAGAGAAGATACTCTATATCTGTGGCCTTAGTGGAGGATTGAATATAAGCCATTTAGCGAATATTCAACCTACAGTGACAGAGTCACAAATATAGGGGCTCTTCTCTCTTTGACAGCATCCCCTTTGCCTGCCGAAAATAAGCTTTTAACCCAGATTCCTGATTTTAAAGTCTCTTTCCGCCTCTCGTTTTGCGTCCTTTTTCGCGATATCCTGTCTCTTATCATACAGTTTCTTACCGCGTGCAAGACCAATCTCCACCTTCACGAGGCTGCCTTTGAAGTAGACTTTTAACGGCATTAAAGTATAGCCTTTCATTTTAATCTGTCCAGCAAGTTTATTAATTTCTGACTTATGAAGAAGGAGCTTTCTTACACGCAGCGGATCTTTATTAAAGATATTTCCCTTTTCATAAGGGCTGATGTGCATATGATTAATGAGGATTTCTCCTTTATTGCTTATTGTTACAAAGGATTCTTTGATACTGCATCTGCCCATGCGCAGGGACTTTACTTCCGTTCCGTGTAGGGCGATACCTGCCTCATATTTTTCATCGATAAAATAATCGTGATATGCTTTTTTATTGTTGGCAATTAATTTAATACCTTCTGATTTTGCCATATTGATTCCCCTTTCCTGTTAGAGTGTATTTAAAAATGCTTTTTGCAAATTGGGGCGTGCAGATTGCAGGAATGATTTTTCAAACACGCTCTAAATTTCGTCAATTTTCTTTTTACTATATAGATGCAGCAAACGGTCCGCTTCTTCATCGTCAATCCAGTCATTTAAAAGAATACCGTCTTTATCAGGAAGGCTCTCTCCTGTTTCGTCAAATTCGGATTCTTCCTGGTTCGCTGTATATTCTCCGTCCACAAACTCAAAATCTTCAGATTCTGTATTCTCTTTCTTTCTTGACGGCATTCCGTCGCCATAGTAATCATCTGGGTCTGGATACTCGCCATACTGAGAGAATTCTTTTAATATAAAGTCAATGGTCCGCTCCATTTTATCGGCAGAGCGAACTACGATTTCTGCTTTTTGTCCTAATGTAAAGATTCTTCCGGTATGCTCTCCGGTCAGTTTATAGCTTTCTTCGTCAAATACATAGAAATCATCAAGAAGGCTGTTGATTGGCACCATTCCCTCGATAGTATTGTCAAGTTCTACAAAAAATCCCCAGGAAGTTACTCCGGAGATAACTCCTGTGAAAACTTCTCCGATATACTGCTGCATATATTCTACTTTTTTGAGCTTATCTACTTCACGCTCTGCGTCCTGCGCGCGGCGTTCCATTGTAGAACTCTGCTGTGCTACAGATGGAAGGATTGCCTCATAATGTTCTAACCGCTTCTGATTTAATTTACCGTGAATATTCTCCTTGATGATCCGATGAATCTGTAAGTCTGGATAACGGCGGATTGGTGAAGTAAAATGGGTATAGTACTGTGTGGAAAGTCCAAAATGTCCTACATTTAATGTGGTGTACTTTGCCTGCTTCATAGAACGAAGGGCAAGGCGGCTGATTAACGGTTCTTCCGGCTCTCCTTCTAAAGAAAAGAGAAGCTTCTGGATTTCTTTAGGATGAAAACTCTCTCTTCCTGTCTTCATATAATATCCAAAGTTGTGAATAAATGTATCAAGCTTCTTGATCTTATCGCTGTCCGGTGCCTCATGAGTACGGTAAACGAACGGAATTTCCTGCCAGAAATAATCTTCGGCAACGGTCTCATTCGTAAGAAGCATAAAGTCCTCGATAATGTCTGTCGCAACATTTCTCTCATATGGATGAATATCTACTGGGTAGCCTTTTTCGTCCACAACAATCTTAGATTCTGGGAAGTCAAAGTCAATGGCTCCACGCTTTCTACGCTTTTCTTTTAAGATTGCTGCCGCTTCTTTCATTAAGAAACAAAGGGCACGAATGTCCTCTCGTTTGCCCTCTGGATGGGCTTCTCCTTCAAGGATTGCCTTTACTCCTGTATAGCTCATACGCTCATCAACACAGATTACAGATTCCGTAATCGTATGGTCAAGTACATTGCCGGACGCATCAAAAGTCATCATGCAGCTCATTGCCAGACGCTCCACGCCAGCATTCAAGGAACAGATTCCATTGGAAAGTTCTTTTGGGAGCATTGGAATTACCCGGTCAGCAAGATAGACACTTGTCGCTCTCTCTAACGCTTCTTTGTCCAATGGAGAATCTTCCTTTACATAGTGAGATACATCCGCAATGTGTACACCAAGATAGTACTTATCCTCTTTTTTAGAAAGGGTAATCGCATCATCTAAATCTCTGGCATCTTCGCCGTCAATCGTTACGGTAAGAAGGTCACGGAAATCCGCACGCTTTCCAACCGGCTGTTCTGTAATTTCCTGCGGGATAGCCTGTGCCTCCTTTATAACAGACTTCGGAAATTCTTCTTCGATTCCATAAGCACGAACAATACTTGTCACATCCGTTGCCGGGTCATCCATCGCTCCGAGAATCTCAATAACTGCTCCTTCTGGCTTCTTACGCTCTCCACCGAAGTCTGTCAGGCGAACAACAACCTTATCTCCATCTTTTGCACCATTGATGTGCTTCTTGGAAATAAAAATATCTTTATCATAATGACGGTCATCGGGAAGAACAAATCCAAAGCTTGTATTCTTCTGGAACGTACCGACTAATGTCTTACAGCCACGCTCTAAAATCTTTAAGATCATACCTTCACGGCGTTTTCCTTCTCCGCCAGTCTTCTTTGTTACCTTTACTTTGACAACATCTTTGTGAAGCGCTCCGTTAACATACGTTGCCGGAATGAAAATATCCTCTTCTTCTCCCTCAGCCGTCACAAAACCAAAACCACGGGCATTCGCAGTAAACACTCCCGTCACGTTCTGATTCTCCGGTTTGATATACTTGCCTCTGGCGGTAAGTTCCACACTGCCGTCTGCCACAAGAGCATCCATCACTTCTTTTAATGCCCCTCTGTCTTTATGTGGCACGTCCATAAGATATGCCATCTCTTTTAGCTTTAATGGGATATAATTCGGATCATAGATCATATCCCTGATACTGTTTTTACGCTGTTCAAATAATAATCTGTCTTTCATATACTAGTTTCCCCTATCAAAACTTTGTCAAAAAAAGCCGTCTCAGTTCAGCTTGCGAATTGAGACGGCATCATTAGTCTGCTTTAAAATTACTGGAAAACCTTCAGGCAAAGGCCGATGGCTACTACAAAGAATAAAAATCCAAGAATTGCTGTAATTCTCTCCAACTTACCTTCTTTAGTCCGACCACTGTTCTTTCTAACATAAGAATCAGAATCAACCTGTCCGCTTAACGCACCGAACCCTGAATTCTTGCTTTCCTGCATCATTACCACGATAATCATCACAAGACATATTAACATAAAAATAATTGTTACTAATGTTCTAGCCAAAATTCACACCTCCTGCCATCTACACAAAATCTAAATTATTATAGCACAGTTTTTTCCATAAAACAAGCTTTTAATTCGACTGTGTTGTGGATTCTGCAGAGTCTGCAGACTGTTCTGCTAAATAATCCTGTGTGCTTTCCGTAATTCCATCAATAAATGTATCAAAAATGGATTTCGACTGTGTCATAGACTCCTGTAAATTACCATTTTTAATATATTTTTTGTATTTTTTAAAGTTTGTATTGCTTGTTGCTAATGTATCCAATGAAGATCCATCAATCGTAAACTTCTCTGTATTAAATACTTTTGCATTTCCGGCTCTTAAGTTCTTCTCAAGTTCTGCAGCCTTTGCTGCAGTTCCATCCGTTACATGCTCATCATTTAACTGGGAAATAACGACTGCATCTTCTGCATAACCCGCTGTCCAGTCTGCTGCAATTTCTTTTCCATTTAACACCTTGTTCACTGCATAAGTATAATACTTACTCCAGTCAGATGTAACAGAAGTCAGCGCATCTTTTGGTGCAGTAGAGATGAGGTTCACATCATTACCGATAAGTGGTGTATCATTTTCTGCACAAACAGTCGCAACTGCCGTTGTATATGTGTACTGCGCCATCATCTTTACACCTGCTGCAATAAGCTGTCTTGCCGCCCTACCATCTGCATCATAAACACCTCTTTTGCCGACATAACGGACTAAAATTGAAGACTGAGAACAAACTCTTTCTACCCCAAGATAAAATGCATTGATGCAGCTTGTTGTCTTTGCTGTTTTATCATAGGCCACAAAACCAATGACACACTCAGAAGCACTAATATCTCCTTTGTCTAAAAGATGATTTAATTTCACACCTGCTACAAGACCTGCTACATGATATGCTTCATAAATTCTTGTATCATAATTGTGGAAGTTTGAAAGACCACTTTTCTTTGCAAGCTTTCCACCTTCCTGACAAAACTGTACATCAGGATATTTTTTCGCAGCTTCTTCTAAAATACTTTCCAAATTAGGATTTTCTGCAAAAATAATGTCACAGCCTTTTTCGACAAGCTCTGCGGCTTTCTTCTCACAATCTGCCTTTTTCACACTTTCTGCAATAATAATCTGGTCATCGGCAATACCTGTCTCTTCCTGCATTTTGCGGATTCCCTGTACACGGGCAACGGTATCAGGCGCATCCCCATCAGAAGATAACAGATATCCTACTTTAATGCTTCCGCTATCTGCTGTCTTTGTCTGCTGCTTATTCCCTGTATTCTCAGGAAACAAAGACTTACTGCTTCCGCATCCGCAGAGGGAAAATGCCATTACCAACGCTATAATCACTGCTATATGTTTTCTCATGTTTTCAATTCCTCCGTTTCTGTGCTTAACGGTCCTCCCTGAAGTAAGCCAGTCCCAGACTTTCTGGTGGCTGCTGCTCTTTCTTCTTACGAAGACTTGTGATAATAAGCACAATAATTGTTACCAGATATGGAAGCATCTTGAAGATTTCCTGCATACTTCTTCCAAGTCCTGGTATATAAAGATATAAAATGTAAAGTCCCCCGAAAAGAAATGAACCCCAAATTGCATTGATTGGTTTCCAAAGAGCAAAGATAACCAGTGCTATCGCAAGCCATCCTCTGTCACCAAACCCATTATTTGTCCAGGTTCCTCCAGAATATTCCATTACAAAATAAAGACCTCCAAGACCGGCAATTCCTCCGCCGATCACAGTTGCAAGATATTTATACAGTGTAACGTTAATTCCGGCTGCATCTGCTGTCGCAGGACTTTCTCCTACAGCGTTTAAATTAAGACCCCAACGGGTTCTCTTTAAGAAAAACGCCATAAGTAGTGTAATAATAATTGCAAAATATGTCAAGAACCCATAATTAAAAAATATGTCCCCGATAACCGGAATCTTTGACAACAGTGGGATTTTAGCACGATAAGCATCTCCGGTAATTGCTACAGATATCTGTCCAACACCACCGGCAAGTGTGGAAAGAGAACCACCAAAGAAGTTACCAAATCCAACACCAAATGTTGTGAGCGCAAGCCCTGCAACATTCTGGTTTGCTCTTAATGTAATTGTCAGCACACTGAAAATCAGCCCGCCAAACGCCGCCATCAAAAATGCAGCAAGGAGAGAAAGAATCATTCCCACAAGGCCATTTGGATGTGCGGCAAGTTTTTCATAATAGAAGGCTGCCATCAATCCGGCAATTCCTCCCATGTACATCATTCCAGGAACACCAAGATTTAAGTTTCCTGACTTTTCCGTGAGAATCTCTCCGTCTGCGCCAAAGAGCATACAAATTCCCTGCATAATCGCTTTTTGTATAAAGGTAATTAATACTGACATTTCATTCTCCCTCCTTATGCGCTGTGCTTTTTACGAAATTCCAGTTTATAGTTAATGAAAAATTCACATCCGATTACAAAGAACAAAATAATTCCGGTAATTACCTCTGATGCATTTTCATTCAGGTTATACTGTGTTGCAATCTGGATTGCTCCCTGCTGCATAAATACGAGAAGGAATGCAATGACTGCCATCGCCCACACATTAAACTTCGCAAGCCATGCTACGATAATCGCAGTAAAACCACGGCCGCCTGCTGTACTTGTAGAAATTGTGTGGGAAGAACCGCTTACAAGAATAAATCCGGCAATTCCGGCGATTCCGCCAGAAATTCCAACTGTGCGGACGATGACCTTTCCTACGTTAATCCCTGCATAACGCGCGGTATTTTCACTCTCACCTACAACAGCGATTTCATAACCATGTTTTGTTCTCTTCATGTAGATAAACATTAATACTGTCAGTAATAACACTATAGCAAGATTCCATCCATAATCAAGGCCAAACAGCTGTGGAAGCCAGCCTGCTCTCGTTGACGCATTAATGATTCCAACAGAGTTAGAACCTGCCGGGTTCTCCCAGTATACAATGCAAAATGTTACGACCTGCATTGCGACATAATTTAACATCAGGGTAAATAATGTCTCATTTGTATTCCATCTTGCTTTAAAGAATGCAGGAATGATTCCCCAGATTCCTCCGGCAATAAAACTACATACAAACATAAGTACAAGCAGTAAGCCTGTTGGGAGGGCATTGCCCGCATAAATCATCATAGCCGCAGAAGCAACACACCCCATAAGAATCTGTCCCTCTGCACCAATATTCCAAAACTTCATTTTAAAGGCAGGAGTTACCGCAACAGCAACACAGAGCAAAGTTAATGCATCTCTTGCCGTTACCCAGAAACGTCTGCCCGTTCCTACCGCTCCTTCTACAATTCCTTCATAGACCTCTACTGGATTCATTTTAATAATTATGAAAATAAAACCTGCACATACAATAAGAGAAAGAAGAATCGCAATAATTCTTACCAGCCATTTCTTTCCAAATGACATATCCTCTCTTTTTGAAAGATGTATCAGTGGCTCTTTCACTGTATTATCCATTATTGTTCCTCCTTATGGGATGTCATCAATCTTCCCACTTCTTCTTTTGTTGTCTTTCTCGCATCTACGATTCCTGTTACCTTGCCATCACAAAGTACCATGATTCTGTCACAAAATTCCAGAAGCATATCTAAGTCCTCTGCGACACAGACAACTGAAACTCCTCTTTCTTTCTGCTTATTTAACAAGTTATAAATCATATAGGAAGAGTTAATATCAAGACCACGTACTGGATAGGCTACTAAGAGAACCGCCGGAGAAGATGCGATTTCTCTTCCGACAAGAATCTTTTGTACGTTACCTCCAGAAAGTCTTCTTACTGGATAGTCAATATCCGGTGTCACAACATCCAAATCTTCTTTAATCTTTTCGGCAAGTTCCTTCGGTGCTTTTAAGCTGGTAAAGAAGCCTTTTCCCTTTCGAAAAGAACGAAGCAGCATATTTCCTGTCATACCCATGGAGCCGACAAGTCCCATACCAAGACGGTCTTCCGGAACAAATGAATGGCGGACGCCAAGTTCATTAATCTGCGCCGCATCATATTTGGCAAGGTCAATATCTTCTCCTTCTGGTGAGTGGAAAATGACACTTCCTGATGAAAGCTTTGTAAGACCAGCAATGGCCTCTAATAATTCCTTCTGTCCACTACCGGAAATACCGGCAACTCCAAGCACTTCCCCGCCAAATGCTTCAAAGGATACATTCTCCAGGACATGCAGCCCATCTTCATTCGTGCAGGTAATGTTATTGATTGTAAGACGTTTTTTCAAGTCATGTGGCATTGGACGGTTAATATCAAGAGAAACTTTTTCTCCCACCATCATCTCTGTAAGGGATTCTACTGTTGCCTCTGAAGTCTGCAGCGTTCCAATATATTTTCCCTTTCTAAGAATAGCAACACGGTCGGATAACTCTAATACTTCATTCAGCTTATGTGTGATAATAATAATTGCTCTGCCATCATCTCTCATATTTCTTAGAACTTCAAACAGTTTATCTACTTCCTGCGGAGTCAGTACCGCTGTCGGCTCGTCAAGAATTAAAATATTTGCTCCGCGGTAGAGCATTTTAACGATTTCTACGGTCTGTTTTTGTGATACAGACATTGTATATACTTTCTGTGCCGGATCAAGATCAAAACCGTATCTATCTACAAGTTCCTGAATATCTTTGTGCACCTTTTTCATATCAAGGACTGCATTTCCTTTTAAGCCAAGAATAATATTTTCGGCAGCAGTCATAACATCAATCAATTTAAAATGCTGATGAATCATTCCGATTCCAAGATCAAAAGAATCTTTTGGAGAACGAATGGAAACTGCCTTTCCATCTACTAAGATGTGACCTTCATCCGGGAAATAAATTCCAGAAATCATATTCATTAATGTGGTCTTTCCACTTCCGTTCTCTCCAAGCAATGAAAGAATCTCTCCCCGCTTTACTTTGAGATTGATTCCATCATTTGCGACAATTTTGCCAAATCGTTTTGTGATATTTTTTAATTCTATGGCATATGTCTGTTCCAACTTTATATTCCTCCATTATCTGATTTTATGTACTCAAAAAATATTTTTACTCCTGATTCCGTGAGTACATGCATTTGTTTATAGGCAAGTCAAAAAAGACTGGCTACTTTCTTCTTTGATTTAACTGTAAACAAAAATTCTGTTTTATTCCATGACTGAAAATCGGGCAGAGCCGCCATAATGACCGCTCTGCCCTTGTCATTGATTGTATTGTTAAATTACTTTGTAATGGAGTTAATTCCATCAATGATAAATGTGAATGCTGGTGCTGAAGGCATTCCGCTTTCTACATCAGATTCGTGGAAATATCCATCTTTGATATAATCTTTTAATTTTGTTGCGTCCTTGTCACCAGATTCTACGAGTTCTTCAAGAGTCTTACCGCCAACTGTGAACTTAGAAGTATCAAATACATGAAGAGTTCCATCTTCGATTCCCTTCTGTGCTTCTTCTACTTCTTCCTTTGTTCCCTCAGCAACTGTCTTATCGTTAAGCTCTGTGATTGCATCTGCTCCGTCTTTTACACCTTTTGCCCAGTCTGTCTCGATGGCCGTTCCATCAATAACACTCTGAACTGCATATGTGTAATAAGGACCCCAGTTGATTGTTGCAGAAGTAAGTGCTGCATCTGGTGCTGTAGGAATCATATCAATGTTATATCCTACACAAGGAACCTTCTTTGCTTCACAAGCTGTAGGTGCTCCTGTTGTATCTGCATGCTGGCTGATAAGTACGCAGCCATCTGCGATTAACTGTTCTGCACATTCTTTTTCAAGGTCAAAAGATGCCCAGCTATTTGTATATTTTACTTCCATTGTAGCGGAATCACAAACAGATTTTACTCCAAGATAGAAAGAAGTAAATCCACTGATAACCTCTGCATATGGGAAAGCTCCTACATAACCGATCTTACATTTATCTTTTGAAACTTCGCCATTTTTAATCATCTCATTTAACTTCATACCAGCAACAACACCGGATAAATAACGGGATTCATAGATTCTGGTAAAGAAGTTATGCATGTTAGAAAGTCCGCTGCTCTTTGCCTGATATCCTGTTGCATGACAGAACTGTACGTCCGGATAATCTGCTGCGGCCTGAAGAATATAACTTTCATGTCCAAAACTGTTTGCAATGACGATGTTACATCCCTGTTCTGCTAAGTCAACTGCTGCATCGTAACAGCCTTCGTCTTCTTTGATGTTTGTCTTGATAACTACCTGATCATCAGAAAGTCCAAGATTCTTCTTCATCTCTTCTACTGCTTTTAAATGTGCCTCAGTGTAACCTTCATTCTCATCACCACTCATGATACATCCAACCTTAATATCGGATGCGGCTACTGCCTCTCCTGCTGCCGAACTTCCTTTCGCTGATGTGGAACCTTCTGCTCCGCCTTTGGAAGATCCGCAGGCACAAAGTGATGCTGTCATTACAGCGGCTAAAATAAATGCCAGTAATTTTTTCATTTTCTCTCCTCCTATATCTATTGCTTATGAAAAAATACATTTCTATATTAGACTACATTTTTTCAGAAGTAAAGTCGAAATAGACAGAAAATAATTTTTTTCTCACAATTCCTTCATTTTTTAGCTTTTGTAATACAACTTTCGTTCTCTTTATTTCCTTTTTCTCTCCCTATCTGCCATAGCTTCCATTATTTCCAAGTTCTTCTTCAATCCGCATTAACTGATTATACTTTGCGGTACGTTCTGCACGGCACGGTGCGCCTGTCTTAATCTGTCCGGCATTTACTGCTACCGCCAGATCTGCAATGGTTGTATCTTCGGTATCTCCGCTCCGATGAGAAATAATCGTGCGATAGCCCTCTTTTTGTGCCATTAAAATCGCATCTAATGTCTCTGATAATGTGCCAATCTGGTTTGGCTTTATTAAAATTGCATTGGCGATTCCCTTCTCAATACCGTCCGATAATCTCTTTACATTAGTTACAAACAGGTCATCCCCGACAAGTTGTACTTTCTCACCCAGACGGTAAGTAAGTACTTTCCATCCAGCATAATCCTCTTCACTCAGCCCATCTTCAATAGAAATTAATGGAAACTGTTCTACAAGTTCTTCATAATACTGCACCATTTCTTCTGCATTCCTGCAAATTTCTTTTTCCCGCATCCGGCTTTCTCCCGGAAAATAATACCGCTTTGTATTTTCATCATATAATTCAGAAGCCGCTGCATCCATCGCAAAAAAGATATCTTCTCCTGGCTCATATCCGGCAAATGTTGTTGCCTCCTGCAAAATTTCCAATGCCGCCTGTGCGGAATCTAAATCTGGAGCAAATCCACCTTCATCCCCCACACCGGTAGAGTAACCTTTTTCAGAAAGTGTCTTTTTTAACTGCTGATAAATTTCCGCACACATCTGAATTCCTTCGGAAAACGTTTCTGCTCCTGCCGGCATAATCATAAATTCCTGAAAATCAATTGAATTTTTCGCATGACATCCGCCGTTAATGACATTCATCATCGGTACCGGCAATACTTTGCCGTTTACTCCGCCAACATAGCGGTAAAGCGGGAGACCAAGCCCATCTGCTGCCGCTCTCGCTACAGCTAGAGAAACACCTAAAATAGCATTAGCACCATATCGACTCTTATTCTCTGTGCCGTCTGCCTCCCTTAAAATACGGTCAATTTCCCTCTGTTCCAAGGCATTACAGCCACATAGACGGTCACAGATTCTTGTATTTACGTTGGTGACGGCGCGCTCCACGCCTTTCCCTCCGAAACGCTTTTCCTCATCCCGAAGCTCAACTGCCTCAAAACGTCCTGTCGAGGCTCCCGATGGCACAATAGCCTTCCCCATCGCACCGCTTTCTAAGCGCACTGTAACCTCTACCGTAGGATTTCCTCTCGAATCTAACACTTCGAGTCCATGTACATCTTCAATATTAAAACCTTTTTTCATAAAAAAATTCCTCCTTACTGAATCTTGAAAATATTTCCTTTCTTCAGTATGGGAGGAATTTGTTTTTTTATACATGGAAATTAAGCATACTGTTCAATATATGCCTTTACAACTGCCACAAGCTTTTCATAGCTCATGCTTGCAGTATTTAAACAGAAATCATAGTTTCTGGAATCATTCCAGTCCTTACCAGTATGATATTTATAATAGTCTGAACGATATTTATCTGTCTTTTCAATCTTGCGGATAATATCCTTCTCTGTACCGCCGTTTTGTGTCTTTACACGGGTAATGCAGTCTTCTCTTGGGGCATAGAAAAATAAACGGATTACGTTCGGATTATCTTTTAAGATAAAGTCTGCACATCGTCCGATAATAACACAAGATTCTTCTGCTGCCACTTCTTTAATTACCTTGGCCTGATAGTTAAAAAGATTATCGTCAGATACAAAGTCATCGCTTTCCGGCGGGAATACTTCACCTTTGTAAATCTTCTTACTGATACCAAACAGCGGAAGAGACTTCACCTTCTCGTCTACCTCTCCAAACAAAGCTTCATTGATGCCGCTCTGCTCGGAAGCCATACGGAGCAGTTCCCTGTCATAACAGTGAATACCGAGTTCCTTTGCTAAAAGCTTGCCTAAAGTTCTTCCACCGCTTCCATAACTTCTTGCAATCGTAATTACTGTATGTTTCATTGTAACACCTACTCTCCCAAATATGCCTTTTTAATAGACTCATTATTCATAAGTTCTTTTGCATCCCCGCTAAGAGCAATCTTTCCTGTTTCTAAAACATATGCTCTGTCTGCGATTGCCAATGCCTTTTTCGCATTCTGCTCTACAAGAAGGACGGTTGTTCCCTCCGCAGAAATCTTCTGAATAATCTTAAAAATCTCATCTACAAAAATTGGGGACAGACCCATAGAAGGCTCATCCATTAAAACAATTCTTGGTTTGGACATTAACGCTCTACCCATGGCGAGCATCTGCTGTTCTCCACCACTAAGAGTTCCGGCGGACTGATTTCTTCTCTCTTTTAAACGAGGGAAGCTTTCATATACCATTTCAAGAGACTGTGCGATCTCGTTCTTATCTTTTCTTGTGTATGCGCCTAACTTCAGGTTCTCATATACAGAAAGATTGGCAAATACACGTCTTCCTTCCGGCACATGAGCCATTCCCATTGTTACGATTTTATGTCCTGGTACTTTTGTAATATCCTGTCCTTCAAACAGAATATGTCCCTTCTTTGCCTGAAGCATACCGGTGATCGTCTGAAGAGTTGTTGTCTTTCCGGCACCGTTCGCACCGATAAGAGCGATAACTTCTCCCTGATTTACCTCAAAGGAAATCCCTTTGATGGCCTGAATCATCCCATAATATACTTCAAGGTCTTTTACTTCAAGCATTGCCATAAAGTTCTTTCCTCCTATTCTCCAAGATATGCCTTGATAACTTCCGGATTATTTAAAACATCTTTTGTCTTACCCTGTGCAAGTACCTGACCAAAGTTTAATACGGTAAGTTCCTCACAGATTCCTGAAACCAGTTTCATATCATGTTCAATTAATAATACTGTCATATCAAAATTATCACGAACGAAACGGATAGTATCCATAAGCTCGATTGTCTCATTTGGGTTCATACCAGCCGCAGGCTCATCTAACAGAAGAAGCTTTGGATTTGTCGCGAGTGCTCTGGCGATCTCTAACTTACGCTGTTCTCCATATGGAAGATTCGATGCAAGAAAATCTGCCTTATCATCAAGTTCAAATACTTTTAAAAGCTCCATTGCCTTCTCGTTCATTTTTCTTTCCATCTTGCGGTACTTTGGCAAACGTAAAATACCTGTCAAAGTGGAATATTTGTATTGATTATGCAATCCAATCTTTACATTATCAAGAACGGACTGCTGAGAAAACAGACGGATATTTTGGAATGTTCTCGCAATACCTGCTTGGTTAATCTCAATCGTTTTCTTTCCAACTAAGTCTTCTCCATCTAACGTGATGATACCATCTGTTGGTTTATATACACCAGTCAGCATATTAAATATAGTTGTCTTTCCGGCACCGTTTGGGCCAATGAGACCGTAAAGCTGGCCTTTTTTAATGTTAATTTCAAACTGATCTACGGCACGAAGGCCACCAAAAGAGATACCTAAATTCTTTACTTCAAGTAATGCCATCTTTACTGTACCTCCTCTGCTTTTTCTTTTTTGCCAAACATTCTCTTAAGGGAGTGTTTCTCTCTCCACTCAATTGCCTTTGGTGCCCAGTTAAAGAGCATCATGATAATTAATACAATAGCGTAGATCAACATACGGTAATCAGCAAGTCCACGAAGAACTTCCGGAAGCATTGTAAGAACAACGGCCGCGATAATAGAACCACGGAAACTTCCCATTCCACCTAAGACAACGAATACAAGAATCATGATGGACATGTTGTAACCAAAGTTTGCAGGAAGGGCTGTTAATGTAGAAAGATTGTGTGCATAAAGAACACCACCTGCACCAGCAATAGCTGCAGAAATAGTAAATGCCATCAGTTTATACTTTGTAATATTAATACCTACAGACTCTGCCGCGATACGATTATCACGAATTGCCATAATCGCACGTCCTGTTCTTGAATTCACAAGGTTAAAGGACACAAAAAGGCTGATTAAAATAATAATAATACCCACGACAAAGGTAGACTGGTTTGGTGTACCAACGATACCTTTTGCTCCGTCAATAATCATTTTTCCATCTGCCTGCATATTTAAAGATGCACTATCCTTAATGGAAAAATGGAATCCCTTGCTGTCTCTTCCAAGATACATAACGTTAATTACGTTCTTGATGATCTCGCCGAATGCCAGTGTTACGATAGCAAGGTAGTCACCGCGAAGGCGAAGAACCGGAATACCGATTAACCATCCAAATACCGCTGCAACAACGGTACCAATAAGAAGTGCTAAAATAAAACGAAGTGTCTCGTTCATTCCTGAAGTCATCATGCATTTGGAAAATACCGCACTGGAGAATGCACCAACACACATAAATCCTGCATGACCAAGACTCAGCTCACCAAGATATCCTACACAAAGATTCAGTCCGATTGCTACGATAGAATAAATACAAAGCGGAACTAAAAGACCCTGCATCAGACTCGACATCATTCCTGTAGATATCATAATCTCTACAATAATAAATACTGCGATTACCATAGCGTAGGTAATCAACATACTTTTTGTCTGTTTGTTTATACTTTTCATATTTGATTTCTTCATTTCTTACGCCACCTACACTTTCTCCTGAACCTGCTTGCCAAGAAGTCCCGTAGGTTTTACTAAAAGTACGATAATCAATACGGCAAATACGATTGCATCGGATAACTGAGAAGAAATATATGCTCTTCCTAAAATCTCGATTACTCCCAATAAAATACCACCAATTAATGCTCCAGGAATAGAGCCGATACCGCCAAATACCGCTGCGGTAAACGCCTTAATACCAGGCATCGCACCCGTGTAAGGAGACAGGGTTGGGTAAGCGGAACATAATAACACACCTGCAATAGCTGCTAATCCGGAACCGATAGCAAATGTAAGGGAAATTGTCTTGTTTACATTCACACCCATGAGCTGTGCTGCGTCTTTATCTTCAGATACGGCAAGCATTGCCTGACCGGATTTAGACTTTTTAATAAAAATCATTAACGCTGCCATGATAATAATACAACTGATAACAGTTGCGATTGTTACACCAGAAATTGTAAGGTCTCCACCTGCAAGCTTAATTGTAGGGATACTTACAACCGATGTAAAGGACTTTGTATCTGCGCCAAATAAAATTAATGCGAAGTTCTGCAGAAAATAGCTGACACCGATTGCTGTGATTAATACGGCAAGCGGAGAAGCCTTTCTCAATGGTTTGTACGCAATTTTCTCGATAACTACACCAAGTACTGTACAGCCGATTACCGCTGCAATAATACTTACGGTAGAGTTTAAATGAAAGCTGCCCATTAAAACGAAAACGATATAGCAACCAATCATGATAACATCGCCGTGAGCGAAGTTCAGCATCTTAGCGATACCGTATACCATCGTGTAGCCAAGGGCAATAATTGCATAAATACTACCCAGACTGACACCATTGATCAAATAGGATATAAAACTCATCTTTACCTCCATGCCGCTTATGCGGCGTTTCTAGAAACTTTAAAAAGTTCATGTCTTTTTTATATCACAGAGAAATCAGCTCGTAATCTTTCTGTGATATAAAAAAGGATATAACCTAATACAAAAAAGGGTTACCCGCAGGTAACCCTTCCCTGGGCTATATATTATTTAAATTACATTGCTTTGTAAGCACCGTTCTTAATAATAACAGCCTTAGGAGACTTAGTTACTTCTCCGCTTTCATTCCATGTAAGACCATCTTTCCCACCTGTGAGACCCTGCATCTTAATCTTAGTCATAGCACCTTTTAATGCATCACACATATCAGAAGCACTCATATCTGTAGTTGCTTTAGATTCCTCAATTGCTGCCTTTAATGCGTAAACAGCATCATAAGAGTCTGCTGCGAACTGGTTAGGAGTATCTTTATATTTTTCTTTGTAAGTCTTTACAAAGTTCTGAACTGTCTTATCTTTCGCATCTGCTGCGAATGGAGTTAAGAGCATGACATCTTCTGCTAACTTAGTATCAAAGTTCTCTACTGTAAGGATACCATCCATTCCGTCTACACCAAAGAATTTAGGTTTGTATCCCATAGTATCTGCCTGTTTTAAAATAATAGATGCTTCCTGATAGTAGATAGGTAAGAACAATAAGTCTGCTCCTGCATCTTTTGCTTTCTGAAGCTGTGTTCCAAAGTCTGTCTTGGAATCTGCTGTAAATGCTGCCTTAGAAACGATGTTAAGCCCCTGTGTCTTAGCTTCTGCTTCAAATTTTTCTTCGATACCTGAAGAATATACATCAGAACTATCATAGATAATACCAATCTTAGTTGCAAGCTTGTTCTCTGCAATGTACTGAGCAGAAGCAACACCCTGGTTAGGGTCTGTGAAACATACCTGGAATACATTTCCGTTTCCGCTGGAAAGTACATCTGGTGAAGAAGCAGATGGTGTAATCTGGAATACATTATCGGATGCTGTCTTACCAGCTACTGCGATACATGGAGCAGTTGTTGTTGTTCCAACTAACATCTGCATACCCCAGTCTTTTAATGTATTGTAAGCATTAACTGCTTTCTCTGCATCGTTCTGGTCATCTTCAAAACGGTATTCAATCTGCTTACCGTTAATACCACCTGCAGCATTGATTTCATCTACTGCAATCTGTGCTCCGTTCTTTACGGCTGTTCCGTAAATCGCTGTTGCTCCGGTAGTCGGTCCAATACCGCCAATATAATATTTATCCGCATCCTTTTTCGATGAAGATCCTGAATTACTTCCACATCCTGTTAATGCAGTTACTGCCATCGCAGCGACTAACATTACACTTATAAACTTTTTCATTATTTCTTCCTCCTTTATAATATATAATGAAAAATATATCTTTAATGTATCAACTCAATGACAAGTATTCTGCTTCCACTACCACTTTGTCAATACCTTAGATATTTTTATGGACTTTATCTTACTACACTAAAGCAATAAAATCAAGTTCTTTTGAAGGATTAAAAATTTTTTTTGCATATTTTTTTGCTTTTGGCTTCATTTTTCACTTTTTATCTCATAGACAGCCCTCTGTTTCTCCACGATCTAAATTCATGTATACGATACACTTCCTGATACACTTCCTATAGAAAACACACAAATCTGCTCTCTGATACCTTAATATTTTGAATGTTATTTATAAAACAAAACAACTCCGCTCGCAAAAACAGATAGGAACAACCTGCTTTATGAGCGGAGTTTGAAATAATTACTTTTTTGACGGAAAATCAACCTTACCAGTCAAACAGTTTAACACATTACATTAATGAGAGAGGATTTCTGTTCCATCTTCCGTCACTAAAATTGTGTATTCCCACTGTGCAGACGGCTTACCATCTTCTGTGCGGATTGTCCAGCCGTCATCTTCATCTTCCCATACGTCTGGTTTTCCCATATTTACCATCGGCTCAATCGTAAATGTCATACCTGGTACAAAAAGGATTCCCTCATCCGGCTGCCCAATATGATTAACCCACGGTTCTTCATGGAATTGCACGCCACAGCCATGTCCACCGATTTCTCTTACGACACTGTATCCATTCTCAACAGCATGTTTGTTACAGACATACCCCATATCCCCCATGGTTCCCCACGGTTTTGTTGCTGCAAGAGCAAGGTCAACACATTCTTTTGTCACGCGGACAAGTTTCTTCTTCTCTTCAGAAACGTCACCGATACAGAACATTCTTGATGCATCACCAAAATAGCCATTATA
>ERZ856578.3023-NODE-3023-length-26133-cov-419.409311_pt1 | contig 26133 bp, 10 predicted proteins | sample MGYA00514384_ERZ856578 | MGnify/ENA primary metagenome ERZ856578 (study PRJEB29103, sample SAMN06111958) | human gut metagenome | biome: human gut; feature: ankylosing spondylitis patient; material: healthy_person | host: Homo sapiens | place: China:Hangzhou... | reverse complement strand
CAATAGAGCCTGGTTCCTGAGCAACCAACGGTCCCAAATCTTTGAACCTCCCCATCGGGGAATCAGCTACCGCCGCCGCACACGATAATCTCTTTGTCCTCTTGTCACGGGCTGTATAATACAGATAAACCTTTCCCTGTTTCTCATCATACGATAATTCCGGGGCCCAAAAATTATTTAATGCCCAATCAGGTGCTCCATCCGGAAAAACATAATTCACCAATTCCCAGTTCACTAAATCTTTTGATTTAAAAATAGGGAACAACGGCGACCATTCATTAGAAGTCGCAGCAGCCCAATACTCTCCATTTATTTCAATGACAGTAGGATCAGGACGATCACCCGGCAATACCGGATTAATAATTTTTTCGTATCCAACGGCTTGCACATGTACACCGCAACATCCCATAATTGTCAATAGAATCACAAATAACAGTCTTTTCATAGTAATATAAAATTATTCATAAGTTACAGGAAATGCCGAGATACGCAAACGGGCAGCTCCCATCGGTATCAAGGTTATATCTTCCAATATTTCACTTTTCGGAGCCCCTTCTTCCGGCAACACACCACATAAGCCATATTGATCTATACCCCAAGAAGGCACTCTTCTCCCTTGTGCTTTTATCACTAGAGGAACGTTATCAGCAGTAAAAGGATAATTGTCTGAAGGCCATTCTCTCTTCTCGACTTTCAAGCATTGCTCCAAAACCCTATCATCCAATTTCAAAGCATAGTTCCAAGCACTTTGAGGATAGATTTCATAAGTAGGCCAAGCATTGACATCAGCACCTTTCTGCCATTTAGAATCCCATATAGCATTTTCTGCACTATTTACTTTTCTATACTCTTCCTCTATCAACAGAGAGAAAGTCAAAGGACCGTAATTCACGCTGGCACTGTTTTGATTGGTCTGCCATCTTTGAACAGATAAAGACATGGGTAATTGCAAGATTACCACATCTCCATTACTCCAAGTTCTATCCAAACGAACACATTTACCAGACTCCATACCAGCAGCTACCGTTTCTCCATTAACTATTAATGTAGCCCCCTTGCACCAAGCAGGTACACGAAGATATAATGGAAAATCCACTTTACCGGAAACTTGCACTGTAAACCGAATCATTTCTTCAAACGGATAGTTTGTTTCTTCTCTCAGAATAACTTCAGTTCCGTTTACCCCTACTTTCGCCTGTGCACAACACGGACCGTAAATAATGGCGGCAAGCCCGTTATCCGGAGTTGCATAAACCAAATTTTCAATATAGTAAGGCCAGCCTTGCGCATGGTTATGCTGACAGCAACGACTGCTGAAAGGATTCATAGCCAAGAAAGGACCTCCATTATCAATTCCGGGTTTATGATCTTTAGAATCACTCACCACCTGATTGGGACAAGTAATATATCTTAAAGCTTTGAAATCAGGCATTACCGCCGCCGGATAAGAATTGAAAGCGACCTCCTCGCAATGCTCAGCCCAAAAAGGATCACCGGTCATACGAAGCATTATCTCATCAGACGCCATCTGTTCTACAAATCCACAAGTTTCTGTACCTTGTCGTGGATCAATATAAGCCAAACGGGCATTCTCGTCCGCTCCGAACATACCTCCCGGCACCTGTCCGAAAATACGTCTCACCAGATGATGCACTCGATAAGATGCCTGCAAATCTGCCGAATCACCACTAAGCATATAGTAAGTAGCCGGTTCACGAAAGCACTGTGCAATATTCACATTATGCCAATTAGGCAAATCCGATTCATTTGTCCAGTCTGCCGTATTACGATGAAGTTTCCGAGCAAGCTCCAGCAGGAATTGTTCTCCTGTGATGTTATAAAGCCAATAAACACTATACAGATTATCCCCCCCACGGCTGTTCTCCCAATAATCTTCCAAAAATTTATCATCGGGGACAGTCAGTTGCCATTTAAAGTAATCAGTCATCAAAGTCAACACTCTCTTATCACCAGAATATTCATAATAAGATTGCAAACACCAAAGCATTACCATATTCGCCCAAAGTTCTCTCTTCCCTCCACGTTCATTCACCGGACCGAAAAAGCCATCCGGTTGCCGACTCTGAATAGCTGCTTCAATCCAGACTTTTGTTTCTGCAATCATAGCAGAATCTTTTAAGATATAAGCCAAATCACCATATCCTTTCAGCCAATAAGGGACTTCTTCCCAACCATGATCTCCACCAGACAGCAACCACGCATTATCCTTCTTATCCAACCACGCACTAATTTCACCCAGTTTCCCGGTTAATCCCTCTTTTTGCAACAGCAGGTACTTTTTCAGCCAGCCTTCCGGCTCAATGGTTCCTACCGGCAATTTTATAAAATGCAATGGTTTCAAAGGCAAACGATTTCCCTGATAACTGACATTCCTATCTATCGTACCGGGACGTGAAAGCATATCTATCTTCATCTCCCTTTTCTCCTCCATACATGCTGTCAGTACAGCCACAATCAAAAAGGAACCTAATAACAATTTCCCTATATTTCTCTTTTTCTTAAACATACCGTTTTTTATTCAAATTTTACATCAGCAAAAGTACATCTGTCCCTGAGTTTCATGGAAAAGAATCTTGTCAGAAAAAGAAAGAATATAACCATTTTACTCATTCAGAAGTTTTTCAGCCCATATCATCGTATTTTCTTTACTTTTAATCCGCTAATAACACCTTGTCCTTTTTGAGGAGAAAGCAGAATCTCCAGTCCTTCATGATTCCGCACATTGACCACAAGTGTCTTTACAACAGCTGTCTGCTCGCCATAAGAATCAGCCAGATTCAATGACTCTATCAATTTTTCTCCATTGACTGACACATCAAATACACGTTGTCCCTCGGCAGAAACACCTGTACGCACAATATTTTTCCGTTCATCCTTACTGAAAGGTTCCGTGAAATAAAAGCCAATTTCATATACTCCGTCAGGAACATCCAGCCGGTAACAAGTCGTACCAATTAAAAAGGTCTGAAAAAGAGGCTCTAAAAAAGTATTTTTTATATCAGCCCCTACTCCATACCTAACTCCATCATGTGATGATCCCGGCCAGGAGTTAAAAGGTTTTCCATCCATATATCCCCAACTTCCCTTTGTATAAGGTTTATCGGGTATCCATATTTCCTGAAGCTGCGGGTCTATAAAATAACAATGCTCCTGTCCCAAATTAATACAAAGACCGTCCAAAAGCACATCACTGTCAGTAAGACGGGAAGATAACAATCTCATCTGTATCTTCAGCCTGTCTGAAAGTGCCCCACTTCGGGCATCCAGCAGATTCTCTCCGTCTATAAAAGGAACTGCGAAAACAGCTTCCCCATTTACCACTTCACGCACTCCCAAAGACTTTCCATTATGAATTAACTCCGCCGTTTTCTGATTAGAAAAAACACTGATCTTACGCACATTTATACTATCATCACAAATTTCCACCCTTTTCGTCCAATCGGCCCCGGCAATATGAATCATCGGAATGTCCGACCAACGAGCCTGACAGTAATAATAAATCTCTTTCTTCCGACGATCCTCTGTCAACATTCCTTTTTGATTCAGATTAGGCTTGCTATCACCACGACCGTCCACCTGAAAATCAACCAAATTCCAAATAGAATAACCTATATAATCCGGACGTTTCTCCATTTCATTGATATATCTGCGATTAAAATCCAATTGAAATTCCGGAGTAAAATCAAATGTACGCGGAGTATAAGAATGGATACGTTCATCGCTTCCTGCTCCAAATTCCGACAAAAAACGAGGTTTTGCAGTAGAATAACTACAAAATTTATCAAACATAGGTGCAATCGTAGCAGAATCTCCCTGATACCAAGATTCATATACATTCACCCCGTTAACATCCGAAATACTAAACATCTCCTTACTAGACTGTGTATAGGGTTTCTCCCAAGTAAAAGCATGAAAGGCGACACAAGAAAGACGATAAGGATCCAGCTCTTTTTTCAAAGCCTCCAATTCCCTAGCCAACGCAATAGCTTGCTTATGGTAATCCCATAATTCATTCATAGCCCCCCATAGTACCACCGATGGATGATTGTAGTTCTGAAGAATCATCTCTTTCAACATTTCTTTGCAGTTATGAGCGAATTCCGTATTTTTTCTCACTTCATTCACAACACAAATTTCAGACCATACTATCAACCCCAATTCGTCACAGGCTCGATATATTTCCGGATCTTGAGGATAATGACTGATACGCACAAAATTAGCTCCCATTTCTTTCAGCAACCGCATATCCCTACGATTCATTTCAACGGGAATAGCCGTTCCCAAACCTGCATAATCCTGATGCCGTGCAGCTCCCCTCAATTTAAGATACTTCCCGTTCAGATAAAAGCCTGTCTTGTCCACCGAAAACCATCTGAATCCAACCGGAGAAATTACTTCTTGATACATTTCTCCATTCTTGGCATCGCATACCTGCACTTTTACCGTATATAAATAAGGCAATTCAGGAGACCACAAATGAGGATTCTCTATCCTTCCTACAGAAGTGGATATAGGATATTTCCTGCCTGGAATCAGTTTCAGTTTCAACTGTTTCTCTTTCACAATCCGATTCATTTCATCGCAAAGAAAAACATTGACGTGCACGTGCTTTGTATCGGTAAAGTCATTTTTAAGAAAAGCCACAATTTGCATTGACGCCTCAGATACCGAAACTTCAGGGGTTTGTATCCTTACTGGAACAGCTGCATAAGGTTCTGTCACAAAATGCACTTTTTCCGTCCATTGCAAGAACACCCTGCGATAAATACCCCCAAAAATAGAAAAATCTCCGGAAACCGGTGGAAGGATTTCCCCCAAAGAAGAACTATTATCCACTTTTACCGCCAACAGATTTTCCTTTCCAACTTCACAGATATCAGTTATATCAACTCCGAAAGCGGTATATGCCCCCAAATGAGTTTTCAATAATTTCCCATTTAAATAGACGTCTGCCTTGCTGACCACTCCATCAAAACGGAGAGTTATTTTCTTATCCCGTGCCTCTGAAGGAATGAACAACTTCTTCCTATACCAAGATATGCCACGCCTATATCCCCGTTGCTCGTCAATCACATCTCCGGCATTCCAAGTATGAGGCAAATCTACAGTTACCCAATCAGAATCATTCCAATCCATACTGGAAAAACGTTCATCATTCTCTGCTTTATACTTCCATGAATCTGTTATAGAAATTTCAGAGGCACATATACAACATATACATCCCCAGAAAAACAACAACCAACCGGCAAACCTTTTCATACCATCACTTCAAATAAATATTAAAAGAAAAAGACTGTCCGGAACCGCACATGACAAAAAGTGCCAAACAGGTTTTCGGACAGTCTGTTCATTACCAATCCACTAATATCCCGGATTCTGCTTTAACTTACCATTCTTATCCAATTCAGCTCTTGGAATAGGATACAAGTTCTTATTTATATCATTTGTAGCAGAATGAGAAAGCCATGATTTAGTTGTCCATACTCCAAAACGAATCAAGTCCTGCCTTCTTCTTCCTTCTTGGTTAAACTCCCAACCCAATTCATCCAAAAAGCGACCATATTTTATATCTGCTCCACCTTCATGAGTTGTTCTAGGACTTTTAATCTTGTCCAAATAGGTTGTTTCGCGCAATCCATAATCATAGGTACTCCCTCCCATCAGTTCCGCACCAGTGACTACCGCTTTTTCCGGAGCAGACTTGAATGCGCGTTGTCTGATTTCTGTTACAATTTGTGCCGCTTCGTCCGCTTTTCCAGTCCTTAACAAACATTCAGCTTTCATCATCAATATATCTGTATAGCGGAAGGGGAAAACATCGTTACTCATAGCACCAGGAGACATACCGGCAACATATTCATACTTAGCCAAATGGTATCCATGTAATTCCTCGGCCCAATCAACCCCCGGAACCACATTTACAATATTCATAGGAACCCCCTGACTGTTGCCTATCTCACACAATACATTGGAACCATCGGGATACACTTGCTGTCCCATCAAATAATTCTCAATCAAACGACTGTCATCCGGATCAAACGTATTTATAAACTGCGGAACAGCAACCGAACCTCCCCAACCACCAAAACTCTTAGTGGAATATACCTGAGAAAACTGACCGTTTAAAGCGTAATTGAATATATTCAATCCACCGGCGTAACTTTGATCAAAAGGAACTGCAAAAATAGCTTCTGTGCAATCCTCATTATCAGCCTTGAATACATCTTTCTGATTTCCCTCCAACGAGAATTTACCAGATTTTATGATCTCCTCACAGGCATCCAAACACTTTTGCCATTGTGGGGTTCCCGTATACACCTCCGCATTGATATACATCTTGGCCAATAAAGCATAAGCAGCCCATTTGGTAAAACGTCCATAAGTCGATTCATCAACATTCTCCGGTAATAAAGGAAGAGCGGCTGCCACTTCGGCAATGATAGAATCATTCAAGGCTTTACGACTGATTTGTTCGGGAAGAAAACCTTGAGGGACATCAAAACGGGTCAGATAGGGTACATTGCCGTAATAATCACAAAGCATATAATAATAAGAAGCCCTTACCGCTTTTAACTCCGCCAAATAATTATCCTTACCTTCCGTCACAGGCAACAGGCCGGATTCAATCTGGTAAATTACCTGATTGGCATTGTTTATACCAGTATACAGGTCCCCCCACCGATTAACAGCCTCACCTGTCTCCGAAGTCCAGGTATGTAAATGCATGTTAATGGTAGTCCCATTCCATCCCCAAGGATGTACCGGTATCATGGTCTCATCTGTAGAAATGGTCTGCGTTTCATTTATTGCACCGATAACAACAGAACGCCATGGAGTATAAGCATTACCTAATATGGCAACCATGTCCTTTTCCGTATAATGATATTTATCGGATACGATCGTAGTATACACGCTATCGTCCAGTTCCATACAACTATTCAATGATGCTCCTATCAGACAACAAAGTGCAGGACACATCAATGCTATTCTTATTCTTCTTTTCATGTTCTTCAATCTAATAATTTAAAAATTCAAGTTAACGCCAAAGGTATATGAACGGGTAGTGGGATACTTGTTTCTGTCATCTGTTCCCGGAGTTAAAAGCGAACCGCCTACCTCCGGATCAAGTCCTTTGTATCCGGTAATGGTCAAAGCGTTTTGAACAGAGAAATACAGACGCATTCCCTTAATCCCTTTAATAAAGTCTTTCTTGAAATTATACCCCAATACAATATTATCAATTTTCCAATAATCGCCATCCTCCACATAGTAACTATTAAATTGCTTGGAGTCCGTCAGCACCGCTTTACCAAATACTTTTTCATACCCGGCTTTCAAATTATTCATTGCCTGGTCTCTATAATTCTCATAATGCAGACGAGTAAAGTTGATATTCTGGAATCCGAAGGCCCCTCTCATGGTAACACTCAAATCAAAATTCTTATAACGGAAATCATTGTTCCATCCCAAATAATGCTTTGGCAAACCATTACCAATCACTTTTCTATCCTCTATCTTCACATCTTTAGACTCTACAGCATTACCATTCTGATCTTCATAAATCCATTTACCGTCTTCTGTAATATCCAATACTTTCCAACCCCAAATCTGCCCTATAGGTTCCCCTACTTTTACACGATGGGTAGGGACTCCCGACATAGGCGCTTGTGCGTCACCCACATAAAAATAATCATTTGCCAACTGGTATTTACTATTATTCAATTTGTCAAGCTTATTCTTATTAGTAGAATAAGTCAGTGTGGTATTCCAACCAAAATCTTTTTTATTAAAGACAACCCCGTTCAGCAATATCTCCAGTCCTTTATTACTGATAGTACCCACATTTGCCAGTGTAGTGCCATATACATTGGGCGGAACAGGAACAGGATAATTATATAACAAGTCTACAGTTTTTCTGTAATAAGCATCAACACTACCACTGATACGATCTTTCAGAATAGAGAAATCAAGCCCCACATTAAATTCCTTCTTCTTTTCCCATGTGAATTCCGGATTCGGATTACTCTGCGGAGTCAATTTATTCACCCATTGACCATTATAATAAAAAGTATCATTATTTGAAGTATATCCCAAACGATAGGTTGCCAAATAAGGATTGGAAGGAGCAATACCTGTCACACCATAACCGGCACGAAGTTTCAAGCTATTAATCCACTTGATATTTTTCATAAAATTCTCTTCATTAATCCGCCATGCTAGACTTACAGCCGGAAATGTACCCCAAACCTGATCAGACCCCACAAATTTGGAGTCTGCCTCATGCCTTACACTAATGGTAGCCAAATACTTGCCTGCCAATATGTAATTGATACGTCCAAAAAAACTGATAAGATTACCTGACGTTTTATTACTGTTAATAGGAATAGCAGCACCGGCAATATCGCTGTCGCCACGTCCTAAAGCGATATTATCCCAGCCAAACTGGTCTGTAGGAAAATTCCAGTTCCGCATCCAATAATCCTCCCATATATTCTTCTGATAGCCATAACCTCCCAATACAGAAATATTATGAATGCCAAAAACTTCACTATACTGAGCGGTAAATTCAAACAACTGGTCTGTAGTCTCACAAGTACCTCTGGAGGCAAAACCATCACGGGAATGAGCCACTGTGGTATTGAAATTATCAAAAGTCTCACGATAACCCCTTGTTTCGTAATATCTATCCCAAGATAACAAAGCATTGAATTTCAATGATTCGATGGGTTGGAAAGTAACATTACCATTCAATCTGGTACGCTGTCTGTGATGTCTGCCATTAGCTGTCTCGATAGTACTCAGCGGATTGGCGATAGCCACCAGAGCCGAAGGCTGTGCCCAAGGACCATCATACTCCGGCATTGATGACAGGACATCCTTATTTACATCCTGCTTATAAATAGGCAAGGTAGGATTAGTAACCAATGCCGCACTATATACCCCTCTATTGAAAGAGGAACCATCTCCGGTCGTTGTATAGTTCTGCGTATTAGAATTAACGCTGACGTTCAAACGCAATTGATCATTCAACATTGAATGATTCACCGCCAGTCGTACAATCAACGCCTCATTATCTGACTTTTTGAAAATTCCCTGGTTCTTTTTATAATTGACATTCAACAAATAATTAGTCTTCTCGGAACCACCCTTTACACTCAGATTATGCCCATGATTGACCGGAGTACGAGTTATGGCTTCCAGCCAATCTGTATTACCTCCAAAATCAGTAGCAGAAATTGTTCCATCCTGAATTAAAGAACGAAATTCATCTCCAGTCAACACTCTTTCCGTTTTCACAAACTCTTCTGTACCGACATACCCATTATAGTCTATGGAAAAATCAGAATTAGCCTTACGGGTAGTAACCAAAATCACCCCATTGGTAGCTCGTGTACCATAAATAGCCGCAGACGAACCATCCTTCAGCACATCGATTTGAGCAATATCCTCAGGAGCCACCGTTCTTAAATCTCCCGGAATACCGTCAATCAACACTAATGGCGAATTGTTACCCTGCAAGGAGTTAGTACCACGAAGTAAGATAGACGAATTCTCGGTAGGGTCACCTGTAGAATTCACAATGCTAAGACCAGCAATTTTCCCTTTCAATAATTGCCCCGCATCCCTCACATTTCCACGGACAAAATCCGAAGACTTGACACTTGAGATGGCAGCCGTCAGCTCACTTTTCTTTTGCGAACCGTAACCCACCACTACAACTTCCTCCAGCGCCAGAGAAGAAGGTTTCAACTGTACCTTGACAAAGGTCTGGCTACCCACATTTATCTCTTGGGCATCATAACCTATATAAGAAACAATCAAAACAGTATTCTTATCACTTGCCTCCACACTAAAATTACCATCTATATCGGTAATGGTTCCCTGAGAAGTACCTTTAAGAATAACCGACGCACCGATCAGTGCATCCTTATGTTCATCATATACCGTTCCCTTTATTATTCTGCTCTGAGCAAACAAGCATTGGGAAACGAGTAAAAACAAGCCCAACATCAACATCGTTGTTTGTCGATGTCCAAATTCAGACGGATGTGCACCTTTACTAAACATGTTTTTCATATTTGATCTTTAATTTAATTACAGCCCAAAAGTAGACTTATTAGATAAAAAGCCACAAGAATATCCATCCAAATAATATGAATTTTCTGCCAAAACAATATTTTCACCCACCTTTTACACCACCTTACCTCCTCCACCTTACGAAAAGAGAGCAATATTCTGCCAAAACAGGACAATATTTTGCCTTCCCCTTGTGTTTTTCAGCCAAATATCTACTTTTGCACATAGTAAACCACTTGATAAAACAAACTATGTACAAGCACTTATTCCTTCTCATATCAATCCTTTTCAGCCTGTCATCCCCCTGTGTTCATGCTGAAAGATATTATTTCCAACATTTGGGTCTGAAAAACAAACTGTCTCAAAGTTCCGTTCTTTGTATCACCCAAGACAGGAACGGATTCATGTGGTTCGGCACCAAAGACGGACTAAACCGTTATGACGGATCCAATTTCCGTATTTTCAAACACAATCATTCCAACCCTCATTCTTTGGGTAATAACAACGTCAACTCATTGCACGAAAATAAGGATGGGAAATTATGGATAGGAACAGACGACGGAATTTATATCTATGATCCATTGACGGAAACTTTCTCAAAACTCACCTGCAAAAGTCAGGACAGCTTGTGCATCACCCAGCCCATTGTACAAATCACCACCGATACACAAAAAAACATCTGGATAGCAGTAGAATCCCAAGGCGTTTTCCTGTTCGATAACGACCGACAAACATTAACACACTATGCTATCCCCGATGCCCATCTACTCAGTTCTATCTGTATAGACCAGCAAAACGCAGTATGGATAGGCTATAACGGAAAAGGGCTTTATTATACTGATGATCATTTCCAGAACTTCCGGTTATTCCAAACACAAGAGGGGAAAAACCTCTTCACCGATGACCAGATTTTCAAAATTTTCCCCGAACAGCATAATACCTTGTACACTGGTTCCGCAAAAGGTGGTCTGAAAAGTATCAATATCCTTACCCGGACAGTCACCGACTTGCTACCGGACTCTTCCCAAACCGAAAGTATCTTTGTAAGAAACATCTATCCCATCGACAAAAAAACATTGTGGGTTGCCACAGAACGAGGAATATACACTTACAACAAGGAAACCCGGGAAATCCAACACCTCACCTACAATCCCAACGATGACTATTCCTTGTCGGACAATGCCATTTATTCCCTCTACAAGGATGCTGAAGGTGGCATATGGATCGGCAGCTATTTCGGAGGCATAGACTATTATCCCACCCAATATGCCACCTTCGAAAAATACTATCCCATCATAGGACAAAACAGCCTCAGCGGAAAAGTAGTCCGTGAATTTTGCGAAGATGAAGACGGAAATCTATGGATAGGAACAGAAGACGGCGGCTTGAACAAATTCAATCCAAAGACCAAAGAATTCAGCCCTTGTCCACTGGCAGGACTGCACTATAATGTCCACGCTCTAAGTATGGACAATCACACTCTGTGGATAGGTACATATTCCAAAGGATTATACTCATTGGATCTGAAGACCCGCCGTTCCCGTCACTACCTGATGGGACATGCCGAAAATACATTGAACGACAACAACATCTATTCCATGTGCCGCACCTCTGCAGGTCAACTCTACATAGGTACCACAACCGGACTCAATCTCTATAACCATGAAACAAATGATTTCACCCGTATCCACAAAATGGATGGTATCTTTGTTTTCAACATATTGGAAGACAGTAAAGGAAATATCTGGTTTGCCACCTATAACTCCGGTATATTCAAATACAATCCTAGAAATAACAGCTGGAAAAATTATGTTTCCACTCCCGGAGTTCCCCACGGACTCCCTTACAACAAGGTGATAAGTATTTATGAAGACAGCAAGCAACGCTTGTGGTTCACCATGCTGGGAAGAGGATTCTGCTCATTCAACCAGGACACAGAGGAATTCACTACTTATGATTCTTCACAAGGGCTTGCCAATGATGTGATTTATAAGATTGTAGAAGCCAACAATGACATCCTTTGGCTCACCTCCAACAAAGGATTGATACGGTTCGATCTGAAGACCAAAACCTCGAACATTTATGCAGACAACAATGGACTGCTCACCAATCAGTTCAATTATAGTTCAGGAATTAAGAGCAAAGACGGTACCATCTATTTCGGATGTATCAATGGCTTCATTGCCTTCAAACCCGAGTCCTTCACCGAAAACACTTATTTTCCACCTGTAGCCATCACCGATTTCCTGCTTTTCAACAAAAGCGCCGATATAGGCACCAAAGATTCCCCCCTCAGCCAAAGCGTGACTTATACCCGGGAAATAAACCTGAAGTATAATCAAAACTCTTTTGCCTTCCGCTTTGCAGCTCTTTGTTACGCCGCCCCTGAAGAAAATTATCTGAGTTATACATTGAAAGGATTTGATAAAGAGTGGTACAGTACCACAAAAAGTTCCACCGCTTCCTATACCAATCTAAAGCCAGGCGACTATACTTTCTGCGTGAAAACAGCTAACGCCAAGGGAGAATGGAGTAATGACATCAAAAGTATCCACATACATATCGCACCTCCTTTCTGGAAATCCCCGTGGGCCTATCTTCTTTATTTTATACTTTCGGCAGCCGGTATCGGATATATCTTCTATCGCTTCCGAAAACAAATCACGGACAAACAACGACGACAACTGGAAATCTTAGAAGCCGAAAAGGAAAAAGAAATTTATCATGCCAAAATAGACTTCTTCACTAATATAGCACATGAAATCCGCACACCGCTAACCCTGATAAAAGGCCCGTTAGAGAACATCCTGCACAAGGAAAACATAGATCGCAACACCATCCGTGAGAACCTGGACGTCATGGAACGGAATACCCTGCGATTACTTGACCTGACCAATCAGTTACTCGACTTCCGAAAAACAGAAACCAAGGGGTTCCGTCTTAACTTTATGGATTGTAATATCTCCCAACTAATAAGAGACACTTATATCCGTTTCAATCCCGCCGCCCAACAGAATGGGTTGAAATTTCAAACAGACCTGCCCGAACAGGATTTCAATGCACCCGTAGATAAAGAAGCCCTGACCAAAATTCTAAGCAATCTGTTCAATAATGCAGTAAAATATGCCACATCATCTATCCATGTATCTTTAATACCACCATGCGGAATGAAAGAACCGGGATACTTCTCCATTATGGTCAGCAATGACGGGCATCCCATCCCCCACGATATGCAAGAAAAAATTTTCCAGCCTTTTGTGCAAATCAAACAAACCTCCGGTGGGCAACGCACAGCCGGTACCGGCATCGGCCTGCCTTTGGCACGTTCCCTGGCAGAATTACATAAAGGAAAACTTTATTTAAAGGATAGGGAAGAAATCTGTTTCTGTGTCGAGCTTCCTGTCGATCAAGAAAAAGCCATACAGTTGCAAAAAGATTCCACTATCAGCCAGACCGGCAATATGCAAACAGTCATCCGGCAACACAGCACTAACATCTGTATTCTTGTAGTAGAGGATGACCCCGAGATGCAGAACTTTATTTGCGCACAACTGGAAACTGTATATTGCGTTATACGTGCATCTAATGGCAAGGAAGCCCTGCAAGTGCTATCAGAAAAGACAATCAGTCTGATTGTCAGTGATGTGATGATGCCCGAAATGGATGGTTTCGAATTATGCCATACATTAAAGACCGATATAGAACATAGCCATATTCCTATCATTCTGCTCACAGCAAAAGTTACCATGCAATCCAAGATAGAAGGAATAGAACTAGGAGCCGACGACTATATAGAAAAACCTTTTTCTACGGAGTATTTATTGGCACGCATAGCGAACTTATTAAGCAATCAGGACAAATTGCGCCATGCTTTCACTTCATCACCTTTTGTGAACGCCAAAACCATTGCACTGAGCAAAGCAGATGAGAACTTTTTAGACAAACTAATAGAAGTAATTCAGAAGAACATTTCGGAACCCGATTTTAATGTGGATATATTAGCCGAGAAAATGAATATGAGCCGTTCCAGCCTGCATCGAAAAATAAAGGGAATCGCTCAAATTACCCCCAATGAGTTTATTCAACTGGAACGGTTGAAAATGGCAGCCCAACTGATTCAATCCGGAGAATACAGAATCAATGAAGTATGCTATATTGTCGGTTTCAACTCTTCTTCCTATTTTGCCAAATGTTTTCAGAAACAATTTGGAGTACTGCCAAAAGATTTTTGCAAGAACGGCTCCTGACACTGTAAGATAATTTATATATGCGTATAAAATAGTCCTTTTAAATTTGGCATAATGCCATGAATCCATTACATTTGTTCCATATCACAAATGATAGAATTATGCAAGATATAACAAACGGACGTTGCGGTTGGTGCGGAACAGACGAATTGTATGTGAAATACCATGATCAGGAGTGGGGAAAGTTAGTAACCGATGACAAGACGCTGTTTGAGTTTCTTGTATTGGAAAGTGCCCAAGCAGGACTAAGCTGGATAACGATTCTTAGAAAAAGAGAGGGGTATCGTAAAGCCTTCTGTAATTTTGATGCCGAGTTGGTGGCACAAATGACCGATGAAGACGTTGAGCGGCTAATGCAATTTGAGGGCATTGTAAAAAACCGTCTGAAAATCAAATCGACAATCACGAATGCGAAACTATTCCTTGCCGTACAAAAGGAATTCGGCAGTTTTTATAATTATACCCTGTCATTCTTTCCCGACAAAAAGCCGATTATCAACACATTCCGGTCATTGAGCGAGATTCCGGTATCCTCCCCCGAATCCGATGCCATGAGTAAAGATATGAAAAAACGAGGTTTCAAGTTCTTCGGAACTACGATTTGCTACGCCCATTTGCAAGCTTCAGGTTTTATCAACGATCATTTGACAGACTGTATTTGCCGGAAAGTTCCACAACAGAATTATTAACTCTGTTAACACTATCATCACCTTTTATCGGAAACCTCAATATGTCTTTTCCTCCTTTTCTTTTCGAGAAAAATAGCAACGATATGACAGCCGGGATTGAATTCAAGACTATAAGGGTATCTGTAATTCAATAGTTTCATGCATATATCTTGACTGAGCCGAAAAGAAAGAGATGTTCTGTTCCCAGATTGCATAACAAGACATTTTTTGGCTTTGTGAGAGCAGTTGCTCTCACCTTTTGGGGCATCTCTCACCTCATCTCTCACCCTTTAAACGCTTTATTCATCGGGGGAAAGTGATAAAAGATGAGAGCATGAGAGATAAAATGTGTTTTTTGCATTGATAGGAGTAGTCCCGAAAGTTAACGGCATAACTTTCGGAAACAATGGAAGAAACTTCCTAAACTTATGCTGTCAGTTTGTAAAAACCTCCCGTCGTGAAAGGGAAAATGTTCCGAGGAAAGACAACCTGTTTTATACGAATGTTCATGCGGCACTTCATGAACGTTCACGTAGGACTATATATACGTCCGCGTGAGGTTACACATATATATGTGGGAATCATCAATTTTTTGTTCATGTACAAAAACACAAGTTCCTATGCAAAAAAGATAAGGATGTTTTTTAAAAACATAAGTTCATTTTAAAAAAAGAACAAGACCTTTTTAAAAAACGAACTTATGTTATTTACCAACTTTTGCAAGCTAAATAACTTCTCTGCCAATCATCAAGATACACCTTCACCGGAAATCAAACTTCAGCCTGACAGGCACACTTAATTGTAACCGGCATTTTGCCCGAACTCTTCTTTATTGATAATGGCATCCAGTTGAGTCTGAGGAATAGGACGTAGCAAATGATGCTCTTTTATATTCACTTTCGCATCCGGATTGTATGCTTTTACTCTTTCCAGCAGCTTACCGGTACGCTTCAAATCGAACCAACGTTGCTGCTCTCCTCCCAACTCACGGGCCCGTTCATCCAAAATAAAATCCAATGTCAACTGTTCCGGCTTTATCTCCATGGCGGCTTCCTTGCCGGGAATAGCTGCTCTTCTCCTTACCTCATTGATATAAGATGTTCCAGAGGCATTATCGTTCAAGAATAATTCAGCCTCGGCAGCTATCAGATACAACTCAGCAAGACGAATGACCACACCATGTCTCACACTTCCCGTATAATTCACTGACTCACGAGACGGATCAAGAAATTTTTTGAAAGTCACATTCTGAACCCTATTCTTGACAGAGCCATCGGCATTGTAAACAAAATCCTTGTCTATGGTGATATAATCGTGTTTAGCTTCCTCTGCATCGGACACACTATATTTAGTAAAGAAAATAGCCGTATCTCCCGGTGAGATATAAGTACTGTTCGTATTGTTACAAATCCATGCCTGCTGGAACACATCATCATAACGGGCATCCATCTTTTCATCGAACAGGTTCAGATAATACAGCGTAGGCATATATCTGTTGAAACTGCGACCATATTCTATGGAGCGCGTAACAGGTTTCTTACCGTCTTTATCGAGTACCTGATCATAACACATCACCCACAACAGATGTGAAGGGTTATTACCCGGTGTCCTCCAAATGATGGGGTTCCCGTCAGGACCTTCTTCAATGGAAGTTCCGAATATCTCACTCTTTGTGTACATACAAACAAACACATTCTCTTTTACATCATTACATTTATAAATATCACAAAGGTCCGAATAATCTTCTGCCAAGCTATAACCATAATTGTTAATGACATTACGAGCATATTTCAACGCTTCCTCATAATTTTTATTATACAGATAAACGCGTGCCAGAAACGCTTCTGCCGCACCTTTGGTAGCACGCCCGTAATCGGAAGTGGAAACCGGTAATTTAGCCACCGCCTCTTTTAAATCGGCTATAATCTGAGTATAAAAATCCTCTTCGGACGAACGGTAAACGTAACCTGACGGCTCGGTACATTCTTCTGTCGTTAAATAAACACCTCCCCATGTCTCTACAATATGCCATAGATAAAGAGCCCGCAAGAAATAGGCTTCCCCCATACGGATATCTTTAACCGAAGCTGAAAGTTCAGAGCTAGGCAAACGGTTCAAGGCAGTGTTACAAGTATTCAATGCCGAATACAAACGTTCCCACTCTTTAGTTATCGCATTGCTGGAACCTTGTAATGACGAGTTATAATCGGAAAGCTCAGCTTCGGCACAACCATTTCCCCGGGTAAATATATCCGTTCCCAACTCTGTCATTGATGTGGCATATTCCTGTCCATACCAAAAACGCAACGGTGTGTAACATGAGTTAATCAGAGCTTCCGCACCCGATTCGGTTTTATAAAAAGTATCAGCGGTCAATCCGCTGGGATTTTCCTCTGTCAGGAAATCATTACATGAGCTCAAGGTTGCCGCCATACAGCTGAGCAAACACCATTTATATAATTTATTCATACCTGTTCGCTTGTTTAGAAATCAACATTAATACCAAATACTGCTTGTTTTGTCATCGGATAGCTCAAGGAGCCTCCTCGTTCGGGATCATAATTGTCTAAATGACTGAAAGTAAAGAAATTCTTTAATGAACAATAGATACGGATATTAGAAGCATGAATCTTCCCGATCCATGATTTAGGCAACTGATATCCCAAAGTGATTTCTTTAATCTTCAAATACGAACCATCCACGTATCCCAATGCATCTAATTTGGAAGAATCCGAATAACTTTTTTCCGGACGGGGAAATTCGTTAGTAGGATTCTCCGGAGTCCAATAGTTTACTTTAATACCCGGATCTCCCTGAATACGGTATGAGCCGTAACCGTTGGCTTCCGAATGTAACATTTGCCCTTGTCTCCAATACATGAAAACGCGCAAATCAAAGTTCTTGTATTTGAATGTATTGTTCAACCCCATTACGAAATCGGGAGTTTCCGAGCCCAAGATGATACGGTCATTATCATTGTCTATTGAACCATCCTTATTCTGGTCCTTTATTTTTATACGTCCCGGCTTCTCACCATACTTAGCTGCTTCCGCGGCCTCGTCAAGCTGCCAAATACCGATTTTCTCCAATCCATAATGTGTCTTGATGGAATGCCCTACAAACCAACCGTTACTGATATCACGGTCAGTTCCATCTGCCAGCTCAGTAATTTTCTCTCTGTTCAAAGTAAATGTATAATCGGTATTCCAAGAGAAATCCTTTTGATTGAAATTTTGGGTATTAATAACTAATTCCACACCTTTATTCTCAGTTTTTCCTACATTATCCCATGCCAAAGAATATCCGGTAGAACTAGGTACTTTCTTCTGCATCAACAAATCTGATGTCTTTTGTTGATAAATATCCAATGAACCACTGATACGGTTATTGAAGAAACCGAAGTCAATACCGATATTAGCCGTTGCTGTTTTTTCCCAGCCCAGATTATAATTCGGTGTCAAAGCTGGATAGTAGCCATAGGCTCCGTTTTCCGTATTATTTATGAGATAAGCATACATGGTCTTTCCCAATCCTCCCTGAGTCTGATAGGCAGAAACAGCACTGTTTCCCGAAATACCATAACTCAGCCGAAGTTTCAAATTGGAAAGTTGTTCTACGTTCTTCAAAAAATTCTCTTCATTCATACGCCAAGCCAAAGCCACAGATGGGAAGACCCCCCACTGATGATCTTTTGCCAATACAGATGAACCATCCTGACGCAAAGTCACAGTCATCAGGTATTTCTCATTGAATTTGTAGTTGATACGCCCAAAGAAAGATGCCATAGTGGTTTGTACATAACTGCTGGATATCTGCTGACTATCCTGCAAACCACCCAAATTATAAAACAACATAGTGGATGAAATAAGGTTATGCCCCGCACCCTTATATTCCTCGGCCACATTTTTATATAATGCGTTACCAGCCATCAGACTCAGATTATGTTTTCCTAATGTGAACGAATAAGCCAATGTATTTTCCCACGACCAATTGACGTCACTATGATTGGTAGCATCCGCCAACGAATAATTTCCCGCTCCGTCTAACGTATATGTATCAGCAAAATGTCCTGTACGGATATCTTTCTTGTCAAAGCCAAAAGTAGAAGTCAGTGTCAAGTCCTTGATAATGTTCCAGGTAGCCCCTACATTCCCCACCAAATGGCTGGTCAGCCGGTTATTTTTATAGGCTCCGGAAACTTCTTCGGCTATGGGGCTAATGGTCTGCCCATCATTAAAAGGAAGCACATTGATAGAACCATCTTCATTATATACATCTCCATAGGGAGCGTAATAAATAGAACGGTTGAAAGGATCACGTCGGATATTCTGATCCAAATAGGTATATACCACATTGGCATTCAATTTCAAGTTATCAGTGAGCTTATGCGATAAGGATAAGGTTGCATTATAACGGTCCATATCATCCATCTTCACCAAACCGTCTTCGGACATATATTCAAAAGCCAGATTGAATGTTGTTTTCTCCGTACCATTTGAAATATTGACAGAATGGGACATCTGGCTACCCGTTTGCATCAGCATATCCACCCAGTCTACATTTTGATTGGATTTTACCGCATCATAAGCAGAACCAAAAATTTTGGCATCATCTTCAGGACCTCCCCACTGGCCGTCCGTACGATAAGCCTCTCTCTTGAAGTCGGCCCATTCGGACAAATTCATTCTATCGGGATAAGCAGCTACGGAATTGATGGAATAATAACCGTTATATGAAACCTTGGTCTTGCCTACAGCCCCTTTCTTTGTAGTGATCAAGATAACTCCGTTAGCACCGCGAGAACCATAAATAGCGGTGGAGGAAGCATCCTTCAGAATTTCCATGGATTCTATGACATTGGGATTGATATCAATATCTGTCCCATAGGGCACTCCGTCTACAATAATCAGCGGAGCATTCGAAGCGTTCAATGACCGATTACCGCGAATGGAAAAGGACAAGCCCGAACCTGTCTGACCACTTGATTTAGTCATATCCAGTCCAGCCACTTTCCCTTGCAGGCTTTCCAAAGCATTCGTCGTAGGAACAGCAATAATGTCCGCTTGCTTGATGGAGGTCATAGAACCGGTCAAGTCCCGTTTCTTTACAGTACCATAACCAATGACTACCACTTCATCCAATTCTTCCGTATCTTCTTTCAAAATTACCTTTACCGGAGTTCCCGGCTTAATGACAGCCTCTTGTGAAAGCATACCGATATAACTGATTTCCAATTTTTTCGTGTCCGCAGGGACCGACAAGGAGAAATTCCCCTCGAAATCGGTAATGGTTCCTATAGATGACTTCCCCGCCACTTTCACATTAGCACCGATGACAGGCTCACCGGTACTGTCTAGAACTGTACCTGTTACGGTAACATTTTGTGCATAAACATTCCCGACACTCATCACCAGGAATGAAAGCACAAACAAAATAAACCTACTTTGTTTCATGTTCTTCATTGTTTTCATTTATAGTATCATTTAAAGTTTTTAGCACTGCAAAGATGAATAAAAACAAAAACCGGATATTGCATTATTCAGTCTAAGATTTATAAAATCCGGTTTGAGAATAACAAAAACAGAGTTATCCGAATATAAATCGATTTAGGCTAACAGGAGGGAATCTGAAAATCCCGGCATTCTGTCTTTTTGCCATTCTAAACATAATGAAGAATCCGAATACACACACTATTTTGCGTTAACAGATTCTTCATTACATTCAAAAGACCAAAGTAAAAAGGGTAATGCAATATAGCTTTTTGAAGCTTTCTTATTTTTCCTATTCTATTTCACTTATAGAAAAAAGAGTATTTCTACGCTCCATCCGCACATTTTCTCCAGTTAGCTGACATGATGATTCCAAACGGATATCAGAAGATGACGCACCTATTTTAAATGTATATTGACCACCGGCTATAGTCCATCCATTATTTGCATAATAAGCCATTTGCTGAAGAGAAACCTTAAAACTTATTATTTTCGATTCGCCGGGGTTCAAATTCACACGGGCAAACCCTTTTAGCTGTATAGGTTTGAGAAATTCCGAGGAAGTAGGAGACAGATAAAGTTGCACAACTTCAGTACCTGCACATTTTCCTGTATTTTTCACCTTACAGCTAACCTCAATCAAATCATCAGTTGTTTGTGCAGTAGACGGAACTTTTATATCACTATATTCAAAGGAAGTATATGAAAGCCCAAAACCAAACGGATAAGCTATTCTTTCTTGGAATTCACCATTGTTATAACAATAAAGTTCTTTATCTTCAGTCTTAGGATAGCTAACGCATAATTTTCCGGACGGATTGACATTGCCTAACAAAATATCAACAACAGCATTTCCTCCTTCTTCGCCCGGATACCACGCTTGCAGAATAGCTGAACAACCTGCTTCTACTTCGTCAATCACTTGTGGACGTCCACCAAACATAACCAGAACAACCGGTTTACCTGTAGCAATCAGTTCTTTTAAAAACTGTTCCTGATCTCCCGGCAAACAGATACCTTTACGTTGCCGAGCCTCTCCGCATAAGGTAGGATTCTCTCCTAATGCAGCAATAATCACATCACTTTCCGAAGCTACATTTATGGCAGCCTGCCAGTTAGTAGAATCGGATGATTCCATTAACATCATATTCAAGCGTTCAGTTCTAGGATCTCCTTCACGGATAATGGAAGTCTCATTTTTTGCACTCCAATCACATCCGCGTTCATAGTCCACAGTGAATCTACCATTCGCCTTGTGCTTAAAAGCATCATATACAGAAACAATTTTAGGACTGTCAGGGTCTATTTTTCCTCCCCACCAGAATGCCTACATAGACTGATATGTATAATCTCCTAACATACACCAATATGTATTTGCGTTCGGCCCTACCAAAGCTATTTTCCTATATTTGCCAGAGAGGGGCAATACATTGTTATTTTTTAACAAGACAATGGATTGACATGCCAAGTCATAAGAAGTTTTACGATATTCGGGGCAATCCAAATCCAAATTTCCTGTTGCATAAAGCTTCCGGTCTGTAGATAATAAGCCCAGACGTGCTTTCAACATTAATGCACGTTTTACCGCAATCTCAAAATATTTCTCATTAACCAAACTGTCTCCTATTAATTCGGGCAGATATTTATAACAGTTATTTGATGGTAATTCAATGTCATTACCTGCGGTTAGAGCCTCAACAGCCCGTTGTTTCAAGATATCAGGATTTCCTTTTTGACTAGCATATCCTACTGCCCCATAGTCACTGACCACTACTCCGTCAAATCCAAGATATCCACGTAATATTTTATTCAGAAGAGTATCGCTGGATACGGCTTGTTCACTACGGAACCGGCCATAGGATGTCATCAAGACCTTACATCCCGCCTGTCGTATCATAGCTTCGTGTGGCAAAAGCACTTCCTCATAAATTTCTTTCCAACTCAAAGAAGAGCCTCCACCATATCCCAAAAAATGCTTGGTGCACGCAGCAACTCCATTTTTCAATCCTTTCTTCTGCAGACCTTCCACAAAAGCGACTCCCATAGCTGCACTAAGATACCCATCTTCACCATAGGATTCTTCTATACGTGGCCAATGAGCGGTACGTATGAGATCGACCATGGGTGACAAAGCAAGAGTAGCGCCAACAGAGCGCATGACTTCCGCCGTTTGTTCCGTTTTTACTGTAGCCAGTTCCGGATTCCATGTGCAGGCTATACCCAATTGTTGGGGATAAACGGTCGCTCCTTTGGCAGCCAGTCCGGTAATGGCCTCTTCGTGAAATATGGCTGGTATACCTGAGGGAGTCTCATGTATCAGATAATTTTGAAGATCACGCACAAAATCACGCAGTTCATTTGGTTCCATATCTAAAGCGCAAGCATATTGACAAATATGCCCTATACCGTCAGATATCTTCTCTTTACACTTTTCTAATGACAGTTTTCCATCCTCCATTATTTCTTTCGGACGAATACCATACAATTGTGCAACTCTTTCGGCTTGTGTCATCCTACTATAAAGCGTATCTACTTGCAGGCTCATTTCCCGAATGTCGAAATCCTCAATTGTTTTTTCATGGGTTTTAGAAGTACAACCGATAAATCCTAAAGATATTAGTATAAAACAGTAAATTGATATTTTTTTCATATTTGAATTTATATCAGAAAATATTCTTGTAAAATCAAAGACAACTTGAAATAAAAGTATAAGTCTGTCCTGCTTCAGTAGCTACATCATATAAATAAGAATCTTTCAATTCCACTCCTTTCAATGGAGCTTTCTCACTAACCAGCGGACGACTGATTTCTTGCTTTTCAAACAAGGGATTAGGATTATCTCCTTCCGCTTTAACCAATGTCATACCATCCATCGCCAAAGTATTGTGCACACGTAAGCGAAGATTACCACCGATAGTAGATTTGATAATTGCCGACTCTACCTTGCCGTCTTTCCATTTCAGAGAAACGATTTCGAAACCACCACGTGCACGAAGCCCCCTAATCTCTCCATTTTTCCAGGTATCAGGTAAAGCAGGAAGTAAATGAACAGCCCCATCATGGCTCTGCATCAACATTTCAGCAATTCCGGCTGCACAACCAAAATTTCCATCAATCTGGAAAGGCGGATGAGCATCGAATAAATTTGGATAAGTACCTCCTCCCTGACCTTTCTGTACTTCAGGAGAAACAAAATTCAACTGATTGGCAATCAACTTAAATGCATGATTCCCATCCAAACATCTTGCCCAAAAACAGACTTTCCATCCCATAGACCAACCAGTAGAAGGATCACCACGCTGTATCAATGTATTACGGGCAGCTTCAAAAAGTATAGGTGATGAATAAGGAGAAATTTGATAACCGGGGAAAAGTCCCCATAAATGAGAGATATGACGATGATGGTCATTAGGGTTATCCCAGTCTTCGAACCACTCTTGCAACTGTCCGTATTGCCCTACTTGCATGGGAGGAAGTTGCCTTTTTAATGACAGAATGGTATCACAGAATTGCTTGTCCAGATTCAAAATCTGTGCTGCTGAACGAGTATTTGAAAATAAATCGGATACCAACTGATTGTCCATCGTGATACCTGCAAACAGATTGGCTTTCCCTTTCCAAATACTAGGCGAATTCTCTGGAGAGTTACTAGGAGTGACTACCAGATAACCGGTATTGGGATCTCTTACTAAAAAATCAACAAAAAATTCTGAAGCACTCTTCAGAATAGGATACACGGAAGCCAGGTATTCCTTATCACCCGAATAGAGGTAACGGTCCCACAAATGTTGACATAACCACGCATTACAGGTAGGCCACGGTCCACAATAAGCCCTATCTACAGCACCATTCATACGCCACAAATCCGTATTGTGATGCAATACCCATCCCCGGCAACCATACATCTCCCGGGCAGCCTCCTGACCGTTCTCATACAATTCTTTCACCATTTGTAGGAAAGGCTCATGCATCTCACGCAAATTGGTAACTTCGGCAGGCCAATAATTCATTTCCGCATTGATATTGGTGGTATAACGGCATTTCCAAGCAGGATTTAGTTTCTGATTCCAAATACCTTGTAAATTAGCAGGTTGTCCTCCCGGCTGAGAACTGGAAATAAGCAAATAACGACCGAACTGAAAATAAAGAGCAACCAGATGGGGATCATCGGAAATAGCGAATTCTTTTATCCGGACATCAGTAGGTTTATCAGCCTGCGAAGTGCGTCCCAAATTCAGAGATACACGGTTATAGTATTTTTGATATGCACTGATATGAGCCTGTAAAGCTCGGGCATAATTCTTTCCGGCATTCTTCATGGATACCTTATTACGCCCGGATGGATTTCCGGATATATCCTTATAATTCACAAAATTAGTGGCCATGGCGATATAAATAGTAGCACTATTAGCATTAGTCACGGATAATAATGTATCTCCTGCCACACTCTTTCCACCCTGTAAATCTAACTTCAAATCTGCACGGAAACAAATAGAACCTTTTGTGAAATCGTCTCCTTTAGTTGTGCCTTCCAAAATCAAGGCATTCTTTCCAGAAACGGTAACATCCACCTTCTGAGGACAAGTCAGGGAAGCGGAAAAAGTAAGTTTTCCCGGTTGAGAAGCAGTAAGGCGGACAATGACCAGCTGGTCGACAAAAGAGGTAAAGACCTCACGCTTATAATCTATTCCATTTACAGTATAAGCAGTCGTGGCTACAGCTTTTTCCAAATCCAATTCACGACGGAAGTTTGTATAATTTTCATGACTAGGAAAGTCCAGACGCAAGCTGCCCACTGTCTGATATGGCATCCCGAAACCGTTCTTGGAGAGGATTTTTTCACCTGCCAACGCTTGAGCTTCAGGATATCTACCAGCAAAAATTAACTGACGGATGGTCGCCAACGCTCCTTTAGCCTCAGGATTATAATTTTTATAAGGAGAACCTGCCGATACTGTTTCCTCATTCAATTGAATCTCTTGCTTCACATTTGTTGCACTAACTAATGTATGTCTGATTATCAATAAATTGCAAACCAATAATAGAGGTATAGGTAATGGTTTAGAAACCACCTATCTTCATCATTTTGCATGATTCTCAATCATTTCAAATAGCTCAATGCGAAAATAACACTATTTCTTGGATTAACCAAATTTCGATTATCAAATTCATCCAAATTCAGCAAATTACGGGCTATGGTTGTCGAAATTTATATTTCAATCCATATTCTTCAAGTTTGCTGTATAGTGTTGTCCGTCCTATCCCAAGCAGTTCAGCTGCGACACTCCGGTTACCGTTTGCCTGTTTCAAAGCACGCAATATCCGCTCTTTTTCCTCCGTGTCATTGTGCAAGGCGAAGCTGACAGGAGAAGTCGGTTTCGTCACGGTAAGTTCCAGATATTCTTTCGTGACCACACCTTCTTGAGCCTGCAACACGGCACCCATGATTTTCTGCCGAAGCTCGCGCACGTTGCCCGGCCATGCGTGGGTCAGCAACGCTTTCCGGGCTTCGGTACTGAAACCGCTCACGTTACATTCCAGCTCCTTGTTGGCTACCTCGCGGAAGAACTCCGCCAGAGGCATGATATCCTCCTGACAGTCGCGCAACGGCGGGACTATTATCTCGAAGTC
>ERZ856578.3019-NODE-3019-length-26164-cov-11.301184_pt1 | contig 26164 bp, 28 predicted proteins | sample MGYA00514384_ERZ856578 | MGnify/ENA primary metagenome ERZ856578 (study PRJEB29103, sample SAMN06111958) | human gut metagenome | biome: human gut; feature: ankylosing spondylitis patient; material: healthy_person | host: Homo sapiens | place: China:Hangzhou... | reverse complement strand
GTGCTGAAAAACGGTGACATCGTGGAGATTTTGACCTCCAAAAACGCCAAGGGCCCCAGCCGGGACTGGATGAAGATTGCCAAGAGCAACGAGGCCCGCTCCAAAATCCGCCAGTGGTTCAAAAAGGAAAAGCGGGACGAGAACATCGCCAACGGCCGCTCCGCCTTCGACGCGGAGCTGCGTCACTGCGGCATCGCCATGAAAGACGTACTGGACCCGGAATTCCTGCCGGTGCTGCTGAAAAAGGTAGCTTATCCCACGCTGGACGATCTCTACGCCGCCATCGGCTATGGCGGCTTCACCGCTCAGAAGGCGGTGAGCCGGATCCAGGGCGAGTTGCAGCGCCGCCAGCAGCAGCGGCAGCAGGAGCAGATGCTGGCAGAGGCTGTGACGGAGTCCAAGGAGGACCCCAAGCCTGCGGACACTCCCAAGCAGCCCAAGGCCGTCAAGAGCGAGCAGGGCATTATCGTGGAAGGTCTGGACAACTGTTTGGTGAAGTTCTCCAAATGCTGCACCCCCGTCCCCGGAGACGACATCGTGGGCTTCATCACCCGTGGCTACGGCGTGTCCGTCCACCGGGCGGACTGTCCCAACGCCTCGGAGGAAAAGCGGAAGGAGCAGCCCGGCCGCTGGATCCATGTCTCCTGGGGCACCGATACCAATGACAGCTATCCCACCACCATCGAGGCGGTCTGCAAGGACCGGCTGAACCTGCTGCTGGACATCTCCTCCGCCCTCTCCACCACCAAAACCTTTGTGCTGGGTCTGAACACCCGCAGCACGGAGGACGGCTTCGCCATCATCCGCATCGAGATCCAGATCAAGGATGGCGCGCAGTTGTCCACCCTCATGAACAAGCTCCATCAGATCTCCGGCGTTCTGCAGGTCAACCGGCCTGTGGGCTGATCTTTCGCGGCATTGGGGACGGATTTTCTCCGCTGCCGCAAAGATCCCCTCTTGATAAAATACAGAATACACGGATCTGCCCGGTTTGCGGGCAAGGCCCATTACGAAGCATACCCTTTCGGGTATTAAATAAGGAGTTGCTACCATGCGTGCTGTTGTTACACGAGTCAAAAACGCCTCTGTTGTCATCAATGAACAGGTCAACGGTCAGATCGGCACCGGTTTTCTGGTGCTGCTGGGTGTAGGCCCCAACGATACGGAGGTCACCGCCGACAAGCTGGCGGACAAGATCTGCAATCTGCGGGTCTTTGAGGATGAAAACGAAAAGATGAACCTGAATCTGGAGCAGGTGGGCGGCAGCCTGCTGGTGGTGTCCCAGTTCACCCTGTACGCCGATACCTCCTCCCGCCGCCCCGGCTTCTCCGGCGCGGCCAAGCCCGATCTGGCCTTCCCCCTCTATGAGCGGTTCATGGCCCACTGCCGGGAGCGGGGCTTCGATGTGCAGCACGGCGAATTCGGCGCCGACATGCAGGTCTATTCCCAGAACGACGGTCCGGTCACCATCCTGTTCGACACGGAAGAGTAAACTGATTTCAATGAGGTGTGTCTTATGAAGATCCAAGCCTTGCAGGTGGGGTCCATCGGTACCAACTGCTACATTCTCTGCGACGAAGCGGCTAAGGTCTGCGCCGTGATCGATCCCGGTGCGGAGCCGGAGCTGATCCTCTCTGCCGCCGAAAAGCTGGACTGCACCGTGGATAAGATCCTGCTGACCCACGGCCACTATGACCACACCGGTGCGGTGGCGACTTTGATGGAGACGCTGCCGCCGACGGCGGTCTATATCCATCAGGCGGATTTTGACAGTCCGCAGACCCAGCTGTTCCCTCTGAAAAGCGAACTGGCCCGGATCCCCTTCGGCGGCGTGAATTTCTACGGCGAGGGAGACCGCATCACGGCGGGCACGCTGGAGCTTCAGGTGCTTCACACCCCTGGCCACTCCGAGGGCAGCGTCACGCTGCTGTGCGGAGATACCCTGTTCTGCGGGGACACCCTGTTTGCTGGTTCCTGCGGCCGGACAGACTTTCCCGGCGGCGGCATGAAGCAGATGATGGCCTCGCTGGCCCGGCTGGCCGCCCTTCCCGGGGACTACCGGGTCCTGCCGGGACACATGGAGTCCAGCACCCTGGACCGGGAGCGGCGCTTCAACCCCTATATGCAGATGGCACTGCGGGAACAAGGCTGATATGAAGCTGGAATTTTTAGGTCATGACGAGCGCTATATCGTCGAACAGAGCCTGATGACCCTCTTTCCGCTGGAAAAACCGACCTATGACGCGGTGCAGCCGGGAGACGAGGCGTGGTGCCGCCTTGCCGCCGCGGAAACGGCGGCGGACTGTCAGGTCACAGCGGAGCTGCACTATCACGGATACACCGCCGCCGGGACCTTTGCATCCCCCCTCACCGGCACGGACTTTGAAAAAGAAGGCCAGCGGCGCTACGCCGTGGCGGCCTGCTTCTATCTGGCATTTCTGGATCTGTATCCCAAGCTGCCGGAAGCGCTCCGCGCCGCGGAAAAGCTGACGCTGCCCCCCTGGGGGATGCTCACCGGCGTCCGACCCGACAAGCCCATCACACGGGCGTTGATGGAGGGCAAGACCCCGGAGGAGGCCAAGCAGGAGCTGAAGACGCGCTATTTCGTCCCTGAGGACCGGGCGGCGCTGGCTTTGGAGACTGGTGCCGTGGGCTATCAGGCGTTGAAGCGGTTGGAAAAGCGGGATATCGACCTGTATGTGGGTATTCCCTTCTGTCCCACCCGCTGCGCCTACTGCTCCTTTGTCAGTCAGAGCGTGGAGCGGAGTTTTTCTCTGGTGGAGCCCTATGTAAAAGCTCTGATCGGGGAAATTCGCTCCGGCGGAGACATGGTGCGCAGCAATCGTCTGCGCCCCCGCGCCTTTTACATGGGCGGCGGCACGCCCGGTATTCTGATGCCGGATCAGATGGACGCCATCCTGACGGCTCTGGAAGAGTCCTTTGACCTCTCCGCCTGTCCGGAGATCACGGTGGAGATCGGCCGTCCGGATACCATCACCGCCGAAAAGCTGGCTGTTCTGAAAAGCCACGGCGTCACCCGGGTCTGCGTGAATCCCCAGACCATGGAGGATCATGTGCTGGCCGCCATCGGCCGCCGCCATGTCGCGTCCGATACCGTGCGGGCCATGGAGTTGGTGCGGGCCTACCGCTTCCCCCATGTCAACATGGACCTCATTGCGGGCCTGCCAGAGGATACGCCGGAGGGCTTCCGCCGTTCTCTGGACAAATGTCTGGAACTGGGGGCCGATGACATCACCATCCACACGCTGGCGCTGAAAAAGGGCAGCCGCATTCTCATGGAGGGTCTCTCCATTCCCGATGGCGCCGCCGTGCAGTCCATGCTGGACTATGCCGCCCCTACCCTGCGGGCCGCAGGCTTCGTCCCCTACTACCTCTACCGGCAGAAGTATATGTCCGGCAGCTTTGAGAACGTGGGTTGGAGCCGCCCCGGCGGAGAGTGCTGGTACAACGTGGACATCATGTCGGAGCTGTGCTCCATCCTGTCCTTCGGTGCGGGCGGTTCCACTAAAATGGTGGAGCCCGGCACCAACCACATCGAGCGGGTCTTTAACCTGAAGTATCCCAAGGAATACACGGAGCGGCCGGAGAAAATTCAGCAAAACCAGGCTGCTTTCGCGGAGTTTTATCAAAAATACGTTCCCGAAACTTAAACGGGCGGCCACGGCCGTAAGGAGGGTCATTCATGGAACATAGCTGTGAAGCGTATTGGACCAAGGCGGAAGGACTGGCGCGGGACGCCATCTGCACCATGGGTTTGGGGGCCAAACGGCTGACGGACGCCGCCAAGCGGCAGTTAGAGATCGCGGATCTCCGCGCCGGCGTCAACGTCGGTCTCCGGGAACTGGGCGAGCTGCTGTATGCCACCCACACCGGCACCCCTACGGATTCTGAGCTGCTGCTGGAAAAAATGCGGGAGATCGATGAGCTCAAGGCCCGGCTCCGGGAGTTGGAGGGAGAACCCATCATCCATCTGATCTGCCCCCGCTGCGGACATGAGGTCCAGCCGGAGGACGTATACTGCCGGGACTGCGGCGAAAAGCTGTAATGACGGGTATGTTCCGCTCCTGCGGCGCATACCTAACCAATAGCGGCGGTACGCCCGCCCTGTCTCAATCTGAAAATTCGAGGTAATATCCATGCCAACTCCTGCGAAAAAGCAATCCTTCTTAGGCGGCGCCGCCATTCTGGCGGCGGCTGTGGTCATCGTCAAGCTCATCGGCGCGGCCTACAAGATCCCTCTCAGCAATATTCTGGGCAGCGCGGGACAAACTTATTTTGACACCGCCTACCAGATCTACAACTTTTTGCTGACCTTTTCCACGGCGGGCCTGCCCCTGGCCATCTCCCGGATGACCAGTCAGGCCCACGCCAAGGGGCTGGAAAACGAGAAGCGGCGGATCTTCTCCACCGCCATCTGGCTGTTCTTCGGTCTGGGTCTGGTCTGCTCCGTGCTGATGTTCTTCCGTGCGGACGCACTGGCCCGGTTCCTGAACAACTCTCTGGCCGCCACTGCCGTACAGGCGCTGGCCCCAGCGGTGTTCTGCGTGTGCCTGCTGGCCTGTATGCGGGGCTACACGCAGGGTCAGGGCAACATGACCCCCACTGCCGTCAGTCAGGTGCTGGAGGCCCTTTTGAAGCTTGGCATCGGCCTGCCTTTAGCGTGGTACGTGCTCCACATCGGCAAAACCGCTGAGCTCAGCGCGGCGGGGGCCATCGTGGGCGTCACGGCGGGCACAGCGGTATCCATGCTGTTCCTGTGCGCCTATCTCGTCACCCACCGGAACCGGAAGGAATCTTTGGACGTTCCCTCCTCCAGCGGGCAGATCATTAAGCAGATCCTGCTCATCGGCGTTCCCATCACCCTGAGCAACTCCGCCATGAGCATCATCAACATCATTGATACCAAGATCGTCATGGGCCGCCTGCAAAACGGGCTGGGCCTTTCAGAAACAGCAGCGGCTGTGCTGAACGGCCAGTACCGCATCGCCATGAATATGCCCAACATGGTGGCCTCCTTTGTTTATCCTGTCACCATGAGCCTGATTCCCTTCGCGGCGGCGGCGCTGGCCCGAAAGGACCACGCTGAGGCGGACCGCATCATTTCCTCCGCCTTCCGACTCATCGCCATTCTGGCGCTGCCCGCGGGCGTGGGTCTCTCCGTGCTGTCCACCCCCATTGAGCGGCTCATGCTGCCCATGCAGCCGGAGGACGCACTGGCGGCGGGTCCCCATTTGCAGATTTTAGGCATTGCCCTGATCTTCATCTGCCTGATGATTTTGACCAATGCCATTTTGCAGACCTATGGTAAGGAGAATCTTCCTATTTTCACCGTCATCGCCGGCGGCGTGGTGAAGGTGGTCATGAACTACATTCTGGTGGGCAACCCGGACATCAGCATCCACGGCGCGCCCATTTCTACCCTGTGCTGCTATCTGACCATCTGCGGACTGAACCTCTTCTTCGTGTGGAAATATTCCCCGGAGAAGCCCCGGTACACGCGGCTGTTCGGAAAGCCCATCGTAGCCTCTGCCGTGATGGGCGCCGCCGCCTGGGCGGTGTACGGCCTTGTTGCCAGAGTCCTCAGCGGCCACAGTGCTTACGGTGCCAATGCCCTCGCTACCTTCTGCGGCATTCTGGCCGGTGTGGTGGTATACGGCGTTCTGGTCATTACCCTGCGAATCTTACGGGCAGAGGACGTAAAAGCTCTGCCTAAAGGCGAAAAAATAGCCAAACTTTTGCGCTTGAAGTGAACGATTTATAAAAAATCCTGTTATATCAACGTTTTCAGGATAAAATAGCTTGCAAAGGCAGTGGAGATATGGTAAATTTTCAAAGGAAACAACGCTATGGATGGGAGGATCTTCTCACCATCATGCACCTGCTGCGCGCCCCCGAGGGCTGTCCTTGGGACCGCGAGCAGACCCACCAGTCCATCCGCCGGAATTTTCTGGAGGAGACCTACGAGGCGCTGGACGCCATTGACCGGAACGACACCCCCGGTATGTGCGAGGAATTGGGGGACGTTTTGCTTCAGGTGGTGTTCCACTCCGTAATGGAGGAGGAACAGGGCCGTTTCACCGCAGATGACGTGGTAGACGGCGTGGCTCAGAAGCTGGTGTTCCGCCACCCTCATGTATTCGGTGCCGCCGAGGCCGCCGACAGCGCGCAGGCGCTGGAGGGCTGGGAGGCTCAGAAAAAGAAGGAAAAGGGGTTCACCTCCCCGGCGGACGCTGTGGAAGCCGTCCCCCATACGCTGCCGGCGCTGTGGCGGGCGGAAAAGATCGTCTCCCGCTCCGTAAAGGCCGGCTTCAACTGGGACTCCGCTGCCGGTGCGCTGGACAAGCTGGATGAGGAAACCGCCGAGCTGCGGCAGGCCGTGGAGGCCGGACAGCCTGTGGACAGTCCTCACGGCATCCGGGAGGAGCTGGGCGACGCTCTGTTCATCCTCTGCAAGATCGCCCAGATGTCCGGTGTGGACCCGGAGGACGCTCTGCACCGGGCCTGCGACAAATACCAAGGTCGGTTCCGCCGGGTGGCGGATGCCGCCGGCCGTCCGCTGAACACCTATACGGAAGCGGAAAAAATCGCTCTTTGGGAGCAAGCCAAAGAAAACTAAGATCTTCATTGCGGAAACGCGATAAAAGATAAATGGAATTTTAATTATTTTACAGGAGGATATACTCATGAACAAAGCTGAACTGATCGCCGCCGTGGCCGCTGCCGCTGAAATTTCCAAGAAGGACGCTGAGACTGCTGTCTCCGCTACCCTGGACGCCATTACCGCCGCTCTGAAGGAAGGCGACAAGGTCCAGCTGGTTGGCTTCGGTTCTTTCGAGGTCAAGTCCCGCGCTGCCCGCACCGGCCGTAACCCCCGTACCAAGGAAGTTGTCGAGATCCCCGCTTCCAAGGTGCCCGTGTTCAAGGCCGGCAAGGCTCTGAAGGACGCTGTGGCTGAATAAATTCACACCGTAAAAGGGGGCGTTACGCCCCCTTTTTCATTTTTCAAGAAAGGAAGCATCATGCGCTTAGACAAATATCTCAAGGTCTCCCGGCTCATCAAGCGGCGGACCGTGGCCAACGAAGCCTGCGACAATGGATTGGTCACCGTCAACGGTAAGCCCGCCCGGGCCGCCTACGAGGTGAAGGAGGGCGATCAGATCACCCTTCGCTTCGGCGTACGGACCGTCACCGTGGAGGTGCTGTCCGTTCAGGAGACCGTGCGGCAGAGCGATGCCGCCGCCCTGTACCGGCAGATCCAATAAGTTCTTCTATCTCCCTCCCTGTCCGCATACACTGAGGGCAGGGAGGGATCTTATGACCAATGACTTCAATATGCCCGTCACCCCTCATCGGCTGGAGCTGATGGACCGGGCACATCTCACCGTTTCCGGCGTGGAGGACGTGGAACGTTTCGACGAAAGCGGCGTCATCATGACCACCTCCGCCGGGACCCTGATCGTCACCGGGGAGGACCTGCACATCGGCAAACTGTCCTTAGAGGGGGGCGAGTTGTATGTGGATGGCCGCATCACCTCCATCTCCTATGAGGACACTCCGAACCGTCAGGGCGGCTTTTTCAGCCGTCTGTTCGGATAGGCCATGGCCATCCATGTCACGGAGCAGCTCCACACGTTCCTCCTGTCGATTCTGCTGGGTCTGGGCGCCGGGGTCCTGTACGACCTGCTGCGGGCGGTGCGGCTGCGGCACCCCCGGCTGACGGCGCCGCTGGACCTGCTCTACTGTCAGGCCGTAGGTTTGGCGGTCTTTCTGTTCGTCCTGCGGCAGTCGGATGGCCAACTCCGGGGGTTCATCCTGCTGGGAGGTCTGGGCGGCGGCGTTCTGTTTTTTTCCCTGCTCTCACGGCCCCTGCGGCCGGTTTGGGACTTCTGGATGGACCGGTGGATGGAATTGTTCCAATTTCTGAGTCTACCGGGACGGTTTTGCGCCGCAGTTTGTAAAAAATTTGCATTTCAGGCAAAAACCCTCTTTTATTTTCTCAGGAAATACGCTACAATACATATTGAAGGAGTATGGAAGCCCCTTCGCAAAGGAGGGATGTCCCATGGCAAAGCCCGTCAAACCCGCAAAAAAGAAAAAATCCGGTAATCTGCTGGTCCATGTGGTGCTCCTGCTGCTTCTGGCCACAGTGGGCTGGCGGCTTTATGCCCTTCAGGGGCAGGTCCGGGCCGCGCAGGCGGAACGGGATCAGTATGCCCGGCAGGTAGAGAATGTCCAGCAGGAAAACGAGACGCTGCGGAGCGACATCGCAGAAGGTCCCACCGAGGAGAAAATGAAAGAACTGGCCCGGGAAGAACTGGGCATGATCGACAGCAACAGCTATCTGTTTTTAGATCGATCCAACTGAGCATTACCGGCACAGCCGGTTACTATTATTTTAACAAGAATAAGAATAGGAGTAACACAGCACTTATGGAGTACGAGGTCGGAACAGTCTTAGAGGGCAAGGTCACCAGTATCACAAAATTCGGCGCTTTTGTGGCCTTGGAGGGCGGCAAGTCCGGCCTGGTACATATTTCGGAGATCGCCAACAGCTATGTCAACGATGTACATGACTTTTTGCAGGAGGGGCAGGACGTTAAAGTAAAGCTCCTTGCTATCAAGGACGGAAAGCTGGATCTTTCCATCAAAAAGGTGTTGCCCGCGCCGGAGCGCCCCGCCCAGCGGAACTTCCAGCCCCGTCCGGCAGCAGTCCCCCGTCCCGCGGCGGCTCCCCGGCGGCCCGCCGTTCAGGCAGCGGACACCACCCCCTCCGGCGATCTGGCCTTTGAGGACAAGCTCAAGCAGTTTCTCTCCTCCTCGGAGCGGAAAATGGCGGACCTGAACCGGAACATCTCCGGCAAGCAGGGCGGCCGCAGAAGAAGATAAATCCATTTCAGACTGATAACAACGCAGCCGTCTCCGGGAGAGCATCCCAGAGACGGCTGCGTCAACTTATATGTGTGAAAAATCACGCAGAAAAAGCGTCCACGCCTGCAAGGGCACATTTGATAGGGCCGATTTTCCGCGCCCCTTTTACGCCAGTCTGCGGAAGCATTTATTCTGGGTGTTGCTCCAGAAGTGGGTATCGTCGATGCCGGACACGTAGTAAACAAGCGGAGCGGAAAAGTCATTTTGCAGATAGTCAATGTCCAACTCCGGACAGTATCCCACGCTGCTGCGGTCCCGGACGCGGAAGGGATAGGCGGTTTCGCCAAGCAACTCCAGTTCCGGATACACGATGCGACAGCCGTCCTCGGAAAACAGCAGAACGGTGGTACCCGCATCGTTCACCCAGATACCCGCAAGGGCTTCCTCCGTCACAGCGCTGTAATCCCCCGGCGCTTCGTAGCGGTACTCCGCGCGTTCCGTACGGTCTAAAATCTGCGTAAACAGGGGGAGCAGCTTCCACGCCGCCCACTTCACCCGGCCCGTGCTGCGGTACGGCTGTTCCATGGTATAGCCCGCGTCATCCAGTGCGTCATAGGCCGTCTCATCGCCCCGCATGAGGGCCTCCGCCTCCGTCAGCACCGCCGCCCATGCCCGGGCCAGCTCCACAGCGTTTTCCATGGACACGTTTTCATCTATCCACCTGAATACGTCCTCCTGCTCCACCGAGTTCACATCGATCCAGTCCAGCAGCTCTCCGGCGGCATAGGTGGCCCGCAGAGAGCTGCCCGCCGTGCCGGGCGCCACGGTGTAGATGTCTGTCAGCAGGTCTTCCAGAGTCAGCGGCTCTTTTTCCTCCGGCTTTGCAGGCTCCGGCGTTTCATCGGGAGGTTCCGCTGCCTCCTCCCCCGGTGCCGATGGCTTCGCAGCCGGCGGATTCTCCGGCTCCCTGTTTTTCCCTCCGCAGGCGGTCAGCAGCAGAGCCAGCAGCAAGCATACCGTCAAGATTCTGCGTTTCAACATATCCACCTCTCGATCTTTGATCCGTGGCCATGCCAACCAACGACCTCCACGGGTTCCGGCCATGATCGAAGCCGGATACCACACATGGATGCAGTCAATCAGAATAAGCTTTTATAGAAAGCCTCAATGCCATAAGCAAGCACATCTGTATATGCTTATTATATCAATACCATGCGGAAATTCAGGCGGGACCCACAGATCTCCGGCTTCAAGGCGGCAAAGGAGGCACAGGAAATTCAGAATCACGGCTCCCCCGCCACTTGCAGTCATGCGTTCTATCGACCTAAAAAACCACGCGGTCAGCCTCTCGGCTGACCGCGTGGTTCCACAAGTATTCTGTTTTTACTGTACGGAATTTTTCATTCTCCACACGATGGCAGAGACCTGACCGCGGGTCAGGGTGTTGTTGGGCTTATAGGTGCTGGTGCCGTTGGAGAAGTACCCCTCAATGATACCGGCGGCATTCAGCGCCTGCACATAGACGTCATTGGTGTCGGTAAAGGGCTTCTTGCTGGGCAGACCGGCGGTAGAAAGCTTCAACGCCTTGGCGGCGATCTGCGCGATCTGCAAACGGGTGATAGGCCCGTTCAGCTTGGGATTGCCGGACACCAGTCCGGCAGCCTTGGCCTTCGCCAGATAGCCGCTGAAGGGGCTGCCCTTCACCGTGGGGGCCTGCTCGCCGTAGCCCGCCGCCAGCATGATGAGCTTCAGGGCCGCGCCGTAAGTAATGGTATTCTTCTCCTGAAACGTTCCGTTGCTGTAGCCGGAGATAACATTGGCGCTGGCAAGTTCCGTAACATACTTATAGCACCAGGTGGAGGTGGAGATATCCGTAAACTTCTTCACGCTGTCCACCACGCCGATGGAGACCACACCGGCCCCCAAAGCGGTGCCGCTGCTGCTCAATGCCACATAGGGAATAGAGACAGAACCGGTGAACCCACTGTTGGGAATGAAGCGCAGCTGGCTCATGGAATCAGTGTCGCTGCCGTAGCTGTAAGCGCTGGTGGTATCCGCCGCATAGGAGCCAACGTACAGAACACCGGCAGTGGAGGCAGGCAGCTCCAGCAGCTGGATGCTGCTAAGGCCGAAGCCAGTGGCGGATGCCACCGCGGAATACACAGAGTTTGCCGGGAAGTTCACGGAGGTACCCTTGGTGGTCACGCTGTAAACCTCAGACACCGGAGAAGCCGTCACACTGATCAGAATGGTTGCAGAAACAGCCGTTCCGCTGCTGCTGTATCCGGTAAAGGTGAGGGCTGTGCAGTAATTGCTGCCGCTGGGGATATAGGTCAGCTCGGAGAGGTCATATTCCGATGCAGAGGCGGGACTGTAGGAGAAGACCACATTCCCCGCTGTGGAAGCGGTGAGCGGCATCTGTGCGGAGCCATACTTGCTGGTATTGTAATAGTTGTAATATAGGCTGCCGGTAGCAGGTACACTGGTCAGCGTCAAATACTGCAGGGCTTCGCCAGAGGTGTACTTACGGAAAAGACGGGCAATGTCATTGGCATTGATCTGCAGGGCGGTGTTGGGCGTGGTATTGTAACGGATGTTGCCCACATAACGGGATGTTCCCGCAGATGTGCCGGTGGTGATGGCCAGTGTACCGGTGGTCGACTGATCGCATTTGCTGTTTTTTCCGCCGTAAAGGGTGAAGCTCAGCGTAATACTGCCCGAGAAGGTCCGATCCGCCACAAAGCTCAGCTCGTCCAGATCGTAGTCACCATAGTCGCTGTCACCGTAGTAGAACTTATTGCTGCTGAGGCTGGAGCGGGCAAAGGCAGTCTCATTCCGCTTACCGTACCGGGAATAGAGGGTACCGGCATTGTTGAACGCGCTGTCGGGCCGGCTGAACTCCACATACTTGAGAGTGCCGGAGCAGCTGCTGTTGTTGTAGAACTTCTCGAAATCGTCATCGTCAAAGGCGACCTCGTCTCCGGCCTTCACCGTATAGGTGATATCACCCTTGGTCGTGGACGAACCAGTCTTACCGGTGGCAATGACCAGAGTACCGGTGACATTCTGGTTGGTCCGGGTACCGGTGCCGCCATAGGCGGTAAAGCTCAGCTCCACGCTGCCGGAGAAGGTCCGATCCGCCACAAAGCTCAGCTCGTCCAGATCGTAGTCACCATAGTCGCTGTCACCGTAGTAGAACTTATTGCTGCTGAGGCTGGAGCGGGCAAAGGCAGTCTCATTCCGCTTACCGTACCGGGAATAGAGGGTACCGGCATTGTTGAACGCGCTGTCGGGCCGGCTGAATTCCACATACTTGAAGCTGCCGGTGCAGCTGCTGTTCTCATAGATCTTCTCAAAATCGTCATCGTCAAAGGTAACTTCCTCACCGGCTTTCACTGTGTAAGTAATGTCACCCTTGCTGGAGGATGCAGATTTAGAAGATGTGATTTTCAGGGTTCCGCTGACAGAATCATTCTCCTTGCTGCCTCTCCCGCCGTAAGCTGTAAATGCAATCTCAATACTATCGGAAAAAGACTTATCCGCCACAAAGCTCAGTTCGTCCAGATCATAGTCACCATAGTCGCTGTCACCGTAGTAGAACTTGTAATCGTCCAGTTCAGAGCGGGTAAAAGAGGTTGCATTCCGCTTGCCGTACCGGGAATAAACGGTACCGGCATTGCTGTAATCAGAGGAAGGCTTTTCAAATACCACATACTTCATCGTGCCGGAGCCGCCAGCATTGTCATAGGCATTAACAAAATCTTCATCGTCAAAGGTAACTTCCTCGCCGGGCTTCACCGTATAGGTGATGTCCCCCTTGGAGGAACCGGAACCGCCGCCGACTTTAATATCCATGGTGCCGTACACATAATTCTTGCCGTCGGCGTCATAGATCTCAAATTTCAGCCGCAGCGTGCCGCTGTCGGCCCGGCGGTTGGCTTCAAATGTCAAGCCATCCAACGCGTAGTCCATATTCTTGGGCACATCGCGGCTGTCATAATAAAACCATGTGTTACGCAGATCGCTTTCACTGAGGCTCACAGTCTTATCATAGTAATTCACAGCGGTCAAGTACCCATAGTCATCCAGATCGCTGTAATCGGTGAATACCACATAGCTGGGATCACCACTATATTCACTTCTGTAAAGGTCGCGGAACTCCCGCTCTTTGAATGATACAGAGTCCCCCTTATCCACTTCATAAGTCAGATCCGCTAAAGATTTTGCGGACACGGCCGGGACCATCGTCATGACCATGACCAGCGTCAGCAGAAAGGCCGGAAGCCGTTTTCTGAAAAATCGTCTCATAAAAAACCTCCTAAATTCAGTTTAGCACCTATGTACACTTCTATAAACCTACCATAGCGGAAAGTTGCTTTATAATCATGAACAAATTGTGAACAAGATGCTACAATCCGGTTAAAATTTATCGCTGCGAACAGCCGGAATTTTTCACACCACAGCGGGCATTTCCTTCTCGTGAAACAGTCCTCCAAGCCGGACCCGCTTTTCATGCCGCGCCGCCTTTCTTCAGCCGCGGAAAAGGGGTTTGTATTTTGAGGAAATATCTGCTATAATAAAGGTCAACCTTAGAAAACTTGGCGGCCGGACGCTGCTGCGGGCCGTGTGCCCCGGCGAACACGCCCGGAGAAATTCCGGGCCGCAGCTTGGGACGATAGGAAGTAATGCGATGATCGATCAATATGGCCGGACAATTGATTATCTGCGGCTGTCGGTAACGGACCTTTGCAATTACCGGTGCCAATACTGTATGCCGGCGGACGGCGTGGAAAAGGGTCCCCATGGGGCCGTCCTCTCCGTAGAGGAATACGGCGAGATCGCCCGGGCTGCGGTGAAGCTGGGAATCCGGAAGATCCGTCTCACCGGCGGAGAACCGCTGGTGCGGCGAGGGATTCTGGACATCTGCCGAACGCTGCGGACCATCCCGGAATTGAAGGAGCTTTGCCTCACCACCAACGGCAGCCTGCTGCCGGAGTTAGCAAAGCCCCTGCGGGAGGCCGGAGTGGACCGGCTGAACATCAGTCTGGACACCCTGCGGGCGGAGCGATTCCGGGAAATCACCCGCCGGGGAGATCTGGAGGACGCCTTTGCGGGCATCCGGGCAGCGGAGGATGCCGGATTTCAGAATTTGAAGCTGGACACCGTGCTGATGGGCGGCGTGAACGATGACGAGATCGAGGATTTTCTGAACCTGACGAAAGAGCACCCCTGGGAGGTGCGGTTCATCGAGCTGATGCCTATGGGGCCCTGTGCGGCATGGCCAAAGGAACGCTTTCTGCCGGTAACTGAGATTCTGAACCGATTCCCGGCGCTGGAAGAAATCGAACCCAATGGCGTGGCCCGGCGGTACCGTCTGCCGGGAGCCATGGGTGCTGTGGGGCTGATCACCCCCATGAGCCACGAGTTCTGTGGAGCGTGCCGCCGCATCCGGGTAACGGCGGACGGCAAGCTGAAGGGCTGTCTCCACAGCCGGGAGGAAATCTCCCTCCGGGGACTTCACGGCAGGGAATTGGAGGACGCCATCCTACGGGGCATCCTGCATAAGCCCAAGGGGCACCACCTGACAGAGCATGCCAGCGATACGCCCCGGACCATGAATGAGATCGGAGGCTGAACCATGGGAGAACTGACCCATTTCAACAAGCAGGGCCGCGCCCGGATGGTGGATGTAACGGAAAAGGCTGTGACCCACCGGCGGGCGGTGGCGGCGGGGGAGATCCGCATATCACCGGAAACTATGGTCCATATCAAAAACGGTACCCTGAAAAAGGGTGATGTGCTGGCGGTGGCCCAGGTGGCGGGTATTCAGGCCGCCAAGCGCAACTGGGAGCTGATCCCCATGTGCCACCCCCTGCCCTTGACGGGCATCGACATCACGTTTCGCCTGTCTGATGAACCGTGCATGGTGGAAATTCAGGCCGCCGTCACCTGCACCGGCGTCACCGGCGTAGAGATGGAGGCACTGACCGCCGTTTCCGTGGCGGCCCTCACCGTTTACGATATGTGCAAGGCGGTGCAGAAGGATATGGAGATCACCAACATCCGCCTGCTGGAAAAATCCGGCGGCAAGAGCGGAGACTATAAGCGAGAGGACTGATAGAACCATGGCAAAGGTCGTATCCGTCAATATCAGCGAGAAAAAGGGAACACTGAAAAAGCCCGTTCCGGAAATTGAATTGAAACTGCGTCACGGCATCGTGGGGGACGCCCACGCCGGGGACTGGCACCGCCAGATCTCTCTGTTGGCGGAGGAAAGCATCGACACCATGCGGGCCCTGTCGCCTATTCCCCTGGACCCGGGCGTGTTCGCGGAGAATATCAATACAGAGGGCATCGACCTCAAGCACCTGCCGGTGGGCACCCATCTGCGCATCGGAGAGACGGAGGTGGGGGTCACCCAGATCGGCAAGGAATGCCACAACGACTGCGCCATCAAAAAGGCGGTCGGCAAGTGCGTCATGCCCACGGAGGGCATCTTCGCCGTGGTAGTAAAAGAGGGCGTTGTCAGGCCCGGAGACGAAATTGAGGTGCTGAAGTGAAGCTGATCCGAACAGAGGAGGCCGTGGGCCACGTGCTGTGCCATGATATGACCCAGATCATCAAGGACAAGTATAAGGACGCCCGGTTCCGCAAGGGCCACATCGTCACAGAGGACGATATTCCCGTTCTCCTGAGCATGGGCAAGGAGAACCTGTATGTCTGGGAGATGACTCCGGGCATGGTCCACGAAAATGATGCGGCGGAGCGGCTGCTGGCCCTGTGTGGTCAGGAGAACATGGTCCGCAGTGAGACGAAGGAGGGCAAGATCGAGCTGCGAGCCGCCTGCGACGGCCTGTTCCGGGTGGACAGCCAGCGGCTCATCGCCGTCAACTCCCGGGAGGATGTGATGATCGCCACCCGGAAGGGCAATACCGCCGTGAAAAAGGGGGACAAGCTGGCGGGGATGCGGGTCATCCCTCTCATCATCAAGGAGGAAACACTGCAAGCCGCTGAGCAGGCAGCAGGCGCCGGCCCTCTGTTGGAGCTGCTGCCCTATGTGAAGAAAACCGCCGCCATCGTTGCCACCGGCAGTGAGGTGAAGAAGGGGCTCATTCAGGACACCTTCACCCCTGTGGTGAAGGAGAAGCTGGCGGCCTACGGTATCGAGACCATCTCCATCGCCTATTCCGGCGACGGCGTAGAAAATGTGGCCAACGCCATCAGTGAGGCCAGGAAAACCGGCGCGGACCTGATCCTGTGCACTGGCGGCATGAGCGTGGACCCGGACGACAACACCCCCGGCGGCATCAAGCAGAGCGGCGCACGGATCGTTACCTATGGCGCCCCGGTGCTGCCCGGCGCCATGTTCCTGCTGGGCTATTTTGAGGACGGAACGCCTGTGATGGGGTTGCCTGGCTGCGTCATGTATGCCGGGGCCACCATTTTCGACCTGGCGCTCCCCCGGATCGCCGCAGGCGTGGAACTGACCCGAAGAGACTTCGCCGTGATGGGCGAGGGCGGGCTGTGCCTTGGCTGTAAGCCCTGTCACTGGCCCAACTGCCCCTTCGGAAAATAAAAGCGAGAGCGCCCAAGCGCGCTCCTGCTTTTCCGAACCGTTCATCTTGATTGAGTATCACGCTTTACTCTGTAAAGTCGAGATAGATTTTCCATCGAATCAGGAAGGAAGAACCAACATGAAAAAATATTTGTCCCTGCTGCTGGCCCTGTGCCTGACCCTGTCCCTCGCCGCCTGCGGCTCCAAGGCCGACACCAGTGCCAACGCCGCCGACGGTTCCCAGACGCAGGACAACGCCCCCACGGAAGCCCCCGCCGGTGAGCCGGTGGAGCTGATCGTGTTCGCAGCCGCCTCTATGACGGAGACCATAAACCAGCTCAAGGAAATGTACGAGCAGAATAATCCCAACGTGACCGTTACATATAACTTCGATTCCTCCGGCAAGCTGCTCACCCAGATCAAGGAGGGCGCGGACTGCGATCTGTTCATCTCCGCCGCACCCAAGCAGATGAACGCCATGGACGGCAGCCTGATCGGTGATGCCGAGAAGAACCCCGACGGGCTTGACCTCATCGTCACCGACAGCCGTGTGGACCTGCTGGAAAACAAGGTGACGCTCACCGTTCCCGCCGGCAATCCCAAGGGCATTGAGAGCTTTGACCAGCTTGCCGAGCTGCTGAAGGGCGGCGATGTGATGCTGGCCATCGGCAACAGCGATGTGCCCGTGGGTCAGTACACCCTGATGATCTTCAACTACTACGGCATCGACGAGACCGCCGTCGCGGATAAGCTGACCTACGGCAACAACGTGAAGGAGGTTGCCTCTCAGGTCAGTGAGGGCGCTGTGGACTGCGGCATCATCTACGCCACCGACGCCCACTCCGCCGGTCTGACGGTGGTGGACAGCGCCACTGCCGAAATGTGCGGTCAGGTCATCTACCCCGCCGCCGTGCTCAAGGGGGACAAGGAGGACGCCGCCCAGGACTTCCTGGCCTATCTCCAGACCGATGCGGCCATGACCGTGTTTGAGTCCGTGGGCTTCTCCGCCGCTTGACCGAGAATTTTTTCTGAAAAGGCCGACGATAATCGCTTGCCCGCTGCTGATACGGCGGCGGACCGCCGGTCTCCCCATCCCTTCCCCCTCAGGAGGTAACTTATGGACCTGTTTCCCCTATGGAACTCGCTGCGTGTGGCGGTTATTTCCACGGTGATCGTCTTTTTCGCCGGGATCTTCGCGGCGTACTATATCGCCCGCCTGCCCCGGCTGGTGAAGGGCGTTCTGGACGTGGTGCTGACGCTGCCGCTGGTGCTGCCCCCCACCGTCATCGGCTATCTGCTGCTGCGGCTGCTGGGGCCAAAGCGGATCCTCGGCGCGTGGCTGCTGCGTCATTTCGGCGTAAAGGTGGTGATGACCTGGTGGTCTGCCATCTTTGCCACCGCCGTGGTGATCTTCCCGTTGATGTACCGCACCGCCCGCGGAGCTTTCGAATCCTTTGACGAGACGCTGGCCTACTCCGGACAGACACTGGGCCTTTCCAACGCCTATATTTTCTGGCACATCCGGATGCCCTGCTGCCGGCAGGGCATCTTAGCGGGAACGGTGCTGGCCTTCGCCCGGGCCCTGGGTGAATACGGCGCTACCAGCATGATCGCCGGGTACACCCCCGGCAAGACCGCCACCATCTCCACCACGGTCTACCAGCTTTGGCAGACCAGCAATGACGCGTTGGCTATGAAATGGGTAATGGTCAACCTAAGCATCTCCGCCGTGGTGCTGCTGACGGTGAATATGCTGGAACGCCGGGACTTTCTGGTATCCGGCGGGAAAAGGAGGGGGACGGCTTGAGCCTGCTTGTGGAGATTGAAAAGCAGCTGGGGAATTTCCATCTGAACGTCCGCTTTCAGGCGGAGACGGAAACGCTGGCCCTGCTGGGGGCCTCCGGCTGCGGCAAGAGCATGACCCTCAAATGCATCGCGGGGATCATGACCCCGGATCGGGGGCGGATCGTGCTGAACGGCCGGGTGCTGTTTGACAGCGAGGCCAGGATCGCCCTGCCGCCCCAGCAGCGCCGGGTGGGGTATTTATTCCAGAATTACGCCCTGTTCCCCACCATGACGGTGGAGAAAAACATCCTCTGCGGCATCCGCTCCGGCTCCAAGGCGGAAAAAAACGCTGCACTGCCGGCGACCCTCCACCACTTTCGGCTGGAGGGTCTGGAAAAGCGGTATCCCGCCCAGCTTTCCAGCGGACAGCAGCAGCGGGTGGCGCTGGCAAGGATTCTCTGCTCCCAGCCGGAGGTCATTTTGCTGGACGAGCCGTTTTCCGCGCTGGACAGCTATCTGAAATGGGACTTGGAGCTGAAGCTGTCCGATTTTCTGGAGAATTTCTCCGGACCGATTTTATGGGTGTCCCATGACCGGGGCGAGGTGTTCCGCAACTGCAAGCGGGTGTGCGTACTGGATCAGGGGGCCTCGCAAGGAACCTTCACTCTGCGGCAGCTGTTTCACGAGCCAGAAACGGAGGCCGCCGCCCGGCTCTCCGGATGCAAGAACATCGTGGAGGCCGTACCGGCAGGCAGCGCCGTAACGCTGCCTGCGTGGGGCCTGACACTGAGTTGCGGCAAGCCGGTCCCGGCGGACATCTGTCAGGCAGGCATCCGGGCAAGACACGTGATGACGGTGCCGGAGGGCACCCCGGACGCCTTCTACTGCACGGTGGAGCGGGTCATTCAGGATGTATTCACCACCATCGTCCTGCTGCGGCCGGAGGGAGCCGCGTCCGGTGCCCCCCTCCTGCGGATGGAACTGGAACGGGATGATTGGCGGCGGCTGAACCGCCCGGAGGGGCTTTGGATCGCCATCCAGCCAAGGGATATTCTACTGTTGAAATGAGGAGATGATCGTATGTATCGTGCTGCTGTATTGACGGTCAGCGACCGTGTTTCCCGGGGCGAGCGCTACGACGAGGGCGGCCCGCTGGTGGCAGAGCTGCTGAAAAACGCAGGCTATGAGGTGGTTCGGACCGATGTGGTGCCGGACGAACAGGCGCAGATCGAAGCGGCGCTGCGGCAGATGGCCGACGGCGGTAACATTCAACTGCTTGTAACCACCGGCGGCACCGGCTTCGCCCCACGGGACGTGACCCCGGAGGCTACCCTTGCCGTGTGCGACCGGCTGACTCCCGGCATCCCGGAGGCCATGCGCTATGCCTCCATGCAGATCACCAGCCGGGCCATGCTGTCCCGGGCGCAGGCGGGCATCCGGAAGGGGACCTTGATCCTGAACCTCCCCGGCTCCCCCAAGGCGGCTAAGGAGAATCTGGAGGCGGTGCTGCCCGCCATCGGTCACGGTCTGGAAATGCTCTCCGGCCGCCCTGCCGACTGCGTCAAGCTGACGGACTGAGGGGAATATCTCTGCCAAAACCGGATGCTTCCCCTGCAAGCAAAAAATCGGCTAATCTTTTGTATAGAGAAATTGCAAAAAAAGCTACCGCCTGCAAAATGCAGGCGGTAGCTTCATACATATCTCGGCGCTTTTTCGTTGGCAATTGTTGTAAATTTGTGGTAAATTCATCAGATTGCCACGGAAAAGCCCTTTATTTTCAAGGCTTTGCGGTGTCTCTTAGTACATGCCGCCCTTCAAAACCGCAACTTTTTGAAGCAAAACGAATATAACGGAAAACGCAGATTTTCGTAGAGTTATCAAGGCTTTGAACTAATTTTTGCCGCTTCCTTGATTTTGATGAAATTCACACATTTCTACGCAAATCTACGCCACTTGACAGGGAATTGGCGTAAGTTGTGGCGTAAGCCAGCCAACTTCGTACAATGAAAATTACAGGTTGCTGGCGATCTGTTCAAAGGCTCTCTCGACGGAATCAAAGCTGCTGTGGGTGTAGACATCCAGCGTCACACTGGCGTTGGAATGTCCCATCAGATATTGCAGGCTTTTCACGTCAAGTCCCGCCTGTTGGACGTTGGTGCAGAAGGTATGGCGCAGCACATGAGGCGTGATCCGAGGGACAGACTTTCCGTATGCCTTTTCAAATCGTGCTTGCAAACCTCGCATATAGTTCTCCAAGTGCATCGCGACCTTCGGCATCCCGGACTTGTCCAGAAAGAGAAAACCGCTGTAACCGTCCACCAGCAATTCCACCTTCGGGGCGGTTCTGGCTTTCACCACCCGCATCAGTGCCATGTAAACCGCGTCCGTCATGGGGACGTTTCGGATGCCGCTTTTGGTTTTGGGCGGCGTGACGAAATAGGGCTTCTCCGCCGTCCGGCATAGCTGCCGCCGAACGTGAATACAGCGTCGGTCGAAGTCAATATCTGCCCGTGTCAGACCGTACAGCTCGCTCACACGCAAGCCGGTTCCCAGCAGAATCACAATGTCATCATAGTAATTCCCGCCGCAGTCCTGCACGAATTGCAGATACTTCTCCTGCTGCTCCTTGGTCAGCGCATCGCGTACATAGGCATCCTTCGGCACCACATCAGACAGCTTGAACTTGAACGGGTTCTTGCGGATGATGTCATCATCCACCGCCATTTCAAATGCCGGTCTGACAACGCTTTGCAGCACACCGATGGTGTTTTGCTTGATGCCGCTGTCGTGCAGGAACACGAACCAGCCCTTTGCGTCGGAGAGCTTTACGGTTTTGATCGGCTTCTGTCCGAATGGGTCGGCGTGAATCCGTTTGACCGCAGAGCCATAAGACCGCAGCGAATTTTGCTTCAAGCCCCGTTTTAGATTCATGTAGCGATCAACCAGCTCCGCCACGGTCATTTCTCCCGCAGCATAGTCGATGCCGTCCGCCATGTCGCGCCGCAGCTCGTCCTCTTTCTTCCGCAACTCTGTCAGGGATTTGGCGTAAATACAACGCCGTTTCTTGTGTATATCGGTATAACGATAGTCATAAGTGCCGTTTGCTCTTTGGCTTTCGCCGTCCTTCAAAACACGACCTTTGCTATCTTTGCGCTTTTCAGACAATTCAGAAACTCCTTTCCGTGAAAAGCGCTATTATAGGGATTGATACAAGTATATCATACCGAATATGCGATTTCCACTGATATTGAACAGGAACAGACAACTTTTTCAAAGTGTCGCTGTGTCATAGATTTTCACATCACTTCTTCAAATAGAATACGCCTGCTCGATGAACTGATCGAACAGGCGGCGTTTAATCAGGCGCTTGTTGCCCACCCAGAGGACGAATTTGCACCGGTCCTCGTTGGTGATCTCGCGCAGTTTGTTGATACCAATGCCGGAGTAAGCCGCAGCCTCCTCCAAGCTCAGATTGCTCTTTTCCCAAACCGGGATTTCCTTCATAGGCAGTTTACCCTCCTTATAAAAATAGCCAGACAGGGTGAGGCGGCAACGAAGTCCGGCAACGGACTTCCAAAAACCTCGAAACATACCCGGTCTGACGGTTAATTTACGATTTATCTTTTCTTCTATTTTTCTGTTGTTTTGGTTGTCAAAGGTAGAAAAAGGCTGACAGGACAGGGATTTCTCCGGCAACCAGCCCGGCAACGGGATAACAACAGACTTTGCAACCAGCCGTGCTTTTCAGAACGGCATCTCGATCTGCTCCGTAATCTCTGCAAAGCCGTCCGGGATTTTTGCGACTGAGTTGCCGCTGCCCGTTGCAGCCTTTTCTCGCTCCCAGCCCTTTTGCCTGCCGTACCCTGCAAAGTTGCGGGGATTGGAGAAATACGTCCAGCCGGTCACACACTGGTTCATAATCTCGTTGATCTCGCGGATTTCCCATTGCTTCGGCTCGTCAAAAGCATGGTTCAGCGCCTCCTTGTAAAGCTGCTTGGAACAGACGGTATCGCCCGTGTAGCTGTCCAGAAACGCCTGAATCATGCCCGCTTTCGTGTCCTCCGGCATGAAGTCCTTCTGATGTTCCTTGAGATAACGTACCATTTCCGGGCTGAACGTCAGCTTCCAGCCGCCTGCCCGGTAGATGGTCATTGCCTCCGCCCACACCTGCTGCAAGTAGGCTCTGGATGCGGCTTCATCCTCCAAAATGTGAACCTCTGCCTGTTCCGGGCAGACCTGCACCGGCAAAAAGCGACGATTACCGGAGCGGTCGAGGGGCAGGAAGTCCATTGCGTTTGACGTACCGCCGAACACGCATTGCCGCAATCGATCTGCCGGATGGGTTTCATACGGGATTTTGTAGACCTCCTTCTGGCGGCTCAGAAACGACTTGATTTCCTCAATACTCTTGGCATTGGCGGTTGCGATCATTTCGGACATTTCTATAATCCAGTGCCCTTGCAGCTTACGGTATACATTTTCATCGTCCAGCTTCCGCAGATCGTCGGAAAACCACTCATCCTTGCCTGCCAGTAGGCGAAAGAAGGTGGACTTTCCTGCGCCCTGACCACCCACCAGACAGAGCATAACCTCAAATTTGCAGCCGGGATGAAATGCCCGATGAATCGCACCCAGCAGGAACAGCCGTAATGCCTGAAAGGTATACTCATCCGCTTCCGCGCCGAGAAAGTGGTGCAGACAGTAGCGGATACGTTCTGTTCTGTCCCATGCAAGACTGTTCAGAAAGTCCCGGACAGGGTGATAGCTGTTCTGATGGGCGGCGAGATCGGCGGCATCTATGATTTTCTTCTCACTTGTCAGGTCGTAATTCTCTTCCAGATACAGCCGGATGTACTTCATATCCGTGTCGGTCATGGAACTGCTGGGGCTTCGGTCGTAGCCGATGGGCTTTACAATGTCGGTGCGGTCGGTCAGCAGATTGTAGGCAATCGCGCCGGAGAGCAGCGGATCATGTTGAAACACTGTCAGGCAGTTCTTGATACTGTTGCGGACGCCGCCTTTTTCCGTGGTGTCCAGCATGGCTTTTACTTCTTCAATGCTCATCGGCTGTGCCATGCTGCCTGCCTGCATTTTGAGCTGCTGCTTCATCTGCGGCGGCAAGCTCTGCCATTCGCTGCTCAATTTTCCTCACTTCCTCTCCATATTCGATCACAACGGATGCCCGCGCCTGTATATCCCCGCACAGCAGCTCGTCCAGCAGATATTCAACCAGCGAGAGCTTCTGTAATGCTTCTACAAAGCGCGGATGATAGTCGTCCTCCGGCGTTCGTGGGGCATAGTCCTCCTTCCAGCGGCATAGCAGCCGGTAATAGTCCAACAGCACACGGAAGCAGTAGCGTTCCATGTGCTGATAATTCTGTTCGTCGGTATTCTGTTGTCGCGGCTTGCTCATTTTGCCCGTGCCATCCTCATACGGAATAGCAAAATCCTGTGCCAGCAAAGTTGCCGCCTCCTTGCTGCCGATCCCGCGAAGCCGGGAAACGAAGTCAATCACGTCCCCGGTGGCACCGCAGCCAAAGCAGTAAAACCGGCGATCCAGCTTCATGCTGGGCGTATCATCGTGATGGAATGGGCAGCGGCACATCCCGTTCCGTTCCACCCGGATGCCGTATCGCTCCGCAGCCTGTCGGGTGGTCACAGACTGCTTGACGGCTTCAAAGATGCTCAATAGGCATTGTCCTCCTTAGTGTTCGATTTCCTGCTTTTTCTGCCGTGTAACGGCATTCTGGCGTTCCTGCTCATGCTGCACTTCATAGATGCTGTAATGAATCGCCCAGAGCTTTTTTGCGTCGGCATGGAGCGGTGAAAGATCCGATTGAATGTTCCTATATTCCTGCTCCAACTGTTCGCGTTCCCTACGCCATGCGGTGATGGGCAGCTTGCCATCCTTGAAATACGGTTTCATCTTGCGCTCTGCCATGTAGAACGTCCGCAACGTATCGTCATGTTCCGACTTGTATTTCTGTCTGGATTTTTCAAAACGAATGCTTCTCAGCTTGTCCGCAACCGGTTTTCCATCGACATAATACTGCGCCATGCGAAACAGCTCGTCCAATTCCTTGATGCGGGATTGCTTTGCAGAAGCAGACTTTTTCAGCGTGTCGATCTTGTTCTGCATGGCGTGAAGCGTATTTTCCAGATCGTCCACGGTGTAAAGATTCTTGGATTGCAGAAAGCTGAACGCCTCGGCGTAACGCTGCAAGTTGGCGTTCTTTGCCTTGTTGCTGTATGCGCCCTTATTGCGATTGGCGCAATGCAGCGCCAGCAGATCGTTAAGCGTAGGCGGCTGGGGATTGGAAAGCTCGGCTTTTACGTCCTTCATCCAGCCGATCAGTGCGGCGATTTTCTGTTTAGCCTCCCGAAGCATGGCGTTGGTTTTTCTGATCCAGCGGTTGAGATCGCCCTTGTCGGTGCGGATGCCCTTCGCTTCCATTGCCCGGACAGACGGTCCCTCATGGATGGTAGGAATCTGTTCAATGCCTTGCCGCTCATAGCTGCGGTGGTCGATGCGGCAGTCTAAGCCCTTTTCGGCAAACTTGGCATTGCACGTCTCAGCCCATCCCTGCCGCCACGTTTCCAGCGTTTCAGGCTTACCCCAATCTGTCGTGGAAACGGCGTTGAATACATAATTACCATTACCCGCCTCATCCAGAACGCGCTCACCATGCTCGTCCAACACATATTCCCGCCGCTGTTTGTTTCCCCAACTGCCATCCGACTCGATGGGGCGGATGGGACACATGACGTGAAAGTGCGGATTGGAAATACCGCCGTCCTCCTTGTCGGGAGAATGAACAGAAAAGTCCACCACCATCCCTCGGCTCACAAAGTTCTCCAACAAAAATTGCCTTGCCAGAGCGATGTTCTCCTGCATAGAAAACTCGTTTTGCAAGGCAATGTCAAAGCTGTATGCAAGCTGGGCTTTCTTCCCACGCTCGGCTTTCTCGACCGCGTTCCAGAGGGTTTCACGGTCTGCATACTCCGGCGGTGCATGGGATGGCAAAAGGATTTCCGAACAGATCACGCCGCCCTTGCGGGTGTAGTCGCTGTCCTCGCCGTAGTATTTGCTGTGTAGCTTTTCCCCGGCGCGATAGGCGGCAGCAGCCACGGCAGATTGCCCCGCACTGCGCTTGATCTGCGTTACATGAAAATGAAATAACGCGATACTCAGTCACCTCCCGCATGATCTCTGACGGTTTTTGTGAGCAATCTTTGCGTGTCTGTCAGCGCAAAGACCTGTTCGGCAAAAGCATAAAATGCGCTTTCGCTCAAATCCTTTGTCTGCGGTGCGACGCTCTCGATGGCTGCACCACGGGTGATAAGCCGGTGCGCCCGCTTGCGCCGTTCTCCCTTTTCGTAGTAGGCGGCGCGGTTTTCAAGCCGCTGGATTATGTGCTGTTCCTGTACAAGCTGGCGTTCGATTTTCTTTTTCTCGGCTTGCAGCTTCTCAATTTCTTTTTCGTGCATGATTTCAATCTCCTGACTGATATAAAGATGGATACAAAAAGACCGTCTACGTTTTCGGTAGACGGTCTAACTCACGGTATGGAATTTTCAGACTTTGCGGCGCGAACGGTCTGCGTCAGCAGACGGTTTTCGCTGCAAAGTACGCAGGGATAGCCGCACAGCGGCGCAAGGGGTGCAGCCCCTTGTACGGAACGAAGTGACGCAAAACAGCCCGGACATTCAGGCGTCCGGGCTGTCTGCCTCGCAGAGCGCACATACTCCCATCAGGAGAGTATAGAAGTGCGCCCTTTGTTCCAAAGGGATTATTTTATGTCAATCGCTCCGTTTATTTGTTCTCACTTAATCATTTCAACGCCTTCATTTGTTGGGTAGAATTGAAGCGCATCTTGGACTGTCATAAACGCTCCGGCATCATTCCAGCTATTTGTCATTCGTTTTTCCATTGCT
>ERZ856578.3009-NODE-3009-length-26255-cov-11.982122_pt1 | contig 26255 bp, 26 predicted proteins | sample MGYA00514384_ERZ856578 | MGnify/ENA primary metagenome ERZ856578 (study PRJEB29103, sample SAMN06111958) | human gut metagenome | biome: human gut; feature: ankylosing spondylitis patient; material: healthy_person | host: Homo sapiens | place: China:Hangzhou... | reverse complement strand
GACACGCAAAACTCACTGCTGGCGGAATCCACGCTGATGAGCTTCACGGCGGGCTTCAAGCTGGCGTGGGGCATGGCGAAAGAGCTGGAGGCAGACGGGCTCTATTCCTTCGAGCGGGAGGAAGAAGAACGCATCTGCCATCCAGCGGAACAGGAGGACTAAATGGCAAAGCGAAGGCCGTCCGGTGACGGTATGGTGCGCAAGCGGGAGGATGGCCGCTGGGAGGGCCGTATCGTGGTGGGGCACAAGAAAAACGGTACACCCATCTTCCAGCATGCCTATGCTCATACACAAAAAGAACTGACGGAAAAGCTCCATCAAAATATCGAACGCTATCAGGACGTGGAACTGACCGAGGACAGCCGCATGACCCTGGGGGAGTGGCTGGACCGTTGGCTGACGGACTATAAAGAGAACACCGTCCGCCCCGGCACCCTTGCGGGTTACCGAAGCTGCATCGAAAACTACATCAAGCCGCAGCTCGGCGGCAAGCAGGTGTCGCTGGTGACATCGCAGGATGTGCAGAAGCTCTATCGGAGGCTGAAAGAGAACGGGCGGGTCAGGGAGCATCCGAGGTTTGGTTCCGCCCTGTCGGATACCACCATCAACCGCCTCCACGCCATCTTCCACCAGGCGATGGAGGACGCCCTCCACGCGCATATCATCGCCAAGAACCCCACTGTGGGCGCAACGGTGCCAAAGGCAAGCCATGCGCCGAAGCATGTCCTGACCGACAAAGAGTTAGACACCTTTCTGGACGCCGTGCGGGAAGACAGAATATGGGGTGATTTCTTCTACGTGGAGCTGACCACGGGCCTGCGGCGGGGCGAAATTTGCGGACTCATGTGGCAGGACTTTGATGCGCGGAATGGTGTCCTGCAAGTGCGCCGCACCCTTCATAACCGAAAGCTGGGTGTCGATATGCTGGGCAAGACCAAGACCCGCAGCGGTGAACGTACCATCGTCCTGCCCCGCAGCACGGCGGAAATTTTACGCCGCCGAAAAGAGAATGTAATCACGCAATGGATCTTCCCAGACCCTGTCCGACCGGAGCTGCCGCTGTCTCCGAACTGCGCCTACACGCACATGAAAGCGATCTTACACAAGGCGGGATTGCCGGACATCCGCTTCCATGACCTGCGCCACACCTTCGCCACCCACGCCATCGCCAGCGGCGTGGATGCCAAAACCCTGTCGGGGATTCTGGGGCATACCAACGCCAGCTTCACGCTGGACACCTACACCCACGTCACACCGGATATGCAAAAAGCCGCCAGCGGCATCGTTGGAGGCTTCATGGAGGAAATCTTCGGGAAGGAGTTGAGACCTTGGCAAAGAAACGGAAAAGCGGAACTGGCACCATAAGACAGCGCAGTGACGGCCGGTGGGAGGGCCGCGTTGTCATCGGTTACGATGACAATGGCCTTCCCAAAACGAAGAATGTTCTCGCCAAAACAAAGCGGGAATGTCAGGAGAAACTGCGGCAACTCACCGAAAGCATGGTGGGGCGAAATGACCGAAAGGTCAAACCGGATATGCTGTTCGGGGACTGGCTATGCTACTGGTATGAAACCCACAGCAAGCCGACGCTCCGTGCCTCCACACAGAACAACTACGAAAACGTCATCCACAACCATGTCCTACCGGAGATCGGGAAGATCCCGCTGAACAAATTGTCACAGAATGACTTGCAGCAATTCTACGGGCGGCTGAAAAAGAACGGCCGCAAGCGTCTGACGGAGCAATATGGAGCGGGCCTTTCCGACCGCATGGTGCGGATGTGCCACGCGGTCTGCCGCTCCGCCTTGGAACGGGCCGTGCGGGATGACCTGCTCCGTACAAACCCCGCCATCGGCTGTAAGCTGCCGCCGAAAAAGGCAAAGGAAATGCAGGTGCTGGATCGGGAGGAATTGCAGAAATTTCTCATTCAGGCACAGGCGGACGGGTACTACGAGCTGTTCCTTCTGGATATCTGCACAGGATTGCGCCGGGGTGAATTGATAGCGCTTCAATGGGAGGATATGAATTTTGAAACCGGCGTGCTGACCGTCAACAAACAGGCGTACACGGTAAACGGCGAATTGCAGATCATCCCGCCCAAAACCAAGGCATCTGTCCGAAAGCTGATGCTGCCGCCTGCGGTGTTGGCCGTGCTGCGGGAATACCGCAGGAAGGTGGATTCCCGCTGGATGTTTCCGTCCCCGGTGAAGGCGGACCGACCGATCACGCCCGGCGTGGCACGAAGGCGGCTTCAGACGATACTGGAGCGGGCAGACTGCAAGCGTGTCAGATTTCATGATCTGCGGCACACCTTCGCGACGCTGGCGCTGGAGAACGGCATGGATGTGAAAACCCTCTCCGCCATGCTGGGCCATGTGTCGGCGGTGACAACGCTGGACATCTACACCCACATCACCGGCGATATGCAGCGCGCAGCCGCTGCCAGCATCGACCGGAGCATCGGCAAGGCAGAACTGCGGGAAGAAGTGGAGCCGGAACGGAAAGGCATCGTGGACTTCCAGCCCTATGTGGGGAAGAAAAGAAAACCGGGTACCGGCTGCGTCACGGAGATCAATGACCACTTGTTTGAGGGACGCTATTCTCCTATATGGCCGGATGGGACGCAACATTCCCGCAACGTCTACGCCCACACCCGTGATGAGTGCGAGGAAAAACTCAAGGCGCTGATCGCGGAGATGAACGAGGAACGCAAAAATCTCAAGGAGCAGCTTGCGGGCATCGCCCCGCCGGAAAAGCTGACCAAGAAACAGCGCAAGCTGTGGGACTATATGCGTCTCCACCCGGAGGTCACGGAGTTCTCGACCATCGCCAAACAAACCGGATTGGCGAGGAATACGGTTAAGAAGTATTATGGGATGATGAAAATAAATAATTATACCACAGAAAGCATAGAAAGCGGTGATACCTTAAGAGTGATAATTGTATAATCAAAAGTTTTATGTTGATTTTTTCAACTTCAAAGAGTAAAATATACAATTAGGTTATTGTGCGCACGAGAGGAGGGGGAAGCTATGACTAATGTAATAGACCTATTTGCTGGAGCGGGAGGGTTAAGTTTAGGAGCTGCGCGGGCAGGATTTAATATTTCGGCTGCTGTTGAAATAGAATCGCATGCTATAGAGACACATAGAGTCAACTTCCCTAATTCGATACACATAAACGAAGATATCATGGAGCTAAACGGTGCGGATTTACTAAGGCTTTCTCGCATTCGGAAGAGTGATCTAACGGGTATTATAGGAGGACCACCGTGCCAAGGATTCAGTAATATGGGGCATGGAAATGTTGATGATACACGGAATCAACTATTTGTGAAGTTTTTTGAATTAATTGAAGAGCTTCAACCTGCATTTTTCGTTGCAGAAAATGTACCTGGAATTATGAGTCCCAAATATGATATTATTCGAAATAAAGCACTTCAGCATGTTGCTAATTATTGTGTGTTGGAGCCAATCTGTGTAAAGGCCAATGAATATGGGGCTCCGACGACAAGGACACGTTATTTTTTTATAGGCTATTTAACGGATGGGAGAATTAAATCATTTACTGCGAATGATATTGTTGCAATGCGAGTGCCTGATGAGTTAAAAACTACTGTTCGACAGGCATTGGAAGGACTTCCCAGTAATATTCGGTACAGAAGTAAAAATAGTTCCGGGTTAAGAAAACTAACCCAGAACTATTTTGATAGGAATATGCAGCACATTCAGTCGGATTTTTTTTATGAACGAGTAGTTGGAAATATCCCTAATGGAGTAGGAGATAAAGGTTATATTGAAATGTACCATAAACGGCATATTGTAAACGGCTATTATCCTACTAAACATACAAGTGATGTTAGAGCAAGATATGCAAAATTGCTCCCAGGACAACAAGATAGTGTTTCAAAATCGGTTCGTTTAGTTCCGGATGGTTATTGTCCGACATTGAGGGCGGGGACAGGACCAGAAAAGGGGAGTTATCAAGCGGTACGCCCGATACACTATGATTTTGCGCGTGTTATTACACCGCGAGAAGCGGCGCGACTACAGGGCTTTCCGGATTGGTATAAGCTTCCCGATACAATTTGGCATGGATTTCGGCAGATTGGAAACAGCGTGTCTCCAATTGTGGCTGAAAGAGTTTTGCAGGCCATTTATCAAAAATTGATGGTATGAAAATTAGGATATTCCTTATAGAATTTTAAATAGCTTTGTAACGCATCTGGATTCGACTTAAAAACATAATCATACTTTTTGCCAATGAGCTTTCCTTCAGATTTAACGGGGAGCTCATTGTTTATATGTACGACTTCTTTTGGGGTAAGTTCTGGCATAAATATGTTTAAAGGCTTGTCCCAACTAAAATTGCAATATTTTTTGAGTTCTTTGTTTTGCTTAAAAAGAGAAACTTTGTCTTGGTTCATGACTAAAATACCTGTTAGGGTAAGCATCTGCGTGTTGTCATCATAAACTGTTGAATACAGGGGAATGAAATAGCGGCAATCATTTTCGACTGTTTTCAAATAGGCTTTCTTCAAACAAGAGAGTAGGACTAAAGGATACCCTTTTTTAATGAGGTTATCGGGGGCTACCGAAGTTGGAACAAAGTCACCTAAGCGGTTCCGTAATTCTTCTAAACGGTATTCCCATAGATTACCATCATCTGAATTTGGCTTACCTAATGAAGTGGGATTAGCATTCAGTGTAATACGAATAATATCATATTCATTCAGCAAGGATATCAATCTACAAAAGTCATCGAACTGATTACCTATTTCGGCTGGCTTAGTATAATCAAGCCAAACTATATGGTGATCTTCATCAGGGTTCATATTGGCAATATAATCTGTTGTGGATTGTTGAATGATTTTAATGCATTTTAATGGCTTGTTAAATACAGCACGTTTGTATGTTATAGAATCGGCTTCTAACGAACACATCTTCTCAATTCCGAGAGTGTTGTGCAATAGTTTGAAGTCATCAAACATATATGACCCCATACCAATATACATATAGTTCTGAATCTCAATATTCCGGCTTAAAGACTTAAGAACTTCAGCAAAAATTTGGCGGTCAACGTACTTATTTGGACGAAGATGATAAAATGGCTGACTGCCCATTTGTTATTATTTCCCTCCCATTTCCTTATAAACCCTGTCAAAACATAATTCCCCAATAGTAGAGGGTTTGACATTATCGAGTTCCTCATCAAGCAGACTTTCAGCTAAGAATTCAATTTCGGTTGTTGGTTTAAAGAAGCGGATTACTTGAGATGTATTTCTTATCTCAGGTTTCGGCAGAGTTGGTATATAGAAAGTTCCGCTGCAATTGCGCTTGTTCTTCAAGTTATCATTAAGGCTATACCTTTCATGTATTTCAACATTATTTAACAAGCTTTGCATTGATACAGAGTCAGCTTGATTGGAGTATTTTCGTTCTTCTGGAAGCCGGCCCTTCCATTGGTTGGTGTAGGAAATAAACATTCCCAACCCATCGCGCATACGCTCTTTCACCTGTGAATATATCTCCGAGGAAAGATCGATACCGCGTTTAGTAGTTGTTGTTGGTAACAGTCGTGGGTTTGAACTCCTAAAAGAAACTACACCTTTGATTCCAATAAATTGAGTATGATACTTGGGAATTCCACCTTCTCCCCAGCCGGTTAAGTGTGTTTTATCATTATAAAGAACAACTCTATCATTGCAGATAATAGTCCAACCAGCATCGGCGGTTGAGCGGTGTGAAGTATTAATAGCGTCAATTTCCTCATCAGACTTAACAGGTGTATAAAATCCGACAATTAAATCGACGTCAACGCCATTGATAGTGTCTTTATAGATATATGGACTTATTGCCCCATTTTTGTTTTGAGCGTCAGCAACAAGGAGTTTAACTGGAAGCGATGACAGTACTTGACCGTTGACGGTAATACGAAATCCCTTTTCGATAATAAAACTATAACTTTTCTGAATGGATCTGCATAAATCATCAACAAAATTTGCCCTTTTATCATCGTCATGCCACACTGACATAATAGCAGGAGTTAAATGACTGATGCGGACAATTACACCACCCTCTGAAATTTCAGAAGGGACGGTATCTAAATCATATAAATTTAACTCCCAACTGTCTGTTTGCGTCCACTCATAGGGAATTTTTACAGTAAACTGCTCGTTATTGCATCTTGAAATTACTTCTGCTTCACGACCAATTTTAAAGATTGCACGTTTCATACCGATTCCATAAATTCCAACAGTTGGCAAGTTGTCGTCTATAACCTGCGTGGAATCCCGCCCCATTCTGAAAGCACTACTAACGGCAATATGTTTAGAAATGCCACCACAGTTATCTTGAATTATAAAGCAGTCATTTCGAATTTGAATGTTTGCTACATAACCACTATAATCAAAATCTTTCTTTATATTTGCATTTCCAGATTTTCGTAGAACACCATCTAAACAGTTATCCAGAAGATCCAAGATTGCATCAGTCAGGTCAATATCACGAGTGAGCATTTCAACAAAAAATTCTTTTGTCGGTGAGCTATCAACGGTAACCGTCATGTGTTTTCCTCCCTCAATGCTGTATAGTAACACTAACTTTGAATATATAGATGGTATCATTCATTATATGGCAACTTTAAATAATTGTAAATCAATATTTCTAAATAATAAGTAGGAATATTTTATGTGAGTTTCTTGAAAATACTTATGCTCAAGTTAATAATCTATAGACATCAGATTTTTTACTTCAACTCATGATTTCTATTAGGATAGTCAATGAAACTATTCGAATTCAAAGGATGGAAATAGGCGTTTGCATCTGCTTGCTCATCATGTATTCATCGTACAGAGTCCAAAAGAGAGATCAGATTTATAATAAAAAACCAATAAATGTTTTTCTTCAAAAATAAAAACATCGGAGTAAAATTTGATTTACTCCGATGTGGTCCGAGATGGGAGACTCGAACTCCCGACATCTTGCTCCCAAAGCAAGCGCGCTACCAACTGCGCTAATCCCGGATTTTTGGTTATTGAGTTTTGCGCCAGATGTGGTCAAACATGTGGTCAGGCGGTTTTTTTGACCACCTCGACTTGCGGGGGAAATGCCTGTATCGTAGGCATATCAAGGGATTGCGGTCCCGATATTTTCCGGCTTGAAGGGGGAGCAGCCCGCTCCCAAAGCAAGCGCGCTACCAACTGCGCTAATCCCGGATTTTTGGTAATTCAGTTTTGCACCAGATGTGGTCAAACATGTGGTCAGGCGGTTTTTTTGACCACCTTGGCTTGCGGGGGAAATGCCTGTATCGCAGGCGTATCAATGGATTGCGAGGATAGCGTTTTCCGGCTTGAAGGGGGAGTGACCCGCTCCCAAAGCAAGCGCGCTACCAACTGCGCTAATCCCGGATATGAAATTCAGACTGATCCGACGGCCGGATGTTCTAACTCAGGAGTGTGTTTGCAAATGGCTACGCCACAGAACCTGACCGCAGTACACGTGGCTTGCCGCAAAAGGACGGAATGCAGACGAAAGACTATCCTCTATTTTACTGAAATCTGCCGCAAAGTCAAGTCCTATATAGAAGAAGCCCCGTGCCCTTATGGGCACGGGGCATTGATCTTAGCAACCGCAGCCGCTATTGCAGCCGCAGCCGTTGTTGCAGCCGCCCCAACCGCCGCTGCCGCAGCAGCACCAGATGATGATCAGCAGAATGATGATCCAGCAGCAGTTCCCGCCGCCTCCGCAACCGTTATTACAGCACATATCGGAACCTCCTATGAGATCGAGATGTAGACCGTTCATGCGGTCTCAATCCATAGTATGTGCCCCGGTGAAGAAGGTGCGAAATTTTTTAGAGGCGCTCACTCTTGACCAGCTTCCACGAGCTGCGCCACTCGTCTCTGGTAAAAACGCCCAGGTCCATCAAGTAGTCGGCCAGAGACTGGCTGCCGTCAGGCAGGTCAGCCTCCAAGGCGTAATAGGAGATGTACACAAGCTGCGCCCGCAGGAAGGCGGCGCTTTGCAGCATGGCAGCGTCACCGTCGGTCAGGACACCGGCGTTCACGGCTCGGAGCAGGGTATCGGACAGATCCTTGTTGGCAGCGGAGCTGTATCCCATGGCCCGGAGCACGAATTCTGTGTACTGATAGGCGTTGACAGCCCCAGCAGGCTTGAAGGATGTGGCTGTGTAGCCGTTCGTATAGCCCTTTTCGTAGGCGTAGCCCACATAATGCTCCGCCTGAGAGCCTTTCTCAATGTCCTTGAACGGCGTAGTTCCAGACCAGGCCAGCGCCTGCTCCTCCTCGCCCAAGACCCGGATGAACATGATGAGGGCCTGAAGGCGGGTGGGGGCAGCCTCCAGATCAAAGCCCTCGCCGTAGCCGGTGAAAGTGCCCTTGAACAAATGCAGGGACTTCAGGGCGGCGGCCATGGCGTTGTAGTCCGGCCGGTCGGAATAGGAGAAGGCGTACTGCCCCTGATAGTCTACCACTGCGGTTTCGGAGGTGACGGTATAGGCGGCGGTGGTGTCCTCGGCGGTCAGATAGCGGTGGTTGGCGGTGAGATTCGTACCGCTGGGAACCACAGCTCCGGTGGTAACATCCACCACAGTGCCGGATTTATAGGTCACGCGCCCGCGGCCGGCCAGCAGCAGAACGCCGGTGCCTGTGACGCCGTGAAGCGCGTCACCCTCTTTGAGGCGGGTCTCCTGCCAGGTGGCAGCTGCCTCGCCAACCTCACCGTTTTCCAGACGTTCAGCCAGATCTTTGTCTGACTGTTCCAATGCCTGATCGATTTTTTTCTCTGCACGTTGGGAAAATTCGCCGTTCAGGTAAGAAAGGGATGCCAGCGGATCTCCCGCGTCCCCGGCGGCGTCGACCCAGACGGCAGAGGCCAGAAGTGCGCATGCGGATAGGAACAGGACCAGCTTTTTCATGGGGAGTTCCTTTCTCAGTGATTGGCGATGCGGTAACTTAGGGTCAGAAGGCTGTCGGCAAAGTGAATGTTTTCAAACTGAACATCCGGATTGGGGCTGGACAGCTCCACATTGGTAAAGTTCCAGAAGCCCCGGATCCCAAGGTCGATCAACCGGTTGGCGGTAGCCTGTGCCACAGCCTGAGGAATGGTCAGAACAACAACGTCCACGGCGTGGCGCTTGATGTAGGACTCCAACTCATCGGTCGAATAAACGGGGATGCCGTTGATCTGTGTATCGATCACATCGGGAGAGACGTCAAAGGAGGCGTCCACGGTGAAGCCGGTGTTTTCAAAGGGGAAGTTGTTCAGCAATGCGCGGCCCAGGTTGCCGACACCGATCATGATGAGATGGTGATCGTTGTCCACGCCCAGAATGTGACCGATCTCGGAACGGAGTTCTTCAACGTTGTATCCATATCCCTGCTGGCCAAACTCACCGAAACAACTGAAATCCTGACGGATCTGAGAAGCGGTAATATTCATTTCCTGCCCCAGAGAGTGGGAGGAGGTGCGGACAATGCCACGGTGATAAAGATCGGTCAGCTGCCGGTAATACCGGGGAAGCCGGCGAATGACGGCGTCCGAGATATTTTCTTTTTTCATGATTTGATCCACCTGCTTTGAAAAAATATGTTATCCCTATTTTAAAATAAAATGCCGGACTTGTCAAATTTTTTAACAATCTTTGCCGGGATAAAAATTTTTTGCTAAGAAAGGCTTTACATGACCGAAAAAATCTGTTATACTATCGAGCGATGTGTAAGGGGACTATCTCTTGCCGGAACAATCAAATATGCGCCCGTAGCTCAGTTGGATAGAGCGTTAGACTCCGACTCTAAAGGCCGCTGGTTCGAATCCAGTCGGGCGTACCATAAGGTGGCAACAATTCGGATATTTTAAGCGCAACGCTTAGAATACCAAAGGGTTGCCACCTTTTTTTCTTTCAAATTCCGCACTCAGAAAAAAAGATATTTTCGCGTTATTTTGGTAACTGGGGAGATTCGAACTCCCCCTTTCACAGATTCAAAGGTAAAATCCTGAGAAGCGCCCTTTTTGCGGGCGCAGAATAGAGCGATTTTTCCTCAAAATTTCATACGATCTTTCAGGTGTCTGTTTGTTGGTTTCGTCGAAGCCATCAAATAGGCGCCCTTTTTCATTTCACAACTTAATATATCACCCGGCCGGAGCATTTTTAGGATGTTCCGGCCTATTTTTTTGCTTACGAGGAGGACTTCACAATGAACGATCAGAACGAACCCGCACAGCTCCGTTTCCTTGAAGAAGCCGCCATTCGGCTGCGGCAGAACGGTTTTACGGTAGAACCGATCGAGGATCACCACCTGCCCGTCTGCTGGGAAAAAGGGCGCCTCTGCCGCATCACCGGCAAGGGCAGCGTGCTGTACCGCCAGGAGAACGTGGACAGTATCCGAGCGCAGGACGCTTTGCAGGTGGTGATCGACACCGCTAAAATGACTTCGGAGTACATGGCGATTCTGGAAACCGCGCCGCGGCTCAAAGCCAGTGGTCTCACCGGCGACTACCGCGTCCTTGCGGACTTCGGTGACGCAGTGCTGGCGGGCCACCCCACCGAACGCGGCGTCCAATTCGTGACTTGGGAGTGGGACTTCGACCGCAAAGGCGTCCATCACGGACATTATTTCCAGGATGACTATGACGCCGCCAAACGCGACTTCACCGTGCGCGGCGGGCTTGTTCAAAAAGACGCCCTTTTTGAGCCGGAGCAGCTTGCGGAGATCTACCGCGCGCTGGCGTTCGTCCGCGAGCAGGACGAAAGCCTTTCATTTGGACGGGATCGGGAACTGGCGGAGTTGATGGAGCAGGTCGGCGGACTGCTGCCCACGGATGCTCTGCGGCAGCGAGACGCGCCGGAACAGAGCGGCATGACAATGAAATAGGTATCCACGCGGGCCGGACAGAAATGTCCGGCATTTTTTATTTTAGGAGGAAAAGATGATGGAAATTCATGGCACGATCCACTTCAAACTCATTCTTCCGCATATCCCCGGCTTTCAGCAGGAGCCGCTGCCGGAGCCTGTTTGCAGCCATTCCCCGGAGTGCAAGGACTGCCCCTATCCCCGCCACGGTTTTCTCTGCTGGGGCGCGGACGGAACCTGCCTGCGGAGCCGAATGAACGAGATCAACGAAAAAAAGGAGGACAATGATCATGATGAGCGCAGTTTTGAGTAATCCCAACCACCCGGAATACGGTGTGGCGACCATCCCGTTCCCCATTCCGCATGACCAGTACACATACTGCATGGAACTGCTGAAGGCGTTGGAGATCGGCGATGCGGTCAAGGCCGACTGCAAGGTGGTGGCGGTTGATAGTTTTTTCTCTGTGCTCAAGCGCACGGAAATGCTCACGGTCAACGTGGAGGAGCTGAATTACCTCGCCAAACGGCTGGAAAGCTTCGACACCGGCGAGGCCGCGCAGTTTCAGGCCATGGCCCACAAGCTGGAGCTTTTTGAACTGAAGGATCTCATCAACCTGACCTTCTGCTGCCAGCAAGCCACGGTCATCACTGACTTTTCCGACCTCGCCGCCATCGGCCGCGACCATTACATGAACCTGCACGGCGGCAGCGCAAGTGTGGATGAGCTGAACAAACTGGATGGCAAGGAAACCGCACGGCAGCTCATCGAAAGCGGCAGCGGCACGGTGACGCCCTATGGTGTGGTCTACGACAACGGTATGAAATTAGAGCAGGTCTACGATGGCCGGTTCTTCCCCTGCTATTACTATGAGCCGAATGCCATCACCGTTGCGGTGACCTCCAAAGCCGAGCCGGAGGACACAGAACACATCACATGGCTGTTCCTCCCCATGGTGCAGGAGGAAATCGACCGCGCCCTCCTTCGCGGGGGCATCACAGATCCCGCCGATGTCCGCCTGCGGCTGGAGGACAGCCAACTCCCCAACGAGGTGGATGTCCTGTTGGATATGGAGTACGAAACCCTCTCCGACCTCAATGAACTGGCAGAGGCAACGGATGGGTTGTCAAAAGCGGATATGGAAAAGCTGGGCGCCGTGGTCACGCTGGCAGAGCCAAAGTCCGCGGCACAGATCAAAAACCTTGCGGAAAACCTCGACCTCTTTGACTTCGCCCCTGGCGCGCACTCTCCCGCCGAGTACGGCAAGTACATGATCCAGCAGTCCGGTCATTTCGACTATGATGAAAATCTCGACGCTTTTTATGACTATGAAAAGTACGGCACGGAGCGCATGAACGAGGAGGACGGGATGTTCACCGACCGGGGCTATGTTGCCTACAAAGGCTTTTTTCGCATGGAGGAAGTGATGAACGGCAGCCAGAGCAGCCACATGGAGATGGGAGGGCTTTCACGATGATCGTTCAGGCAGAACTCAGACGGAAACAGTCCGAGTACGAGGGGGAACCCTGCGCCGTGGATAAGGTCATTGAACTGCCAAGCCCGCGGTTCAAGCAGTTCAGCCGTACACTGTTGGCTGACTACGATTTCATTGCGGAGAACAAAGACGCCATCCAGCGTGATGAGGATACCAGACACTGTCTGCTCATCCTCGACGCGGAGGGAAAGGACGGTTTCCTTGTTGACCCGCAGGGGTATAATTACGCCCGGTACAGTGCCTTTGTCCCCAACGTCCGCAGCTTGCTGACGCCGGATATGGGGATCGACCGCAGCTACCTTTCGCCGGCAGAGCCTTGGCGGGATGAGAGCAGGGACGAAATGCTCCGCATGACGCTGCGTGCTGAGGGAAAGCCCGACTACACCCTCGTCCTCCCCGCTGACGAGGAATACCTCGACGCTGTGAAGGCTTACCTTGATATTGATGTTTTTGCGGATGCCATGCTCTGTGATATCCGCTTCAAGGTGCCTTACATTGGGGAACTGATCCGTGATACGGATTGTCCCGCCGTGGAGGATTACAACGATTTTGCCGAAGCCTTGGAGGACATCTGGCAGCAGGACGGTGCGCTTCTGACCTACGCCGCCGTGCTGGAGACCGAGCGACCGGATACGCTGCACCGTGCCTGTGAACTCCTGCGAAATCTGGACAACTATCAGCGCATCACGGAGGATGCCTACGGTTACGGTCAGCAGCGATTGCAGGAAACGCTGGGGCTGGACGATGAAGCCATCTATGAACTGGACGGCTACATGGATTTTGAGAAATACGGTCAGGACTGCATGGCAAACGACTGCGTGACGCAAACGGAGTTCGGCTTGCTGCGCCGCTTGGACCCGCCGTTTCCGGAGCAGCGGCAGGGGCAGCAAATGTTTCGGTAGACTTTGCAGCAGATGTGTAGTATGTTTGCCGTTACCAAAAAGGAAAGGAAGGAAGACTAATGGCTGTAAACGCAAGAACAGAGGAATTCCAGCACATTGAAGTATTTGATAAGCCCGCGCTGTTCACCAACGGGCGTATCGCCCGCGATACCGTGCCGAAGGGCTGGTACTGCTATGACATTCGCGGCTCTGACGATGATCCCGGCGAGCTGTGTTACATGGAAGAAAATGTTGTGGTCAACCACGCAGGCTCGGTGCTGATGCCGGAAAAGCTGGCGATGCCTAAGTCCGGGCGGCTGGATGTGCGGGATGAGCTCGGTTTTCTCGATGAAGGCGACATGACGCTCCGCGAGTTCTGCGAAGCACATCAGCTCCCCTATCCCGCAGAGAACATGAAATTTCATATCCGACCTGCCCGCCCGGAGGAGGCGGGCTTATTTTATGCCCAGCACCCCGAAGAAAATAAGCGCCTTGGCGCTGTCGGCTGTGTCCGCATGGACTTCGGGCGCAGCGGCAACGAGTTCTGGCATACATGGTGGCCTCGTGGCCCAGAGGAGCTGAACAGCCCCGCGTTCAAAGCGGAGTTGCAGCAGATCGTTGGTAAGCTCCGTGAAGATGTGCTGAAAAGCCGCTTCGCTATGGAGCGTTTTTGCTATGACCACGGCGGGAAAATCGACGGCGGCTATGTACAGAACTACGGCTACATCGTGGAAACGGAGCGCTACCGCTACTGCCTGCGCTGCAACCCGTCCCCTGGAGATTACAATGGTTACCTCACCGCTTACGATTTAGCTGTCCAACGGCAGAACATGGCGCGGGACAAGCCCCTGGTGGGCCGCGTTACCTATGCCAATGGCGATACACAGGAGTTTACCGATGCCGAAGCCTTTCTCAAATGCGTCCGAGAGGAATTGCCGTACCGCCCGACCACAGGCTTCCGTTACGAAGTGTTAGCCGACGATCCCAGCGTCCGCAAGCAGGTGGACGATATCGTCTTTGACCTTTATGGCGAGGAAAATCCCCGTCAGTTGGAGGAATATCAAAAAATGCCCGATCAGGGCATGACAATGGGAGGTATAAAGTGATGGACAGAAAAATGGTGAATTTTATCAAGGAGCAGTATCCCCCCGGCACCCGCATCCGGCTTAATTCGATGGAGGACCCTTATCATCCCATTCTTCCCGGCACGGAGGGCGAAGTGGACTTCGTGGACGATAAGGGGCAAATTTTTATGAAGTGGGACAATGGCCGCACGCTGCCGCTCGCCCCCGGCGAGGACAGCTTCACCGTGCTGCCGCCCAAGCTGACCACCCTCAAGCTGTATATGCCCCTGACCGCTGATCTCTATGAGCGGAACGAGTACGGCGATTTCGATGACAGCAGCACATTGCTGGAGGGCGGTGAGCTGCGCGGCTATCAGGATCAGATCACGGCGGCGCTGGTGAAAAATCGGATGCCGGAGGAAACCGAGCGCGGCATCATGCATTGGTATGATGAAGCCGACAGCGTTGACCGCAAGGTGCGCTCCGCCGTCTTCACCGTAGAGGAACGTGACCGGCAGCTCTGGGGCGTGGCGGAATGCCGTGTCGCCGGGGAATTGTCGGACACGGAGCTGGAAACCTTAAAGGAATACCTCACTGGACAGGCCTCGGACGGCTGGGGCGAGGGCTTTGAGCAGCGGGAGATCTCCGTGGATGACGGCGGCGAATTGTATGTCCACTTTTGGAATTCGGACGAGTGGAGTATCCAGACGGAACAGGAGCTTTTCTCCCCCAAGCTGGCGGAGGGACTGCCGGAACTGTGCTTCTCCACGCTCCCCGGCACCGGCGAGCTCATCTGCATCAAGCGCGGTGAGAGCGGCTACTACCACAGTGATTGGAACACGGACGATCCCACGCATAATCGTGAGCTGGCGGACTATAACAATGAGCGTCTTGGGGTGACGCGGGAGCAGCGGCTGGCAATGGAGTGCGGCAGTATGCACGGCTTATCCCAGTTCTAAGATAAGCCAGCTAATCCCGTGAGTTTTGTTATCCGAGGAGTTTCCCCGAATACAAGGAAACCCCGCGGGTATACACAAAAGTTACAGGATAATCTATTCTCGTAGAAACCAAATAACATCGGTCTTTTCATCTCCTTTTTCCTTTTCAGGTGCTGGCAATTTTGCAGGGAGGCCGCGTTCTCGTAAGATTTTGTTTGCTTGATCTGAGGTAACGGTGGCATAAATCATGGTGGACTGAATAGATGAATGTCCCAAAAATGCTTTAATTGCAGGCAGCGAACATCCGCATGCCAGCATATCAACTGCAATCGTATGGCGAAATGCGTGTGGGGTATAGGCTTTTTGCTGGAATAACCCTGGATGTAATTTTTTAGCCATATTCACATACTTGGAAACAACTTCCTCTACACACGAAATCGTCATATGCTCGTTTCGCTGGCTCGAAAAAACATGACGGTTTTTGTCTCCATAAAATAAACCTGCCTGTTTGAAATGAACTCTCAATAGATCTGCACATTCATTGGGGATAACAATTCGCCGGGCCTTGCTTCCTTTGCCCACCAAGCGCACACGGGTTTCTACACCAAAAGTAACATCATTTGCAGTTAGGTCGCAAAGCTCCTGCGCTCTGGCGCCGCTTGCATAGAGAAAACTCATGAGGACAACATCTCTCCGCCCGCAAATTGTTTGTCGATTTGGCAATGACAATAATATCTGCATTTCTTCTGGCAAAAAGAATACGACATCATCTCCGCTTCTTTTAGAGGCCCTCTTTCTCTCGGTTCCCAGAACGCAAGACGAAAATGCTCCGGCAGATACCACATCTCTTCTCAATGCGAATTTAGCAAAGGAAGACAGCGCAGCAAGGCGTTGGTTCCTGGTTTGTTTACTGCAGCCGCGTGTGGTTTCTATCCATGACAAAAATTCATCAACTATACTGCTGTCCAGTACAGAGAACGTTACTTTACCCGCAGGGATCCCCTTTTCTTCTTCTAAGAAAATGAAAAAGATCCGCAAGGCTGCTTTGTAAGATCGGATTGTATTTTCACTGACACCTTTCGTGTCTGGAAGATAGCTGTCAAAAAATTCGGTCAACAGCCTTATAAATTCCATACCTCGCTTCATTCGTCAATCACCTCCGGGAAGATATTGTGCTTCCTTGTATAGTCCGTAATCAGAGTATGGTCTCGCTGGAAAAAATCGTAGTTTGCCTGCAAGTATTTATCGGTCTCTCTTAGGTCGCAATGTCCGAGATATGTGGATATGAAAGGAACGGCATCGGCAAAATCAAGCGGCGTTTGCAGTAATTGGTCAAATGCTTTTGCCACAAATGTGTGCCTGAAGCAGTGGAGGCACGGCCCGCGCTCATATTTCCGTACCCGTTCAAAATCAATGCCGCAGTCCTGTAGAAGATGTCCCATCCTTTTCCGGGCCCACTCTGCTGAATAGCGTCTTCCGCTGGTGCTATTTACAAACAGATATTCTCTCTGTGGTACAATAGATAAATACGCTCGAATGAGTTCTGTCAGTGAAATATCCATAGGCACATACCGTTGCTTGTCATTTTTGGCGTGTCGGACAAATAGCACCCCTAAATTCAAGTCTATATCTCTCGTTTCCATCTTCAACGCCTCATTTCTGCGCAAACCGCATCCGTACAGCATCCGTAATAAAATACAAAATAGGACTGCACTTTCTGGATTATAATCGCTATATGGAAGACTATCAGCGGAGGCTATCATTCTTTTCCATTCTTCATCGCTAAAAACATACGGCGCATAGGTATAAGAACACCGCGGGTATTCCGGTTCAAATGCGGTAATGTTTATAGAACGCAAATATTTTGAAAGCCCCCTGTAGCGTGCAATGTAGCTTACTTTATTTGCGCTTGTACCACATATCGTAGAAAGCCATTGGTTGATAATGCTTTCACTGAGACATTTTTCGAAAGTATGATTTTGCAGCAAAAAAGAATCCAGACTCCTAAGCATGATTTCATGGTTATGTGTGCTTCGCCCAGCCGATAAAAGCAACTGTAGATAATTGCTAAACTCAACAGCCAGGAAACTTTTGAAATCATTTTTCATTGGGAACCCTCCCCATGTTGCTTAGCCACTCTTTAAGTTTATCTGTTGCTGGAGGGACGGCAACTGCACACCGTCTAAGGTTTTCAATATCCAGTCGGACATAATTGTTAAAACAAAGCGAGCTTTGATGCCCTAAAACCTTTTGTACAACAGAATAGGGAATATCTTCTGCCACCAACTCCGTCGCCAGGCTCATGCGCAGTGCGTGCGGGCCAGTTTTTCTCCTGTCGGTGTCTATACCTGCCTTCGCCAAATAGCGAGACATTTCATGATGCGCTACAGTTTGCCCAATTGGTGTAAACGGACATTGTACCCGTAAAAATATATTCTCACTGTCCGAACTGGGACGGCCCTTTGTTAGATAGGCTAAAAGAGCTTCTTTAACATCCGGTAAAAGTTCCAGTCTTGCAGATACACCGGTTTTTTTCTGAACAAATTCGATGGTATTTGTATCCCAATGAATATTTTTCTTTTTCAAGTTGCAGATATCAGACGTACGGATGCCGAGTCGTGCGGCCAGCAGCAACATGGCACGGTCCCGTAATCCTTTGTCGGTACTTTTATCTACAACATTTAGAAGCTTTTGGATTTCATCTTTTGAATAGACAGTAGGCATGGGTTTTGCGCGGCGAACCGCGGGGACAAATTCAGCCAAATTCAACGGATGAATCTGCTCTTGATAAAGATATTTCATGAGTTTTCTAACTGCACAGCGAAAGTTCTCTTTCGAGCCACTTGCTGAAAACGCTGCATAGAGGATCTGTGCGTTAATTTCCTTTAGATCTGAAATCCCTTGCTGTTCTACGAAATGAAGAAATTCGTAACAATACAGATCTTGAAGTTTGCGTGTACCATCGCTAATAGACTGCTTACAGAGCATTTCATCGAATCTCTCAAAGACACCGCTAAAGTGCTTTAAATCTTTCTGCTTTTTCCGTGTATGGACTACGACATATGGTCTTTTGTTTAGAATGTCATTCAGCCGTCTCACATAAAAAGACATGTAAAACTGTCGACCGCTGGAGATTCTGCCACCATGTGTTGCCAAATAAGTTTCACCTACGGCTTCGGTGTACTCAAGGATTTGATTCTCTCTCATGTAGCGATCTACTCTGCCCATGGCTTCACGGTAATGTCGAATAGACTCGCTGGGGTACTCCTTTTCGTGTAGTTGGGAAAGAAGATCCTCCCACAACTGCGGCATATTGCCCGTGACAATTTCACATTTCATGGAATGCACCACCTTCTATATTTCTGAATGGCTTTTGCCTTTTTCAGAATACAAGACGGTGGTGCATTGAGCAATATTATCCCAGCAGCAGAATTTAGAAAAGTGTGATATAAGTGAATGATATGAAAACTCCTCGGATAACAAAACTCACGGGATTACACGGCTGGAACATCCCCGGTGCGGACCCGAAAGTCTATGAGCAGAACGGGATGAAAATGGGAGGGATGACCCTTGGGTAAGAAGATATTCGAGGTATATCTTGCGAAAGAAGACGTACCCAACAACGAGGCGTATGCCAAGCTGGACTTGCCCGCCTCCCCGTGGGAACTGTGGGACGCCATGGACAAGGTACGCCTTCAGACAGATGACATCCTATACATGGAGATCGAAGACTACGATGCCTTTGAGTATCTCTCGCCCCATTTGGACGGGTTGGACATCAGCCTCAACGAACTGAACGACCTTGCCGCGCTGCTGTCGGCGCTGGACGAGGTGCAGGAGGTTGCCTTTGAGGGATTGTTTTCCATAGAGGTGCAGAGAAAAGTAAACGCCAACGGCGGCGTCATCACGCTGCAGGATCTGCGGGATCTGGCGGTCAGCGCAAAAACCGACTGCTATCATGTTGTGGAGGCCGCGGATGACGCCCAGCTTGGCCGCTTCTACGCGGAAAATGAATTTATCCCCGAACTGGACGGCATATCCAACGAGGTATTCGAGATGCTGGACTTCGCCGGCATTGGAAGAATGATGCGGTGCAGTGAAAACGGCGTTTTTGTGGACAGTCTGTATGTACTGCGGGACGGTGAGCTAACAACCGTGCCACCCTGCCCAAAGGAACTGCCGGAAAAGCCGGAATACCTCTTCCGACTCACGCTTGGACTGCATCCCGACATTGGCGATGAGCGCACGGTGACGCTGGAGCTTCCCGCCTCGGAGAAAGAACTGGAGGATGCGCAGGAGCGGCTGGGTACGCTGCAATGGGAAAATACCGTTGTGCTTGACTATGATGGCATCATCCCCAACGCAGCCATATTTGCCGACCTGCCCATGGAGATAGAAGCCTTCAACGAGTTTGCCAAAGCAGTGAAGGATATCCCTGTCCGGCAGGTGCAGCTCCCAAAGCTGAAAGCATTGCTGGAGCAGTTCGAGGTGCAGGACATCGGGACAGCTATCCTTCTGGCAGAGCATCTGGACGATTATATCCTCACGCCGGAGCTGAGCTCCCCGCAGGAAACAGCCGTAGACCAGCTTCACTTCATGACGGATGACCACTCGGTGGAATTGCTGATTTCCCATGTAAACCTCTACGCCTACGGCTGCGACATCATCAAGGAGGACAATGCAGTGCTTTCACCCTACGGCCTGCTGCATCGCGCGGACTATCAGCCCATGCTGTCACCTGTCCAACAATCCCAGGAAATGGAGATGAAAATGAAGTAATACCATCTTGACACGCAGAAGCCATTAAAAATCATTTTAGGGGCCGATTTTCCGAAAGGGGATCGGCCCCTTCTTTTTTATGCCCTTTTTCGGGAAATCACCCCGGAAAGGAGAAAACATGCGCGATGAACAACTGCTGGCACATTGCAGGAAGTTTCGCTTTGAACGGGAAAACCGTGCTGACGGGATAAGGTGCAATCAGGAAGAAAAGGAGGCCGGACATGGCTAAGCCGCCCTTTCCCTGGATCGGCGGCAAAGAGAAGATCGCGCCCTACATCCTTCAGCTTTTCCCGCCTAAGCTGAAGCAGTATGTAGAGCCGTTTGGCGGCAGTGGCGCAGTGCTGCTCGCGCTGCCGCCGGACCCAAACCGATTGGACATTTATAACGATTTGGATGCCGAGCTGGTGAACCTGTATTCCTGCATCAAGGAACGCTCCAATGTTCTGCTGCGGGAGCTGAAATTCCTGCCCATCCACGGCCGCAAGCTCTTCGAGTATTACCGCGACTTTGTTGCCCATAAGGAGGTCTACTTTCAAAATGTGCAGGCGGAGATCGAGTGTCTGGGAGATCGCTCCTGCTTTACGGAGGAGCAGGCAGGAGAACTGCTCCCCATCTTTCAGGAACGGCTGGCTCTTTTCGATGTGAAGCGAGCGGCAGCGTATTACCTTGCTATTCGCGGCAGTTTCAGCGCAACGGTCACATCTTTCGGCGTTAAGGGAATGGATGTGGAACATCTTCTGAAAATGTTTCCGCCAGTGTCCGCACGACTGAAGGACGTGCCACTGGAGAACAAAAACGCCTTGCAGCTCATTCGGGAGCGGGACCGAAAAGAAGGCCTTATCTATGCCGATCCACCCTATGTCAAAACAGAGCGTCTTTATCGGATCGCCGGAAAGTTGGGACGTTTCCGAAGATTCCATGTCCGGCTCTGGCAAATACTGTCCGGCTGCGAAGGCTATGTCGTCCTCTCCTACAACGACTGCCCCTTTATCCGAAAGCTCTATCAGGATTGGTACATCTTATCCTTCCAGCGCAGCAATCCGCTCTCTCAGAAAAAGGGCTCGTCCTTCGGCGAACTCATCATCACCAACTTCGATCCGCGTCCCTACATGACCCACCAGCTAAACCTCTTCGACGAGCCTCTGGGCGAATGGGAGCTGAAGCTGGTCCATATCCCAAAACATCCACCGAGGAGGAAAACAGCATGAAATTCAATTTGAACCATGATCCTAACAATAAAACTCTTTCTATTCCCCGCGCCGCTTTGCAGCTCTCCGGACTTGCAGGCGTCAGCGACCTGATCCTCCATACCGACAGCGGCTGTATCCTGCTGCTGCCGGGAGACCCTACCGTGGCGGAGCTGCTGAAAACCATTTCTCTCATCTCTACCGTTGCGCCGCAGCTGATCTCCCGTCTGGCGGAGCGAAGCCAGATGGCAATGGAGACCGGAATGACGGAAACGGCGTGCGGCACCTGTGAACACGAACCTCACTGCTCCGGCCTTGAAATTCCGCCCTGCCAGCTGGCGGAGGCGGGGATCTCGCCCACTGCCGCGCTGGAGTCCTTTGTAGAGGAGGGCAGAGTCATCGTGCAGGCAGCGGAGAAAACCGCCGCAGATGTGCTCATCGACGATCTGGACGATGATGTCCGCACCATGCTGGAGGATTCCGGTGTGCGGATGGAGGGCGCATGCCGCCTGCTGGAAAAGGAGGAGATCTCAGAATGAATGACACCTATCTCTACCCCTATTCCTCTGCCGAGGCGAGAGATCGGAACGAGCTTTCCCTCTGGCGGGAGAGCCACAAGGCGAACATCGCCTGCCGCAACGCCATCGAGGACACCATCCGTCAGAATTTCGACGGAATGCATCTGGACAAGAACTGCATCACGCCGGTGCTGGACGAATACGGCTACAAGCGCACCGCGTGGGTGCTTGCCAACACTTTGCACGAACTCAAGTGGGACGGGCGCTTCGGCCATGCCAACAAGCAGTGGGTGGAGTGCGCCTGCATCCCCAAAGACATCAACCACAACAGCGACTTTGTTGTCCGAAGCCATCCGGCTGTGCTGGATGGCTTCGTCACTTTCTACCGCAAGGCAGTGCAGGCGCTGAATCTGTTCGGCGCGGAGCATTGCGTCGGTGACCGCGCAGAGCAGGACTTCACCGGCAAGGTGCTGGTGCTGTCGCCGGAGGCACTGCAGGAGCAGTATTGGGGGCAGGATTACCAACTTCTGTATGCTCGGAGCGGCTTTGGATGCGCGCCTCATTCCAGTGGTCGAGCAGTCTTTGCCACCTGCCTCTCGGACGGAGAAACAGCCAGATGGAACCGGGAGGATTTCATTGGCGTACTGGATGACAAGTTTCTTCCGGAATGGGCAAAGCCGAAGCTGGCAGAGCTGAACGCACAGGAGCAGACCAATGCCCCCACTATGGGCGGCATGAATATGAAGTGAGGAGGATGTCTGAATGTGCATGACCTATTACACCGTGGACGATCTCCGCCCCGGAAGACCCGGCTGGGATGTGAGACAGTTCTCCGCACTGGCGGAGGCCATTACCCATTACCGGACGCTCCCTATGGACGGGGTCCGCGTGCTTGGCATGGCGGATGACGCCCACGCTTATGAACTCATCCGCTGTGTACGCCTTTTCCTTGGCGATGCCCAGGGTGAGGACGTTCTGGCGGCAGATTACCGGCGCAGCGGCTTGACGAAAAAGAATGCTGCTTTGAAAAATGCGCTGGACGTTTGCTTAGAAGTCCTGCATCCCCGTTTCCTGTTGGAGCCGGAGCGTTTGGTTCCCGTTCCCCATCGCAGAAAGATGCGGGAAGAGCTGCGGGAGGCGCTTCTCTGGCAGGGCTATGAAGGAAACTATGATTCCGCCATTCGCACTGTTTTTGTAGAAGGCGCTGGTTGGCTCTCACCCCAGGATGTGAAAAAGCAGAGGCAGCTTCCTCTGGTGTTGCGCTACCGGGTAGACGGTATGTCGAAAGACGGTGCCTACCTCTCCTTAGAGCTGGAGCCTTGGGAATATGACCTTCTGCTGGAACAGACGAAAAATCACTATAAAAATAAAGAAAAGAGGAACACAAAATGAAACGAATGCTATCTCTCTGCGCTGCGGCGTTGTGCCTGACTTTGGCACTGACGCCCACTGCGCTGGCGGCGGACTTTGAACCCGCGGTACCGGACGCCAAGGTCTGCTATCCCACCTCCATCGTCCGAAACGACGATGGCACAGAACTGAAGAAAATCTATGATCTGAGTCCGGAAGACGATCCTGCGGGCATTCCCCGCTCGAACTTTCGGCAGGACGGCTTTCAGTACACCCTGACGGATCTTCTGAAGCAGGAGCTTCCGGAAAACGAGAGCCGCCAGCATACGGAGCATGTTTCTATCGAGAGCGCCAAAAAGGATATGGAATCCGTGCTGGCGCTGCTGCCGCAGGAGCGTGAGTTCATCACGGACGATGGGCTTATGGGAACCCTGACACTCCGACTTGACACCGTGCAGGTCGAGCCGTCTGGCTACGGCAGTTCTACAAAGCAGCTTTCCGTCAAGCGCAGCTATCCCAATCTTGCCGAGCAGGATACACAGTACATCCCCAAGAGCATTGAGGACGGCGGCAAAAACCTGACGCTCTCCGACATTCAGTGGCAGACCGACAATACCGCCAACATGGACGGTTATGCCGTGGCAGACCGCTATACCGCCGTCGCCACCTACACCGGCAGCACCACCAGCAGCTACGTCAAGGGTTACACCGTCACGGCGGACTATACCGGCACGGTGAGCCGCATCGCATTAAATCGCGTTCGCTATGTTGCCATTTTCGAAGGCGTGCCTATCCAGCCCGCAGAGCCTGCAAAAACCGCCGGCGCAATGTCCTCGCTCCGCTGGTCCTATGTGCTCATCCCCATCGGAGTCGTGGCCGCGGCAGGCGCGGGCGTCGGCGGCGCGCTGCTGGTAAAACGCAAAAGAGAAAATGCAGATGAGGAGGAGACAGAAGAATGAAAAAGATCATCACCCTTTGCCTGAGCCTTTGCATGACAGCAGCTCTGGCGGCTCCGGCGTATGCGCTGGAATACAGTATCGATGCGCCGGACGATTACGACTTCGGCAGGAATACCTCCATCGATGTCATTCACACGGCGGATGGCGGCGCCATGCGCAACGAAGATGTGAGCAAGAACGCAGCGCTCATTCCGCCCGTCTTTGGCTCGGAGAGCATGAATGCGCTGCATACCGGCGAATACCTGACGCCGAATCTTGCGCCGCGCACCCTTCCCACGGCTGGCGCCGTGATCAGCGGCAACGGCGATGTGGTTACCCCAGGGAGTACGGTGAGCAGCGGCAACGGCTATCAGCCCGCTGTGCTGTTCACAGATGTGACGAGTGAGCTCTACTACATAAACGGTTCCCTCGGCAAGATCGAGATCCCCACGCTGGGTCTGAGCGTGAGGATCTATCAGGGAACGGATAGCAAGACGCTTGCCAAAGGCGTTGGGCATTTTGAAGATACCTCCATCTGGGAGGGCAATGTCTGCCTCGCCGCCCACAACCGCGGCGCCAACAGCTACTTCGGGCAGATCCACACGCTGAACATCGGGGACAAGATCACCCTGACGACCAAGCTGGGGACGCGCACCTATAAGGTGACGGACGTCAGCAAGGTCAGCGAGACAGACCGCAGCGGTCTTGCGGACGCAAGTGAAAACCTGCTGACGCTTTACACCTGCGTTCGCAATCAGCGCGACCAGCGCTGGTGCGTCACCGCAGTGAAGGCTTGATTTTTCTCCGTTTTGCCAGATCGGTTCTGTTCGACTTCTGCCCATCGCCTGTGATATGGTGAAGCTGCGAGAAGGATTTCCACACACATTTAGAATGGAGGCAGAACAATGAACAGAGCGAAGAATACCGGACTCGTCCTCTGCGGCCTTGTGCTGGGGCTTTCGTTGAGTGCTCCTGCGGCGCAGGCGGTGGAATCGCTGAAAGCGACGCTTTCCACCAACCGCATCCTTGTAGACGGGCAGGAAGTCCGCCTGACGGCGTACAACATCAACGGAAATAACTATGTTATGCTGCGCGACATCGGCAGAGCGGTCGGCTTCAATATCTACTGGGACAGCGATAGCAAATGCGTGCAGGTCGAGTCGGACAAGCCTTACACTGGTGAAGCACCGGTAAAGTCCACTACGACAAAGCCTGTAGAGCAGCCTGCGCAGACAGACGTTGCCGCTGCAAAGCAGGACATCATTGACCGCACCAATGCGCTGCGGCGCGAAAATGGTGCTGCCGCGCTGCGCGTCAACGACAAGCTCATGCAGGCGGCGCAGGTCCGGGCCGACGAGATGGCCTCCAGCAGTGTCTACTCTCATACCAGACCGGATGGACGACGAAACACCTCTGTGAACAGCACGGCGGGCTGATAGCCGCTGCCGCCATTCACCGTGCTGCCGGGTGTGACAACAGTGGCGGCGCTGCCGCCAATGACCGCGCCGGATGAGGGAATACCACCGGGGGCAAGGTTGGGCGTGAGGTATTCACCGGTGTGGAGGGCGTTCATGCTCTCCGAGCCGAAAGCAGGCGGAATAAGCGCGGCGTTTTTGCTCATGTCGGCATTTTTCATAGCGCCGCCGTCCGCTGTGTGGATGACCTCGATAGATGTATCCCTGCCAAAGTCAAAGTCCTTCGGAGGGGCAATGCTGTATTCCAGCGCCGAGGCACTGGCCGCAAGGGATGCCATCATACTGACGGCAAGCGCGAAAGTCAAAATCTTTTTCATTCTGTATCCTCCTCATCCGCGTTTTCTTTTCTGTGCTTCACCAGCAGCGCGCCGCCGACGCCCGCGCCTGCCGCGGCCACGATCCCGATGGGGATGAGCACATAAGACCAGCGGAACGCGGACGCCGTGGCGGGTGTCTCCGCAGGCTCCGTGGGCTGGATGGGCGTTCCCTCAAAGATAGCCACATACCGGACACGGTTCAGGGCGATCCGGCTGACCGTGCCCACATAATCCGCCGTGACGGTGTAGCCCTTGACATAGCTGCTGGTGGCGCTTCCGGAATAGGTGGCAACGGCTGTGTAGCGGTCTGCCACAGCGTAGCCGTCCAGATTGGCGGTGTTGTCCGTCTGCCACTGGATGTCCGTGAGCGTCAGGGTCTTGCCGTTTTCCGTAATGGTTTTGGGAAGATACTGCGTATCCTGCTCGGCAAGGTTAGGATAGC